>Ga0265797_10009151_pt1 | contig 12980 bp, 10 predicted proteins | sample P2T30metagenome_FD_192433 | JGI IMG/M metagenome (GOLD analysis project Ga0265797, IMG submission 192433) | Plant litter microbial communities from East Loma Ridge, Irvine, California - P2 T30 | ecosystem: Environmental > Terrestrial > Plant litter > Unclassified | place: USA: California... | reverse complement strand
ACTCTCGCCCCTCACAGCGGTGACAACAGTAGCACCTCTCGGAGCCCCTGCGTGACGCCGTCGTGCTCAGTACCCCGCCACGGGGTCGACGACGCCGACGAACTCGCCGTCGCCGCCCAGCGCGCGCACGTTGAGCCGGATGCGCTCGGCGAGCAGGGGGGCCGTCATCTCGGGCGTGTCCGCCTGGTGCGGCGTGACGATCGCCCGCGGCTCCGTCCAGAGCGGGTGCCCGTCGGGCAGGGGCTCGGGGTCGGTGACGTCGAGCCCCGCTCCCCAGAGCCGCTCCTCGCGCAGCGCGGCGACGAGCGCGTCGGTGTCGACCAGCGGTCCGCGCGCGACGTTGACGAGCACGGCCGTCGCGGGCAGGAGCGCGAGCTCCTCGGCCCCGATCAGCTGAGCCGTCTCGTCGGTCATGGCCGCAGCGAGCAGCACGACGTCCGCGCTCCGCAGCTCGTCGTGAAGCGCCTCGGTCGTGACCGTGCGGTCCGCCTCCGGCACGGGCTCGGTCGAGCGGCGCACGACGACGGTCTCGCACTCGAAGGGCGCGAGCAGGCGCAGGAACTCACGGGCGATGCCCCCGGCACCGACGACCACGACCCTCCTGCCGTACAGGGAGCGGCCCTCCTGCTCGGTGGCCCAGCTGCGCGCGGTGACGCGCTTGCGGACGAGGCGCAGCAGCGAGAGCGTGAGCGCGAGGGCGTGCTCGGCGACGGGCTCGGCGTAGGCGCCCTTGGCGCTCGTCCAGAGGAGGTCCGTGCGGTCGGCGTGCTCGCGGAGCACGGCGGAGAAGGCGTCCACGCCGGCCCAGGGCAGCTGCACCCAGCCGATGCCGCGGTGCTCGTCCAGCACGCGCCCGAGCTCGTCCGCCGCCGTGTACGAGAGCCAGACCAGGCCACGGGTCTCCGGGCCGATCGGCACCACGGTCGCTCCCCCGGCCTCGACGGCCTCGACGAAGCGGGCCGACGGACGGGGACCGACGCTCACCGCGCCGGGCCCCGGCCGACGCTCGCGGGCGGCCGGGGCCTACGGAGCGAGGCGGGCGCGGTGCCCGCGGGCGGACGCGCTCACCGGGGTGCGCCCTCGACCGCGCCGTCCGGACCGCGCTCCTCGGGGCGGATCACGTCGATGGGGGTCGTGTGCGAGAGCACCTTGACGTAGGGGTCGACGCCGTCCCGCAGCACCTCGTCGACGTGGCCCAGGCCCACCAGGCGGCCGCTGCGCATGACGGCGATGCGATCGGTGACCGCGCGGGCCTCCGCGATCGACGACGTGACGACGACGGCCGAGAAGCGGCGGTCGCGGTGCAGGTTCTTGATGACGTCGAGCACGGCCTGGCGCACGAGCACGTCGACGCCGCGCGCGGGCTCGTCGGCGATGAGCAGCCGGGGCTCGAGCACGAGGCTGCGCGCGAGCGCGACCCGCTGGCGCTGGCCGGAGCTCAGCTCCCAGGTCTGCTTGAGCAGCGTGCTCAGCGGCAGGTGCACCGCGTCGATGAGCTGCGAGGCGAGACGGCCCGCCTCCGTGCGGTCGAAGTGCTTGTCGCGCTCGTAGAGGGGCGCCGCGATCGTCTCGCCGACCGTGTAGTCGGGGCTGAGACGGTCGCCGTCGTCCTGCGCGAGGTACCCGATCCGGCTGGCCAGGGCGACGCGGTGCTTCGTGCGGAGCGTCGCCAGGTCGGCGCCGAACAACGACACGCGGCCGCCGACGACGCGGGGCTGCCCCGGACCAGGACGGCCGTGCGCCGCACCCCCGGCGAGGGCCCGGGCGAGGGTCGACTTGCCCGATCCGCTCTCGCCCAGGACGGCGAGGATCTCACCCGGGCGCACCGAGAAGGTCACGCCGTCGACGGCCCGCACCTCGGACTGCCCGCCGTGCGCGGGATACAGGAGCGACAGGTCGTCGAGCTGGACCGGCCTCGCCGCGTCGAGCACGGGCGCCGCCATCAGGCGGCCCCGTCCCGGGCGAGACGGTCCAGCTCGGCCAGCCGGAGGCGGCGGTCGGCCTGCTCGATCGGGTCCGGCACCGGCAGGCTGGCCAGCAGGCGCTGCGTGTACGGGTGCTGCGGCGCGCCCAGCACCTGGTCGTTCGGGCCCTGCTCCACGAGGTCGCCGTGGAAGAGCACGCCGATGCTGTCGGCGAGCATGTTCACCACCGCGAGGTCGTGGCTGATGAACAGCGCCGCGAAGCCGAGGTCGGCCTGCAGCTCGGCGAAGAGCTCCAGCACGCGCGCCTGCACCGACACGTCCAGGGCGCTGGTCGGCTCGTCGGCCACGAGCAACGAGGGCTCGAGCGCCAGCGAGCGGGCCAGGCTGGCGCGCTGCCGCTGACCTCCGCTGAGCTCGTGCGGGTACCGGTCGCCGAACGCCTTCGGCAGCTGCACGGCCTCCAGCAGCTCGTCGACGCGCGTGCGGGCCCGGCGCGCGTCCTTCGCGCGGCCGTGCACGATGAGCGGCTCGGCCACGCACTCGGCGATGGTGAGCAGCGGGTTGAAGCTCGACGCCGGGTCCTGGAACACGAAGCCGATGTCGGCGCGCAGCGGGCGGAAGTCGCGCTCGCGCACGCCGCGCATCTCCGTGCCGAGCACCTCGAGCGAACCGCCGGTCACGGGCGTGAGCCCCGCGATGGCCCGGCCGATGGTCGTCTTGCCCGACCCGCTCTCGCCGACGAGGCCGAGCACCTCGCCCTTGGCGATCGAGAAGTCGACGCCCTTGACGGCCCGGAACCCCGACCGGCCGAAGCGCCCCGGGTACTCGATCTCGAGGCCCCGCGCGCGCACGACGACCTCGCGGCCCTCGGTGCGCTGCTCCTGCCGGCCGCGCGCCTCGAGGCGCGGCACCGACCCGAGCAGCTTCTTCGTGTAGTCGGCCTGCGGCGCGGCGAAGAGCTCGCGCGCCGACGCCTGCTCGACGACCTCGCCGAGGTACATGACGGCCACGCGGTCGGCGAGGTCGGCGACGACGCCCATGTTGTGCGTGATGAGCACGACCGCCGTGCCGAACTCGTCGCGGCAACGGCGCAGGAGGTCGAGGATCTCGGCCTGGACCGTCACGTCGAGCGCCGTGGTCGGCTCGTCGGCCACGATGACCGCCGGGTCGAGCACGAGCGCCATGGCGATGACGACGCGCTGCTTCTGACCGCCCGAGAACTGGTGCGGGTAGTGGTCGACCCGCGTCTCGGGGTCGGGGATGCCCACCTTGCGGAGCACCTCCACGGCCTTGGCCCGGCCCTCCTTCTTCGACAGCTTGCCGTGGGCGCGGAGCCCCTCCGCGATCTGCCAGCCCACCGTGTAGACGGGGTTCAGCGCCGTCGAGGGCTCCTGGAACACCATCGCCACGTCGGTGCCGCGCATCTCGCGGACGCGGGCCGCGCCCACCGAGAGGACGTCCTCGCCCGACAGCACGACCGCGCCCGTGGCCGTGGCCGTCTCCGGCAGCAGGCCGAGGATCGTCTTGGCCGTCACGGTCTTGCCGCTGCCGGACTCCCCCACGATCGCGAGGACCTCGCCGCGGCGCACGTCGAGGTCGACGCCGCGCACCGCGTGCACGTCGCCGCCGTCGGTCGCGAAGGTGACCTCGAGGTCGCGGATGTCGACCGCGATCTCGCGGTCCTGACGGGCGGGCGTCGCGCCTCCTGCGATCGGTGCGCTCATGCGCGGGCCTCCTCGGTCGTCGCGGCCGTGGCCGCCTTCTGCTTCGGCGTGCGGCCCGCGCGGCGGCGGGTGCGCAGGCGCGGGTCGGCGAGGTCGTTGAGGCTCTCGCCGACCAGGGTGATGCCGAGCACCACGAGCACGATCGCGGCGCCCGGGAACACGCCCGTCCACCAGATGCCGCTCGCCGTGTCGGAGAGCGCGCGGTTGAGGTCGTAGCCCCACTCCGCGGCCGAGGTCGGGCCGATGCCGAAGCCCAGGAACCCCAGGGCCGCGAGCGTGAGGATCGCCTCCGAGGCGTTGAGCGTGAGGATCAGCGGCAGGCTGCGCGTCGCGTTGCGGAGCACGTGCTTGCCCATGATGCGACCGACGCTGCTGCCGTTGACCTTCGCCGACTCGACGAAGGCCTCGCTGCGGAGCCGCACCGCCTCGGCGCGCACGACCCGGAAGTACTGCGGCACGTAGACGACGGTGATCGAGATGCCGGCCGCGAGGATGCCGCCCCAGAGGGACGACTGCCCCCCGCTGATGACGATCGAGACGACGATCGCGAGCAGCAGCGACGGGAACGCGTAGACGGCGTCGGCGACGACCACGAGGACCCGGTCGAGCCAACCGCCGAGGTAGCCCGAGACCAGGCCGAGCGCGACGCCCAGCGTGATCGACAGGACCACCGCGACGACGATCACCGCGAGGGCCGTGCGCGTGCCCCAGACCACACGGCTGAAGACGTCGTAGCCGCCGACGGTCGTGCCCCAGAGGTGCTCCGCCGAGGGCGGCGCCTGCCGGGGGAACGCTCCCGCGTCGTCGCCGAGCTGACCGAAGCCGTAGGGGGCGATCACGGGCGCCAGGAGCGCCGTGAGCAGGAACACCGCGAGGATCACGAGCCCCGCGACGAGCATGCCGCGCTGCAGGCCGACGCTGCGGCGCAGCTGGGCGACCACCGGCAGGCGGTGCCACCAGGGGCCACGGGGGTCGTCCCGGACGGCGGGGACGGGAGCGGGGCCGGGGGCCGGAGCCGCAGCCGCAGCCGTGCTGGTCGTGCCGCTCATGTCAGTACCTCACCCTCGGGTCGATGATCGCCGCGACGACGTCGACGACGAAGTTCGTGACGGCGACGATGACCGCCAGCACGGCGACGATGCCCTGCACGGCGACGAAGTCGCGCGCCGACAGGTACTGCTGCAGCTGGAAGCCGAGGCCGCGCCAGCCGAACGTCGTCTCGGTGAGCACCGAGCCGCCCAGCAGCATCGCGATCTGCAGGCCCATCACCGTGATGATCGGGATCATCGCCGGCTTCAACGCGTGCTTGCGGACCAGCCGCAGCTCGGGCACGCCGCGCGACCGGGCCGCGTCGACGTACTCCGAGCCGAGCGTGCCGATGACGTTCGTGCGCACCAGGCGCAGGAAGATCCCCGCCGTCAGGAGGCCCAGGGTCAGCGCCGGCAGGACGGCGTGCGCGAGCACGTCGGTGATGATCGTCGCGTTGCCCGTGCGGAGCGCGTCGATGACGTAGATGCCCGTCGGGCTCTCGATGCGGCCCAGCGCGATCGCCACCCGGGTGCTCGCACGACCGCCCAGGGGCAGCCAGCCGAGGGCGACCGAGAAGGTCAGCTTGAGCAGCAGGCCCGCGAAGAAGACGGGCGTCGCGTAGGCGAGGATCGCCAGCACGCGGAGGATCGCGTCGGGCCAGCGGTCGCGCAGGTAGGCCGCGAGCATGCCGAGCGGCACGCCCAGCACGAGCGCGACGATCAGCGCGTAGAAGACGAGCTCGACGGTCGCCGCACCGTAGGTGACCAGCACCTCGCTGATCTGGCGGTTGTCCGTCACCGTCGTGCCGAAGTCGCCGCGGACGATCTGGCCCAGGTACTCGAGGTACTGGACGATGATCGGCCGGTCGTAGCCCGCCGCGGCGAGGCGCTCCTGCAGCTGGGCCTCCGTCAGGCGCCCGCCGACCGACGCCGTGATCGGGTTGCCGACGACGCGCATCAGGAAGAAGACGAGCGTGACCAGGATGAACACGGTCGGGACGATGAGCAGGGCCCGGACCACGAGGTAACGGCCGAAGCCGCCCCCGGTCCGGACGCGACCCGGCGCCCTGCCCGCGCCGGGGCCTCCTGGCGCGGGGGGTGCCTCGATGAGCGACGTCACGTGCGGTGCCTTTCGGTGGGGCTGCGGGCGCCGCGCGAGCCCGGGCGGGCGCGGTCGGCGGCGGGGTGGGACGGGTGCCGCGCCGGAGGGGGCGCCCCGCGTGGCGGGACGCCCCCAGCTGGTGCTGCGGTCGGGTCGACGCTAGAGGCTCAGGGCCCCGTACCGGAACTTGAACGACGCGTCGAGGGTGTCCTCGACGCCCTGGATGTCGGACGAGCTCACGACGACCTGGGTGCCCTGGAGCAGCGGCAGCGTGGGCAGGTCGGTCGCGACGACGTCCTGGATCTCCCCGATGAGCTCCTCGCGCGCGGCGGGGTCCTCCTCGGCGATCTCCTGCGTGAGGAGCTCCTGCACCTCGGCGGAGTCGTAGTGGTTGCCGACGAAGTTGTCCTTCACGAAGAACGGCGACAGGTAGTTGTCGGCGTCCGAGAAGTCCGGGAACCAGCCCAGCTGGTACACGGGGTAGGCGTCCTCGCGGCGCTCGGTCGAGTAGGTGTCCCACAGGGTGGACTGCAGGTTCACCGTGAACAGGCCGCTGGCCTCCAGCTGCGACTTCACGAGGGCGTACTCCTCGTCGCTCGACGCGCCGTAGTGGTCGGGGCTGTACTGCAGGTCGATCGCGACGGGCGTGCTGACGCCGGCGTCGGACAGCTTCGAGCTGGCCGCCTCGACGTCGGGGCCGCCCTCGCCGTCGCCGTACATCGACTCGAGCGGCGTCGTCGCGCCGGTCAGGCCCTCGGGCACGACCGAGTAGAGCGGCTCGTAGGTGTTGTTGTAGACGTCCTGGGCGAGCGCCTCGCGGTCGACCGTGTCGGCGATGGCCTGGCGCACGGCCAGGGCCTTCGCCGGGTCGGCGTCGGGCTGCGTCTCGCCGAAGGGCATCGTGTTCAGGTTGAAGACCATGTAGCGGATCTCGCCGCCGGGGCCGTTGTGCACCGTGAGGGCCTCGTCCTTCGCCAGGTCGGCGAGGTCGGTGGGGCTCAGGCTGCGGTTCGCGACGTCCACGTCGCCGTTCTGCACGGCGAGCTTGAGGTCGGTCTCCTCCGTGAAGTACGTGGCGGTGACGCTGTCGTTCTTCGCCTCGCCGAGGACGCCCTGGTACGCGTCGTTCTTCTCGTAGGCGATGAGCTCGTTCTCGCGGTAGTCCGTGATCGAGTACTGGCCGCCGAAGGCGTTCCCCGTGACGATGTCGTCGGCCGGGGTCAGGCCCGTGGCGCTGAAGACGTCCTCGTCGACGATCGGGCCGGCCGGGCTCGACAGGATCTGCGGCCAGGTCTGGTCCGCGCCGTTGAGCGTGAACACGACCGTGGTCTCGTCGGGCGCGTCGACCGAGGCCAGGTTGCCGAGCAGCGACGACGGGCCGTTCGGATCGGCGATCGCGAGCTGACGGTCGAAGGTGAACTTGACGTCGCTCGAGGTGAGCGGGTTGCCGTTGGCGAACTCCAGGCCCTCCTTGAGGGTGACCGTGTACGTCGTCGGGTCGGTGAACTCGGCCGAGTCCGCGAGGTCGGGCTCGACGTCGGGGCTGCCGTAGGGCGAGTTCATGAGGAACGGGAAGACCTGGTTCTGCACGGCGAACGAGCCGTTGTCGTACGAACCGGCCGGGTCGAGCGACGTGACGACGTCGGTGGTGCCGACCGTGATGCCGTTGAGCGCCGCGTCGGTCGAGCCGCCGGAGGCGCAGCCCGCGAGGACGAGGACGCTGGCGGCGGTGCCGCCGACGACGGCGAGGACGCGCCTGCCGAGCTGGGGATCGGACGTCATTCCGGTACCTCTTTCTGGTGTGTGCGGAGGTCCGCCTGGCGTGCCGCTGTACTCGCACGCCGTCGTGGGGACGTTCATTCGTAACACACACGGGGAGCGCGGCCGCACTCGGGGGCGCAGATTTCACACGCCCGCAACAGTGGCGACCACGTGGCAAGGAGTGGTCGCGGTGCGCGCGACGGCCGTCGCAGGACGTGCTGGAGCCGGTAGCGGCCCCGGTGCTGGGGGCGGCGCGGGCGCCGGTGCTCGTGGTGGCGCGGCTACTCGGTGCGGACGCTGCGTCGCTCCGCCTCGACCTCGACGAGGACGCGCTGGAGCTCACGGTGCCGCTCCGGGTCGGCCCGGGCGTCGGTCCGCATGAGCTGACCCATCAGCTCGGCCTTGCGACGCAGGAGGTCCCGCTCGACGAGGCTGCGGACGATGCCCTGGCAGTACGTCGTGATCTCGCGGCCCTCGCGCTCGGGCAGCGGGGCCACCGCGAGCTCCTTCACGAGGGGCGCGTACCACTCGGGCGTCTGCTCGAGCACGACGTCGAGCCAGCGCGGGTCGTCGAGGTGGTCCAGGCTCACGGCGATGGCGTCCTTCACCACCGCGAGGGAGGGCGTCGTCAGCGTCACGCCCACCGCGCGCGCCACCAGGTCGGCGCCGACCACGGTCGGCTGCTGCAGGATGGCCATGACCGCGTCGCGCTCCTGACGCGTCGTGAGGTCGGGCGGCAGGTCGAGCAGGCTCGGCGCCGACGGCGCCGGCTCGGCCGCCACCGGGGGCAGGCTCGTGATCGACATCGCACCGGAGCCACCCACCGGCTGCAGGCTCGTGGCGGCCGCCCCGCCGCTGCCGGACGCCTCGCCGGAGCGGGTCGCGCCTCCTGAGCCCGACCGCTGCTCGAGCGCCGGCGTCGACGCCGTGCTGCGCGCCGCCGCGTCGACCGCGACCTGCACCTCGGACGGGTCCAGCCCGAGCCAGCCCGCCACCGTGCGGACGTAGCCCTGCGTGAGCGACTGGTCGCGGATGCCCGCCACCACGGGCGCCGAGGCGCGCAGCGCGGCCACGCGGCCCTCCACAGTCTCGAGGTCGTGCCCCTCGAGCGTGCGACGGATCATGAACTCGAACATCGGGCGCTTCGTGGAGACCAGGCGACGCACGGCGTCGTCACCGCGACGCAGCCGCAGGTCGCAGGGGTCGAGGCCCTCGGGCGCGACCGCGACGAAGGTCTGCGCCGCGAAGCGCCCCTCCTCCGAGAACGCGCGCGACGCCGCCCGCTGCCCCGCCTCGTCGGGGTCGAAGGTGAAGACCACCTCGCCCAGGCTCGAGGCGTCGACCCCGCCCACGTCGCCCAGCATCGGGCGCAGGACCTTGATGTGGTCGACGCCGAACGACGTGCCACAGGTCGCCACCGCGGTCGTCACGCCCGCCAGGTGGCAGGCCATCACGTCGGTGTAGCCCTCGACGATGACGACCTGCTTGCCCTTCGAGATGTCGCGGCGGGCCAGGTCGAGCCCGTAGAGCACCTGGCCCTTGTGGTAGACGGGCGTCTCGGGCGTGTTGAGGTACTTCGGGCCCTTGTCGTCCTCGAGCAGGCGACGCGCACCGAAGCCGATGGTGGTGCCCGTCACATCGCGGATCGGCCAGATCAGCCGCCCACGGAACCGGTCGTACGCGCTGCGGTCGCCCTGGCTCAGCAAGCCCGCCGTGATCATCTCGTCCTCGGTGAAGCCCCGCCCCTTGAGGTGCGAACGGAGAGCGTCGAACGACTTCGGGGCGAAGCCGACGCCGAAGCGCTCGGCCGCCTGAGGATCGAAGCCCCGCTCCCCCAGGAACCTCCGCGCCGGCTCGGCGTCGGCCGCCGTGAGGTGCTCGGCGAAGAACTCGCGCGCCGCCTCGTTCGCGCTCAGCAACCGGGCACGACCGCCGTGGTCGCTCGCCTGGCCGCCGTCCTCGTAGTGCAGCGTGAAGCCGATGCGCCCGGCGAGCCGCTCCACGGCCTCCTGGAAGGTCGTGTGGTCCACCTTCTGCACGAAGCTGAAGACGTCGCCGTCCTCCCCGCAGCCGAAGCAGTGGTAGCGGCCCACCTGCGGGCGCACGTGGAAGCTGGGCGTGCGCTCGTCGTGGAACGGGCAGAGGCCCTTCAGCGAACCGACGCCCGCGCCCTTCAGCGTGACGTGGTCGCCCACGACGTCGGCGATGTTCGTGCGCGACCGGACCTCGTCGATGTCGTTGCGTTGGATCAGGCCGGCCACCGGACGATCCTAGGCCGCGCCGCCGGGGGCCGCGCTGGGCACGGCCGCCTCGGTGGGGAGGGACGTCGTGCCGGCCCGACCGACCAGGCGGTCGTGCCAGGCCATCGCGCTCTGGTCCGTGAGCGAGGCGACCTGGTCGACGACCACGCGCCTCCTGCCCGCGTCGTCAGGAGCCTCGCGCCAGTCGAGCGCGAAGCCCGCGTCGAGCTCGGCCGGGCCCCGGCGCCACAGCTCGTCGGCGAGGGACGACAGCACCTCACGCTGACGCTCGTAGAGCGGACGCCGCGTGCCCTGCGTCATGACGAACGCCGCCACGATGCCCTTGAGGGCCGCGATCTCGCCGATCACGTCGGGGGACACGACGACGCTCCCGCCGAAGCGCACGATGGAGCTCTGCGCGTAGGACGCCCGGGTCGCCTGCGTCGCCGAGGCCGCGAACCGGCCGATGAGCTGGCTCGTGAGGTCCTTGAGGCGAGCCTGGTCGAGGCGGCCGCCGTCGTAGGACTCGAGCCAGGACGGCAGCGACGTCAGGCGGTCGAAGGCCTCGTCCAGCTCGTCATGGCTGAGCTCGCCGCCGACCCAGGCGTGCATCGCCGAGACGAGCGACTCGTGGTCGACCTTGGCGCCCAGCGCGGCGACGTCGATGTAGCCGTTCACCACGGCGTCCTCGAAGTCGTGCACCGAGTAGGCGATGTCGTCGCTGAGGTCCATCACCTGGGCCTCGATGCAACGGCGACGCCGCGGTGCGCCCGCGCGCAGCCACTCGAAGGCCTCCGTGTCGTCGTCGTAGAAGCCGAACTTCATGCGGCCGCCCGGGTCGGGGATGCCCTGCGCCGCCGGCCACGGGTACTTGCAGCTCGCGTCGAGGCTCGCCCGCGTCAGGTTCAGCCCGTAGCTGCGGCCGGAGGCGTCGATCACCTTGGGCTCGATCCGCGTCAACAGGCGCAGCGTCTGCGCGTTGCCCTCGAAGCCGCCGATGTCGGTGGACCACTCGTTGAGGGCCTTCTCGCCGTTGTGCCCGAACGGCGGGTGACCGAGGTCGTGCGCCAAGCACGCCGTGTCGACCACGTCGGGGTCGAGGCCCAGGCTCGTCGCGAGCTCGCGCCCCACCTGCGCGACCTCGAGGGAGTGCGTGAGGCGGTTGCGGGCGAAGTCGAGGCCGGCCGTCGGGCTCAGCACCTGCGTCTTCGCCGCGAGACGGCGCAGGGCGCTCGAGTGCAGCAGGCGGGCGCGGTCGCGGGCGAAGTCGCTGCGCCGGCTCGAGTGCTGCTCGGGCAGCCAGCGCTCGGTGTCGGCGGGGTCGTAGCTCACGCTCGGGGCGTCGGGGTGCACGCGGGGCTCCCTGCTCTCTCGGGTGTCACCGGGCTCGTGCCGGGCGGGGGGCTCGTGCGCGGTAGGCGGCTCGTGCCGGGCGGGGGGCTCCACCCTGGGGGCGTCGTCGGCGGGCAGGTCAGCCACCGCTGTGGTGCAGCTCGGCCGCGGTCAGCTCGGCCCGGAAGGCCTCGTCCAGCTCGCGGCTCTCGAGCCACCGGTCGGGCAGGGACGGCCGCTTGGGACTGCCGGCACGCCCGCGCGGACCCTCGGCGTCGGCGCCCGGGTACGCCTGGTCGGCGTCGAGCGTCGCCAGCAGGTCGTCGATCTGCTGGAGCGAGTCGACCATCGCCAGGGCGGCACGCACGTCGCCACCGACGGGGTAGCCCTTGAAGTACCAGGCGACGTGCTTGCGGATGTCGCGGCAGGCGTGCGGCTCGTCGCCCTCGTAGAACTCCACCAGCAGCTCGGCGTGCCGGCGGAAGGCCCGCGCGACCTCGCCCAGGGTCGGCTCGGCCTTCTGCTCCTCACCGCGGAAGGCCGCCGCGAGATCGCCGAACAGCCACGGCCGCCCGAGGCAGCCACGCCCGACGACGACTCCGTCGCACCCGGTCTCGTCGACCATGCGCAGGGCGTCGGCGGCCGACCAGATGTCGCCGTTGCCGAGCACCGGCACGCTCGTGATCGCCTCCTTCAGGGTGGCGATGGCCGACCAGTCGGCGGTGCCCGAGTAGAAGTCCGCCGCGGTGCGCGCGTGCAGGGCGATGCTCGCGACGCCCGCACCCTCCGCGGCGCGGGCTGCCTCCAGGTAGGTGAGGTGGTCGGCGTCGATGCCCTTGCGCATCTTGACCGTCACCGGGACGTCGCCGGCCGCGCGCACCGCGCCCTCGACGATCGCCCGGAAGAGCGAGGTCTTCCAGGGCAGGGCCGAGCCGCCGCCGCGCCGGGTCACCTTGGGCACGGGGCAACCGAAGTTGAGGTCGATGTGGTCGGCGCGGTCCTCGGCCACGAGCATCGTGACGGCCTCGGCGACCGTGCCCGGCTCGACGCCGTAGAGCTGGATGCTGCGGGGCGTCTCGCTCTCGTGGTGCTGGATCAGGCGCATCGACTCGGGCGTGCGCTCGACGAGGGCGCGGCTCGTGATCATCTCGCTGACGTACAGGCCGGCACCGTACTCGCGGCAGAGCCGCCGGTACGCCGTGTTCGTGATGCCGGCCATGGGCGCGAGGACGACGGGACTGTCGACCTGGATCGGGCCGATCGTGAGCCCGGGAGCGGGCAGCGTGGACGTGGACATCGGTACGATTCTACCCGTGAGCCCCGACATGCCCGAAGGCACCCAGCGCGTCCTCGACGACGCCAGGAGGCGCGGCCTCGACGTCGAGATCGTCGCCCGTCCCGAGGCCCGCAGCCTCGAGGAGGCTGCGGCCCTGCTCGGGATCGAGCCCGGCTCGCTCGTCAAGTCCCTCGTGGTGCGTCGGCACGACGGCAGCTACCTGTTCGCGCTCGTCCCCGGCGGCCGCCAGCTCTCCTGGTCGCGCCTCCGCGCCGCCGTCGGCGTCAACAAGCTGTCGCTCCCCTCCCCCGAGCTCGCCCTCGAGGCCACCGGGCACGCGCGCGGCACGATCACGCCCCTCGGCAGCACGACACCGTGGCCCGTCTACGCCGACGAGCGCATCACCGGCCGCGTCGCCCTCGGAGCCGGCGGCCCCGGGCGCAGCGCCTTCGTCGACGCCGGAGCGCTCCTGGCGTCGCTCGACGCCGTCGTCGCGGACATCACCGACGCTGAGCGCTGAGGGCTGAGCGCTGGGGGCTGGGTCAGCACGGCGGCCGACGGGTCCCGGCGCGCACCGCCTATCGACGGGGAC
>Ga0265797_10009150_pt1 | contig 12986 bp, 9 predicted proteins | sample P2T30metagenome_FD_192433 | JGI IMG/M metagenome (GOLD analysis project Ga0265797, IMG submission 192433) | Plant litter microbial communities from East Loma Ridge, Irvine, California - P2 T30 | ecosystem: Environmental > Terrestrial > Plant litter > Unclassified | place: USA: California... | reverse complement strand
GTCGGTGCGCGGCTCGATGCCGACGAGCTGGTAGAGTTGCATGTGGACGGCAAAAGGGACGACGAGCGGGGGATTAAACTTTGCGACGAAGCGGACGTTGGGAAGGCGGCCCGCTGCCGAGTCGAGGTTCATTGCGTCGTGATCGTCGTGGTCGTCGGCAGTCTGCTCGGGGGCTGGTTCGAGGTACGTTGGCTTTGGGTCGAGCCAGTCTAGGGATGATGAAGAGGCGTGCATGAGTATATTGTCTAGAGTGGCGTTCGCGTCGTGCGTATCCGTGGGTTTGTCGATGCGGTCGCTGATCCAGTCGTCGGATATGCGAATGGGTGTGTACAGAGTCGAGGGCGAGGCTTCGCACTCGATGGTCAGCGAGTACATCTTGTTGTGGCTCTTGTCTGCATCTTCGGGGTAGGCTGCAGATTCCACGGGCGGGTCGATTTGCATTCGACCGTCCATCCAGTACTCGAGGCTCAAGCCCAGACAGGATCCGCCGTTGAGTCTGGGGCGGCCGCTCTTCTTGCACAGCACCTCGCGCTCAGCTTTGTGTGTCCTGAAGCGCTCGTCGGGCGTCCTTTTTGCGAGCTCCGCCCTCTTCTCGTGTTCGAATAGCTTGCGCAAACTCGTATAAACCCCCGCAATCGCATTGTAGCAGCTAACCCCTCCGTTCTGCGCTGACCCCAATTTATCCAGCGTAAGCAGCTTCTCGAGACTCTCCGAGAAGCGCTCGAGCGTGACGTTGAGTTTGCTCTGGCCCGGCAAGGGTTTCAAGCTCCGGACGAGTATCTCGGACCCCGTTGTGCCGAAATGGAGATCGGGTCTCGATTCGTCCAGGCCGGTTTGCAGATTGACGCTCGCAATCTCGTCGTTGTGGAACGTCACGTCGCAGAGGGCTTCGTCGCCAATGAGCAGACTCCAGGTGCCTGCCTCGTCCATGTGTTTCTCGCACGGTATGCCCATCCTCTTGCACAGCTGCAGCAAACCCTCCTCACTGACCCTGCCAGGCTTCTTGCCAACGAGGTCGATGATGGCGCGTAGACGCCGGCTTCGTTCTGCCTCGTCGGCGCGACCCATGGCGCTCGCGCTCATGCCTAAGCTGGACATGCCGAGCCCGCTCATGGTGATGCCCATGCCGACGCCGCCCATGCCTGAGCTGGCCACGTCGTTGAGCATGTGCAGCACCGCGGGCGAATCGTACGACATCATGTTCACGTTGCCCGAGGGAGGGACGCTGCGCGGGGCGGGCGAGGAAAAGGCGTTGAGGTTTTTCGAGGGCGTTTCCTTGTCTTTGGGGGTTGGGGTTGCCATGGTGGGTGATGGGTCGTGAGTACTATTTGTAGTCGTGTGTATTATTTATACATTAAAGAACCCTCAAAGGGTCTGGCGGGCCGTGGACGTTATGCTAACATGTTGCGTTGGTGCAAAGGCAGAGCAAGGGTTCACCACAGAGGAAGCGCACCCATGGTTGTTAGTCTTGGCGTCGCAAGCAAGTCGCGACATCCGCGCCAAGCTTCCTCATGTAATTGTATTCAACAGAGTGCAAACAGTGTCGCAGGGGGGTATCATATCGTCTTTCAATCCAACTCCACAACCCCATCTTCCTCCCCAATCTCAATGATCCTGCTCTTCGCCCGAGTAGCCGCAGCCCTCCCTGTCGTCTTCTTCTTCGACCCGAGCACAAACTCGCCATCGTCGTGGGTGTATTCGATAGCCCTCACCCTCTTCTTTGACCTCTGCCTCCGATCCTCGTCTTCTTCCTTTCTCCGCTCCGCCGCTTCAACCTCCCACCGCTTCCTTATTTCGTCTTCGACTTTATTCTCCATCGTGTGGAAAGACGCGTGGTGTCCGCAGCCATCGCATTCGTACGACGATGATGACTATAGCGTAACATGACTATTAGCTATGTGTGCTGGAGGCATGTGCCATCAGGCGTGGCAATAATGCCTATCGCTGTCGGCAAGAGACAACATCATGACTCACCTTGAGCGGATGCAACATGAACCTCAAACACGGACATTTGGCCGCGAGGAGAGAAGGCTTATGGTTACATTGTCCGCGGGGAGGGACGTAGTTCATCTGCGTCCAGACATTTGGTGCGGCGCTGTTGTTCGCCATGGTTGTGTTGGGATGCGCTGTGTACGTAGATCTAGATAGACGACGAGCTGCACTCATCAATGCCCAGTGGTGATCGAAGCGCGACAGCACATTCCATCACATAGTTGGCGCGCATGGGTGAAGGACAAGGTGCGCGCGCGCGCAAACACCAAATTGTCCCGAGTTCACGTGCTGCGCTATGCGGTAACCGGATTGGGAAAACCCCGCTCCGCAAACCCACCCAGGTAGGTGTGGCATCTGCGCGTCATAGTCGTGCGACAAGGCGAGTATGCGCCTTGAACACACTGAAAAATGCATCACAATCATAATCCTGGGCAGATTTCAAAGGTTGATATACTCTCGCACTACACGGCACTGCTCACAAGACGCGATCATGCGATATGGTCCGCTTACTGCTCAATCGGTCCGCAGCGAATGTTTGATTTGGAATTTCCCCTCTGTTTCCGAGTGTAGTGCCAAATTCCGACCCAGAACGGATTGCCTGTGCCGCTAAGTCCATGTATCCTGCGTAAGCGGATAGCTTCCCTCTATCCGTGATGCGTCGGCGGGATGCCGTCGCTGAGGTAAGGCCTCGGCACTAGAGTAGTAGTGGTGGAGACCCTGCCGAGTGGGATGCCGTAGGGCGCTACACGTCGACCAAGCTGGCGAGTTGGCGATCGCATACAGCGGGGTAGACAGTCGTATATAAAGCCCGAGGTGTACATGTCGCCAACACCCTAACATTCAAACACGACTCTTATCCTCTCGGCCCCAGCAACTAGACAATTCTAATAACTTCTCTTGCTACTCTGAGCCCACGACAACCTCTACCAAAATGGCCTCTGGAGGATGCTACTGCGGCGCGGTCCGCTATGAGGTGTCCGGTGAGAGTGGAGGCAGCATCCTATGCCACTGTCTCGACTGCCGCAAAATCACCGGTTCGGCTTATAGCACCAACGCCGTCTACCCAGAAGATGGTTTCAAGGTCACCAAGGGGACGCCAAAGCAACACACAGTCAAGGGTGACAGTGGAAACGAGATCACTTCCAACTTCTGGTATGTAGAAATCCTCATTCGCTATCGTAATGTCAATGTAGCGAACAAATGTCCTGACCTATTTTGTGCAGCGGCGACTGTGGCTCGACCATGTGGCGTCAGGGTCCCTCGTTTGCCGGCAAACGCATCGTCAAGGTATGCTTGTCCCAAGCCGGGTGGTATCCGCCCGGCCTTTGCTAACGTGTGTAAAGGTGGGAACCCTAGACGACACCAAGATCCTCGACAACCTCAAGATGGACGCCGAGTTGTTTGTAGACCACAGGCCGAAGTGGGTCGGCACGCAAGAAGGCGCGGCGCAGAAATCGGCCATGTAAGCGGTTCGATTCGGGTGCTCGTAAGCAAGAGAGGACGGAGAACGGTAGTCGGCATTAGGGTTGCTCGCAACGAGACTTGCAATCAAGTGGGTTGCTCAAACTTCTACTCGGAGTCTGAACTCTCTGGCTCCTTCAGGCGCTCCCTCATCATCTGTGGTGTGATTTGTGTCAGCGTTGAGCCGTGATGTCGTGGCATGTTTGTGAAGCGCACCTGATTCAGACGCGCTTTGAGCTCGTTGATACGCGTTTCCTTGACTAGTATGTGCTCCTCGTCGAGTTCTTCGATGATATATTCGTTGTTGTTCTTGCTGTCAATGTCGACCAGCATGGCTTTGATGGATGCGTCGCACTTGACGAGCGTGCCTGCGATGGTCAGCATGGTGGAGGGGGGACGGAAGCAGGGAATGTACCTCTGATTGCTTTGACCATCTCGGAGTCTCTGACAGAATGTCTGCGGGGTGTTGGTGGATAGGTAGAGGAGGGTTGGACAACAGGGTGCGACCTCGCTGACGCGATTGCTTGGCGGAATTGTGCCGTAAGCACGCTAGGTCCCGATGCCTCCGCTATCCTTCAAGGAAGAGTAATCACCACTTCGACATCTCGGCATTTCATATTTGTCTCGAGTAACAGGACTGTACTCAGATTATCCACAGTCACTGTCATCGTTCAAAATGCTTTTGAAGCTTCAATCGCAGGCCTCGTGCTCCAACCCAATGTACATTATAGCAGGCGCGACTTGAGGCAAACAGCTCTTGGGCACTTGCCCTGCAAGATGTGCAAGAATGGCAGGTTCCTTGCGGTCAATATTTACAACGCCCATCTTGTCTGGCCCTTCTCGAATCGCCTTGCCAATGCCCTAATCACCACCCTCGCAGTATCGTGTGCGCATCACTACCGTAGCACTCCTACGAATGCATCGTTATCCTCACCAGAGACCTCTACTACACTCGCTGTAGTCTAATCACCTGTGACAATGGCTTACCTCAATGTGCCCATCGAAACGCCGTCTTCAACAAGCATATCACCAACCGTCCCCAGCGGCGAAGACGCCCCCTCCATCGAGCACATTTCATTCAACTACTACCTCCTCTTCCTCGGTGTACCCGTTGCACTCATCGCTCTAGTCTGCTTCCACATATACCGACACAGAGCCACACAGCGTCAGAACGGTCAGCAGACAGAAGCGAGGTATGTCGAAGGGTGGCCTCGCATTCGCAGTCTCGTGCGTGGGACGTATGGGATTAATGATTCTGTTATTTCAAGGCAACCTGAGGGTTTGAACGAGCATGTGCCCAATGCCGATGTACATGTCGAGAACGGGCTGAACGAGAACGGAGAAGCGCCACCACCCTACCAGCCCAAAGTAGAAGAAACAGAGGCGGCGGTTGCGATATCTCTTCAGACTCTACAGATGGACGAGACTGTTCGGCGAGAGACGGTGGGTGAACAACCGCCACCACAGTACACTGCAGCAGAGCGCACGGCTTCCACTCTCAGCACGGGAGAAGAGGGCATGCAGACAGAGGCAGAATCTGCGGCGAGGTCATGATGTACAGGCCGGATATAGGGACTTTAGTTGAAAATGGGAGTGAAGTGCCGAGACACGACCAGGGACGCTGCGCTAGTAATGTATGTCGGTCATTGTGAATAGTAACATCGACACCACATCCCCTGGCTTTCTATTGCTATTCATTGTCTATGCGTTTTCCTGATTGACACGGTTCAGCTCTACCCCAAAGAAAGAGACACATCAAAGGGACAGACATGAGGAAAACATGAAAGAAGAACGATAACAGAGAAAGAGCCTGGTCGTCCAAGACGCCCATTCAACTCCAAAACGGACCTATACCCTGTTGCTGTTGCGGATTCGAAGTCTGTTGCTGTGTCGATGCCGATAATGCTGGAGCAGAGGCGTTCGGTATACTGCACGTCTTGTCAGCCCTACGTTCCTACATTGAGTTTGTCGCACAAAAACAACGCGCAGCAGAAGATGGGACGTGAGAATGTCAAAACATACTGAACCTCTCTCATATTCGCGCCCGTGGCTGGTCCACCTGGAGCACTGGCGTACAGATCAAGTACGTAGCCCATGGTAGGTATGGCATTGCGTACGTGATGACTTGCTCTCAGGGCTTGGACACTAGATCTAATTGTGCCCTCGACGTCTCCAGATGCCAATGTACAGCCTTTTGGTAAAGAAAGGTCAGCTTGGAATTCTTGTATTCGCATTCACTTTCGCTTGTGCTACACACAACGTGTTGCAGTCTTGCTCCGAGGTTTTGTCGTTGGCATACACGAATACGGACGTACGTACCGGCGTGTCCCAACACAACAATCATACCCAGCGGCTTTGCTTGGTCGGCATAGTAGATGCGACTGATGGTTTGGTCTCCGGCTGTTACACGTGCACCATCTGTTTTGAGGATTGTGGTATGTGGGTTGGTCGTGTTCATGTACCGGGCTGGATCAAGAACAGTGCCGGAGGTAGATTCAGTGCAGCATACTGATACCGTCAGCAAGTCGTCATGGCCGGAGAGACGTGGTGAAGAGGCGGGAAAGAAGGGACAGAGCGAGTGGGGGTGTTCAGAAGGGGATGGAAAGTCGACTTACCGATATAAAGGACAGGAGCGGTAGACATGACTTGGACGTGACGATTTATCAAGACGAACAGCGGTATGTTTACTTGTGTATAACGCTTTGACGACTTGAATAAGAGAATGTCCAGAACTACAAGATGTCTTCTTGTTATTCACCGCCCGAGTTACAATGGCATTGATCTTTTGCCCACCCTTGACATTATACGACTCTTGCTCTTATATCATCCCATATCGCACCGCAGAATACCAAACGTCTCGCCATCTGCTACCACACTACCCAGCGGCGCACATTGCAAATCAATCTCGCCTTCCCATACAGCGTGCTCGTAATCAGCATGTAACCACAACATCCTACCAGCACTTCTCTTGCTTGTTTCTCATTACCTCTAGCTGACCAACCGATAGTATCTCGGCTCTCTTGCCTTAACCCTCGCCTCCTTCTCTGCCATAGTTCGGGGGTAAAAGTTGATTACACATGTCTTACTCTTCCTCAATACTGCGAAAAGAACCTTGGAAGAAGCAAGGAAAAGAAAAGAATACCTGCATGATTTTAGCCAGTCTACAGAACGCCGCGTGGTTCACGGATCGGGAACATGTATGGCAAGATGGTATTTGGTCCCATTACTCCAAGTAACAAGCCTGTCTGTGCTAGCAAACGAGCGGCCGATACAGTACTAGCGCCCGTCGTGACAGGGATGAATGGTACCTAGGGCGAATGGATGGATGCTTGCCAGCACGTAAGTATATTTTGCCATGTTTAACAAAGAATGATCAAATCACCCATTCAACTTCGCCGCGCATCTTGATATGTCAACATTCCTAAGCCAGGCAACGGCCGTTGTTTATGAGTTAACGTAATCCACAGCCATGGATACGAATCGAAAGCATCTCAACATCTCAGCCCAGCCGACATTAAAAAAAACCCCCAAACCAGCTGCAAGAACGCCAGGTCTATGGCGCGTCATGTCCATTGCGAATGGCTTTCGCATTCCAGGCGTGTGTGTAGCCACAACGTCAAAAACAGTTATTCAGCGACATGTCAGCTTACGCAGGTGACCCAGGTTCTTGATTCTTGGATGGCATCGTGCCTTTCCGCTTTCGGTAACGCGTGCAGCGGCGGGATGACGACATCGACAGACAGTTCTGATGATGACGATTGGTAATGTGTAGACTGCCACCTCGATGACACAGCTGCGTCAAATACAAATTCCATGTAACGCTACCTAACTAGGCAAAAGGGCAGTAAACGCCTGAGACGTGCGGACAAGAGGAAGATGCAACGAAAGGTATTCCGTGGTTAGCTAACAAGGTTATGAGGGAGCTTCAAACTAGGCTCAGCATGGCTGTGAGAGAGTGAGAGCGCGCAAATCTTTTGTCAATTTTGAAGCATGTGTTAGGAGTTTGTGAGAGCGTGCTTCAGGCAATAGACTTGTACTGTCCGCCGAGTAAAAAGTAGTATCGCAGCGGATGAGGCGCGCTGCGAGTTAAGTTCGACTGAGCTTCCGTGTCCGTGCGTTTGATGCCCGCGTTCATTCGATGCTTAGACAGCAGCACGACAGCTACCTGGAGATGGAAAGCTGTAGAGCTACAGAAAATCTTATTGATATCATCACAACTCGGGACTACGTTGCCCATATACTTGTGTTATGGATCAAACTAACGACCTCAGCAAGATCACGTGCTACGCTAGCTGAGTAAGGTGGTTCGTGTGGTAACATCAATGTTTCGAGTGCTTGCTCAACTTATCCAACAACGTGGTATGTACAAAAGTGAGCAACCACAACCCACGTTTAGAAAAAACACTCAAGACCAACTAGCATCAAGCTACAATAGCTAGTCCACAGACTACATACTAGGGATTACCTTGCGTCAGACCCGAGAAGGCCTTTGTACGCCGGGTCCTCACCGTAGCTAACGAGCAGCAACCAGGCCCGACAAAAAGACACCGCACACAGCTACTACCGGCCCTCTAGAATACTCTCCGACGCCTTCTCGCTCAGAATATAGACACCAGCAACCGGAAAAGCTCCAGGAGACCTCGGAAACGCACTAGCATCGACGACCCGCAAGCCAGAAACACCACGGACACGAAACTTTGAATCCAAGACTGCATTCACATCAGAGCCGGGACCAATGGAACACGTACCGATAACGTGGTGCCCAAAGATATTCTCGCGGATAAAGTCTTCGTCACTGCCGGCGATGGAGCAGCTTCCGTCGGCACCGACCGTGCCTGCGCAAGGCGGCCAAGAGACATTGTAAGGCGCAAAAGGTGCTTGTACGCGGTTAAACGCACGACGACCCCAAGCGAGGAACTCCTTGATAGCAGCAATGTCGCCCGCAGCGCCTGTACCATTGAAGTGTCGAAAGTTGATTTCAGGCGTCACGGTCGGATCAGCCGAGCGCAGTTTGAGGTAGCCAGCCGTGCTATTGCCGTGAATATGGACGCTGTGCATGCCCCAGGTCGTTGGGGGGTCATCCCACGACTGTCCCGTGTTGCGGGGCCAGAAGCCGCGAAAGCCAAAGGAACCGGGGAAGATGGCAATGTCGCCCTCGTCGTTTGTGGTGTGGTTGGTTTTGAGGAAGGCGAGTTGGGTCAGACTGGGCTGGACGTAGGGGCCCTGGCCGCGGAGGTAAAGTGCAAGACAGGGGTCGCCGCTTGGAGCCCCGTAGGTGCATTGCGAGCGAGGACCGCCAGGAGCAGCGGAGTAATCGAATGTCTGGGCGCCGTGGCCGATGACGGCGATTTCGTTGTGGTCTTGCATGTTGCGGCCGACGCCTGGTCGGTCGGCGATGACGGGAATGTTCAGGGCTTGCAGGTCTGCTGCCGGTCCAATACCGCTGAGTAACAGCAGCTGAGGTGTACCAAAAGATCCACCACTGAGAATGACTTCTTTTCGAGCAAGAACCCGGCGTGAGGGCTTCTTGGCTGCCGGATTATAGCGGAGGTCGCCCTGAAAAGCGCTTTTGCCTTGCAGGTATTGGACGCCAATGGCGCGAGGCAATGAGCCTTCTTGAGGCTTGTCGAACAGGACTTTCGTAGCGTAGGAGTTGAGGCGGACCTCGAGGGGGTATTTCTTGTCGCCTTTCTCGTCCACGGCGCGCAAGGTATCGAGGACTCGGTTCCTGGAGCTGTAGCGGGCCCAGGTGGCATTGGCGTGTTGGGGCAATCCCGTAAGCCCTGTAATCTGGTCTCGGTCGGGATTCAAGATTTGATTAGGGTCAATATTTAGGATCTCTTCCAGGTCCTCTGGATCTTGGCCCGCCTCGGCAGCCATGGCCTTGAGAATTGCAGTTGCTTGGGGTGAAGAGAGAAAAACGGTTCCGTTGCCCAAAATCGTTTCAAGATACCCATCGAAGCCGTGGCCTGGTGTACCACGTGGGCGGTATTGATTCTTTTCCAACTTGATGAACAATTCCCCCATGTGGGTAGCACTACGGTTTTGTTCGTTAGCTTATCCGTGTCCTCTGAAGAGCAAAGAATGGAAATGATAAAAAACAGGATCGGGGATACCGTACTTCCATGACTCATCTCCGGTAAGGTTCTTGATATAGTCCCAATCGCTATCGGCAGGAAGGACAGTCAGGGCAGAATTAACAATGGACGATCCTCCAAGTGTAGCGCCGCGAGGATACTGGATACCAACAATCTCCGCTCCTGCAGGCGCCTCGCTGCCCGGACCAACCCACAACTTTCCATCTGGCAGCCTCCAAGTAAGATGGCGGTACCTTTTCGTCAACTCGACATCGTCGTAATGACGAACCCAATACGTCCAAGTGAGGGCCGTAGTATCTGCCGTGTTTGTCAACGCAATAGCGTTTGTAATCATGGCAGCACTGTCGTCGTCACCGGCTTCGAGCAAGAGAGTCTTGAATCCAGAGCGTGCGAGATTGGCGGCCAGTGGGCCTCCTCCCGGTCCGGAGCCGACTACCACATAGTCGTAAGTGTCGACTGAGTTGGCCGTTGCTGCCAACGCAGAGACAGTGCTGGCGACGAGCAGGATGCTGCCGAGGTGGGAGACCGCTTCCCAAGGGCTCACGATTCGCATAATGAAGTAACGATGCAGAGGTGTGATCGAGAGAGAGAGAGAGAGAGGTTGCCAGAAGAAGACTTGCTGTTGGTAAGATAAACTCAACGAGAGGTGAGTATTTGAGACGGGCAGACGAGGCACCCTTTTGTACTTGAAGCGCAAAGTATCACGTCCCGTGCTCTTGTCCAAGTTTACTGTTATTCGAGTCTTGCTCGATGACATTTTTTCCCCATTTGGATTAGCCGACGTGGTGTGTCGCTCGCGGATACTTGGGGTAAGCAGGCGCAATCAATGTAAAATGCGTCCGGCACGACTACAAATTCCCCCGAAATACACCGCATGGCTTTACGTTAACGCCGTAACGATAACCTCCCCGCATAAGCTGAGCCAGAATGCTACAAACAGCGCAACGTGTACTCTCCCAACTGTCCTGTCTACGATATCCGCACCTACCCGTACGACAAAGTAACAAGTTCAAAAGAAAAAGAGTCTAGCTTCTCATTCATACAAGTAAGCATTTACCTTGTCACCCCACACGCACACACACCATAATTCACACACCAAACTTCAATTCTCATCCATAATCAAAAACAACATGATTCATTAAAAGTTCCTATAAGCCTTCGGGGCCCACCAAACATGAACCTATAACACACAACCAACACCCCTAAACCGTATATCCAAAAAAGAAAAAAACCAAAACCCGGGTATCCAAGAAAGATAAAGAACCACCCAACCCCCCTAACCGTCCCATCCTTCCATCTGCGTCTCTCCCCCTCTTCCCTTTCTCATCTCCCACCACCCCAACAAGACCAAGCGGGGGGAGGGGGCGGGGCGGGGCGGGACGACAAAACACAACTACGGCAAATCCCCATAAGTCTTCCCACTACTCTTCCCCCTCTGCCAAAACCTCTTCTTCTTCTCCGGCACCTCTTCCCTCCTCGTCTGCACCACGGGCTCAGGCGGGCCCGAATTCTTCAAGAAATCCGCTAAGTCAGACGTCGCAGTCCTACTGCCACCGCCACCCATAGCGCCCATACCCGTCCTTGCATCTCCCACAACAGCAGGGGCACGGGCTTGCAGCCTAGGTTTATTCGTTGAAGGAGATGGTGCAGTACCATTACCATTGCGAGAAGCAGGCAAGTTAGAAGACGAGGGATTGGAACCATTTTGGCCTGCAGCCGCCCTCGCCCTCGCCGCAGCAATAGTCTCTTCACTAAGCAGGAAAGGCTGGGGTTTAGCCGACGACGCGCCTCCAGGGGGATCCATGCCGTTTAAAAAGTCCATTAGGCTCTCCTCCCTCTGCCGAGGAGGAGCCGCTTGTCTTTGTGCTGGTTGTTGTTGCAGCAGTTGTCGTTCGGGTTGGTGGTTCCCAGTGGGCGTAGGCAGCGCCGTGAGTTGGTCTTCGTCCTCGTCGTCGTCCTCATCGTCGTCTTCGTCGCTCAAATCAATGGCGTACGGATCCTTGATACGCCGTCTCGTCTTGGTGATGCCCTCCATTGCATCTCCCCCGCCGGACATGCTGCCGCTGAGTTGCCCCGGCCCTCCCGAATACGCAGGCTGAACCACACTAGGACTCGGGATAAGACCAGTCCGGCTATTAATCGTCGCCGTGCTGTCCTTGCTCTCAAGCGTACTAGCCGCAGAGCCATACGCTGACTCCGCTACATTTCTTTCCGTGGTCCTGTCAGCCCTGGACTCATAAGCACTCTCCACGCCTCCATGTCCCCCGAGCATAGTATCAAAAGTGTCGCTATCAACAGTCGTCCGGAACGGGGCGATATTCTTCGGTATCCTTGGTTGTTTGTGGTTTGCGTCTGGCGGGCCCTGTCTGATAAAATCGATCAAGTCACCGTTTCCTGTAGACAGGCCAGCTGGAGAGCGGGGTTCCATGTTGGGTCGCGTGCGCGTAGCTGGAGTATTGTTCGCATTACCAGATTGCCTGGAAGTTGACATCTTGCGTCCGAGAGAGGAAGTCGAATGGTTGCCTGATTTCTGGCCGTTATTGCTAATGTTGACAAAGGGCTGGATGGGCTTCTCTTGGCCAGGGGAGGGACCAGTGGAACGGATAAAGTCTGCAAAGTCGCGCATGGATTCCGACTCGATCTTGGGGTCTCGAGCGAGAGGTCTGGTGACTACCTTACGGCTGGGTGAGGGTTTGTGAGAAGAGGCAGTGGTCGGTCCTTTTGCCCTTGGTGCTGTAGTGTTGGGCAGGTTGGCTGTGCCAAAGCTTTTGTCAGAGGCGTCGGTCCGAGGGTAGACTGTCACGGAGGCAGAAGAGGCTGAAGATTTGCGTGGTTCCGTCTTCTTCAAGACGGGGGACTCCTACCGCATGTTAGTATATGTAGGATGGAAAGAGAATGGCGGCTTACATTAGTAGTTCGTACACTTTCAGGCGTCAACGTAAACTTGACCGTGTCCTGCCCCTTGACCAGCGAATCGAACTCGCGCGCTCGGTCTTCCTCAGACATACGTCCGCTCAAGCCACTTGCACTCAGACCTCTGGAGCGATGGCTGGCGCTCGAGTCTCGTCCGCTGGACGTAATGGGATAAGCACCTTTTCGAATAGAAGAAGAGGTACTAGCACCACGCTTCAACGAAGAATTATCCGAGGACGACTTATCAGCTGGACGTGTCGAATCGTCCGCGGACATGCGATGTAGTCGTTTCTCGGATGTGTCAGTCGCAGACGTAGGGCTACGCCTGGGGCTGTCGGCAGTACGCACACTGCGACTGGTCTGGATGGAAGGAGTTTTGCCGCGGTGCTGGGTAGTGTTGCTCTCGACTTCTTGCAAAGCTGGCAGCGACGAACCACGTGATACTGAACGAGCCTCTTGTCTCCTGGGTGCACTCGTAGGACCTTGGCTGTCGTATGGGGCGACCACCTCTCTTCCAGGCGA
>Ga0265797_10009149_pt1 | contig 12986 bp, 9 predicted proteins | sample P2T30metagenome_FD_192433 | JGI IMG/M metagenome (GOLD analysis project Ga0265797, IMG submission 192433) | Plant litter microbial communities from East Loma Ridge, Irvine, California - P2 T30 | ecosystem: Environmental > Terrestrial > Plant litter > Unclassified | place: USA: California... | reverse complement strand
TTGACCCGGATCACTCATAGGTCACGACTGGACCACCAGGCAACTCATCGAGCCATCCTTCAACCGGCTCCTTCACAGCCTGTGGTACCCCACACTTGGTCGACACATCGGCAGCCTGTGTCGTCAATCCCGTGCAGGTGTTCCCGAAGCAGCGTTGGTCCATCGCTTTCTGCAGCGCACCCTCTTTCCAGCCAAAGACATAATCACCGTGCTGACCGTAGCCAGTCCTACACATAGTTAGTGCCGTTGTCCCACAGTCGCTGCACGCCACTCACGCATCGCCCATGCTGTAAACAAACGGCTGCGACCCGTCCTCAGGCCAGAGAGCGGCGTCATTGAAAGGTGTAGTATCCCACATGACCTCGTACATGAGCTGAGGCATCTTTACTGAATGAGTCGATGGGCAAGGACCGCCAGATTCGAAAGAGCCAGATGTAGGGTACGCGACGTGGTCTTTGTGGTTCGGAGAATCAACGTTCTTGCCATCCCAGCATCTGTATTCAAGATTAGCGATACGCTCGAAGCCAGGTGAAATGAAGTACACAAACGTTGGGAATGTAATAGTCGTTCTGATCCCACCCCCACACATGCCCGGTGGCAAGCTCGCTGTGTCGAATTCTCCAATACACGGTGCTCCACCAAAAGGATCTTGCTGTTTGTTCGTGAAACAACGATGGCAGAGCTGTTTCTGCTGACCCTCCTTAGCTCTCAAGCCTGGATCACCAACCAACATCCTGAAACCCTTGGGGAACGCGGTCACCGTACTCTTCCCGTCGTATGGCGGAATGTAGTACACCGTAACGCCTTCTCTGCCTTGTAGACCCAAGTTGACCATCTGTGGGACGCGTTGAAAGGTGCCGTTACGCGCTTTGAAGTAGAGATTCGCGGTCCAGTAGTTTGAGAGGTCTTCGGCAAAATCGCAGGTTGTGCAAGTGGCTTCCGTGCTGGGGTCGAGGTCGAGCGGTGGCATGGAGACATTGAAGGCGTTTCCGCCAACGATCTGGTCTAAACAATGACATGCAAATTTAGTATACGTACTGTGTCAAGGTAGTATATGGGCATCGCTTACGCATGTGTGCTGAAGGTGCAATGCCGGGTTGGACAAGTGGGTCGATACGGTCGTAGACTAGTTGAGAGCACTGGAAACGTAGCATCGCCGCTGTTGCAAACTGTCGGGCCTCGAGGTCGTGAGTCGGCGATGCTGCGACATTGTGTAACAAAGAGGTGAGCGTGAGCGTGAGCGAGGACCAGTACATGCTGACGATCAAGTGGTCTGACAACGAGAAAATGGAATGTAGATGTTGGGAATCAGGGAACGTGCTGTTGTGGCACATGAGTCTCATAATATATCATGAATGACGTTCGAAGCAAGTCTCCACATGGAACTCACCCCACATCATGTTCACGGTTCGCCATGTCGGGTAGTTTCATCGAAGGATCCTTTCCTATAGAAGGTTCTAAAGTCAACTGCCGTATATGCTCCTGTTGATTGCTTGTATAAATATGTGGGTTGACCAATCGGATCCTAGCAAGTATCCTGGGCGGTTACCGACAAAGTGAGCATGCAACATGGGTGGATCAGTCGGTGGCCAGTAGAAACTTGAGTTCCCTCATGGCCTGGGCATGGATTGCGGAATGCATGGGGCCCACGAGGTTGTGCTCCTGCTGGGATGACGTAGTGGCGAGCGGTGCCCCTGGGTGGGTGTCGTAGGATGCCGGTCTTGAAGAGGATGCCGAGACGCATTATCCCGCACGCAACACAGAGTGCTATATTGACGGAGTGGTTCCAGGTTCTCGAATCAGCGTCCAATTGAACCAGAACGGGATGAATGCATTAGTATTTGAGACTGGATTGGCGATGGAGCTCAAAATCAAAGTAGCCTAGGATGATAACTGGATATTGAATTGACAAAGAGAATCCCATTGGGTTGTATGTACATGTCAGTTGAGTTTGCATACAATTTACCAGCCCTCACCGGGCTTCCTTGCCTATACACTGTTAGCATTAGTCCACACCGAACCATAATGCACTTACCAGCAATGCACCCTTTCCACCCAGCTCAGCTTCCAGACCATCTGGGTAAGTTTTGGGCGCACTAAGCTTGTCGGGGTAGAAGGTACCAACAGCCGCGCAGAGTCCGAAGACAGAGGCGACGAAGGTGCCCAGTAGGACGAAGCCCCATTGGGGGGTGAAGTGGTTGTAGTCGTGGAGCGCTAGTACACCCATGATATCGTTGTCCTCGTGGCAGGGCTCGCCATAGTTGCGGCGCTCCTGCTTGTCCCAGTAGTCGCCGTACGGGTCGCGGTTTCCTCGCTTCTCAGCGGGAGGGTTGATGTAGCCGCCGTTCTGTCACCATCAGCACTAGATCCTTCCTGCCTTCTCTAGAAAAAGTGGGCGTACTTGGTTCGGGTCTGTGAGCTCAGCGTGGGCCTTCTCAGCGTCGGTGAGGGCGGTTCGGATTTGGGTGAATTGGGGTCGTGGCCGGGCTACGGCGGGGACGACGGCTCGAGCCAGCGGGCGTGCCGCTACAATGCGCCTGGGAAACATGCTAGGGCCGAGTGAGTATTTGCGCGATGCGTGTCTTTGGTGTCTTCGTACGTTGTGGCGCAATTGCGGGGGTTGGATGGGTTGCAGTATTGATGTGTCGTTCGCGATGAGCTCAGTTGCGGCCCCGGTAATGCTTGGCGGAGAAGTGGGTCTAACTGCTCTGCGTAGTACCACGACCGGTCATGGATGTGACACGAAAGGCGTCTACGCGACTGAGCAACCCGACGCCTGCCTGAAAGAATCTGCGGAGGTTCTAGACAGCCTCAGTCACAGCATTCTCAGACGTGATATCCAGCATTCCGCCGTCGTTCACGTCAAAGGGATGGCATGCGCGCCCGTGCCGGTATTTAGCGTGATCCCTACCAAACATTATCGCCGGCTCTGTTTTTACCATCTCACAACTTCGACATAACACCGCATCATCCCAACGCGAACCCGAATTTGAAATCCGACCCCGTCACCGTCACCAGCACGCGTCAGGCTATCTTGCGACCCCGAATTCGAGCTGATATATGTCGATTTGGCCGCGCGCCGGGTGGTCAACAGGCTCCCCAGGCCGCCTCTCTCGCCCTTCCTGAATGGAAGAAGTTACCGCCGCGGATCGCGACATCGACTCCATCCCACCACGCGACTCGGCCGCCGCACACAACCCATCCGACATCACACACAATGGCGAACAGAGCGAGAACGACAGCGCACCTGTGATCAAGGAGGAACATCCGCCGGCACCTGTAAATGGCGATGATGGTGGCGTCATTGAGCGGCCGCCAAAACGGCGGAAACTCGAAGACACCACACCGCGCCGCTCAGCATCACGCGCCGCATCGCCGCCCTGGAAGTCATTCGTGGCTGATGGACCGACGACAGTCTTCGAGAATGGCGTCAGGAAATCATCACGTGTGAGCAAGGATGCTGCACCGCCAACGCCGGAACCTGTAAAGCGGAATTCTCGCCCGGCCAGCAAGGCGACGCAGACCAACGGCACCCCTAAGAACGGCGTCAAGCGAGAGTCGCGCAATGGCTCAGGACCCATGTCTGTCTCGAAAGGGAAGACGCCATCCACCATCACCAAAAAGGTGTCCGCACAGTCTCTGGCAACGCCGGCGCGCAAGTCTGAGCGCCAGAGAAAGCCTCCAGCACTTGCGACAACTTCGCCCGTCACGTCGCCAGCACTGCAGAATGGGTCGCCCGAAGGCACGCGCAAGCGGGTTGGGCGCTCTCGGAGGGGAGCGCAGCCACTTACCGATGATCTAGCTGACGAGCCCATGGACGATGCCGAATCGAACGGACACGACCCCTACGCCGGCCTGTATGGATCGCCCGACGACTCGAACCCATCTATGCCTGCCCCTCGTCTCCGCCTGCGACTGCGAAAGCCCGACCCTCCCAACCGTCATCCCCACCATGCCCCGCCCAAGTCAGAGTACGCGTCGCTCGAAGAGTGGCTAGGACAAGATGACCCGTTAGACGGCGAAGAGGCGCTTCGGATCACACAGGAAAAGGCCGAGGAAGAGGCCGAGCGCCGGCTGCAGATTGTCGAGGCTGCTGAACATGGAGTTCTAAGCCAGGCACGATGCAGCGTATATGCGCCTGAAGCAGCCCCAGAGCCACCGCCACAATACGGACATTGGGACCACGTTGTCGCGCATGCCCTGCACTTCAACAAGCTATTAAAGGAGGAGAAGGCATTCCATCGGCGGACGGCCAAGATCTTGGCCAGAGAAGCATACGACTTCTGGAAGAACAAGTTCAAGCGCAAGAGCCAAGATGAGATCGAACAGGAAGAGACCGAGCGGCAAGTGACGAGATACAAGCAGCTCGTGAAGGATGTCAAGGACGCATGGGGCTTGGTCAGGGTTGAGATCGACAAGGAGCGTGTGGCTAAATATGAGGAGGAACAGTTGCAGCTCGGACACAAGGCCATGGACGACATGTTTAATCAAGCGCAAGAGATTCTGGGTGGTCGTAACGCTGGCGACGGGGCCTCCTCCTTGGTCAGCGAAGACCGTGATTTCGATGAGATAGAATCCGAAAGCGAGGTGTCGCATGCCTCACAACAACAGCACGACGACGATGTCATGTCTTCCAGCTCCGATAGCGAACAAGAGAACGAGCAGGACGAAGATGCGAACCTCACGGCCGAACAACTACGCGAGAAGTACGGACAACTTCCCGATCTCCCCGAGAGCAGCTCCGAGGCGGAAGTCAACTCAAACGACGGCGAAGACGATGACGACGCTGATTCCGAAGAGGGCACTCCTGCGCCAACACCCGATCCCGACCTCGATGTCGACAACACGAACGAGCTTCCAGAGAACCCAATTCAACAGACGAACGGCTTTCACGACCACGAAGAAGATGGGGAGAAACAGAAGCCAGACTATATCGATCCTGCCACAGTGGAGCTCGATCAGGTTGATGATGCTTTGCTCGATTCTGAGGACGACAAGGGCTCGGAATCTGGTAGTGAAGCTTGGTCGAGCAACGAAGGTTCGGATAGCGAGGGTGATGGTCATGAAGAAACCGGCTCGGAAGAAGACGACGAGGATGAGAGTGAGGGAGAAGACTTAGGCATGATGGGTTTCTTGGCACCTAAAGACATCAAGAAACTGAAAGAGGCCGCCAAGACCGCGATTGACGATGTGGAACCGGAAGACCCGACAACTCAGCCCGAACAAGCGAATGGCCATGCTACATCGCCCGCGGAAGTCTACGAGGAGAAGCCACATGTGAATGGTCATGATTCTGTCGCTGAAGTAGACGAGCCACATGTGAACGGGCATTCTGAAACAGAACCTGCTCCTACCGTCGAGGCAGCTGAGTCAACTCCGATGGAAGATGTAGTACATTCCAAAAGCGCTTCTCGATCACGGCATACATCATCCCCACCAAGGACCGAGGTGCCATCCTTACTACGCGGTACCCTCCGAGAGTACCAGCACGATGGTTTGGACTGGCTGGCGAACTTGTACGAATCCGAGACAAACGGAATCCTCGCAGACGAGATGGGTCTGGGCAAGACTATACAGACCATCTCACTTCTCGCCTACCTCGCTGTTCGTCGCGAGATATGGGGACCACATCTAGTCGTCGTACCCACCAGTGTCATGCTCAATTGGGAGATGGAGTTCAAGAAGTTCTTGCCAGGCTTCAAGATTCTGACATACTATGGCGACATCAATGAGCGAAAACGGAAGCGCATGGGCTGGCGCAACACTGGCAAGGACATGTACAACGTCGTCATTACCTCCTACCAGCTCATCCTCCAAGACGCAGCAGCCTTCAAGATGCGTCCCTGGCGTTACCTGGTCCTCGATGAAGCCCACAACATCAAGAATTTCAAGTCTCAACGATGGCAGACTATGCTTAACCTTAGAACAGAGCGACGGTTGTTACTGACCGGTACGCCTCTACAAAACAACATCGATGAGCTTTGGTCGCTGCTCTACTTCTTAATGCCAGCTGGCTTTGCCGGGGAAGGTCGCATCGCGGGACTGGAGGAGTTTACCTTGGCCCTCAAGAATCCTACTTCGCAGATTCTCGATCAAGGTCGGCAGCAGCTTGATGCGGAAGCGCAGAAGGTTGTCAAGCGGCTTCACGAAGTCCTTCGCCCCTACTTGCTTCGAAGGCTGAAATCAGAGGTTGAGAAGCAAATGCCAGGGAAGTATGAGCACGTGGTCTACTGCAAGCTTTCCAAGCGGCAACGGCAGCTCTACGATGGGTTCATGGGCCGCGCCTCGACCAAGGAGATCCTGTCCTCCGGCAACTACATGTCGATTATCAATTGCTTAATGTCATTACGAAAAGTCTGCAATCACCCCGACCTGTTCGAAACACGAGCCATTGTAACGTCCATGGCCATGCCCAAGTCAGTCGCTGCTCAGTACGAGATCAAGGACCTTCTCATCAGGAAGCGACTGCAAGAGGGCATGGAAGATAAGCAAGTAAATCTAGACGCCTTGAACTTGGTGTTTGCGCGACGGGAACAGACGCAGTTGGGTCATGCTAGACGCACCTACCCTATTCGCGCCACACGGCCCCTGGAGGATCTGATCGAGCGCCAAACACGGCGCATCAACAAACCCATCGACAAGGGCACTTCCTCACTACAAGCGACCATGGCAGCGATGGCGAAGCGAGAGCAAATGGCAGTTCGAGATCATCTGCAAACATGTCTTAACCTTACTCGCGCGCGTACCCAGTTCATGCCAATTTACGGAAAGGACATAATTGACGCACTGACCGTCGATTGGCACGATTTCACATTTGGGGCTATCACTGAAGGGAAGAGAGTGGCTAAGCCTCTCCTCTATCGAACCCATCACACACCACACCCTAACTATCATGGCTTCGGTCAGGCTCAAATGCAACCAAGACAAGAGGAAGCGATTCACTATGACATCGTTCAACGGCACCATGGTTTACTCGGATTCAGGTCACCGCGCTCTCATCGTGTCTTGTCGCACTGGCACGATCAACAAATCACCCATTTCTATGATATGATCCCAACATTGGAGCAGCGTGCTGAGGCTATGGAGCCTCTCATTACCCGCTTCACATGCGTCACGCCTGCCGTTGCAGCCGAGGAATTAGCACCTCTGACCCTATCCAGGCGCGGTGTCCAGCTGATTCGATCGTCGGAGGCAGCACACGGAAAAGACCCCTTCCATTCTTCGCGCATCCGACAATCGATCGCCTTCCCGGACAAGCGTCTCCTTCAATACGACTGTGGCAAGCTTCAGCGTCTTGCAACACTCCTTCGAGATCTACAAGCTGGTGGCCACCGTGCGCTCATCTTCACCCAGATGACAAAGGTTCTTGACATTCTCGAGCAATTCTTAAACATTCATGGATATCGCTACCTGCGCCTTGACGGATCTACCAAGATCGAACAGCGCCAGATTCTTACTGATCGCTTCAACAGTGACCCTCGCATCTTATGTTTCATTCTGTCATCTCGATCCGGTGGTCTTGGTATCAATCTCACGGGTGCTGACAGCGTCATCTTCTACGACCTTGACTGGAACCCGGCGATGGACAAGCAATGTCAAGATCGAGCTCATCGTATCGGTCAAACGCGCGATGTACACATCTACAAGTTCGTCAGCGAATACACAATCGAAGCAAATATCCTCCGCAAGTCGAACCAGAAACGTCTCCTCGATGATGTCATTATCCAAAAGGGTGACTTCACCACAGACACCTTCAACAAAGTCACCTGGCGCGATGCACTCGACGAGAACCTGGGAATCGACACCAACGACGAAGCGGGTGCAGCCATGGAACGTGTGCTCGGCGAGAAGATTGGACTCCTGGGTGACGCACGTGTCATGGGCACGGTGGAGGATACCGAGGATCGCACAGCAGCTTCCATCGCACAGAAGGAGATTGTGGATGAGATTCAAGAAGATCAAGTCGACTTCAACGAGAGTCTCAACGCCACGAGAGCCGCTTCCGAAGCTGCCGCTGCCGCCAAGGCGAACGAAGACCTCGATGTCAACGGCAACGAGAAGGAGCGAAGACACGTCGACGAGTACATGCTTAGCCTGTACCGGGAAGAGTACGGCAAAGAACCGTACCGGCCACCAACAGACCGGCAGAAGAGGAACCGGAAGGGACAGGATCCTCATGTGCGGCACAGAAAGAAGAAATACTAGTAATACGCAATTCTTTCTATTGAGCGACTTTGGGGTTTAGCGAGCGTGTTGGAAAAGGGAAAATTATGTATCAATAGTTGTACAATCGTAGAAAGAGCGAGTAGCATTTGCATGGTCTGGCGTTTTCTCCAATAGGGAGGAAGAGAAATGAGATAAGTGTACAATCACATCAAAGAAGTACTGCAACTATGGTGAAAGAGTAGGTATGTCTGGCGCGGGAGTTCATTGGTCATGTTGCCAGCATAAGCAACGGGGTTACGAACCCAAAGCTACGAAGTCCTTCCTTCAGTCATTTGAGCAATGTAGTAGGGAGAAAGAGGCTATGCTGTGTAAGGACCGTTGCGGATGTCGAACGGTGTAATCCAAAGCCCGCCACTCAAAGCGGAACTTGAGGACTACATCAGCCCAAACGGTGAGTAAGTTCTAACCGTTGGCGATATGTATACTCCAAAACGAAAAGCAGACGGTCTCTAGTCAGTGAACCCGGCTCATCACCGCTTACTGGACCCTGTCCGTTGCTCCTGCCTTTCCAGCTCACTGCCAAGACCGCGCTACTAGGCCCAGTACTTTTCACCATCACCGTCACATCAATCTGATTTACCCAAACACCTGTCACGACTGTGGCGAGATACCACGACAACCACAAGCGTTCGCGATGGCGACTCCAGAGAAGAAAGAAGAACCCCTAAAGGTCACTCCGTTGCTCGAGCTGGCCAAATGCTCCAAAGCTACTCCTCCACCTAACACGTAAGCAGAAAGAAGGCTGTATAAGCATCCATTCCACTAACATATGGAATAGCGATGACTATGGTCCGATTATAACCATCACAGTCGGCAATTGGAACGCGAAGCGCGAATTCCACGTCTACGAAGGCCTTCTTTCTCACTACTCCTCCTACTTCAAAGCTGCCGTGAAGGACTGTTGGGGCAATTCAAAGACCATCGAGCTGAAGGACGATAACCCGGAGGTATTCAACGCGTTCTTCCGCTGGATCTACACAGGAAAGCTCTACTTCGCGCTCGACGCTTCAGGGAAAATTCCTCTAAGCACAAAGCTCATTTGCGAGATCTACGTCTTTGGCGACGCCCGAGGGGCTCCTGAGCTCTGCAATGCCGCAATCGACCTGCTTATCCAGCAGATGCATCATGAGTGGTCGTTTCCAAGCCCCGAGCTCGCCTATGTCTATGAAAACACACTTCAAGTATCAGCTCTGCGCAAGGTTCTCTTAGAATTTGCTGTCGATAATTGTCGTTTCACAAGTCTGGCAGATCCGAACGGACGAACAGAAGGATTGGTACCATATCCTAAGGAGTTCCTCGGAGATATGTTAGCGGCTATCATGGCTCTTGGATCGACTCCCATTCCGTCAGTTGCAGGGCGGGGAAATCTGCCTTTCAGCAAGGCCAACTGGGCCACATACATCAAGCCTTTGATATGTTCAAGGTATCACGATCACCCAGCACCTCCGGCTTGATCGCGTTGAAGTCGGTGCGACGCACCATGCGCGCGGTAGATCGGTTTGGAGAATACATGATCGCTCTTGTCTCATGACACAATGGATAATGATGCTGGACAACTACGGGAGGGCGGCTCCACGACGCAAGCTTGGATCACCAGGATCTTGATAGTTGGATGAATGGAAACTTGTTGCCCACTCCCTATGGTGATCATCTCGATGAGAGAAACGTGATATCTCTTTCGCACCTCCTCTACGATATTTCCCTCTCTCTCTGTCTCTCTCTCTCTCTCTCTCTATTCGACTCAGCCGCAGCAAGCAAACAGCGGGTGCCGGCGTCCGCAGCCCGGTATACGTGGTCTCCTGGAGCAAAAACATCGACCGCACTTAATCCTGCACATTATAACCCAATTTGACAACCAGAACCTTCACATACGACCATAGGATCATGAAAATTAGGCTTCCCGTCCGCTCAGCCATATACAAGCATGATACCGGCGGATTAGTAGTTAGGTGGGTGACCACTAGCGAATCCCCGCTGTTGTATGTTTTTGCCATTTTTTTCTGGCGGTGGAGAAGGAAACGCCGCTGCATGACGGGACGTAGAACTTGTGGCGACCTCGGCCTCCATGTCTCTTTTTGCATAGAGCGCGTCATTAACAGATGTGCAGTCCTTCAATCATCATCATCGTAGCGCATTGTCGATATTCAAAGTCGTGATCGCGACTGCAATGTGGGTGATCTTCGGACAGACTCGGCAGCGACTGCCAAGGTAGACGAGAACTCTGGCGCCGCAAGAGATGCAACAACAACTTCATCTTTTCGTAGTTCTTCCGCGAGACATCGCATGCTCAACATCTGTTGTATACGTCGCAATAGCACTTTTCGTATGTGGGACAACTTATCAAAGTCAGCGGTCGCGCTTCGCGGTTTCGATCCATTGGGTACTCACTAAACGGGCTCCTGCCCAAACAGGACGTGCCAAAGGTACTCGAACACCCTCCCGCTTGTCTCATCCTTCAGCGGAGTCTCCAGCAGCCAAGTGTAGAACGTTTTGTATTCGTCCAACGACCGCTTTCGTATCTGCTCGCTCGACACGGCAAACTGCGCGCAGCAAGGCGTCGCCAGTACATGCGGTACGTCCGTGTTATTGAACAAGTCTCGCCACGCGTCTGGCATCGCTGCTTCAATAGTTCGATGCTCCTCAGGCGGATCGCGAAACGGCATCACTTCGTGCGGACAACCGGGATCGTTGACGCAACGCAGATTCGCGTAGCCGTTGCTTTGGATGAAGTTGATGTTGAGATTCTGCAGAGACACGACGTTGGAATGCTCTTGGTTGTCGGTGTGCCACGCAACCGGGTAGCCATCTTTGTGCGGATGTATGAACGCGATTGTTGAAGGAAGGTTGTCGTAGTTCTGCACGATGTACGCGAGGTACGCATTTGCTTCCATACCTTTGTTCCGGAGGGTGCGTAGAGTGCTGTTAGTCATCGGATCCAGGGTCGATATGTTGTGTGGAGTTTCGGTGTCGATGTCGTAAATGGCTGCTTGCCAGTCTGGTAGATCGGTGTGCACCCAATCTGTTTTGTCGGTGGGAAGCTTTGCCATTACCACGACGCGATCAGGTAGGGATGGGGTAGGTGTCGCGACAGCAGTACTTTGCGTCGATGTGCTTATATGTTGAGAGGACGTGGAGGTCGATGATGCTTCTCCTTTCGCGCCTTCATGCGCACCTTCCTTCTCGGATATCTCTTTCTTTCCTGCCGCTTCCGTTGACTCATGTCGCCATGGCTTCTTATCAACGCTGGTCTCGAGGGAACCTCCTTGGGCGACATTGAAGTGGGCGTCGAAGAAATACCATGCGCAGAGTAGAAATACTGCTACCACTATGGATTCGATCTGTCTGCGGGAACGCATCATCGCTTGATGCCAAGTGGGTTGAGGACCTGAGAGTTGATGGAATTGGATGCGCGATAACTCGAGCTAGGGGTGTTCGAACAGAATATCGGGAGGACTGCGGTGAATACATCGCGTGCCATACGTGCGCAGGTAACATCTGGTTCTTAGAACAGTTGCCGATGATCAGGTAGTGGAGAGTAATTGTAGCGCGCGCCTTCTCGAAGGGGAGGTGAACTGCATTTCTTGCAAGGGACAGCACAGCCTCGTCGCAGCACGTAGCCCCAAGATGTGACATTGCGGCACAGTAGAGCTAATATCAAGATAGGGCAGGTACAAGGAGTTGGTTGCGCGCGCTTGTCCTACGGCGCTAACCGGCGCTCGCTGGTTGGTGAATTCATGGGGCTCACGCTAACCCGATGCGATCACGATGGGATCACGATGCAGCAGGGCATGGACAGAGTATAGTACAACACCGGATTGATCGGACTTGCGACTCGACTCTTGTGGGCTTCATCCCGTGAAGCCACCTTACAGCCTTACTATGCACCTACACTAGCCATTCCCAGCTTCTGAGTCCTCCGATATGTCGTCACTTGTCAAACCTCGGAGCATTAGCATCAATTTTCCGGTTGTTACTGTCTCGCAGAATTACAATCTTCGCCAACGTTGCACAATGTCACTGTGAGCGATATCCTATCATTGCACCTATTCTCCATCCGTCAAGCAAACACCGGATCGAAGACTTCCGGCATCGTTGTGGTGATAAGCAAAACAAAACAGTACCTAGATAGGGGAATTCTGCGCAAACTCTACAGGGGGATCGCTCAAAGCTGTGTGCTTGTTCAAGTCTTTCATCACACTCTCGCCGAAAAGAAGCGATGAGGGTGCCAGGTGGCGGGATTGGCGTGATGATTGCGCGCCACTGCTTTCCTTTTGCATCGCAAACGAGGATCAGGTGGCGTAGTGGCTGATAAGACAAGAACTCGAGTCGCAGAAGGCAAAGGTGAGGCTACCGATGTACAGTTGCGATGCTAGTAGGGCTTCGAGAACTTGATGCAAACCGATACAAGCGGGTAGAGCTGGGCAACGAATTTGTGAACGATGGTAGATAATAGTAAAGAATTCGATAACCTCGTACATATAATTTTCACGCAACTAAAATCACAAGTATTACAATGATAGATAAGTTTAATGGTAAAATGAGTGATAATTTGAGGTATAGACCGAGGTCTCAACAAAGTCTATGGACAAGAAGGTAACGTGGTATCAAGAAGGTAAAAGGTTAAAAGGTCGTGACTCGTGATGCGTCTATCAAGACAGCAAACTTCTAAGCAGTGGCGAAGATCTTGCCAATGCTAGACAGGCTCTGGCCATCAGCAGAGATGAGGTACTTCTGGTCGGTGCTAGGGGCGACCATGTGGT
>Ga0265797_10009148_pt1 | contig 12987 bp, 12 predicted proteins | sample P2T30metagenome_FD_192433 | JGI IMG/M metagenome (GOLD analysis project Ga0265797, IMG submission 192433) | Plant litter microbial communities from East Loma Ridge, Irvine, California - P2 T30 | ecosystem: Environmental > Terrestrial > Plant litter > Unclassified | place: USA: California... | reverse complement strand
GACAACCCCCAGAATGCTTGGAACTGGCCCACCCATCTACGTGTGAGTATCTGTTCGTAACCATGACAACGAGGTTAAACAGTAGCAAATATGTGAACGGGGTAACAGCTATCGAAATTCACCTCTATGGTCATTCGTCGGCGAGTGGTCATTGGCTGATACCGATTGTGCTCAGTATTTGAACGGACGAGGTATCGGTGCACGATACGACGCCAGCTATCCTGGTTCGCCATACGTGGGAGATTGTCAATACAAGACTGGTGACGGGTCGTCTTTCTCCAACGAGTTCAAGGGCTTCCTACGCCAGTTCTGGGATGTCCAGACTGTGAGTCATACCCCGACATGCTTGGCGGCCGGCTGACAATTAGCAAACTTACGAGAACACTGGACAAGGATGGGTATTCTGGACATGGAAGAACGAACGAGCCGCCGAGTGGTCTTACTCTGCCGGTCTCGCTGGTGGCTGGATTCCGTACAACCCCAACGAGCACATCAACTCCCTCCAGAGCATGTGTGGGTGATTGACCAAGATGGACTTGACGCCGGAGACCCGACCGGATGGCTTGCTTCGGCAGCATTGTAATACGATATATAGATGACCAGGACAATGCCGTAGCTACAATTGTCATGCAAGCCGTAAGAGCTGCCATGCCGGGCCAGTAAGCCAGTAGCGTCGCTCCTCTCGCTGTCGAGGCCATAACGTTAGGCATAAATGTCGCCACGTTGTTAGTCACGAGGACCCTGCACGGTCCAGGCACAACAGGGTTTTCATGGTAACGATTTTCCCCTGGCGTCGACCTTGGTTCACTTTACCCGCATCACAGCTCTTGCAGCATAGCTAGCCCCGGCTGTCCGGCATTGCCAGTCGGCCTAGGACCTGGGCCATGATTAGGCGATTCAGGATGATCGACTTCGGGATCTCTAGCCTGAAGGTTCGGACTTACTTTGCCTGATGATGGAGGCACCTTAATTACCAAACCGGTCCCGTTCTGACAAATTTCCGCCCGACCTTCGTTGTCCTTCTTGGGGGCTTAACTTACATGGTCTGATCGTCACGCGGGAAGCTTACTTTCGGGAAGGCTTCGATTGTCCGGACATGAGTAGGGTTCAGGACCGGTACTGTGCCCGGGTGTCGCAGACTAAAAATCATTGAAACACCTTGAAGACATATATGGTTCACCCAACATTTTCCACCGACTCTCTTGACCATCCCATCGCCTTCACCACAAATTGCTTCGTTAACGGTCACATCGCATGTTTACCACGCGACAGCCAGCGAACCAAAATATGGTCAGCACGAAACTCTCAACATTCGACACCCCTTCTATAAAAGCTAGTCAAAGAACAGACCGGTCCGCTAGACAGCACCTATCTTTCACTGTGTTATCCAACTCTTCATTCGACTATTTGAACATGTTTCCGCCCCCTATTCCAGTTCGCTCGAGCTCTCAGACTCGACAACTATCGGCTCCTGTTGCTCGATCTCGGACAACAACCGAAGGCTCGGCTGGTCCCGACCTGACGTCTTTTGAGATCCTGGAAGCAAAGGCTATGCACATCTCTGATGTCCAGAGACTGCGTCGAGCCCCGTCATACACATCCAACATCCAACAACGCTCCCCTGATGCTGGAGAAAGGTCAAGAAGGGTACCCGAGCCGTCTTGCCCCACAGTCCCTTCCAGAAAGGCAGGAGCCTCACTGCCAAGGAGCCCGGCAATGCAGGATCTTGATGTGCTTGCACAGGCTACATCAGAGGGAAGCCTAGGTCTGGAACACCTGGCTGGTACGCTATCTATCAAATGCTTATACGCATCACTGACGAAACCAGGCAATCCCGTGTTTGGATCTTCCAACCAAAGGTCGCGACGTCTCGCCATTAGAACCGCCGACAATATCGCAACCGAAAAGGCAAGGGACGACCACCTAGCAATGACCATGGAAAGTCTCACCTTCTCCCCCTCCACGGTCGAGTCGACCTCGCTTGCTACGCCTCAATTTGCCCATGGCGAACTTCCTAGAGGAAACTTCCCCAAGCCCGCTGCGATGTACGGCACCCATACCGGTCTTGGTCTTGGTTTTATCGGTAATCAAACAATCCGACCTCCAGCCGAGACTGTAGGAGACGCTCAGTCCTCGCCATCGACCGCTCCCCCCGAGGATTGGCGGTTCACCCTTTCGACCCACGCCGCTTCACCAGGACCAAGTTCGCGAAAAGCTTCTACCCACCTGGACGTAGAGTCGCTTGGACGACTGGAGGGACAGCTCACCGGGTCATCCAAGGCGGGATCACGACTGCCTTCGGCTGGAGCACAGTCATCCCTGGTAGACAGCTACTACTATGGGTCGCAATCAGGACGTACGGGCCAAAGTGACCGAGGACAAAGTCGACCAGCCACCAGGGGACCTTCACGATCAGGGATGAACCAGGAAGGTCGAAGGAATTCGATGGACATGCTCAGCGGCGCTTACCCGTTTGCCTTTTGTCCACCAATCCCAAAAGACTCAGCCGCCTCCGTCCGGACTGCTGCCTCTTCTCCAAAGATCGACTTCACTAAGTCTCCCTCTATCGGCTTCACAAGGCCCCCTCCGAACGATGTCATGAACTCCCCAATGGATTCATTCGTCAGGCGCTCACCGCCTGCGACTCCTCACAAGATCAAACGGAAGCCTGTGCCGAGCGTAGAAGAGTGGACACTGGCTGTCAACGAGTCGACCAAATGCAACTCCGATGTGCCTACCGAGAGAGACATCTCACACTCTCGGCCATCACCAAGAGTATATATTCACGACCGATATGCCAAGTCTACACCAAATTTCACATTGAGACCTATTGCTCCCCCAGCCGAATCTGCACCTCCTCTTGTCGTTTCCAAGTCGACTAGCGCAGTTCAGACACTAAAAGAAAGCTTTAAATCCTTTTCTGTAAACTACCGCAGCAAATCATTCGGGAAGAAAACCGCAGGTGACATCTCTTCAACCAGTATCTCTACCGGCGAATCTACGGATCTGCAGACTCCTCGAGACTCCTACGAGGACTTCGCCGACATCCCCGTTCGACGACAGGAGAGGTACATGGTCGTTGCGCCTGTACATAACATCGAATCAACGAATGGCTACACGACCCACGGCCAAAGGGAGGCTGTACGACTAGCGGAGGCGAGCGCTGGAGAGAAAAAGAAAAAGGGGCGATTCGCAAAACTCTTTGCGATCCAATAGCCATCTACGACTACCGGACTGCCCATATCAGCACGGCAGGACCAACATATCACCACCAACTGGTTTCGACATACGCGACTTTTGCGAGATCACCAAACCCAGTTCTCATACAGACATTGTACAGGTATTACAACTACGAAATAATCTTTTTGGGCCAGTAGAGCAATTTATAGTACCTCTCCATATAATAGAACGTCAGATGCATAGCGCATTCACAATTACAATTCGGACCAGCTTCACCATGTGTGGCTTTTTCACACTACAGGACCAGCCCATCGCATGTAAGACAGGATACATTCGATATTACAGCTTTTCACACTCCGATATTACGACTTTACAAATCACAAAGCATATCCGACCCCTTCATCCTCCACTATAATCTCTTCACCCTTGACATCCGCTAATTTCCGACCCATGACTGGTGTGAGGTTGATTATACTAGCGGTGTGCAGATCCTCGTCACTGCATTCCGAAGCCAACGACATCGAGTCCCTGCAACTGCCTAATCCTAACCCAATGGTCGAGGTGGAATCCCGCGAGGAAGATGATAGACTACTTGAACTGCCTGTACTTGACATTGTGTCGAGGATGGGTTGAGGAGTCTTTTGTCCATTCAGAGACACATCTTCGAGTGAATGATGGAATGTTCCGGAGCTGGGTGATCGAGGATGTGCTTTAGCTGTCCCGTAAAATGCGACTCGATGATTGATGACCAGTGGAGCCGAGTTCGGGACATTCGACGATTCTCGGAATGGGAGTGTCCGCGAGGTGTCGATCCTCGGAGGTGGTCCTCTGCGCGTGAAGAGGGGCGCCGTGATGGAGGCGGTTTCAGGCAGGTCTAAACCGAGTCCTAGACCGGGGTTTAGATCGATTGCAGTGGTAGATGGCTTGGGGTTCGCCGAGACGACAGAAGAGGACGACTCCATTGAGGGCAGGTTCCCATCTGATAACGAAGCTAGCATCGACCCCAGTGCCTCTTCGACATCCGGGAAGGACATGATGGATGAAACAGAAGACGAGCTTGACATCGATTGTTCCGATGGCGGGATAGATCCTTCTGACGACAAAGAAGGTAGGGATGGGTACGACTCGAAAGGCGGGGAAGGAGGTAGCGATCCCTCTGGTCGATAATCCTCATCATCAGAATCTTCAAGAGGTAAATCGACATTGGGGCTGAATGGCGAAAAGTCTAGATCAAGCTCGATTGCCGGAGCAAAGCTCATCCTGGGCAGCGATTCCGACGCGATCTCTTCTACGTCTTGATCCCTCTCCTCCAGCTCTATACTCTCCTCGAGCGCTTCTGCCTTCCTCCTGTTTGCCGGACTTGCAAGTCCCCGAGCTCCAGCAAATTCATCGGAACCGTCCTGCGGTGTAGCGGGAATGATATTGAGCATCGGCACGCCAGGTAGAGTGATGATGCTGGATCTATTGCCTGATTGGGTGGCCGGACTGCTGTGCTGCACTGAGGGTTTCTGAGGAGATTCGCAATACAAAGACGAGATACGTGGGGGTCGAGGCGCCATTTCACTCGCCAAGGGCAGTCGCGCAGGGAGTGTGCGTAACGACGAGCGGCGTCTCTCCTGTGTGGTTGTGGGTCGATACGGAGAGGGAGGCGGAGCGCGGCTCTGCGAAGGTGGGTAGTAGGTGGTTGGAGGCGTCGTGACATGCATGGGCATATTAGGAGGAGGACTGCAGAGGATTGCGGTGTCGACATTGACGGGAATGCGAGGTGGTTCTCGGGCGATGGCCTGCATCGCCATTGAACTTGATCCAACTGAAGCAGGGGCGGATCCTGTCCTGACTCGATGACCAAATGACGAAGCGGAGGGTGAAGCCGGTCTAGAAGATCGCATCGGAGATGTAGTCCTGCTAACGCTGACTGCCCGAGTCGGCGATCCCGAGAAGCTTTGTCGTTCCATGCTGGCGTGGTGCATCTGCAACTGAAGCTGAGGAGGTGCTACACGATTGAATAATGGGATCCCAGATCCTCCAGCTCCATTCGCGTCCGTCTGTGGCGAGACGGGCGATACAGGCGAGTCCCAGACTCCTCCTGCCGATTTGGCGAATCGAATACTGCCTCCAGGGCCTTGATCCGATACTGTTGATTTCAAAATTGGTCGAGGTGGTTCCGAAGGATAGTATGGTCTCGGTTCAGTACCTGGACTGGTGGGAGTAGGTCCACTGCTGGCAGACCTCTTTTTCCAAGAGAATAATTTGAAGCCTGATCCACCCGCTGGGTCGATGGGGCTGGGAGCTGGAGACATGAGAGGCTGAGGATGCGTCTGCGTCCTGGACCGTACATGATTTTCCGATACGTTAGGATCGGGGACTGTGGATTGACGGAGCTTTGACCGAGAAGGTTTATGTGTGAGGCCGAATCCTGGCATTGTGAATGATGTTTTGGGGTCCGAAGATGAAAAGAGATATGGATTGACAAGCCGTGATGTATTGTGGAAGCGAAAAGTTTGTTGACAACAATGTCCGAGATCCGATTCCGAGACAGTAGTGAAGCCGACTTGTTTTTAGTGCCAGACGATGTATGGATCGGATATGATCCACCAAGCAGATATATCGGTAGACGCGTTGAAAGTTGAAGTATTGAGATGCTTGGCGCGGTGTAAAGAATGACTAGAGTGAGATGCGAACTGACTTGACTAGCAAGGTAGAGATCGCAATGAAACAGAAACGAGCGTGGATCGTAAAGAATGTGGGTACAAATGTATATATGAGGTGAGGAGACGTGATATGAGTTAGAGGACGTGTAGAGAGACACACATCAGAGGACCAAGAGGACGCGTGGTGAATGGCGTAAAAAGCACTCGCGTCTAATTGCTGCTTTTGGGTTAAAATCAAGGGTTTTCTGATGGCAGGTTAGTAACTCCGGAATGCCCTGGTTCCTAGGCCGGATCATTCGTTCACACAACGCGAAGTCTTGTGTGTGCTGACAGTCAGCTCATGTCGGCTGCCGAAGCTGCGAATACACAAAGGTGGAGATATGCGATCCATGTGTGATCTATGCTAGGGTAATTACAAAGAACCTTTTCCTTCACTCGTCTCACTGTGTTTCTCCATGGCATCCTCTACACCCCTCACGATCTCATCTGCTGGAACAGTGATCATCTGCCCGTCTACTTCTCTGGAGACCATGCCCTCTTCCGTCAACTCGGCATCTCTACTCACACCGGGTCCTAAAGGTGCGTCAGGCGATGTAGCCTGGACAAGGGACGATTCGGGGGGTGAAAAGGCAGACTCTGATTGTGACGAAGATCGTTGACGGGGTACTGGAATATCTAACGGAGCTGGTGTGCGATCCGGTATCGGGTCACTGCCAGTATTGGATGTTGTAGGTTGTAATGGTGAAGTAGTCTGTAGAGGTGATGTCGAGGTCTTGCTGGGACTGGATGTAGGCTGGAGAGGTGACGTTGGAGTGTTGCCAGATCTGGATGTGGTCGCAAAGAAGGCATCGGTACGAGGTGTCAAAGACACTGGTGCTCGAGGAGGTGGTGGAGGTGGACTTCTTCGCACTTGACCCGCTGGATCACGCGGCGCAGTCAAAGACAAGCCAGACATGCCTTGCGTGACTGTCTTAGTGTCGTCTATCGGTGGACCCAAACGAGGCGCATCCTCCGCTTTGGGACTGAGAGTAGGCGGTAGATCCTCCCCTTCGTCATCGCCGGAGAAGGACCATGTACTTCCCGGACGAGGACTAGCTTCTTCGTCATCGTCATTATCGTCATCTGGCACCACAATCTTGGGAGCGTCTTTACTGCCCTCGGCCCAGCTGTCGGAACTGAATTCGCGATCAAACTCACTTGCCCAGTCGTGCGGTGTGAGTGGATCTGGCCGGAAGTCGTCGAACGGATTAGCGTTGTCTGTCTCGGCTGGCTGGGACGGTCCGGCGTTGGTGAAGTTGCCCCAGGCGTCGTCCTGAATACGGTCAGCTATGATCTGACAAAAATACCGAAGAGTACAACTTACATCATCGAAGTCGTCGAGATGCTGGACGCGACTCTGACTTGGCTGGAATGACTGATATCAGCTACTGTGCAGGAGAACTCAGAGTAGCAGGACTCACTGCAAAATCGTCGTCGTCACTACCGAGGTCACCGCCCTGAGCGGCTTTGCGGACACTAGGTCGAAGCCAATCAGCATCGTCGTCGTCATCCTCATCGGAAGAGTCGACGTGTCTACGACCCTGACTCATTCCTCGCCAATACTGAGAATTAGCTATATTCAACCGTAATATAGTCGACTTGCACTATCATCGTCGTCTCCACTCTCATTGCGATCTTCATACGCCTCGTAGCCTTCCCCGCGGGCATAGCCATCCTGAGCCATTGTTCTCGTCAATGGCTCACCGAATTTATGCACTCCAATCTCGTCGTCGTCATCGTCACTGTCCTCGCTTTTAGGTGTCCCATCAGGGCCAGGAGTCTGCATGGGTTTTCCACCAGCAAGTGGTTTCGCATCTCGATCTTTGGTTTCGCGTAACGATCCATCGACAAATGCTTCCCACTCGGAAGGGACGAATGAGTCTTGGATGACTTCCCATAGTTCCTGCGGGCATCTGGCGAAGAATTTGACCAATTCCTCGGCAATCAGAATGACATGACCCATGTACGGGAGACGGGGTGTGCGAGGTTGCGAACTGCAATCAGCGGGCACTCTGCACAGCAAATAATGATACTCACACCATTCGGTCGTTTGCGCGCTGAGCGTCGAGAATACGTTCCACGATCCTACCTTCCTTAATGATGTCGACGACAAGCTCCCGATTCAGTCCCGGCCCGAGTCGTCCATTCAGGATCTGCTGAAGCAGATCGTATATGACATGATGGGCGAAATCGTTGTGGGGATACTCGAAGAATAGGTCGATGACCGTAGGCACAACACGACACTCGAGGTATTGCTGCTTGAGAGCATCTCCTAGCGACAAACCTTGGGGTTGGAAAGGCGCTTCGGTGGGATGCTCGGAAGTGATTGATGGCGCAGTGCTAGCTACGGCAGCATGGGATGCTGAAGCCATATCGGATCCGGCAGACCCAGGAGCCGTGAGATCCGAGTCGCGTACATCTCGTAGACGAGCGACGTCGGCTTGAGATGGGGGAGGTGGATCTAGATGGGCGGCATTCTGCTGGGGAGTCGCATTGACGTCCTCGTCATCGGAGGGGAGGTCAGACGATTCGGATAGAGATGCGTCTGTGGAGCCGGTGCTGACTGGCAATTCGCGAGCTGGAGTGACGAGATCTTCTGTTTCCAGCTCTTCAGACCCCCCTGGACGCTCAATCTCGTCTCCTAGCATCTCCAGGCTGTCGAGTCCAGATAGGACTCCTTCACCGATATACGTTGGACCGGTGCCCGGAGGTCGATTGACAATGGCCATATTGGAGCTGTGAAGCAGTTCGGCGTACAGTTCGATAATTCGGAATCGTTCATTCGTAAGTGGACGGGGATGTAGTACAGATGCTGCGCGGTCCTGTCATTAGCCGCTTGATCCATCAACAAAGGAAAGACTCACTTGAGATCTAGGTTCTAGTAGGAATGCAAATAGTTGGCTGAATCGAGCCGTGATTTGTGTGATGAGTGAGCCGAGATGAACGATACCAAGTTTGGGGGAGAGTTCGGTCATCACTTCCTCCATTGCCGCCCGATCGTCGGCATGTACCGCTCCCGAACTCAGCTGCTGCGATTTTACAGACATGAGCTGATTGCGGAGTGTGTGGAATAGATGGGGTTCGCTGAAGTCGGAATTGTTGCGCCTGATAAGCTCGACAAGGACCGTACAGATTTGCGTCAATGACGACGAAGCGGACGAGACGGATGGCAAAGGTTGAACGACAAATGGATCGGAAGCGTTATCCGAACCTTTCCATTCCTTGTCGGTAAGTTCGATGTCGTCCAGCATGTAGCCCAACATGGTTGAGATGCTAGTTTCAGAGACCATATCTCGCACCAAACGATTATCTTTTGACTGTCCACCTCCCGCTTGTTCCTGCGCATTGCCACCTGCTGGGTTGAATGGTTGAGTCTGGAGTGCGCAAATAGAGATGGTGATTTTGAGGAGATCGGAGGCGATGACGTGGGACGTGGGTGGGTGATTGGGAGAGAGGTAGGCGATGAGCTTGGGAACAAGTCCCTCGGACGAGAGCCATTCGATAACACCTGGTGTAGACTCTTCAATCGAGATGAGGCGGACAAACAAGTCTTGGATGGCAGGACTATCGATATGCTGAACCATTCGCTCGACCACGTCCGGTATTGTCCGAATGAACCAAAACATCTGCGGTCAGAAAAAGATTCTGGGGATAAACTCACTTCCTGGGGCCGCTTAAGAAGTAGAGAGGCGTTGATCCTGGTCCAAAACCCACGTATCGTTTCCCGCCGACGATGTCTCTCTTCATCTTCGTCCGACCAGAACTCGTCGCGCGCCCTCTCACGCTCACCCTGCTCGTGTCGAGAATGCGATTCTTCGCTGACGGGCGGCAAAACGGCTTCCCAGAACGGTCGTAGTAGACGATCCTTGTGCGACATGATGCATTCCGGGATTGACCATAAGTCAGAAGTGAGAATCTCTGTCGCGACTTGTGGGTATCTGAAATTAGCAAGGTAGCCACCAGATTGACAGGACGTACCTAGCGCGCTTGGTATCGACGTCACCCTCGTTTGTTTCTAGCCCTTGACCTAACGCAGCTGGTAAATCAGGCGAATATGGCGCCTCAACGACCTTGGCCGGTTCTAGTGGTGGCGAGCCTGGTCCAGGTCTGAATTGCTGAGTATAGGAAGGGATGGATGCGACGGCATGCGCAAAAGAGGCTAAATCGGATTTATGGGCTTGTTCATCTAGCTCATCCAGGCCGGAGACGACCCAATGCAACAATGATTTGATATGGTCCTCTTTCGACAAGTACGTGACCAGTCTGTCATCAGCTCCTGTACCCAGAAGGATACCTACCGGTTATTCTGAGCCTTGATTTCGGCCAAAACATCTGCTTGATCCAGTACTTCTTCTAAATCAGGGGGGTGTTCTCGAGTGAACAACGAGTCGATATTCGATGTTTGGGCAAAGCTGAATTTCCACATCATCCTAACGGCGAATTTGATAAGAGATAGAAGATGTCTTTAACGTCGAGATGTGGTAAATAGGTGGTCGTGTGTGCTCCGATATGTGGTTGTTAAAGGGTTTGAGACAACAACGGGGAACATTTGATCGATTTTTGTCGGACAGCCGGATTATTCGGATGATTAGATAGCCATCCTGCTTATTTGTTTCGCTATTGTTTGAATGACAAGGTTGATATGTGAGGAGAGATGTTAGCTCTTTACGAACCGAGAGACATTGCAGCAACAACCGGGTTTCTACCTTTTAGTTCCGTTGATACACGTGAACCGGACATGAATCACAACTCCGCCTCATCCTACAGTCGCGTCTCCCTTCCTCATGAGCGACCATAAAGACATCAGCATCAGCATCACAATCAAAGAATGGCTGAAGCCTCAAAAGGCAAAGCGCCGGCGACGGCCAAGTTCCTCGATGCAGAGGGGTACGAGATGCCATGGTAAGTTATCCGCAGCGAAAGATAGCACAAGTATAACCTGTAGGGTGGAGAAATACCGTCCGATCTTACTGGATGATGTAGTCGGGAATTCAGAAACGGTAGAGCGATTAAAGGTTATTGCAGAAGATGGTAATGTGCCGCACATCATTATCTCGGTGAGTAGATCAGAAAGAGAAAGAGCTGAGCTGACATCAGGGTATGCCGGGAATAGGAAAGACGACATCGATACATTGTCTGGCACATGCCCTATTGGGAGATGCGTACAAGGAGGGAGTACTTGAGCTGAACGCCTCGGATGAACGGTCAGTACCATACAAGAGATTTAGCTGACAGAAAGTGGTATCGATGTGGTCAGGAACAAGATCAAGACGTTTGCACAAAGAAAAGTGACTCTTCCTGCAGGGAGGCACAAGATTATTATCCTCGACGAGGCTGATTCGTGAGTCATCGATGATATCAATCAGGGAAGTCGAGCTGATAAGAGAATGACAGCGGGAGCACAACAAGCGTTGAGAAGAACTATGGAGATCTACTCCAACACGACTCGATTCGCTCTCGCATGCAATATGTCGAACAAGATCATTGAGCCTATTCAATCACGATGTGCGATACTGAGGTACTCGAAATTGAGGGACGCAGAAGTCATGAAGAGACTCAAGGAGATCTGTGCTGCGGAGGACGTGAGTGTATTCGTTGTACATAGCTGATTCCAGGTCAAATATAACGATGACGGTCTGGGCGCATTGATCTTTACCGCCGAAGGAGATATGCGTCAAGCCATCAACAATCTTCAATCGACACATTCCGGATTCGGATTCGTATCGCAAGATCACGTTTTCAAGATTTGTGATCAGCCACATCCTATCGTCGTCAGGCAGATGATCAAAGAATGTCAGGCAGGAGATATAGACGGATCATTAGCTAGGATCGGGGCGTTGTGGGATAAAGGATACAGTGCGGTCGATATCGTCACTACGGTGTTTAGGGTTGTCAAGGGGATGGAAGAATTGCCAGAGTATACCAAGCTAGAGTTCATAAGAGTAAGTCGAGAACAGAGGATATAGGCTGATCGCAGGAAATCGGATGGACGCATATGCGAATATTGGAGGGTGTAGGAACGCTGGTCCAGCTCGGAGCCATGATTTCAAGATTGTGTAAATTGGCATATGCGGACAAACCAGAGTTGTTTAGACTTTGACACTATGATACAATGTATGAGGTCTATGTGGATTTCCCGTCGGGAGATTGTTTTCTCTTGCCTTTCTTGGCCGTTCCGTTCTCTTTGGATTTGATCCTATTCCGTCTCAATCCGCACCTGGGATCAGTATCACATGAAAGTCCCTATCAAAAAGACTTACGCGTTGCACATGTTTTTGATACCGGAGTCACTCCGTCTCCATTCGGGGCTAGCACGTGTATGGCACCAGATACAGCCGTCCACGCCGGGCGGAGGCTGAAGCATGGGTCGCGTCGAAGGTCCTCCTTCGTGCTTTTTGGGCGATGCGTTCTTGGTCCAAGGGGCGCTGGCAGTGAATGGGGCCGATTGCGGAGTCGGGTGAAATTGTTCTTGACCATAAGGCGGGGGATGTGAAGGTGGCATAGGTGGGTATTGCTGTTGCAGATGAGGAGGTAATGGTAGAGGGGGCATTCTAAAGTACTCGGACGATGTGGGTGGGTAGTGGCTTGGAGGATCATATTGTCTAATGTCTACCGGGTGCGACTGGATTGGGCGGGATCGCTCATAGTGCGAATGATGGTATGCTTCAGCCGGCATCGCTTGATCTGTAGGCGGGATTTCGCCGTATGGGATCTGATGGACGATCGCGGGCGGACCAGCTGTCTCCGAATCCCAATCTCGGTATGTGGAAGTTGCAGCATGTGGGATTGGGGCTGAATGGGGGAGTGGAACCATGGGCGATTGGATTTTGGGTACGAGCGGTCCCTGTTCGACCGTCTGGAATCTCACAAACATGATGGCGCCATATGGGATGATGGTCGCGTTGATAACCCGATATATATTTTCGGTATAGGAAGTAAAGCTAAGTAGACATCGAGATTGGCAGTGTGTCTTTTCAAACTTGATGTGTGGTGTCAGATCGATATCTTGGAGCAAAGCGCGGTAATCACAATACTCGTATGATCCGTCTGGTGCATCGAACTCGTCGCCTGGCTGGCGTGGGCGAGGCCACGAGTAGAGAACCTTGTCGGCGCGATA
>Ga0265797_10009147_pt1 | contig 12988 bp, 17 predicted proteins | sample P2T30metagenome_FD_192433 | JGI IMG/M metagenome (GOLD analysis project Ga0265797, IMG submission 192433) | Plant litter microbial communities from East Loma Ridge, Irvine, California - P2 T30 | ecosystem: Environmental > Terrestrial > Plant litter > Unclassified | place: USA: California... | reverse complement strand
CCAAAAAAAGGAGGTGTTTAGATAGCACGGTCACGGATTATTCTCGTGAGAGGCTAGGAGTCATCATAAACCCACAAGTCGCCCTTTCGATTGGCTATCGAGCTGAAATAATTAGACTTTAGGGCACATCACGTATACCATAAGGTAGCTGAAGAGTAGCCACCGCCAACAGGCTAGACTGCAGTGACTCACGCCAGCATTGCAACATCGCTATCAGTCGAAGAATTAGGCACCAGCGCCGAATAGCTTTTATATAACCTGAGGGTATTCTAGTAGTGCTTAAGAGATAGTGGGACACGCAACAAAACAAGTCTCTCCAGCAGAAGCTCCGGCAGCCACGCAAACATGGCCTCAAGAACAAAACGCAACATCTGGCGCTCAAAACGTCTCGTCGTCCGCCCCGTCGAACCCTCAGACGAAGCCTTCCTGCAATCCATCCACGAAGAAACCTCAGATGGGTACCAAAACGCCACACCTTTCATGCCCGTCCCCCAAGGCGCAGCAGCCGCCAAAGGCTACCGAGAGTTTCTAGAGAAATGTCTGATCGGGTGCATCATCTGTCTCCCACCACCTCCATCAACAACACCAGAAAATGAAGCCAAACCCGCCACCACAGAGACAGCGCCAGCCGAGACCGCCCCTCCCAAAAAACCAGCCCCAACTCCAATCGGCACCATCTCTCTCATGGCCATCGAGGCCAATATGTCACACCACCGCAACACCATGATCGGGATTAATATCGCGCCTGACTATCAAGGTCAAGGCTATGGGTCCGAAGCTGTGCTTTGGGCGTTAGAGTGGGCTTTCCGTCATGCGAATATGCATCGCGTGGAGATTGGCGCTTTTGCTTATAATGAGGGTGCGTGGAAGTTGTATGAGAGGTTGGGTTTTGTGCATGAGGGACGGAAGAGGGAGGCTATGTGGTATGATGGGGAGTATCATGATCTTGTTTTGTTGGGGATGTTGAAAAAAGAGTGGCAGGAGAAGTATGGGGGTGTAAAGCACGATGGGAAATCTGCTTGATTGAGCCAGTAGGGGTTTGAGTAAAAGTTCTGTGTTCAACTTTGGGTGGTTGTTTGGTTGTGTTTATAGAAAAGACATTATTGGAAGATTGAAGAGCTTCGTTTATCATGATTCATTCATCCATATTTGAGTTGTAGCTATCATCGGGTAGTCCAGTATGCTGGGCTTCCGAGCAGACAAAGTTTCATCATCATCATAATCATGCAATCGTAGCCTCGTACTTGCCAGTCAGCGGCACATCAACGTGAAGCACCAGCTTCTTGTTCTCCTCATCATAGTCCGCATCCTCTGCACCGTCCGGCTTAGCATCCACGCCAAGAAGCGTGATGGTCTCCACATTGACGCCGGCATCGTACTCGAACGAGCCCGTCATGCTGAACTTGCCGTCCTCATACTTGAAGTCAATCTCAGAAACGGTGTCCTGCACGACTGAAACGCCATCGTCAAGGTACAAAGATCCCTCGGCATTGCCATCGAGACCGGGCGCGATGACGATGTTGAAGCCCTTGGTGCGGAGCGCAGTGGTGGTGTTTGCACTCTCGATGCGCTGGGGATAGACGATGCCGCCCTTGTAGTGGACCGTGATCTCGGTGAAGTCGACCTCAGCGGTGACATACTCGCCCTGGCCACGGACGGGCTTGCCAGTGCCCCACTCGTAGAAGATGTCGTCGGGGAGGTAGTACTCGACGCTCGTACTGTTCTCTTCGGTCACAGGGCTCACGAGGATGCCGTCACCGAGGAAGAGCTGCAGGTCGATGGAGTAGGTGTTGGTGTCCTCGGGGTAGTTGAAGAACAGAGGGTTCAAGGTTGGCAGGCCGGTCTGGTTTTGTTTGTAGATGGCGGTGTAGAGGTAGTCTAGGAGCTGGTAGCGGATGGCCATGGCATTCCTTGCGGCTTCGGCTACGAGGGGCCAGCGGTAGGCTTCTTGGTCGCTTGCGCTGATCTCGTTATGGTTGCGGTAGAAGGGGTAGGCGAGTGCGCCGAGCGTGAACCATCTAGAGTCATCATGTTAGTGAGTGATGTCTCTCAATCGTTCTGTGTTGGCTTACCTAGCGCAGAGAGTCTCGGTGACATTGCCTCCGAAGCCACAGACATCGGGTCCGACCACAGGAATCTGGTAAAGACTGGCCATTTGCAGAATTTGAGAGATCGAGAAGCGGTACTGGAACCACTCGGAGAGGTTGTCTATGAGTTTCAAGTCAGCCACCACTTCAGAGCATTCATACAATACCATATCATTATCGACGTACCTCCAAGCCAGTGAGAGACATCTTTGCCAGAGCCAGCAAATGTACTCCTGGTAATGACAAGTGCACGATCATCGGGACGCCTCGCGCGCATGGCGTTGTGAGAGTGAGTGCTCATCATAGCGCCGTAAAGGTTGTGGGTGTCGTACTCGGCCCAACCACCGGGGTGGATAACATCGGTGTCGGCTGTACCATCAGCAAGGGTGGGGCTGTATCTAGTTAGTGAAATGCCCGATGCTTCCAAATAGGACGATGAGGATGATTACCCAGCTCCGTTCTGGATCATGTATGGCGGGCGGATGAGCTCGCGGTTAGGCAGGCCTTTGCACTCGTTCTCTCCGCATCCAGAACCAGTCTTACCGCCATGCTGCCAGCGACCGCCAGCTTTGCCATGGCCACCTTGTCCCCAGTGACGTTTAGCACCACTCCAACGGCCGGCACCGCGCTCACGGCGACCCTTGTTAGTCGAGCGTTTGGTGACAGCGACTGCGCGCTTGGCCATATCTTCGGTGGCAAAGTTGGGCTGCAGGCTGGCAGGGAAGCCGGGAATGGGAGCATCTGGGCCATCTCTGACAGCAGGCGCCTCGGGAGGGTCGTTGTCGGCTTCGGCGAATGCCTCGGGCGTGGTGTTGTTGCCAGGGTACGGGCGGTTGTAGAAGTTCGCGGGCTAGGTACATCAAGTCAGCATGTGCAATACCAATTTCGCCGAGAATTCCAACTCACCTCGTTCATATCGATCCAAAGAGCGTCGATGTCCGGACCGTTGACACCATCGAAGAAGTTGATGAACTGCTCGTCCCAGTACTGCTGTGAGTCTGGGTTGAACCAATCCGGGAAGTAACTGGGTCCCGCCCAGACGACACCCTGGTAGTCACTACCGTTGGCCTCCTTCATGAAGATGTCGTAGCGAAGACCCTCGTCAAGCGCTGGGTTCGGCTCCTTGTAGTACACAGCCGGATCAACCATGACAATGTAGTGTTGATCTCTGGCATGGATCGTGTCGACTAGGTCCTTGACAAGATCGGCAGGGAATCTCTCTGGGTCGAGGGTGAAGATTCTCCTGCGGTCCATGTAGTCGACTGTTAAAGTGTTAGCATGTGCCTATTCTCTAAGCTTACCTCGATTCATTTGGACTTACTGTCTGTCCACATGACCTCTAAAGGAATTTTCGCTTCCGAGTAGTTGGCAACGACAGCAGCGACGTCGTAGACATCTTGGTAACCATATCTACACTGGTGGAATCCTAATCCCCAGTAAGGGCTCATGAGAGGTAGTTGCGCGATCTCAGCGTACTGAGTTGCAACATCTCGTGGCGAGGGTCCAGCAATGAAGTAGAAATCCAACACACCTCCGATGATGTTGTACTCAAGGTACTGACCATCAGTGTTGTCGATGTAAATGTCCATACCGTTGGAGTTCAGCAAGAAGACACCGTGTGTAGCGTTGCTTCTGTGGTCGAAGTAGATGGGGTGCGCTCCGTAAAGGTTCTCGCCTTGCGGGGTACCGTAAGAATCTCTGGTGTAGATTGTCCTTGTGTAGTTGGTGCTGTTGAGCATGAAGTTGTCGGAGTGTTCACCGAGACCGTACAGGTGAGGCTCCTCCGGGAGATGAGTCTTGAGATACACATATTGGCTTTCGAAGACCAATTTCTCACCGGTGGTGTCGAATAGGACTTCTCCAGTATCGGTACGGGAGACCGTGAACGAGAAGGGTTCCGCCTGAAAATCGAACTTGAGCTTCGAATCCTTGGGAGAGCACCACTGACCGAATCCTGGGCGAGGGAAGACCTCATCCGGAACCTAGGCAACAATTAACAAGTACTCATTTCATTTTTTTTTTCAGCGGTACTTGCCTGGTAAACAGTGTTGTTGCTGTCCTTGATCTTGACGTGAAGTCGCTCACTGGTCTGATATTCGACCTCCAACTTCAAGTCAGGCAGATCTGTGCCGAACACATTGCAAGCCTCGCCTGCAAGCGAAAGATCGGCGTAGAATCCGGATCGAGTCTCATGCTGGTTTTTGGCAATGTATCCGGGGCAGGCTGAGAGATCTTTTTCGTACAGATCTCTTCCCGGTCCATCGAGGTCTTCAACTCCGGCTGCACTCTGCGAAAGAACGGTGCCGCTAAAGGCCGCTGCTGAAGTGAGCAGCTTTCTGATCGACATATTGAGGCCGTGAGGAAGGGAGAGTATGAATTGATTCGCTTCATACTGTATTCCCTCGATGTAGTCCATTATATATTCCTACCTCTCATTGATTGCCAAGCTGGATCATCGGCGTGCCGTCACCGTTGTCAATTGCAATATTCTTGGAGTCCGCTGACTCCACGAACTCCACTTTCTGGAGGAAAGCATATATCGATCTTCCATTGATCAACACCTGCTGTCTTTGTGCAGCAAAGATGTTCGGTCAGCTCCTTCGTGCTGCCGGTCAAAATATCGGCGGTTTTATGCCGTCCGATCTCCGCGATGTCACGGTGTTTCCACGATGTGCCCCACATCTTCCCCACGACAAGAGAGAGGAACGAAAGAGGGGTATCAGGGCATAAGCTGCTGTGTAGAATCATATGATGCTTCACTGTTTGCGCCAAGATATTCTTCGCGACATAATGACCGACAAAGCATCCGAAGCTTGCGAGCTCCATCTTTCTCGTTGCAGTTGTCGAGGCGGAGTCTGGCGGAGTTGGCGGGGCCGGCATAGTCGAAGCGAGGCTTGGTCCACAGAGAGATGGTAAACAAGACAAGGCACATCGAAGACAAGACCGAAGGAGCTATGCGCCATTAGAAAGTGCTCGTATGCATGTCAGACGTGCAAGGAATTAGCGTTCTATTGCAGAATTATGCCATCACCAGCCGTTTTCGGTTGTCCTACCTTGGCATGCTGTCTCACGCTGCAGGAACAGGTTTTTTGAGACACAGCTCTTGAGCAGAAACCTACGCCGCCCTTGCATGATTTTCCAGCAGCTCAAACATTTCACGGCCAGTCTGGAAGCACATATGGCGTCCCGACAAAGGTCATCTGTTCATGTAGATGTGTCGGCTGGGTATTGAGATCTAATATTCAGAAAAATCAACACGTCTTCGCACTCTGTCGAGAGCCTGCAGACCGTTAGGTGTGATACACCACGCATGTTCTGGGCAAGATGATGGTTGCTGCCCCTGTGGAGAAGCAACTCTTGCTGAGTTCGCGCAAGGCCTCAAGCATCTTCTAACCACCAGCCACGTCAAACCTAGAGTGATATTGAAGAGCGCTTCACTCTGATAACGTACGAAGTATAGCACGCTTGTCAAACAGTGCAGCCGAATTTGCAGGAGACCCGTTCCCAATCTCGCACCTTTAGGAGGAAGCACGATGTTCGCTAACGTCTGCTGTGGCCAGATGGACTATCAAGGAAAGGAGGCCAAGAGGGCGGAGGGCGCAACATCGACTGGAATCTCCTGATATGAATTCGATCGATCTTTGATGTCCGAATGCATCGGCATGCTGCACCAGTTACAATTCCCTCCGAAATCCTAACCTCCAAGGAGACGCCCCCCTTGTTCTCGGCCGACTTTGTTGCGGCGTGTGGAAATTGTGGAGCCTGTTTTCGCCAACCTCGTTGACTTTGCGGTTCAACACCAAATATTACCAAAGAATATATGAGTATGCTCATCTTTGTTGTCCAGAGGAGTCTCCTGATTCATCTGAGATGCACGCATCAAAGATTATATAGCGAATAAGAGACATCAACATCATACAGCCAAGCCGGATCTCATCGGCTCGCGGCAGCCTTATCGCAAGGCTGAGGCGGGATTGACGGGTAGGGCGGTCACGCTTTCTCTATTTAGTCCAGACTTATTCGCGTCCCATCCACTTCGCGCACCTCAAAACAGGCCTGAGCACCAGAATGTCAAGCAAAACACAAAAAGACACGTCATGCCAAGCGTAGAACGACTGTTGGCCTTGCGCCGGCAAGGAGGTGCACTTGTAAGTCCTTAGCAGTGAACTATCCACTTGAAGACCTCCGTCAGAAACCAACAGGTGGTATTCCTTACGGCGTCCCGATTCTCGATCTTTGTCAATGCTGGACACGAGCCAAGAACTAATCTCTCCCCGCTCGAGCACCGACGAGCCTCGGAGCGGTGAAGAGGATGTAGAAATCGATTGGGTTCTTGCTTACGACTTTGACGACATCGGTACGGAACTCAGGGATCTCGGTTTGTGGCAGAAGCCTGCCATCTTGAGAATACGCGACTGACAATCCATGTTGTTGAGCAGAGACTGGAGGTGCTGCGGGCGAGTTTCGTACCCTTATCCACCACCTAGAAGGTCGTGGGCTGCAAACACAAGTCCGGCACAACCATGGCCAATCTCTCCTCGTATTTATACGTGCGCCCCGAAACCTTCTAGGCAATGAAGTATACCGATCGCGGTACGTTCAATCGTCTCGCTGCCAGCTTTATGGATGTGTTGTTTCTAACTTCCATGCAGAGTGAAAGATTGGCTATATGGCATCATTCACACCAAGCCATTGGGTGACAGTAAGACTGTAGTCAAAGCTGACACGCCGGCTGAAGCACTTCGATCAGCTTACCACCTTGTCACCTGGACGAAAGAGCAAGGCGGTGCAGGTATCACGCCTGGCCACGGAGACTGGAAGCGTGTTACAGCTTCATATCCGCCTCAGGATGCACTCGCCAACCGCAAACTTCTGAAGTATCTTGCTGGAAAGACCTTCCTCAACGATACTGATCTTGATCAAATCCGTGCTCTTTTTGGAGAAAAGGTCGCCTTCTACTATGCCTTTATACAGTGCTACTCGCTGTTCCTCGTACTGCCCACAGCGTGCGGCGTTTTGACGTGGCTTTTCTCTGGTCCATACTCTTCGACCTTTGCTACTTTTACTTGCCTCTGGGGAGTCATATTCGTTGAATATTGGAAACGAGAAGAAATCGACTTGAGCATCCGCTGGGACGTCCGTGGTGTGGGCGAGCTCAAGGTCAACAGACCACAATACGTCTGGGAGAGAGAAGAAGTGGACCCTGTCACCGGTGAGGTGAAACGCATATTCCCTACGCATAAGCGCATTCTCAGGCAGTTGTGGTTCCTGCCGTTCGCTGCACTCGCCGGTCTGGCACTGGGGACTGTCTTGCTTGTCACGTTCGCCACTGAGGCGCTCATGTCGGATGTTTATGGCAGTGTGCTTGCCGATCGTTGGGTATGTTCATTTTCGTCAGCATGTTGTGTACACTCGCTGACATATAAATCCACAGTACTTGCAGTACCTGCCTACAATTTTGTTGTCTGTGGCGTTGCCTTACATGACCTCAAGTCTTACTGAGCTTGCCACCAAGTTGACCGACTTCGAGAACTACCGTACGAAAGATGAGTACGACCTGGCCCAAGTGCAAAAATCTTTCGTACTCAACTTCATTACGTCGTTCTTCCCTATCGTCCTTACTGCATACGTCTACATCCCATACGGCGCACGACTGATTCCTTTGCTCATACCTGCAACTTGGGAGAGCAAGAACGTTGTCAGCTCTTTCGACGTCGACCCTCACAGACTTCAAGAAGAAGTCATCTCCCTCTCAATGGCTGCCCAAGCCATGAATTTCGTGGAGGAGTTCTTGTATCCGTATCTTAAGCGTCAGGCTATGAACGTCTGGCGGAAGCACAACCGGTTGCAACGAGCAGCAACATTCCACGAAAAGGACTACGAAACACCGGAAGAAAGCAAGCTCTTCAACGACGACCCGTCCGAATCCCAGCTCTTGACGAGGTTGCGCCATGAGACTGACGCGGATGAATACGACGTCCACGAAGACATCATGGAGATGGTTGTGCAATTCGGCTACCTGACATTGTTCGCTCCGGCATGGCCGCTCATGCCACTTGGCTTCTTGTTGAACAATTGGGTCGAGCTACGAGGTGACTTCTTCAAGCTGAGCAGCGAGAGCCGACGCCCTCCGCCTATCCGTGCCGACTCCATTGGAGACTCTGTGGCGGCATTGGAGTTCCTGACTTGGTTGGGCACCCTGTCAACGGCGGCTCTGGTGCACATCTATCGCGGGCCCGGACCTATCACCAACACTCGACTTTCACGACTTTTGCTCACTATATTCATCGCAGAGCAAGTGTATCTGGCCGTGAGAATCAGCGCGCGGTGGTTCTTCCAAAGGTTCGGTTCCGCTGCGGTGAAAGAATCTGAAGCGAAGCGGTTCATGATGCGGAAGACGTATCTGGAAACCTTCTCAGAGGAGAAAGCTGGTACTTCACGTCGCGTCCGTTCTCGTACTTACGCTGGGGAGCGTAGACCTGCTCATCTGATGACCCCTGGTACTTCCAATCCGAGCACACCTACCGGAGAGAAGAGCCCTGTCAAGGAACTGGAAAAGCAATTGCCTACCATCGCCATCAACGGCGAACAGGCTACGGATGCCGGTGAGATTGATCGAGAATACAGCACGGAGGAGGCAGAGCGCTTCTGGACCGAGTCGCCTGAGGTATACGACACGGCTGAGGCCGGTGTGCGACTGATCACGGCGCTGAAGGCTTTCTTCGCTAAACAGAGTGCGACTGCAAAGACGGATGACCGTAGCAAGGCAGACTAATTGATGTGCGATAGCATCAGCAACACATTTTGATCGTCAATAATCCATACATTTCTCCGCATTGTTCAAATGCCGTCTCGAACGTTTCATGTGGGGATCCGAGAACGTGTCTTGCGCGGCAGTTAGCCTCTACTTTGCAACTAACACTTGATGAGCACTTACTTGCACAATTTAAGCTTCCTCTCCGGCACGTCTAGAGATATTCCAAACCGCCGTTACGATGATCACCATGAGGTTACGCTCACAAACATTGAGAGGCTTTTGAGCACTCCGAAGCTTGCATAGCTCGCGGTCTAGCTTCAAAGCCCGTATTGCTTCCCCTGCCGCTGAGAGGACAGTACGGATTTTGAACGCAGGCCGCAAGCATAGATCTCCAATACCTCGGCAACAATAATGTATGCTGACTGTGCTGCCATGCTACCCCAGTAAAATTGACCCCCATGGGGAGACCACGGAAATGTGGGGGGACCAATATTAAAATCACCACAAGTTCAAATGCCGACATTCTAAGAATTTTCGTGAATGATACTACCTGTGCACCGCGTCTACTAATCGTGCCCTCACGGATGAGCCCTATCGATGAAGGACATCCCCGCATCTCGCTTCGTGATACCCATCTATCGGGATAATATTCAAACACCGAAAGTTAACCAGCCATGACATCAATTGTCTTAACATAGAGGAGGATATATGAGCAGGTATCACCGCTAGGATGACTTCAAAGCTGCGTACGAGTCGTCTCACTCATCTAAAACAAACATGAAGATTCCCCACTCTGCCGTTGCGGCCACTCTTGGTCTTCGCTCACCAGATAGTTCATCCAAGAACCAATGCTCTGCCGAGATCCCATCAAAGGCTCCCCATGGCGCTGGCGTACCACTCGACCATTTTGTATCATTCTCGATTGAGCTCTCTTACTTCCCGGACTACGCCGGTAACCTTACTCATCCAAACACCTTCTCCAACAACCTCCTAGACAACATTGCGTCTCTCAGTGGCGCAAAGCCCTACATTCGAGTCGGTGGCAGTTCTCAGGACAACGCCCTTTTCGTCGAAGACCAGGAGGAAGCAGTCATCCTCAACTTTGCAACACCTACAGCCGATCAGCCGGCCAACTTGACTTTTGGGCCTAAATTCTTCGACAGCTACCACACGTGGCCAGATACGTCCTTCACACACGGTTACAACCTCAAATACAACAGTACCAGTGCTCGCGCTGCCCTGCTAGCCCAGGTTCCGTATGCTTGTTCATCACTCCGCAATCATCTCGTTGGATGGGAACTGGGTAACGAAGCGGACTTTTACCCTATAGTGTTCCCAGGTATCAATGCGACGCTGTTCCCAGCTGCGCGGCCGAGCAACTACAGAGAGCCTCAGTATGTCGCTGAATGGCAGCATTGGAGCGAAGCGATCGATGAAGCTGTCATGGAGCACTGTCCCGATATCGCTACCACTGAGAAACTGTGGTACGCTCCGTCGTTCGCAGATTCACCCAAGCTGAGTGTTCTGGACGTGGTCAAGACCTGGGAGGCTGGCTTGGGCAAGGATCGTGATCTCGAGGTGTTTGGTGCTCACCAGTAAGTCTAAGTGCTAATATCGAAGTGAAGAAGACTTGTTCACCGCTGAGATCTTGATAGCTACCAAGCCAGTATCTATGACCCTGGTGTCACCCTAAGGGCCACTCTGATGAATCACACCAAGACGATTGAATCTGTCAACTTTTTGGTCAATGTTTCGACCCTTCTGCATGAGCAGCCTGACTACCCTGCCGATCTGCCCTTCATTCTCGCAGAGGGCAACTCTCTGGCTGGACAGGGCGCACCTGGTCTCTCTAATACCTTCGGTGCTGCACTTTGGGTGAGTTGCCAGTGAGACACATATCATGATCGCAGCCAGTGCTGACAAAGAGCGCCCACAGGGTGTGGACGCCAATCTCCTTATGGCAGCGAACAACATCTCCCGCTCCCACATGCACCAAGGCACAAACTACAGGTACCAGGCATGGCAACCAATCAACACGACCAAAACTTCCATCGGCACAAAAGCTCCATACTACGGTAACATCGCCGTCGCAGCCTTCCTCGGTGATCTAACTAAAGCCGCCCACCGCCCACAAGTCGTCAACATCGATCTGAAAGACGAGTCCAAGTCTGCATATGCCAGCTACGTAAATGGCGAGCTGACGAAAATCATGCTCATCAATCTGAACGATCACAACACCACAGCTGGGAACAATTACACGGTTCCATCGACTCCCCGTGGCGTGAGCACGTTCACTCTCGAAGTGCCTAATGACTGCAAAGGCAAGGCGGCGACTTTGCAGCGGCTCATGGCTAACGGTAGCGATGCCGTCACTGGCGCGACTTTCGATGGCTACAGTTACAATTATGAGTTGGACAATGGAAGGCCGGTGCTTCTGAACAATGTTACGAGAGGGGAGAGTGTCAAGGTCGGCCGCAAAGGCGATCTCAAGGTGGAAGTTCCGGATAGCAGCGCTGTTCTTCTCAGCTTCAGATGATATGATTCAAGGAAGGTATCGTTGCTAGCTAGATATGTGGCACATCAAAAGCTAATGTAATGACCGCAGTAATCAAAGTATAATTTGTGCCCATTGAGATCAAGGCTTCGAACGTCTCTAAATGGGTAAAAGCCTCCAAGACATGACCGTACCATTGCTTTGTAACGATACACTCTGCACCAAAAATCTCTGGCCTCGTGCGTCTCGGTGATCAATTGGGAAATTCTGTAGACAAGGGCGTGTCTGTTAGCGTACGGGCGCCACAATACAACCGGCCCGGGGGTCTGGCATGTTGCTCTCACATGGAGCCCTGTGAAACACGTTACGTACATTCTTCAATGAAATCGTCGTGGAAATTCTTCTCGTCGCCTTCATTTGTGCCGTCGTTTGATGCAACGAGCTGCTGGAGTTCTCGTTGTCTCACATCGCGCATGTAGCTCAGCTGTGGTGCGCGCATCGGCAATGGACTCGCAAAATGGTCGCGATAGAAGAGAGAGTGGACGCTCCAGCATATCGCGACTAGAAAGGCGGCGCAGACGATGACGAGGACGACGTAGCCGAACAGAACGCCGCTTACGTACATGATGGCTGGTGAATGAAATAGAAGATGGAACTTGAAAGGAGGATGGGAATTGTTCAGTTTCGGTGAAGCAGTGGTCTAGAAAAGCAACATTTATTAGTGCTGGTAGTACCTTGTTTTGGACATATTCTCTCAACAAGGGCCGTAGGAGTTTAGAGTTTATGGATCACACTAATTGTCCGAAGGATTCACATCATGAGTGTTGATTGGACAATGGCCGAGCCAGCCAATCATTGCACCCTTCAACGGAGGCAGGGCTCCATTGCATCTTCCCGTCTCTCCTCATCCTATTTTCGACATTATTTTGGACAGGAATCTCGATATGGTCGTACTTCTCAGTGGTCATGGCAGCACAGCCCAAGAAGAGGGTTGCCTCAAAGCCCACCAGGAATGGTTGTAGGACTTGCAGGTGAGATCCCGTCATCCCATGCAAGTATCCCGTCGACAGCTGACAATCGACGAGGATTCGAAAGGTCAAATGCGATCAAACCAGACCTGCATGCAATCGATGCTTATCGACCGGCCGCACATGCGATGGAGAGATCGGGACCGCGAGTCGTTCCACAGCGGCTCGTGGGCGACTCATTGAGCCCCGTTCAGACGCTACGATACGAAATCTGGCAATCGTTCCAGCGAGATCGCTCGTGCAGAAGCCAGGATACTCAGAGCCTCTTTCGGCATTGTTAACTATTTCCGGGAGCTTATCTCCATTTGCAGGCGCTGTTTCTGCTCTGAGTGACTATGAAATACACGGATTTCGCCACTTTCAGGTCCTGACGGCTCCAGCAATGCAAATAATGCTGCCAGCTTCAAGTTGGATCCCGGTGGCTCTGCAGATGAGCCCTCAACACCCTGCGATTCTGCGCACCATCATCGCCACAGGCACGCTGGCGAGAGCTCTCACAGTGCTAATCCATCCATCGTTCCCTCGTCCTGTCCTCCATGATCTAGCAGAAGAGGCCACACGTCAGTTCCGGAAGGCCATTAGAGTCTTACGAGAGTACGTGGATGAAGCAGTGTCTTCTTCA
>Ga0265797_10009146_pt1 | contig 12990 bp, 9 predicted proteins | sample P2T30metagenome_FD_192433 | JGI IMG/M metagenome (GOLD analysis project Ga0265797, IMG submission 192433) | Plant litter microbial communities from East Loma Ridge, Irvine, California - P2 T30 | ecosystem: Environmental > Terrestrial > Plant litter > Unclassified | place: USA: California... | reverse complement strand
CGATGCGTCCAAAGTGCCCAGACTTGGCTGCCGGGCGGGCCAGCTATCGCTCCTTTCGCATTGGGTATCCGGTCAAAGAGGTGTTTCGTCGCAAACACCTCTTTGGATATGTGCCAGAGCATATGGTGAAGATCTGGGATGATCGTAAAACGAGTTTTCGCCTCTCGCGTGGGTATTGCCATGCGGGACCGAACCAAGTCTTCGTCCCGCTTGCACAAATCTCCTATCTCTTCCTCAATAACTGGTGTAGCCGGCGAAGGCCACGCGATGGCGCTGGGTTGCAGCTCGATGTGCGAATTGGTGGAGTTTGGGAGCCAGCCTAGTTTCGCATAGAATTCCTTGCCAATATCGGAATACAACGTGCTTCCTACACATGGCTGTCCTTCTGCTTGCCACGTATGCAAGGTCCTCGCTAGCTCACGCATCATACGCGCCGCATACCCTCTGCCGCGGTGCTCGCTCGGGGAGAAGACGCTGGCCACACCATGCACAATGTTCTCGATGATAGCGCCGCTGGTATCGCTCGTGAGTGAGCGTTTGGAGAAGCTCTCACAAGAGCATAGTATCGGACGGTCGCCTGGAGCTTGATCCTGGTGGACCAAGATCCATGTTGTCATGCCTCCATCGCGGGCTAAAGGAACCGTAGCGAGGAACTGTCCCTCTTCTAAGTATTTCGCGAGTGAAAGCGAGTCTTTCCATTCGGTGGATGTATTCGTGGAGATTGTCGTGCACTCTTCTTCGGTAGGGTGCCGGATGACAAGGTGGGGGCTATGTGAAGACGGCAGGTCTTCTCTCGAGAGGTCGGCCATGGTACTTCGTAGAGGCTCGTTTGTGCGCGATGCGGAAGATGCAGTTGTATAGCGTGTTAGTATGGTTTACTGGACATGCGCTCAAGATGTAGGAGGGATGCCCTGAGTGTGGGGCTTTCAGCTACGTCCATGCCCAAGGCCATACTTAGGGCCGAGAGCGACGATGGCGGGATAATTTGAACGGGCCAAATACTCCATACTGAAGCAGCACCTAGTGTCGCAGCATGAAGTGTGGCTGATGATTCCGGGTGCGCGTATGGGACGTGTCTTGCGAAGGGACCTCGGGGGCATCCCGAGAGCGCCTGGGCGAGTTGAGACGCGTGATTGACGCGCTAATTAAGCACGTGATCATCGTTATTTCCAAGGTCTCGCACGTGTGTCCTGTCGCGTGCGGCAGGGGCATGCGCCGCACGAGGACAGCCACGGATGCGATCTTCTCCTCAACGACACATCCCTCCCTAGGCACCACACTATGCGATAACCATGCGCAATACCTGCATAATTCTCAGACAGCATTGCTCTTGTCAAGACGCCATTACCTAGCACCTTCGCATAGGAAGCACACATCGGCGCGCAAGACTGCGCAACGGCAACGTTCGCAGCAATAGAGGTCTTAGGACGATTCGACGCATTGGAAACATTTCCCGCACCATGCATGCTAACGTGCAGCATCTAGTCAGCCCTGTCTTGCTCCTCACTTGGCAGTCGGTACCTCTACACCTACACCCAAACCAACGACCGCAGTATACCCCATTCAAGCGCTCATCACCGCAATAGTACGCCACCGGTGACCCCACACCAGCAACTCAACTCGACGCGAGCCAGTACACTATCCAAACCCTTGCCCTCGTCCACGATCCTTCGTTCTATCGAGCTCAGCCCATTGCAATGCGATTATATACATTTCAAGTGCTTAGACTTGTACATACGACCATAGGACAGTGAGAATTAGGCTTCCCGTCCGCTCAGCCATATACAAGCACTGTACCGGCGGATTAGTAGTTAGGTGGGTGACCACTAGCGAATCCCCGCTGTTGTATGTTTTTGCCAGCACATGCTCTTTTTTGGCCATTTCTTTTTGTACCCGACACATTATCAATCCAACGATCGCAGAGAGGGATAGCAGCAATCAAGAGTGTACAAGCCTTCATCACATTGCCAATCGCGCAAGCCCAGGATGTATCAGGCAGAGGATGTCAAGACTCTTTTTGATACCGCAATCCACAACCACGAACTAGAGCTATTTGAGCAGGTCAGGATCAACGCCCAAGGCAATGCGAAGAGACGCGACGATGAAAGAGTCATAGCCATTGCGATAAAGAATAACTCAATACCAGCTCTTCGCTACCTAATCAAACACGGCGTCAGCATCAAGCACATCGACATTTCTGGTAAAGAGGTTGAAATTCCCACCCTCAAGTTCCTGCTCGCTCATGGCTGGGACATAAATTGGGCGGGGGAACCTCGATCTTGGCAGAGTCCCTTCATGTGGTCTTGTATCCATGACCGCGAAAAGCTCGTGTGGTGCTTAGAGCACGGCGCAAAACTTGCTACGCCCGGGGAACCACCGTACAAGAGGCCCATACTCGAAAAGGTCGCGGAGACGGGTGACATCGCGACGTTTGAGTTTTTGCGTGCCAAAAGGGCTCCCTTGGGGCCCTGTACACTGCATAGGGCGGTGCTCATGGCGGCGTTGGGTCACGATGGGTCGGACGACCCCGAAAAAGACGAGGAATGGCAACAGCGGAGCAGGGCGCGTTATGTTCAACGTATGGCGATGGTGCACCATCTAGTTGATACCGTGGGTTTGGATGTGAATAAGCTTGACTTTCCGCGCGACACGAAATGGTTGCAAGGAGAAATGGGGACGCCACTAGAATACATCGTTGGCGTCGGCAGGCCAGACACAGATGCACGCGAGCTGACTTGGTTCCTACTCGACCAAGGCGCGGATCCGGATGCTGCACTCGCTGAGGCGAGAAAATTTGACCACCCAACCTTTATAGAGTGGGTGGAGAGTTGGGAGGCACAAGGAGGTCGTGAGGAGTTGGAGCGATTCAAGGAGAAGAAGAGAAACCAGCACCGGTGCTCTGTTCAATGAGTGTGGTAATCTCAGTAGTGCCATGAACTGATTTTCGATTGTATCGATCAGTTGCGAATCTACTCTCATTCTAGGTGGTGCTGTTTCATAACAGACGATGCTACTATCGCATCAGCTACCTCTCTAAAGGTCTTGGCTCGCTGCAACCTGTTGCGCCACCACACGGCAATGACGCTGGCAGCCTTTAGTCCCCTGGCCTTCTCCATCTTGATGAAATCGATCTCTTCCTGTTGCACGTTGTACTCTTTGCGAATCTTGTCCACCCAGTCTTTGCGACGCACTAGTTTCTTGTCCACAGTCATCATGTCTGGGGGAATTGCGCGCCATGCTTCCCAGTCAAAGGGCGGTAGATAGAGCATCTTATGATCCTTGTTACAAAGGAGAGGGTGTAGCTCACCGTCTAGAAGCTTTTGATAACACCCTGGGCAAAGCTGGAGGCAAAGACAGTGCTTGCATGCCCAACAGTCGGCTACCATGTCTGTCCATACAACCCCGCAATAGCCGTCGCACATGTATCCTAAGACATACGCTTTGGTTGTAGTCTTGGACGAAGAGGCTGCGTCCGAGATGTCTTTCGACTTCTTGTCAGATGCCGCTGGTGCACTATCTGTATGAGGGTCTTCAGGGTTTGACTGTGTAAGGTCCCCAGTACCTGGTGCATCTGCTTTCGCGACCATAGCGTTCGACGGTTGATACGGCCCTATTGCTTGCCATGCTGCAATAGCATCCGCATCCTTGTCGAGGACAGTCAGTGTGGCGGCAAGGTTCGCGAAGCGGTCCTTGAGTGAGGCATCGTCTGTGGCTTCAGGCCACATGTCGAAGACACCACAAAGCCGAGCTTGCGCCTGAGTTGAAGCTGAAGTATGGTCTTGTTTGACACAGTATAGCCTGGCTAAACAGAGACGAGGATCAAAGTACCCTTGATGAAGATTGTACATGAAAGTGGTGTTCAAGTTGGCAAGCTTCTCCAATCGGCCGGTATAATCTTCGGAAGAGCTGGAAGGGGCTGGTAAGGTTTCGGCAACTGCCTTGTCGAGAAGAGTCAGAGCTAGCTTGCGGGTCGCATGCCCGGCTGTCATATACGACGCTGGGTGTTCGTCAGATTCCACGATAATGTCTTCCCAGCATTGTATACTCCGGTCGTGATCGTTGTGGGAGCTGCTTCCATGGAATCTGAGGATGGCTTGAAAATACTGCAGTTGTTTGGTTGCTTCTGCAGAAACATCCATACCCGGCTCGCCGTCCACAGTAGATTGATCCAGCGGCTTGTAATCGATGGCCTCCTGGTACAAAGAGATGATCTCTTCCACGGCACCGACTTGCTTCGCGGCCACAATGATGCATGTATGGAGGGCATGCTCGCGTGATGCTCTTCGCAGCCAGTATGTCGATCCAAGACCCTTGGCTGTCGCATCTTTCCAGCTGCGAATGAGATCAATTATGAACCGCGAGCTCTTCGTATCGTTCCAGGTTTTAAAGAGCCCCAAAAGTGCGTCTAAGTGGAGCGAGCTCATACCGGATGCTTCACTGAAGTTCTGGCTCAATATTTCCTGGTAGGATTGCACGGCCATGTCATACTCATGACACTCCCGATAGCAGTCTCCTTCCATCTTGAGCATATCCCAGTAGGCGCTCTTGTACCAATCGTCCGTCTCGTGGAACATCTTGCTGAGCGATTTGGAGTTCTGTATGTATCCAAGTGCCGTACGATGGTTCTTTTGATGCTTATGGGCCATTGCTAGATTGTAGAAGAGACCCCAACTTGTCAGAGACTGTTGATTCGCCCTTTCCAATGCAACAATAGCCTCCTTGTAATGCTCGAAGACCATGTACGTAGCCCCTACGCGGTAGTCCCAGGTGGGGCTCTCGATGTCGATATTCTTATGCTCCTTCACCCAGCAGATATACTCCTCGACGTCTGCGTTCGGGGGCAGGTTCCATTCTTCGAAGGGTTTGTCTGGCTTGGATATCTGTTCATCGGTGTCAGGAAACATTCTAGCATTGTCTGGAAGAGTTCACCTTGGTTACAATACCCCATGAGATCCAAAGATAATCTCTGTCGATCGTACCAGTTGAGCAGCTAAACCAATGAGTCGCCAGTCGCGCAGCGATGCGCTCGAGAACGGAGTATTTGCTTGCGGTGTTGAAAACCACAGACTTGGTCCAGTCACTCTTCTTTGCATCCTTTGCATAGCCTTTGGCCACTTGTGAATTCTTCAGTAACGCCACGATAGGGTCGAGGAACTCTTCCGAATACAGCCAGTCGTACTTGAGCCAGACCAGATTATTTTTGGTGAACCACGTATCGATCATCTTGGGGTCATAGATCAAGTCAACCAGTTTATCTCCGATGTCATTCATGAACTTTCTTTCTGGCTCAAAGTCATCGAGCGCGTCGACCAAGGTCTTGAGATGGGCGTAAAACCACAATGACGCATAGTCGCGGATTCCTTCGAGATTTGCGTCTTTCCGGTTGTCAAACAGAACATCGATACACAAGCGAATGATGGTGACATTCACAACGTTGTCGTCATCGAGGCGAATGTTTACCTTTTGCGCCATGGCCTGGAAGAAATCATCGAACCTGAATCTGTCGTAATCCATGGCACCACAAGCATTTCTTATGAACCGGCGACAAAGCTCGACTTCGGCATTGGTGATTGGTTCAGAGTGTAACTGAGGGACTGCAGATCCAACTCCTGAGGAAGCTCTCGCGGACAGGATATCCCCGACGCCGTCCTTGAATCCCACCTTACCCTCGTCAATCATGAGCACAGGCGAGTAGGTAGTAGCAATCTGATCTGTGAGCAGAAACTCTTCGCCAAAGGCAAAGAAGAGGACGCTCTCGAGCAGCCTGATCGTCGGTGGGTAGCTACAACCTGCAACCCACACAAGAAGATCATTAAGCACTTGAGCCTGACGTGAATTCAGAAGAGCCTCCAGCGTTTTGACCCTATCTCTTTGGACGGCATTCATGTCGGCATTTGTGTTGCTGATGACTTTTTGAACCTTTCCTTTAGTGTCGCAAGCGTCAATCTCTGTCATCTTGGCCTCAAGGTTACTGTAGTTTCCGTGTATGCCTTTGAGCAAAAGCTCGATGTTCGCGTCACTAAGAATGGTCTTCAGTCCGGGGTTAACCTTGCAAACCTCCTCGATCCTGGCGCTTGTGACAGCTCTCAGATCGCTTGCGTTTGGCAGTGAGTCCGAAGCTAGATTTGAATTGTTGCTAGCTCGTCCCGTGAATTTGGTAGAGTCTCTGCGTATCCCGAGAAAGATAGTGTTGGCATTTTTCAATCCTTGAGAGACCTCGGCAAGCGCATCGTCGTTTCCAGATACGAAGAGACGTATTGAAACTCCATTAGACTTGGCTAAAGACGCAGCTTGACCTGCGATAGTAGACATCATTATTCCTGCACTGTCCAATTGGCTAGGACTATCGAAGCCGTCCATGCATATGAAGTATGTCCCTTTCATGGCATGCTGCAATCCCCAGATGAGCTTTTGCCATCGATCTTCAGCTCGCGCAATGTTTGCATGCCGCGCGCATTCTTCTACTACGGCTTTAGCATATCCAATATCTGCAGATGCAAATTGGTAGATGATGGAGCCAACACAACGTTCCAAGGAGTCGTCTTTGTCGTCTCCGTAGTAATAGTACGCCAGAAAGGCCGTATTAGGTCCACGCGTAGCCCGACATCTCTTTTCGAGGTGAGAGATGGCGTGATTGAAGAGATGAGTTTTGCCAAAGCCGGAGTCAGCTCTCAGGAAGAGAACCTTTCTGTCGTGCCGATTCAGATCAGACCACTGCACGAATGCGGACTCGTCTTGACTAAGCCAGTCTCCCGTTCCCTGCACATGCGTCTTGCAGAGCTCGTTGTGTCGCTTACTCCAAGTCTCCCAGTCTTCTGACTTCTTCAAACCCAGATGTTTTGCAATCTTTGCAAGATTCTTTTCATGTTGATCTTTGCTAGCCCGACCATCCAAGTCCGTCTTCATCTGCTGAATAACGCTTAGGATCTGATCGCTGACTTTGTATGTGGTGTGAAAGCGGTCGTTCATCTCATCATGGTAGCGAGCTCTTTCATCATCAGATGCGACAAGGTGCTTTATAATCCCTTTGACATCCAACAGTATATCATCGACCTCGGCTCTGGTGAATTCCTGGATTTGATCCTCCATCAGTTTGAGCGATTCTGCTACCATATCATCGGAGTTGAAAAGAACGATCCCAGCCCATTTGTTCCACCGCTCTTTCTTGCTGGAAGCTAGCTTGTATGAAGAAAGAAGTACGCCCAAGAACTGAGAGAGAATGTTGTATGCGGGTCTTCGAAGAACACGCGGTAGGTAGTTCCCGCCTTCGCCAACCTTCTGCTCCATGACATTGACCAGGCGACGCAGGAAAGCCGATGAGCGTTCCATCAGAATGACGAACCCATCCATCATACCGCTGAAGCTTCGAGCTGCTTGAACGACGAAACTTATAGCATTCCAGCATTGCGCAGCGGGTCCGAAGACTACACCTGCGACTTGTGCGACCATGCAGCCAAATTGTTCGAGACAGTTCCCAACATTGTTCAGAACGATCCTAGCATTTTGATGGTTTTTTGTTGTAGACTCTTTGATGTCGGCGTCAATCTGTAGCTGGAAGCCCTTGAAGGTCGTGTTCGCATCCAACTTCTTCCCGGTGGTGTCCTCATACTGCCGCACCACTTGTGGCCAAACTTCGCTAAGATCTTGGTCTTCGTCGAAGACCGGGTCTGATAGGGCCGGCTCGTCTTTCTTATGCCCGAATTTCATGTTGTAGTATACACAAAATCGTTCGCAAGTCTTGGAAGGTTGACGCTAAGTGCTGGGGAAGTGCATCGGGAGGGCCGAACAGGGCATGCGCCAGTTTTATCGTCGCAGAGGCGTTTTCACAGCTGTCACCACTGCGCATATCCTGAGAACAGGAATTCCAGACCGGCCCCCAAACCTCAGCCGTGCCCGATCACACCTCGTATCTTCGATTGGCTGACGAGGGCCATCTTCTCATCCCGACACATGTATGTTGACCGGTTCGGGTGATTCTGCTCTGCCGGTGATACTACTGGACATGCGCAGCTGCATGATATAGGGCGTTGCATGACTGCAGCAGGGTGGTTGCTGGTATCGTCTCCGCGGGGATTGCAGCCTGATTACACGGCGTCGCTGATTCAAGATTGTTGAGGCCAAGGGTGTACGTACGGCTTGGGATAATGCAGGTATCGAGCGCGAGATGAGAACATAATTGATGTGCCAAGCGGTGATAGAGAGAATGCTGTGCACATCAGCGGGTGCGGCTCTAGGGTCGCGCAACAGCCTGGGCCGAGGCAATCAAGGCTGGCGCTTGCTGACTCAGCACCAGCCCCACCCATTGCTCCTGAATCCAATTCATTACCAGTGCCAGGCACTTCAACTCTCTCGATCTGCTTACCTTGATGCCGAATATAGTGCCATGCCCCGAAAGACTATCTAAAAACAGTACCTAGGTACTGTCTGTTCGGGAGGTTCCATCTTACCTACCAATCAAGTTCTCTTTGGCTGACACGGGGCCTCTTGGACAACGCGCTGCATAGTCATCTGACATTGTTTGTACGTCGCTGGAGTTTCTTGCTCTTTGGCATGATCTTCGATGTTTGCCACTGAGTTTGACTTCGTGACTGGTATACTGAGAAGCACGTGCGCGCAAGGTTGCTCCGCCTCCAATGTGTGGCAGGTGGCGTGACCGAGCTACTCACCGAATCTTCAGCTCGATAACATGTGAGGTATTGTTTAACATCGTTTCTTGTGTCTCATTTTCCTTCCTGATTTCACCAAGCGTGACGATGGTAGTGTTGTGAGTGCCACGGCGATAATAGCGCTGATAGCGACGTTGGGTGCGCATATTGCGGATTTCATTGGAGATGCCATATTTGCAGGATCTACGATACAAGCTTTAGGACAGAGGTTACAGCTGGATACCTTACCGCGGCGGCCGCACATCAACAGTTGTTAGCCGTCATCCGCATGGCTGATCAGGTCGTGCCTTCCTCGTCGTAGGCCTACCCCACCAACAAGCTTCCTCTCAGCGCCCAACACTCGATGGCAACCGTCTCTCCTCTTTCACTCCTTTGCGCAAGGATACTACCTGTTTGACCGACCTGCCTCCGGCCCCAGACCGTTCGCTAAACCTCTCCTTCACCTCCAATATACCCGACTCACTCTTTCGATTTCGAAAAACTCTTTGCCATGGACAGCTTATTTCCTATATTGTTGCCTTACGGTCTTAGCAGCCAGTATCAGGACATATTGAGAGGGAGGACAGATAGGTCGGTGCGATGTGGACTGCCGCAATATCGCACTGCAACGCTGCTAGAGATTTCGAGGCTCAATCCGTTTGATCCGCACCAGTCTCTGCCCTCCCTCGGTCGTACGCCCAACCCCCGTCAAACCATTCGACAGCGTAAGCCTGATTATCCTAGCCAGAAGGAGGATAATATGGGGTTCCAGCGCAATATCAGGAAAATCAATATGGGCCCAGCAACAGGCAAAGAAAAACGCGGTCGGGCAAATCGAAAACCTCAAATTTCTGTGCGCAAGCTCCCCAAAGCTGGCTCCAAGTTTAGTCCTGGTTTCCGAGTGGGCGCATCACAGGACTTGCCAATTACGCTCGATAGCGATGATGACGCGCCGACAAGCACTCCCCAACGGTAAGTCAAGACAAACAGCTCTCACAATACGCCTGTTCAACGCTAACATCGGTAGTCTTGATCCTCGTCGAACACATGTCTCACTCGCCGAGCCCAACCTACGAGGTTTCCGCTACGATGGCACGAGCGAGAGCCCGCGCGCGTTACCGGATACGTCGCATGCACCCATAGGCTTCGTCCTACGACGCTCCTCACCAACATGTAGCGGGCCCGCAAAGAATCAATCGCATGCTGTACCCCAAGAAACACTACAACGAGATTCTGATGGCGATGAAGAAGCGGCACCGATCCGTAAGCCTGCCACGCGACGCACACGCCAACCTCGCGCGCTCGATGGATGCCGGAAAGAGAGCAAGCCTGGGACTATCAACATGAGTCTTATGGATATCGACGACTTCGGTCTGAGAAGTAGGGTCGCTCAGCTAATGGCTGTAGCACCGGCGCTACCCATTGTGGATCTCTATCACCTCATCATGGACAGCGAAGGCGATCTACCGTTGGCCAAGAAACAAGCCATCAGGATGAGTGAAGCCCCACTGGCACAGTGTCAACCAGGCCTGGATGCAGACGGTGGGGAGGTCATGGTCAAGATAGACCCAAACGATCCCGCTTTTGAGTGGGACGACGATGAACCGCAGTCGGAGCCAGCCGCTACAATCGCATCGAGACCACAGTCCAAGCCGAAGAACAAAGCCACAAAGTCAAAGAGTCTACACCATCATGCCAAGCCTTCCAAAAGCGCAAAGTCGGGTGCAAAACACTGCTCAAATACGAGCGCCAAACGAACGAAGTCCTCTTCAATGAACCCTACACACGCCAGAGAGACAAGCAGCGACCGCGAGTTCATCGTCCCCGATAACACTGTTCATTACGATCCCAACTCTGATATCTCTAATGGCTCTGATGAGTTTCTTGGTGTTGAGGTACGCAGTAGACGTGCAGACAGCGACGCTGAGATGTTGGATGGTGAAGATCCATTAGATCTGGATATAGACATGCAGCCGCGCTTTGTATACAACACCAGACTGTCGAGAAAAAGGGCTAGAGTTTGAAAGATTCAAAGATTGGTTGGATTGTGTTTAGCGACATGTAAAATGAGCGGTATTCATACTAGGAGTTTGGTGTATGTGAAAGAAATGACAGGTCGATTTCGGGTTGCTACATCATTTATTTAATGCATGCACGTTCCCGCGCAGCGTCGTACAGAATGTAGAAGACAGCAGCCACATACTCGCTACATGAGATTCAATCGTACTTTGTGGCATGAGCGCCTTGTCTTGCGATTACTCCATTCAATGCCTGCTCGCTCTTGCTGTCACCTTTCAAACGGGCGCTGAGACATTGAAGTCTTGCAGGTAAGACAACAAACAGCGAAAGCATCTTTAGCGCAAACAACATAGATAAATGCCATGCTCTCTTACCTGTGGCAGCTCGCTCTCAGTCACCTCGGCTTTCCAGGTGAAATTGACGGTGTATCATCCTTGACATCTCCCATACCTCCATCCTCTACCCTATCATCTTCCCCACCTCTGGTTTCCAACATGGCAGTTGACTGCCCCCAATTTTCCTTCACGAAACCAAAACGTCTTCCAAAGCAACGGTGCCGCCCATCCAATGCCGCTTTCCGGACTGCAGCAGCACAGCTCGATTTCATCAATCGCAAAGCGGGAGGGATTCGTATACCAGCGATCGTAGATCTGAGTGAAGGAGAGCCCAGCCCGGAGGTAGAATACGAGATGGTAGAATATGCTGTGCAGTAAGTCGAACGCGTAAGAATCTCTGGACACAATATCTGACGAATGCACATAGGAACGCACTGGCAAAAGAACGTGGTCTCCTAAGTGGCAACACGTTCGAGCGCAAGACCCCCATATCTATGAGTAGTTCCAAGTCACCAATCTCGCAACGAAAGCGACGCTTCATCGTTGACTCTGATGACGAAGATAGCAGTAAGTTACCATGCTTCACATTCAGGCTCAGTTACTCACCTTGCCTAGCATCCCCAACATCGTCTCCATCATCTAGCCAGAAACATGACCAGAAAGAGCGATCTATTCGTTCGGTCAGTCGCAACACAAAGCGACGAAGAGACAGCTTCCTATCTGACTCCGACACTCCCGGCGATCGACCAGTCAAAAAAGCGAAGAAGCCGCGACAAGACTTGGCGGACGAGCTGGACGATCTGGATATCGAGATGGAAGGTTGGAGCGCAGCTGAAGAGACGCCTAGGAGACAGCGGCGTAGAAGGTAGCCGCTTAGGTACACGGGCAGCGAGCGTGAGGTACGCTAGTCCTGCGTGCCGCCGGGAGAGACACTACATGAGTCTTATTCTTCACAGACGAGATACACTTAACGCAAGACCAGCACAAGAGCAGGGAAAGATAAAGGCGTGAAATCGTCTTCTCATCTATCCAACATCTAACTAAATAGACCTATCCCATCACTTAACAACCAAGAAACACCCATCCCGTCTACCTCCTCATCCCTGCACTTCCAAATGTAACACATCTACTCCCCCATCATCCACACTTAATGATGGCACATTTTCACAACAACAAACCCCAAAATAAGCATGCCCACAAGAATCCCGCCGATAATGCCGACTACAGCTATAGTCGACAAACCGCCTTCAGCGCCAGAGCTGCTGGACTTGACTTTGAGGTCCAGAGTGGAAGTAGGCTCAGCGGCGACATCTGCTTTGGAGATCTCGTGGAGGATATCTGAGATGGAGGATGGATAGGCCATGGGTGTGTAGGGAGTCGTCGGGGTGACGATGGTGGCTAGCGCGGAGAGCTGCGTGACAAGCGGCATTGCGGGGATGGAGTAGGTGGAGGTGGCTAAGGGCGCGATGGCGCTGGGGACGTTTAATGGAGCCATGTTGTCGGATTGGTTTGTTGAATTTGAGATGTGAGTTGGAAGTCCGGCTTCGAGACTATGATGCAGATAGAGCTTGTTGGTAGAAGCTTGTGACGAGGTATGGAAGGTCTTTTGTAGAACGAGTGGCGATGTGGTGTGAATGATCGTGAGAAATGATGCTTTCACAACAGCTGTTTAGAGTGTTCTGGTAGAATTTCGTAAGTTGACAAGGTTGCGAAGTGTGATAATACCATGGACTACTTACTGCTGGTCTGTCCGAGCAGAAGCAGATGGATGACACGTGATCATGTCTATCATCCAGCAACCATCTCCGTGATACTCATACTGAGTCTTGCAATATTCGCTCATCTGTAAGCAGGATGTCTCATAGCTCTTGGCGGCGCGCGAACATTCGCGTTGTTCACGCTTGACCCAATGAACTGCTGCATCTGCGTCTCCACCTCTTTAGCAGCTAAGCGCTCTTGCTCTTGTTGCGCTGCCAACAGCTTTTTGTTCT
>Ga0265797_10009145_pt1 | contig 12992 bp, 9 predicted proteins | sample P2T30metagenome_FD_192433 | JGI IMG/M metagenome (GOLD analysis project Ga0265797, IMG submission 192433) | Plant litter microbial communities from East Loma Ridge, Irvine, California - P2 T30 | ecosystem: Environmental > Terrestrial > Plant litter > Unclassified | place: USA: California... | reverse complement strand
GTCGTTCTTTCAGCATGGCATTATACTGGTGACGGTCGGGATTGCCAATTTTCTTTTCTGCAGAAGTATGCTATGCGAACCAAATGATCATCTATACAAAGTACACTCGCAATTGTGTCAAAACTTCACAAGTCCAGCTCTCGTACAACTCGAACGGATATACAGCAGACTTGGAGATAAGTCCGGACCCATATCTGAGACCGACATTCCGCGCCAATCGATAATTGGGAGGATGCGCGAGATGCTGTATGATGATTAGAGCAACCTAAAGCCTTACTGCTAAACATATCTACAGTGCTTGCGCTCACATTTGTGTACTACCACCAACTATAGCATTGTCGACATCCCTTGGCACTGTTCCTATAGGCTGCGGGCGTATTAAGAAGCATGCTAGCTATTGAGATATCGACCACGTCGTTTCTTTATCTCAAAATCCGATGTGCTAGTACTCTCTGCTTTGAGCTGTCATAATCTCATTGCTCACCCTTGAGAGTCCGTACAAAATTCTGAACGCAGCGGCTCCAGCCATTGGACTAGTTCGAGACGCACGACGTTGTAAATTCCTTATCCAGCTGCAGCTGAGCCTCCTCTCACCGACATACATCGTAGGATCGCCTTGGCATTTCGCCGTAAATTCCCATTCAGCTCCAGCTGGCACGTTCCGACTGCGGATGAACGAACTTCAGCGGCCATCTGTCGTGCGAGCGTATTGTCTGATCGAAAGCTTACGACAAGAGACTTGACGAGCATGGTGGGGTACGACTGGTCAGGATGAGTGTTGGTACAGTTCAGCATTGCTGCGGAGACTACCCTCACGAGTAGTGGATACGCACTGGGGGCCTGTGGCACAGTGCAAGTGACGATCAACCACGACAAATGTTTCTCGGCCGCAACACACATCTCACGGCGCTTCAGCTGCTCGTACTGAGCCATCGCTGCGGTTGGAAAGAGGTCGTAAAGGCCAAAGCGCAGAGAAGTTGACACGAGAGTGCTAAGATGGGAGTAAGAGGCTGGAATCTCCACTTCAGTAAAGAATGAGAGTATAAAAGATAGACAGATCAGGCGGCGCTTTGCTTTCAATCATCATCAACATTACCACTTTCTACTTCTCCCAAGCCTACAGACTGTTTTCATACAACAACTTCTTCAACTTCTTCAACTCCTCCAATCAACAATCATGCGTTTCAACGTCTTCGTCATCCCGGCCCTCGCCGCCATGGTTGCAGCCCACCCGACCGCAGCGTCTACAGGAAGCGACCTGGTTGCTCGCGATGAGTACCGCTGGTGCTTGGGTTCGTGACCTTCCACTTATAAAACCTGTGAGTCCGCGACTGACGTCTCTCACAGGCGAGAAAATCAACATGGGCTCCCTGAGGAAGTTTAACTGGCGTATGCGCGGTATCGACACCGACAAGGTCTGCCAAAACGACGGACCTTTCCCTGGCATCAAAGACTGCCTGTGGCGCGAGGGGTGCGCTCCAAGCTCTGGTGGATGTAAGTTATTCGCAGTGGATTAGTGTTGGCTGAAGAGAGAAGTTGAGCTGACATTCCGGTCTTCAGTCAACTGCGGTCTGGACGCCCCAGGCTTCGCTCACGGCGGAGTCAATGTTGGTTTGGGATGCGACGGCAGTCAAGTCAAGAGGTGCATTGATCAGGAATTGGGCATTAGCGGCAACACCGACTATGTCTGCAACACTACTGGTTAGTTGGTGTCCACTGTCAAGCCTTGGGTCGAGTAGAGAGTGGGATTTGAACGTGTCCCCGGAGGACGAGTGCATTGGGGGGATCTTGCATGGGCGGTGATGGAGTTTTTGCTTTTCCGGCAGTTTCTGGCCATATCAGTCGTTACAGTCAGTACGCAATAGATCATCACGGGTCGCTACCGTGTTTCTTTGAGTTCAAATTCTACGGACCCCGTCTTTTGGATAGATGAATACAGCTGTTTGCTATAGCAGACTTTTTAAAGTATCGAGCATGTCGATGTGTGTGTGTACGTGCAGCAAGCAAGAATGTTAGCACACTCGCTTGTACGCCGCAATCGGGGAGGACGATACATCCATGAACACTCTACTAGCGTAAAGCAGAGTATACTAATCAAGGATATGGAACATTTGATGACATGAGGTTGGCTAGTGATCACTTCGAAAGAGACCTCCGGATGTACAGTACCTTATCTTATCGTCTCCGATTACTAAGCATTGTTTGGACTCAAACTTAGGCTGCGTATACTTCGCCGTCAGAATCAGGTCAGGTGAGGATACAAAATAGGATCTGATCGGCTGTCAGATTAGGCTCAGAGTAGCCTAATTCAGAATATGCTAACTTTATTCTGAAAGAAGTGGTATACGCGATCCGTTAGATCAGGGTCAGAATAGACGAATTTGGTGTATTCTGACGCTAACTTGTTGCTCCGAGCATCAGGTTCATTATTGCTATCAGATTACCGCAATAGGAAGGCAATCTGACGAATCTCATCCTGAACTGATTCTGACGCTAAGCTGATCAGGCGAAGTATACGCAAAATGCAGAGTGCAATCACGACTTTTGCCGGCCTCTATCTCGTCCTAAATAGGCAAAAATTCGCATCCTGATCTGAACCTGACGGCGAAGTATACGCAGCCTTAACCGCCCGCGCTTCCTCGGTGTTCCGTCACCGTAACTCCTCAGCTTCCAACTGTGAACACGATGCCCGCCATCATATTTCATTCTTGAGAGCTAAATGCGCAGATGACACTTGCCCAAAACGACAAGCAGCACTCCGCCCCGACAAGCAATACTAGTTTCCCTGTCCACAACCAAGAGCAAGGAGAACATGATCAGGCACAGAGTCCGTCAAACATGAGACCGACGCAATGGACAGACTGTGGAAAAGAAGAAGGTGGGCGCACGCGATTCCGATGGCTACTCGCTGGAAACAAACGACTGGTACAAGAGCGTGGATGACAAGATCTAGGCGCGTTCGAGCTCCTTTGAGGCAGGTCTAAAGTCGCGATGTGAGTGTGGTTGGCGCATTGTTGCAATATTAGTATGGCAGATCCGTAGATGCTATACTGTATCTCGTTTCATACGATAGCCTGCTACATGTTGTGTCGACGTGTCTAGATTCATCAGTAAGCTGGGCACGGGTCCTCCACGAGCAGTTACCAACACGAGATGTAGCGAGTATAATCTCTAATCGTCAAAAGAGCACGCGAGCAGTATCCTGACAGGTAAATGCCCTCACTTAAGAGGCTTCGTTGCGGCGTGGTCCCGAATCGGGTAAGCCCAGCTTATTTCGACCTCACCTCATCCGTTGTATTCGCACAGGATGTAACGCCCATCCCAACACTCACTCTTCACCCTTTCGTCTTTGCACTTTTCCGTTCGTCTCTGCGAGCGCCTCTCTCTGCCTGTTCTGGCATTGATCATGGGTATCATGATACCGCCCGGGGCTTCGGCGCCAACAAGAGGACGCGACTGGGTGAAAACTTTGACCCGGTCGAGGACACGAGCGGATGGTTGAAAGCGTTCGACAAAAAGCCAAACGCTGCCGCGAGTAAAAAAACCGAAGATGCGACCACTCCTACGCAGCAACCTGGCCCAGCTCATCGCCAAAGCGACGTTGTGATGTCGAAGGCGAATGCACCAATTTCCACTACTATTGAGAATCTGCCTGACAGCCCCGCGTCGGCCCCAGCACAACAGCCTGTCGATACAGGTCTGTTTGACTTGGCTGCGTCGGCACCAGCACCGAGCGAGGACGTGATCGAGGACTTTGTTGTCTGTCTGGAACCGCAAGGCCAGACAAGCATCGAACCGGCGAACATCACGGCTACGGAAGACCCACATGTTTTAGGTGTGCAGCTCGACAATGCCAAGTCCAATGACGGTTAACGCAAGTCAAAGGTTGGGTGAGGAATGGTGTTTGAGCATCCTCCTTTGCATAGAGGGTGACGGAGATTTTTGCTTTCAGGTCACATTAATGATTACAGTATGTACTCATAAATCAACATGGGTCGCTACCGTGGTTTCTGAAACTCATGTGGCATGAGATCTGTGAACATTATGCCGGCGGCAGAAAACGTCTGGAACAATCGCGATTAAGGCTAATGATGTCGTAACAATTGAAAAGTCACTCGAAGTGGAACAAGAACCATTTGGGTCTTAAGCCGAGCAAATTTGTTGGCTTAGTTTCATGACAACATTGTGCCGGCGGAAAAAGACGTCTTAACAAAGTCTTGACAAGCGAGACAAATCGCCGGATTGAAGCTAGTTGAACACGTGCATGGTGGTAAGGCGTGGTCGCACAACATGCATGCCAGAGCACGCAAGGACCGACACCCAATAAGCTGGTGTTTGCGGCCTCCTTGACACCAGGCACGATTCGCGTTCCTGCATCACGATCTCCGTTGGCGCATTTGGATCTGTCCTTGGAGGATGGAATTGTTAGATGTCGAGGATGTTGATCGATGTAGTCGCATTATCACAAGGCATTGATCTTCCATTCAGGTAGCATTCTCGCGGCGAAGCGGAATGACAAAGCACGAGCACGCCATCACCTTTGAGACCAAGGGGACCCTGATTTGGGCGGGCATCTCATAAGCCGTGGGTCTTAACATAGCCGTGGCGACATCGCGACTGCCTCGAGTTCGCTGCTCCCTTCTACACCGCTCGCTTCCTAAGCAAAACAATATTATACAGCAGCCATCGCGACCCAGCTATAAGTACGATCAATCCGCCCTCTCTCTCTTCCATCTCGCCATCGCCTACCCCGTTCCAGCTCCACTCCAACTACCCTAAACATTACATAAGAACTTCTCGGGCCTTCTCCGCCCTAGGAAGCCAGTCCGCGTCCCAGCTGCGAGAGCGAGAGAACTCAGCAAAGAATCGCGACCACTATACAAGTGCCGTTCCCTCTCGATCACTCTCATTGTTCCTTCAACCACGCCCACACACACACGCACTCGCAATCATGACTGTCCCGCAACTCCACGACGGCCCCATCGAGACCCCTCCTAGGGCTGCATCGCCCGTCCACAAGTTCGGCACTCTCGCCGTCCATGCCGGCGCGCCTCACGACCCCGCGACTGGTGCTGTGATCGAGTCCATCTCGCTGTCCACCACCTTTGCGCAAACCGCTGTCGGCCACCCCGTCGGCGAGTACGAGTACACTCGCTCCTCCAACCCCAACAGGACCAACTTCGAGAACTGCATTGCCGCTCTCGAGAGGGCCAAGTACGCCCTGGCCTTCTCCTCCGGCTCTGCCACCACCGCTGTCATCCTCCAGTCGCTCGCTGCTGGCAGCCATGTCGTCTCCGTCTCTGATGTCTACGGTGGCACCCACCGTTACTTCACAAAGGTCGCCTCCGCCCACGGCGTCAAGGTCACCTTCACTCCCAGCATCGAGGTCGACATCGAGTCCCTGATCAAGCCCGAGACCAAGCTCATCTGGATCGAGACTCCCTCCAACCCCACCCTCTCGCTCGTCGACATCCGCGCCGTCACCGACATTGCCCACCGCTCCGGTATCATGGTCGTCGTCGACAACACTTTCCTCTCGCCCTACATCCAGAATCCGCTTGAGCACGGCGCCGACATCGTCGTCCACAGTGTCACCAAGTACATCAACGGCCACAGTGACGTCTGCATGGGTGTCGCCGCCTTCAACTCTGAGGCCCTCCTTGAGCGTCTCTCCTTCCTCCAGAACGCCATTGGCGCCATTCCCTCGCCCTTCGACTGCTGGCTCGCTCACCGCGGTGTCAAGACCCTGCACCTCCGCGCCCGCGAGGCGTCCAAGAACGCAGCCGCCGTCTGCAAGGCTCTCGAGGGCAACCCCAACGTTCTCCTCATTAACTACCCCGGCTCCGACTCCCACAAGCAGCGCAAGATCGCTCTCAAGCAGCACCGTGACGGTCTTGGCGGCGGCATGCTCTCCTTCCGCATCAACGGCGGCAAAGAGGCCGCCGAGCGCTTCTGCCAGCACACACAGATCTTCACCCTCGCCGAGTCCCTCGGTGGCGTCGAGAGCTTGGTCGAGGTCCCCGGCTCAATGACCCACGCCGGCATTCCCAAGGAGCAGCGCGAGATCGCCGGTGTCTTCGACGACCTCGTCCGCATCTCCTGCGGTGTCGAGGACTCCGCCGATTTGGTCGCCGACATCAAGCAGGCCATCGAGAAGACCGTCTCCGGCGCCAAGGTCTCCAACGGCAACGGCCTCCACTAGATGCCTTGCTTGCCAATCACGTCAAAAACACGAATACACGCTAGGGGGGATAAAAAAAACATGGGAGGTTTAATGCATGGAAATACCAAAAAGGCGTTTATCAAGGGTGCATCGTGCCTTGAAGGGGATACCAAGACACGCAATATATACACACATGATTTCCTCTTCGCAAACGTCGAACCCGTTCATCACGGCGTTGCGCGTTTTAGAGGCTTCTTTTTCGAGATTTGCTGCGAAATGATAGACAATGCATCTGATAATAATTGAGGCCGTTTTTCTGGTCACGTCCACAGTATTTCTGTTCGTTACGTATCATCTTTCTTCATTGTTCTTTTCTCGTCCTAGCCGCATACATCCCTATTTTACTCTAGTGACGACACAGCTTTCCCTAATGTACGTACGTACATGTACACACTCATTGGCGTTGTCGGTTGGAAGACTTGAGGACTGATCATTTGTTCGTGACGTAAAACCTCAGCTCAATTGCAGATATAGTGGTCAGGTATATTAGGTGTGTGAGAACAGCAGACATCGCCTCTGATTTCTTGATTTTTGTTTGGATGACTGCTAATCAGGATGCCGTGATGCGTGTGGTTGCTTTTGCTCATGAGATGTGAAATGCTTTTTGGTGGCCGCATATTGAAGACGTGTAGCGAGGAGTTGGATTGAGTATCAGAGTGATCGCGACGCAAAGGCATGTGCCATGGAGCGTTCTTTTGGTGCATTCAGATGCCCTTCGGCTCGTTCCCGGGTCTGCTGCATGTTGTAAGTGAGTTAGCTGACTTTGACAGAAAAGCTCAATAAGCAGAGAACTGCTTCTTCCGATCGCCCGCAGCCGTGATGCCAATGGCTGATGCAAGACAGCGCTTCAGATGGTGCAATAGGGCATTTTTGGACACCGCGACAAAACATCTCTAGTGCATTTAGATGGCTCGACCACGGGTCTGCGCGGGCGGCTGGTCTATACCGAGAAAGGCGAGGCAAGGGTAGTGAGACGAGAGTGACCGCAAGGGTTGGATAGCATTTCGAAATTGGGCTCGACACGTCCGCAGTATTCAAGGGGCATTCACTAGCAGACCGCGAAGGAGCGTATTCAATAATTTTTCTTGGACACCATACAGTCAGGACTGACAAACTGTAACAGCGAGAGCACATAACAGTCAAAAAATCTCTCCCACGCGCACGCGGGCATTCATATACGTTTCCTTGTGTGTATCCGCTTTGCATACTGTACATTCCTATGCGGGTGGTCCGTTCCCCAAATCTCATCTTCTCTTCTTCCCAGCGAGCGGCCAAATCTACTCCTTGGGAATGTAGTTCTGCTGCTGGAACAGGTAGCCCTTAACCTTCGAGTGCTTGAGCTGCTCCAGGTAGCGATCTGCAAAGCGCAAAATGCATTAGCACATGTCTCGTCTGAACATTCACAACCAGAACGCCAATTGCTCCTCCTCCTCCTCCTCCGCCCCATTTGTGGTAAATCTTCTTTCACGATATTCTTACCTCTCAAGTGTCCGCACTTCTCCAAGTGGTTGACGCCCTCTCTGTAGTAGCACTTGCCCAGCTCCTCCCGAACCAATCGCGCCATCATGCTCTGCACCCACTGCTCTCTGATCACGGAATCCTGCGCGGCCTTGAGCGCTTTGTTGTCGTCGTAGTCGACGCCGTCGAAAGTCGGGGGCACTGTAGGCTTGGCTGCCTTGAACATCTCGGACTCGGGAGTAGGCATTGTCGGTTGTGGGCGCGCGGAATTGGTTTCGAGAGATTATGGGATGGCGAGAGTGCCGGTGGTGAGGATTGTGTGTTGAGGAGAGGTCGGTGTGCTGGTTTGGGGGTGTTTGTTCGCGCTGGAGGGAGTAGTAGCTTCGCCTTGCGCGCCTGCGAGAAGGTGAGGTTCGGTCGCGCAGCCGAGCCGGCGGACCGCCAAGACTGTCCATCCGTCTCGTCTTCCAACCTCGCATATCACTTCAACAACACCACGCCACTCTTCCACACGAGCATATTATTCGAATAGAATCATGGCTCAAGCCGGCCATCCCTATGCATCCCCGGCGTACCCGGCGTCTTAACACTTTTCCTCGTACTCTTCCTCTTCAACCCAAAACCAGTCTTACTCCTCCTCTTCTCCTCCCTCTCCCTCTCCTCCTCTCTCTTCTCCCTCTCATCCGCCCTGCGTCCCCAAAAATCCTTCCCATGGGCCGGCATGCCATACGAGACTTTCCACCTCCACTCATCAAACTTGACCGTCTGCGTAGCTTCAATGCGGCTCATCAGACTGTCCCGCTGTGACTGGCACGGGGGACAGAGCGTTTCGATTTTCCAGCTTTGGTACGGGTGCGCGATGATTTCGCAGTCTGTGGAGCGGTGGCCGTTGGGCTCGATGGAGGCGTGGCGGCATTCGATGAGGGGTTTGGGGGAGAGGACGGAGTGGCCGCAGGTTGTGTAGACGTAGAGGCGGTGGCAGCACATTTTTGATGATGATGATTAATTTGTTTACGAGGGTAGAGTATAGAGTGATGCATGCGATGTGGTGAAATGGTCAACTAACAGTACTGCTGCTTTCTGTCTTCCTCTTCTTTGTCTAAAAGTAGATTGTCTCGCGAGAATGCTATGCTTACTAGTTCGGCTTGTTCTTTGTTTCAAGTGTTTCAAGGTCGCCGGATATTCCTACGTCCAAGTCCCGGATGACTTTGTATGGTCACGAGTGTATCACTTCACATTGTTGCACATATGGAAATCGGAAGATATAAATTTTTTGAAACAAGTAATGTTGATTTGATGCTCTCTGAGCTTGCTAACAGAATACCAAAAGCAAAGACCATGATGTAAAGCACTGTACCGCCCATGTTGTCACCGAGATTATAATCGAATAAACAGCTTTCACGCAAAGACAAGAAATGGACTTACCACTCACACCGGTCTAGCGTCTACGCACCTTGATGTTGGGCAGCCAGTCGTCCATCCCACGCATCTCCATTCCAGACTCAGCAGCGTAGAACTTGTCACCAATCGCCTTGGACACCTGCTCACCGCAATCGCGACGCACAACAATCTCCTCAAGGTTAGAGAAGATGCCGAGAACGTCTCTTGCCTCGTAAGGCTGCATCAAGACGGACAGCCAAGACGCCCCCTTGGTCAATTCTGAGTACAGGTTTCCAATCTCGCTGTCTTCTCCATCGATAACGATGCGCTTGACGTTGTGGAAGACGTGGTGAATCAGTCCCTGGTACTCGGAGCGTGAGGAACACTTGGCTGTGCAGACACCTTGAAAGTTGTTGGCGCGTTGGAGATCCATCCCCGGGGAGTTGAAAGTGGTCAGGTGAGAAAGAACCTGGGCGCTGAGAACTCCATGACGGGGATCGCGGCCAGGTTGGTGCCCTGGAAGGAGCTTGTGACGCTGGCCATGATCATGCTCAGACGACTGCTACCTTCCATGAGCGCTTCGTCACCGCGGGTGTGGAAGTCGCTGGGCTTGGGGAAGACGGTGTCGAGCGACATGCGCATCTTGCTGAAGGCAATGCCGGACGCCTCGGTGTTGATCTGTCGGCATGTGAGCAGCAAGCTGAGACGGGAGGTTCTATCCTCGGTAGGGACTGATCTGGGCTTCTTGTCGACCACTCTGTGGATCATGTTGACTCCACCTTCCAGGTCAAGGCAGACGTTGTCCTGAACGTCGGCGAGTGCGTACTCGTAGATCGAGTTACGCAGCTCTGCGGGAAGACTGAGAAGGCGAGACGCCTGCTGAGCAGTGGGGGAGGTGTGGGAGGTCGACATCTTGGTAGTGGATGTCGTGGTTGGTGAGAGAAGAAGGGTTGCAGGCTGGGAGATATCGCTGGCACTTTGTAGGCGTTGTGGTGAACATTGTCAGCACAGCAGGTGTCGGTTCAATGGCCACAATGGCTTTGTGTTAGATACGTTGCACGCACGCTGAGCAGAAGTGAATTGCTGTTCTCATGTTCGCTGGAATCATTACAGTCGTTAGCCTTGCTGGCGACGTGAACGAGCTGTGATCGAATACTAAAAAGGAAATGTGGTGGTTGAGACGAACTTTCTAAAGGCAGTGGCATTGCTGAGAAAGTGTCGTTCGGATCGCGAGACGACCTCTGATACAGCCAAGGAACTCGCCGGTAGGACACAGCTGCTGGGAATGACCTTCTCACAATGGCATTGTGATATTCGTGCAATAGGCACTCGAGTGCTGCCTTCGACGCGGCCCAATAGTGATCGTTCTAAAATTGTAAAGGCTACTAGCAGTTCCGAAGTGCAGCCTTTGTCTAGGACAAAGGGAGTGGCAATGTCTCTAGTCCGGAAAAGGCGTTTTCGCAGACACTTTTCTTTGTCTGAGCCGGTCAGCCACTTTCGCTTCAAGAGCGATGAAAGAACCTTGAGTTCAAGGTGCAGTTCGCATGTGGACAGTGTGTACTCCTTCACGGATATCACAGCCTGTCCGTAACTTTTCGCTCGGCTGCAGACCGAAAGTGAAGACGCACAGAAGCTGGTCTTCAACCGAACACTTACCTACTTCCAACATACTCACAGTCCTCCGAATCTAGAATTACAGAGCAGTGAAGACCATGGAGTCTCCACCACAAACCTCTGACGCCTCACCCTTCAGCCTCCAGAACCAGAACAAATCGGCATCCCTGGGCCACTCGACGATCATTTGGCTCGTTGTATTGGCTTGCATCATAGCCACTGCCTTCATCGTCGTTGCCTGCCTGCTCTGCAGGTGCCGGCGAAAGCGCAAAAACCGCCGCCTGTCCACAGGATATGGCATATATGATGGAAGGCATGAGTTCCACCCGTGGAACAAGAATGCAGCTCCTCCAGAGCCGCCTGTGCCGGTCTATGGCGGTTACCAGGTTGGCAAGTCAACAGCGGAGCCGATTCGACAACCATCCAAGGCCAGTGTGAGGTATTCAGAAAGGGCAGCAGTGATGGAGCCGATGGTTGTCGAGGAGGCTGGCAACGACAGCGGATTCAGGCGAAGCAGCAAGAAGACAAGCCGTTATTATGGCGGGCTGGGCGCGAGAATCAGCAGGATGAGTCAGATTGGGAGAGCGTTGTGAAGAGGAAGTATTGATTTTGTTGATTGAGATTTTTGAGCATTTCAACAACGGATTTCCTTATCGAAGGATTGTCGTGTGACGATCCATACTTGCCATACAGCGTATTTGTTGTCAGTTAAGAGTGTGACCCGTGAGACAGAAAGATCAGTTCATCGCGATGCCGTAACGATACAACCAGTACAAGCAAATGAATGCACGCACTCTCAGTACCACGCCCCAGCTGACATGTACAAGTAACGTGATTGATATTTGTTTCGTGACGTCCGCGGATGATAGCAGTGATGTGCCAGTCCGTCATCTCGAAAGCTTGTTCCTGCTTCATCAGTTGCTGCCTCAGGTGACGAGCGCCTCAGCAGTGAACCCCACCACTCTTTGGCTGGCTGGTGGCTCGCTCACCTCACAGAAAGCTCGGCAGCCCATTACGTGCCCATCCTCTCTTGCAACGCACGGCAAGGCAGAGACTCCGAATCCATACCTCCGCCTCAAACCAACATAACCACGCTTGCAGCACCACCGCACCCGTGGTACACCAAGCGCCGCGCCACCGCCCTCCCACAAACACCCCCCACATCCGCTACTGACGCTTGACGCGCTCGACCGCCCGCTCCTGACACCGCCCTCCTCGCAAGCCTTGTCCCATCACCACCCCCACCGCCCGAACACTCCACGCCGCCCGACTACGTGTCTTGCTCTGCTGCACCAGGACCCGAAGCCTTAAAAAGGAAGGAACCATTGGCGGCAGAAGCCGGGCAGAGCCTACATTACCACGCGAGGGATACGGCAGGCTCGACAGAGACGAGCACAGGGAAGATGGTGGAGGCAGGTGACGGCTCGCAGCCGCCGACATGGAAGTTCACGCAGTAAGTGCCGCCTTGGAATTCCCTGTCACCTGGCCTTTGATTGCTGCTCGCTGGCCATATTGCGTGTGTGTGCTGTTCATTGTTCCCCTCCTGGCCGGATACGGATGTCGACGCCGCTGCACCACCACGACACATAAGCTACTTCAGCATGTTTCGAGGAATTAAGAACGCCATTTTCGACCGCACCAACCGAGGCGGCGCCGGGCAGACTGCAGATAACAACGTGGGACCTGCCGACACCGCCTGTTATTCAGAGTCATCGGGTTCTGAGGCCGCCAACGACCGAGTATTGGAATCAGGTTCCTCGACCGCTTCCTCTGTGATTTCGAACCCGCCAGACAATCCTATCCCTCGGCCAAACAATGACAACATAATGCGTCCTGAAATAGAGGATGATGCAACCTGGAGTCTCGGGCGCACATGGCACTTCACGCAGTATGGCTACCGCCAGTTCGAGCAGCGCACAATCATCACACACTAACCTACAATCAATGGGACCAAGCTAATTTGTTTCTCTTCCAGGTGCTTTGGTGACAAGGGTGACGTAGAAGATATCACTGAGGCAGACATAATATCCACCGTCGAGTTCGACCAGACCGGAAATTACCTTGCCACCGGCGACAAAGGCGGCAGAGTCGTGCTGTTCGAGCGAAACGAGACCAAGAAGACCTGCGAGTACAAATTCCACACCGAGTTCCAATCACACGAGCCCGAATTCGACTACCTAAAATCCCTGGAGATTGAAGAGAAGATCAACAAGATCAAGTGGTGCAAGAGGCAGAACCAGTCACACTACCTATTGTCAACAAACGACAAGACGATCAAGCTGTGTAAGGTGTTTGAGAAATCCCTCAAGGTCGTAGC
>Ga0265797_10009143_pt1 | contig 12994 bp, 14 predicted proteins | sample P2T30metagenome_FD_192433 | JGI IMG/M metagenome (GOLD analysis project Ga0265797, IMG submission 192433) | Plant litter microbial communities from East Loma Ridge, Irvine, California - P2 T30 | ecosystem: Environmental > Terrestrial > Plant litter > Unclassified | place: USA: California... | reverse complement strand
GTCCCGCACCGACCGCAGCGAGCAGGCGGGGTACGTGCGACTGGACCGGTACGCGGACGGTACGGCGTTCCATGAACGAGCAGCGTCGCCCGCTCCGGGGACGCCGACCCGACGACGAGGAACGTCCCAGTGCCCCACGCATTCGACCCCGAGCACCTCCGCCCTGTCAGCCTGCGCGCCGTCGCCGACGCGGTCGGAGGCACCGATGTCGGAGGCACCGCGGTCGAAGTCGCCGCCGTCAGGGCCATCGAGCCGGGGCGCGATGTCCTCGTCACGGGGATGACGGTCAGCACCGGGGACGCCCGGCCCAGCGTGCTCTTCGCGGCCCTGCCCGGACGCCACGGACACGGGGCGGACCACGTCGAAGCCGCCCGTCGAGCGGGTGCCGTCGCGGTCCTGACCGACGCCGCCGGGGAGCCGACCGCGACCGCGAGTGGACTGCCCGTCGTCGTGGTGCCCGACGTCCGGGGCGTCCTCGGTGCCGCTGCCCGCGCGGTGTACGGGACGGGCGACCTCGGTGTCCCGATGCTCGGGGTGACGGGCACGAACGGCAAGACCTCGACCGTGTACGTGCTCGACGCGCTCATGCGTCGGCTGGGGTGGCCCACCGCGCTCACGTCGACCGCGGAACGCCGGGTCCGGGACGACGCCGTCGCCGCGCGCCTGACCACCCCGGAGGCGCCGGAGCTGCACGCCTTCCTGGCCCGCGCCGCCGAGCAGGGCGTCCGGGGCATCGCGGTGGAGGCCAGTGCGCAGGGCCTCAGCCGCCACCGGCTCGACGGCGTGCGGTTCGACGTCGCCGGGTTCACGAACCTCAGCCACGACCACCTCGACGACTACGCGGACATGGACACGTACCTCCGGGCGAAGGCGGCGCTGTTCACCCCGGAGCACGCGCGCCGTGGTGTGGTCTCGGTGGACAGCGCCGCGGGCCGGACGATCGTCCGGGACGCCGGCGTCCCCGTCGAGACGATCACCTCGCTGCCCGAGCAGGACGCGACCTGGCGCGTGGCCGTGCTCGACCAGCGCCTGGACGGCACGCGCTTCCGCCTGACCGGGCCGGACGGCACGGACATCGTCACCGAGGTGCCACTGCTCGGCCGGCACATGGCGGCGGACACCGGCCTCGCGATGGCGATGCTGATCCGCGCCGGGGTCGGTCCCGAGCGCCTCCGAGCCGCGGTGGGCGACCGGCTCGAGGTCGTCGTCCCCGGTCGGATGTCCGACGCCTCGGCACCGACCGGCCCGCGGGTGTTCGTCGACTTCGCCCACACGCCCGACGCCTTCGCGAAGAGCCTCGAGGCGGTCCGTGCCGTCGCCCCCGCGCGCGTGGCGATCGTCCTCGGCGCCGACGGCGACCGGGACCCGACCAAGCGACACGGCATGGGCGTCGTCGCGGCGACCGCGGCCGACGTCGTCGTGGTCGCCGACCACCACCCCCGCTTCGAGGACCCCGCCCCGATCCGCGCGGCGATCCTGGCCGGCGCGCGGTCAGCCGGGTCGGAGGCGCTCATCGTCGAGGAACCCGATCCGGCGACCGCGATCCGGACGGCGCTCGCCGCGATCGGTGACGACGGGGTCGTCTACTGGGCGGGACCGGGACTCACCGACTACCGGGACGTCCGCGGGGAGCACGTGCCGTACTCGTCGTTCGAGGACGCCCGCATGGCGCTCGCCGAGGCGGGTCACCCGGCGGAGGACACCGTCCCGTGCGGCTGACCCGTCCGCCGGTACCCGGCGACGTGCCGAGGACCTGAGCGGCGTGCGCGGCGACGACGACGCCGGGATTCCGAGACCGTGCCGGCGATGATCATCACCGCGCCGTAGGTGAGCAGCACCGCGGCGATCGTCGGGACGAGCCAGCTGCGCGACCCGTTGACGAGCTGGTTGACCCAGCCGATCCCGGGGACGCTGTACCAGACGACACCGCGCACCTGCGCGGGCACCACCGCTGCCGCGTCCGCGACGGCGTTGTTGTCGCCCTTGAGCACGAAGCTCCTGGATCCGTCCGACGCGGTCGCGATCGACACGACGCGGTGGCTGACGACCTCGGGCTGCCCCGACGCGATCTGGTAGGTCACGACGTCCCCCACGTGGATGTCGTCGACCGGGGTCGGCCGGACGACGAGCAGCGTGCCGGGGGGCAGCGTCGGCTCCATCGACTGCGTCAGGACGGTCAGCGGCGTGGACCCGGTGGCCTTCGGGACCACGATGACCACGAGGGCGACCCCGACGACCGCGAGCAGCAGCCCGGTGCTCAGGCCCAACGCGATCGCGTGCAGTGCCGCCCGCCAGCCGGTGCGCGGGCGCGGGGTCGGACGTCGGGTCGGGGCCGGACTCGGGGTCAGGGTCATGCGCCGCATCGGATCGCCGCTCCGTCGTTCTGCGTGAACAGGGTCACCGGTCCGCTGCCGGCGACCGTCGAGGTGGGTGCACCGGTGCTGTCGACCACCTTGACCACGACGGTCGAGGTGCCGGCGGGGATCGACGACGGGAAGTCGGACGGCGCGAGCTGGATCGAGCCGGAGTAGTCCTGTGACGTCTTCCCGACCATCGTGTCGCCGACGTAGGCCGCGTACCAGGTCTCGGTCGGACGCGACGACGCCGGCCAGGTCAGGTCGACGTAGTTGCCGTCGTGGCCCGTGCAGGTGAGTGCCGGGGACGCGGTCGTCGCCGCGGAGGTGGACAGGTAGAACCCGCCCCAGACCGGCGCGGAGACCCAGGACCCCCAGCTCGTCGTCAGGGTGACCCGGATGTTGGCCGTCGCCGGGGTCGGGGCGGACGCCCGTGGCGTGCTCCTGGTGCACCACACCACCTCGGTGTGGGCGGCGAGCGTCGTGGTCATGCTCGGCAGTGACGCCCAGGTGCCGGTGACCGATCCGCTGCCGACGGCCGCACCGTCGGTGCAGTCCGCCGTCGTGGGGACCGGCCAGGCGACGACGTCGATGGCCTGCGCGAGCGCGAGCGAACTGTCACTCGTGACACTGACGGAGGTCGTCGTGGTTCCCCGCAGGTTCTCCGAGTTCATCAGCGTCAGGGGCTTGGTCAGCGAGGTGACCGTGCCGGAGAACGTCGTCGTGAGGTCCGGTGCACCCTTGATCCCGGCGGCGAGCTTGCCGATCGTCGTGCTCGACGTCGCCTTCGCGGACGCGGTCCACAGCGCCCACGCGGCACTCGACCCGCCGACGACCAGCGCCAGGCTCAGCATCGCGGCGAGGAGCACGCGGACCCGGCGGCTCACGGCGCGACCTGCGTCCCGGTCACGGTCATCGTGAAGTCGGTCACGGCGCCAGACACGCTCTGCGGTGCGTCCATCGACAGCAGGATCTCGATGCAGCCCATGCCGGAGGCGCCCGGGGGCAGGGTGTAGTACCCGCTGCCGGTGTCGAAGGTGGCGAGCGGACCGGTCGCGCCGGAGATGCCCGCGTGGCACTCGGCCGCCGAACCGACGGACGCGAGCCGCAGGGTCTGCGCGTCGAGGACGACGTCGTCGGTGGTGTCGGCGTAGGACACCTTCGTCGCGGTGATGGCCACGCGCATCGAGAGCGGGACCGTCCCCGTGTTCCGCACGGTGAACGTCCCCGTCGTGCTCGACCCCGGGCCGATCGCCGTCTGGTACATCGGCGACAGCGGGCTCACGGTCAGCGTCGCGGTACCCGAGCGCACGACCGAGGACTTCGTGTTCGCCGAGGCGTTCCACAGGGCGTAGGTCCCGCCGGTGCCGAGCACCGACGCGACCACGGCGACCGCCAGGGCGAGCGCGGTGGCCCACACCCAGCGGTGACGCGACGGCGCGCGGTGGCGACGTCGTGATGCGGTCGAACTGGTCATTTCCCGTCACCCCCCGGTGGACGTGGTCGTGGTGGTGGAACCGGCGCGGTCGACGGATCAGGGACCGACCGCGCCGGTGATCAGGAGCCGATCGCGGTCTGCGTCAGCGTGAACGCGAGCGCGCCGACGTTGACGGAGCCGTTCTGGCCCGTGGTGGCCGACGAGGGCAGCTCGATCGTGAAGACGACCTTCACGGCCGAGGTGCCGGCGGCAGGGGAGACCACGAAGGTGTTGGTCGAGGAGGTCGACTGCACGACCGACGCGCTCGACGAGGTGACCGCGAGGGTCTTCGTCGTCGCGGCGATCAGGCCGGAGTCGCCCGTGATGCTCTGGTTCGCGTAGGTCAGGTTCGCCGTGAGGTCCTGGCCGGTCGCGGCGATGTTGAGGGTCTGCGTGAACTGGTACTTGTTGCCGGGCACCATGAGCACGGACGCGGGGTTGATCGTGGCGGAGCGGCCGTTCGTCAGGTCGGTCCACACGCCGTCGTTCGCAGCCGTGAGGGTCAGGGTGCCGGAGCTGATGGACGACGCGGCGCTGGAGGCGTTGGCGTTCCAGAGCGCGAAGCTGCCCGCCCCTCCGAGGAGGAGCGCGATGCCGGCGGCGCCGGCGAGGGCACCCGTGACGATCTTGTGCATGGTGGATCCGTTCCTGCGCTCCGGGGAGCACTGAGGCCGCCGGCACGGTGGTTCGGGTTGCGTGCAGGCGGGACGGTGTCATCGACCCCGTGGTACGGGGGTCGCGGCTGACCGGTGCCGAGCGGGACCGCCGGGCTCCGGAGCTCAGGGCGGCTCGGGCGGGCTGGATTCCGTCTGACATCGACGCTACCGGTCCCCCAAAGTGCTGACAACAAAGATGATGCGTCTGAATGGACCCAAAACGGGGGTGATTTTCGTCCCCAGGAGTGCCGACGTAATCTGTACCCCGTTTCGACGGACATCCCGGAGGAATGCCCACCAGACCCATACGGTTGCATCGACCGGAATCGAGGAGGGGACCATGGGCATCGTGCGCTGGTTGTTCGACGCGCAGATCGTCATCGGGGACCAGACGGTGCTCTGGCGCGAGGTGATCGGCAACGTCTTCGGGCTGCTCAGCGCGCTCGGCGGGATGCGTCGCCGCATCTGGGCCTGGCCCGTCGGCATCGTCGGCAACGCCCTGCTCTTCACGGTCTTCATGGGCGCGCTCTTCGACACCCCGAACCCCGTCAACCTGCTCGGGCAGGCGGGCCGCCAGGTGATGTTCATCATCGTCAGCGTCTACGGCTGGTACCGGTGGACGCACCGCCCTGCCGAGTCGGTCACCGTGATCGACCCGCGCTGGGCCTCCTGGCGGACGCGCGGGCTGCTCGTGGTCGCCCTGGTCGGCGGCACGGCGCTGCTCACCCCCGTGTTCCGCGCGCTCGGGTCCTACGAGCCCGTCTGGTCCGACGCCTGGATCTTCGTCGGGTCTCTGCTCGCGACGTACGGCATGGCGAAGGGCTGGGTCGAGTTCTGGCTGGTCTGGGTCGCCGTCGACCTGGTCGGGGTGCCGCTGCTGTTCTCCGCCGGGTACTTCGCATCGGGGCTGATGTACGTCGTCTACGGCGCCTTCACCCTCGCCGGGTTCTTCGTGTGGATGCGACAGCGCACCCGCCCGTCCGCCGCCCCGGTCACCGTCGGCTGACCGCGGGACGGGGCATGATGGCGACATGACCGAGGCAGCCGTCGTCACCGGGTGGCGCGTGTACCGCGCACGTCGTACCGAGTTCCTCGACCCCGCGCGCGTCCGTCGGCGTACCCGTGTCTGCGGCCTCGTGGCCGTGGTGCTCGGCATGGTCGGTGTCGTCGCGCAGCTGCTCTGGCCGTCCGTGTTCGAGGCACCGCTCGCGCTGGCCCTCGTCGGGATCGTGGCGTTCGCCGCTGCCGTCGGCTGTCTCGTCGCCACCTTCCTGCGGACGGCATCGTCGGTTGCCCTCGAGCCCGCGGCCCTGACGGGCGACTGGCGGCGATCCGAGCGCATCGGTCAGCAGTTCGGCCCGCGACCGCCAGCGATGCTCCCCGAGGACCGCGACGAGGTCCTGCGACGCGCGGAGGTGTCGACGGGCGCTGGCGTCGTCGTGTTCGACCGGACGCGGTGGCTGCCACTGGGGTGGCTCGTGGCGTGGGCCGGCCTGCTCGTCGTCGGGATCGCGTCCACCGACGAGCTGACGCTCCTGCTCCTGCCGCCCGTGTTCGCGTTCCTCCAGTCCTCGAGCGCGATCACCGCGCTGCTCGGCATGGGCCGCGCCGACGCCGCCCGTCGCCGTGCCGAGATGATGCTCCCGTACGACCCACTGCCCACCGCACCCGCCAGGAACCGCGACCCCCGCGGCTCGAAGCTCGGCCTGCCCGAGGCCTGACCGGCAGCGGCGCCACGCCGATCCTGTGTTCTCCGTGCCGCTACGAGGTGCGACTGCCGGAGCCGTCGCCGCTGATGCCGTGGAGTTCCCGCCGCATGCGCGTGAAGCGGCCTGGGTTGCTGAAGCCCCACTTCTCGGCGACGGCCTTGATGGTCTTGGTCGGGTCTTCCAGGAGTTCCCGATGCGCTTCCGCGAGCCTGGCGCGGCGGAGGTAGGCGATCGGGGTGGTGTCGAGGTGCCGTCGGAAGCCGGCATGGAGGCCTCGGGGTGAAACGCGGGCCGCTGCCGCGACGTCCTCCACGGTGATCGCGTCGGCCAGGTGCGAGTCCATGTACGCGACCGCGCGGCGGACCGTCGCTGCGCCGGCCCCGGTGCCGGGCGGGAGGCGCGTGATCACCTCGAACGGCAGCGCAGACGTCGCCACGGCGAGCAGGTAGTCGAAGGCGGCGGTGCGGATGAGCTCGTTGTCGAAGGCCGACTCCACCCGGACCACGCTCTGGTGGACGTGCGAGACGGCTTGGACCCACAGCGCCGCGTGTTCCGGTCGGGGGTGGTGTCCGTGCAACCGGACGATGCCGGTGTCGGCGCCGCTTGCGCGCACTGCTCGGCGGAGGACCGACGCCTCCGGCAGATTGACGACGAGGAGCTCGGACTCGTCGTACACGGCGACCGTCTCCTCTTGACCGAACAGGATCCCGCCGACGTTCCCACCGTCCCCGTGAACGGTCTGGAGCCCACCGCGCAGGAGCATCGCCGAGGTGAACACGCCTTCCGGCTCGACGGTCACCTGTGCATGGAAACCCATCGTCAGACGCGCGACGGTGAGCTGCTCGTCGCCCCGGATGTCGGCCTGGAAGCGGACGTGGTCGCGTGGCGGGTCGAACCGCACCCTCGGGTACATCTGCCCGAGTGCAGCTGCCACGGCGTCGATGTCGTCCGTGTCGTGCTGCAACACCATCGTGCTCATCGAGGCTCACCTGCTCGCTCTGGGTCCTGTGTCGACCAACCCACGCTGGACCGTCGACCAACCCACGCTGGACCGTCGACCAACCCACGCTAGACCCGGCACACCTGACCACTCAAGTTGCGATGGAAGTGGCGACGCACACCCCAGTTCGAGGGCCAGACCGTACGTCTCCGCTCGGAGCAAGTCAACCCCTGTCGGTACACTTCCTGTCCAGTTGATACTCGAACTGTCCCGGATCGAGGGGATGACGCCGCCGAGGAGCTGGGAGTTGACATGGACGGAAGCGACGGAGCAGGGGTTCTGACGGGGGCTGTGTCCACGTGCTGACAGCGACCCGCGCGACGTCGACCGATGTGCCCCAACTCGGCCAACGCTCCGACGGCCGACGGTTCTCGGAGCGGGGCGGCACCGACCGACGGGACGCCGTCTGCCTCCTCGAGGACCTCTACGCCGCCGAAGGGGTCGTGTTCGGACGCGGTGAGGGCTTCCGGTACCGTCACAGGACCCTGCACGACCTGAACATCGAGCTGACGAGTTCGGCCGTGACGACCGACCGCAGCGGCGACCTCTCCAGCGGCGACTGGCTCGCGCTGGGGTGGACGGCACGTGGCGGCGTCCGCATCGACGATGGCTCTCACCGGGCCGTGACCGAACCGGCGATCCCCGTCGTGTTCCCGACGGACCGGCCGTACTCGATCGTTGCTCCCGCCGGCGTGCACCACGTCGTCCGCCTGGACCGCGAGTTCGTGGACACGGTGGGCGCGGTGCTCTCCGACGCACGGACCACCACTGCCGCGTTCCGGACGCAGCCGCTGCCCGACGCGCTCCCGGGGTTGCAGGCCAGCATCCACGCGGTCGCTGCCGCGGCCTTCGGCGACGGCGACTCGCAACAGGCCCGGCTGTCGCTCCAGGTCCAGCTCGCCGAGTGGGTCGTACGTGCGTACGGCGTGTCTTCCGAACGACGCGAGCTCGGGGCTGGACGCACCAGCGTCGAACTCGCGCAGGTGTACATGGCCGAGCACTGCGGAGACCAGGTCACGCTGACGGATCTCTGCAAGGCGACCGGGGTCAGCGCCAGGACGCTGCAGAGCGCCTTCCTCCGGCACACCGACAGCACGCCGATGAACCACCTGCAGCAGATGCGACTCAACCGCGTTCGCGTGGCGCTGCAACTCGCCGACCCGGGATCCGTCACCGTCGCGACCATCGCCCGCGAGTGGGGCTTCCGGCACATGGGACGCTTCGCCGGCACCTACCTGCACCGGTTCGGGGAGTACCCCGGCGAGACGCTGCGAGGGCTCCCGGCGCGGCGACTCCGCAGCCGCGCTGTGGTCGGCGTCACCGCCTGACCGGCTGCACCCCCCGCACTGGGACACGACGCCGCACCCACCCGTGCGGTGTGATGTCCTGGTGCAGACACTCACCGAGGGACTCTCCGACGGGACGCTCGACGCCGAGCAGCCGTTGCCAGAACAGACCATCGCCGAGCGCCTCGTCCGTGCCGCGATCCGCGCCTACCGGCTGCACCCCTTCAACGACGTCGACGCCGCGGTCGTGGCGGACGTCGCCGGGCTCCCGCTCGACGCCGTCTCCCGCGCGTTCCCGACGTGGGACGCGCTGCTGCTCGTGACGTACGACCACTGGACGGCGATGCGCAGTTCGACCCGCCGCCGGACCCCCACCTGCACGGTCGAGCACGTCCGGCAGATGCTCGCCGAGGACGTCGCCGACCCGGGCCGCGTCCGGGTGCTCGCCGGCGTCATCAACATGGCCGGTGCCGGCACGAGCTTCGCCGACCTGTTCCGGAAGCGCTACCAGGACTACGTCGTCGGGCTCACCGTCGGCCTGCAGCGGGACGTCGACGCCGGCATCGAGTCGATCGTCATCGCACCCGAGCGTGCCGCGACGCAGCTCCTCGCCGTCTACGAGGGCCTGCAGATCCAGATGCTCGTCCGTCCGCACCTCGACGCCCTGACGGAGTTCGAGCACGCCGTGCGGGCGCTCCGCGAAGGCTGGCGTCGGCGCCACGTGCCGGCGTGGGACCTCGGCTCCGTGCCGGCGTGGGACCTCGGCTCGGTGCCGACGTCCCCGATCCTCCCGGCCTGACCTCCTGTTCCTCCCCGAGAAAGCACTTGCCAAAACGGAAAGTGCTCGCCAGACTGGTGGCAACGGGAGGGAACACCATGACCGACACCACCACCACCACCGGCGGCATCGACCCGACGGGCGCACGCGAGCTGCTCGACCGGGCGGACCGCATCAGCCGCCGCGCGCACGACGCCGTGCGCTGGCCGTACGTCACCTTCATCACGGCCCTCGGGGTCGCGACCTCGCTCGGCACGCTGGCGATGGGGCTCACGACGGGCACCGCGTTCGCCGCGGTCTACGTCGGCACGCTCGCGGCGCTCGTCGCGCTCGTGATCGGCTTCATGCTGGCGATCCGCGGCCGTTCGGCCTTCGCCAGCAGCCGGCGCTGGACCGTCTACATCGCCAGCTGGGCCGTGACCTACTGCGCCGCGATCGCGGTCGTCGGCTGGGTCCACGGCTCGGTGCTCTGGTCCGGCGTCACGTCCGGCCTGGTCCTCGTCGTCGCGCTCGTCTGCGCCGCGTGGGAGTCGCGATCGTGACGCTCGAGCAGGGCACCCACCCGCGGCACCGCCTCGACGACCTGCTGCAGAACGCCGTGCGGTTCTCGATCGTCGCCGCACTCGACCGCGCCGGGACGCTCGGCTTCCGCGAGGTCCGTGACGCCGTGGAGATCACCGACTCCGCCCTCAGCAAGCAGGTGGCAGCGCTCGAGACCGCCGGCTACGTCGCCGTCGGCAAGGCGTTCGTCGGCAAGACCCCGCGGACCTCGTTGACGCTGACGCGCGACGGTCGCGCCGCCTGGCGCGGCCACCTGGACGCCCTGCGGCAGATCGCGGGCAGCGACCAGGAGTCGCCCGGTCACCACTGACGGACAGGAGGCCCGGTGCCAGCTGGCACCGGGCCTCCAGTCGGTCACCGGGTCGCGTCGCGGCGGTGCCGTGACCGGTCAGGAACGTCGCCAGGACGCGATCTGGCGCAGCGTCACCTTGGAGCCGTACTGGGCGACGGAGTGCCGGAACAGGTACTGCGCGAACCAGAGCAGCAGGACCGCGACGCCGAAGACCTCGACGATGCAGACGACGGACTCCAGCGGGGACAGCGCCCCGACGGCGTTCCGGACCATCGCGGTGACCGGCGTGAACGTGGGGAAGTACGTGAAGAACGCCACGACCGGGCTCGTCGGGCTCGTCATCACGAAGAACGCCGCGTACACGGGGATGATCAGCGCGAAGATCGCCGTGGACTGCAGGGCGGAGGCGTCCTTGATCGAGGGGACCGCGGCGCCGACGGCGACGAACAGCGCCGAAGCGAGCAGCACCCCGCCGACGAGCAGCAGCGCACCGACGAGCATCCGCCACGGGTCGATCGTCACGTGACCGACCCGACCGGCCAGCAGGGGGACCACCACCACGAGCGACAGCAGTCCCGGCACCATGAAGACGCCGATCTGCACCAGGCAGACGAGCAGCATCGCCACGACCTTGCCGCGGATGAGGTCGCCGGCGGTCACCGTGGTCAGGATCATCTCGGAGATCCGGTTCTCCTTCTCCTCGACGACGACCGTCACCATGCGGGCGGCGAGCAGGATCACGAGCCCGAAGAACGCGGCGACGTAGAGCAGCGGCGGCACGATCGACAGCCACCCGGGCGCGACCCGGCCGTCGGCGTACGCCGTGACGTCCGCGCTCGGCGGCGACCGGAGGAGCGCCACGGCCTCGGGGTCGTCGACGTCCGCGGCCACGCTCTGCTCGAGGACGCGCTGCGCCAGCGACGCGTACGCGTTGTTCTCGAACAGGCCGCGGTCGGTCGCGGTGACCCGGATCGACTCGGTCGAGGGCGTCGCCGGGAACACGACGAGGGCCTCGAGCCGCCCGGCGACGACGTCCGCCCGGTCCCCGGACTCGTCGTCCGACGGGGTCCCGCCCCAGCGCGCGGCGACGGACTCGGAGACGAGCCCCGAGCGGTCGACGTAGTGGAACGGGGTCTTCGTCGCCGAGGCCCGCGAGAGCGCGGAGTCGGTGCCGGCGGCCTGCCCGACGCCGACCAGCAGCGAGACGAGGACGACGACCAGGGGCAGCGCGAGGGTGCCGATCCAGAACGCGGGCTTCTTGACCGCGCGGGTGAACTCGAACCGGATGACGGTGCCGATGCGGCTCATCGTGTGCTCCTGGCGGTCTCGTCGACGAGGGCGTCGTGGCCGTAGACCTGGACGAAGATCTCGTCGAGGGGGATCTTGCGCATCTCGAAGCCGCTGACGTGCACGCCGGCGCCGACCAGCGCGGCGAGGATGTCCGACCCGTCCGGCGCCGCGGTCGTCGACGGGACGAGGTAGGCGACGTGGCCCTCGTGCCGCGCGAGCTTGTAGAGGGGGGAGCGGGGCACCGGTCCGCTCAGCGACACCTTGGCGACCGCTCCGCCGAAGGCGTCCTGCACCTCGGAGATGGTGCCGTAGGCCGCCGCGTCCCCGTCCTTGAGCAGCAGGATCCGGTCGCACAGGCGCTCGACCTCGTCCATGTGGTGGGTCACCAGGACGACCGTGGCGCCGTCGGCCTTCCGCTCGTCGACCAGGTCGAGGAGCAGCCGGCGGTTCACCGGGTCGAGGCCCTTCGTCGGCTCGTCGAGGATGAGCAGGCGCGGACGGTCCATGATCGTGATGCCGAGCTGGACCTTCTGCTGCTGCCCGCCGGAGAGCTTGTCGACCCGGAGCTTGGCCTTGTCCGCCAGGCCGACACGGGCCAGGTAGTCCATCGACCACGCGGTCGCGGCCGGGCGCTGCATCCCGCGGAGCGCGGCGAAGTACGTCATCACGTCGAGGACGGACTCCTTGCGGTAGAGCCCACGCTCCTCGGGCAGGTAGCCGATCCCGCCGGTGGCGGGACGGTAGGGGCGCCCGTCGATCGTCAACGTGCCCGACGTCGGCGCGGTGATGCCGAGGAGCGCCCGGATCGTCGTCGTCTTGCCCGAGCCGTTGCTGCCGAGGAGCCCGAAGGTCTCACCGGGGGCGACGTCGAACGACAGACCGTCCACCACGGCACGGTCCCCGAACCGCATCACGAAGTCCTGCACGCTGATGCTCGCCCCGGCCATGGAGCCCCCTTCTCGCTCCGCTGACCCTACCGGCCCCGTGTGTGGCCCACCCTCCCAGGCACCCCCGACCCGGGTCGGGCAAGCTCGTCCTCGAATGAGAGGACCTCACATGGACCGCATCCGGCGTCTCCCGCTCCCGGCACTGCTGCCGATCATGTTCGTCGTGGTCGGAGGCGCCTACTTCGCCATCGGCTTCGTCACCGGGCACGCCGGCGAATCGATCGCCGACCGGCTGGTCTCCGCATTGATCTACGCCGCCGTCCTCACGATCGGCTTCGGAGTGCTCATCGCCGTCCGTCGCCGGAAGGCCGGCGGGGCGGACGAACTCAGCCGTATGCAGCGGGCGTTCAAAGCCGGGACGGTGCCGCCCGCCGTGGATCCTGCGGTCTGGATCCCCATGTTCGAGAAATGGCGACGGCAGTACCGCCGGAACAGGTGGTTCGGCCCGGTGGTCTTCGGTCTGTTCACTGCGCTGGGAGTGTGGCTGGCGGTCACGGAGCGTCCGGTCTGGTGGCTGTACGTGGCCTTGTTCCTCGGGCTCGTCGTCTGGTCTGTCCTGGCAACCCCGCGTGCGCTCCGGAAGATCGACGCCATGCTCGAGGAACTCCGTCGTCGCCCGATCACCTCGGCCCCCGCAGACTCGG
>Ga0265797_10009141_pt1 | contig 12996 bp, 6 predicted proteins | sample P2T30metagenome_FD_192433 | JGI IMG/M metagenome (GOLD analysis project Ga0265797, IMG submission 192433) | Plant litter microbial communities from East Loma Ridge, Irvine, California - P2 T30 | ecosystem: Environmental > Terrestrial > Plant litter > Unclassified | place: USA: California... | reverse complement strand
GCAACCGTCAAAGGCGCTGCAGGCCTGTGGGATCCCAGGACCGAGTACAAAGCCATTGGTAGATCGCCCGGCTCGCCGTACGATGAGGTGGGTTCCTTTCAAAACCGTAGAAGGTTCAAATAGCTCATATTCATGTACAAACAAGGCGCTAACGGATCTCGCAGATCTTCCTAGTCTCCTGCCTCTTCCACCACGTCAGCATCCTCAAACTCACCGTCCACAACGCTTACACGGACTACCTCACCACCGGCGTCCTGCCAACCCAGACTCCTTTGGAAGACGACTGGAGCGTTCCCAGATTGGAGCGAACGGAGTGGTTGGATCTCTTCGATCAGCAGCAGAGAGTAGATGCTTTCAGGAGCGTTTGGGGCGTTATGGAGTATGTCACTCGCGATGTGGGAAACAGTGAGACTGCTGCTGCTGCCGAGAGTGCTGGCGGGAGGATGTAGACTTGAACGTCTTGAGACTTTGAGAGAGGGATGAGAAGCTCAGTGATTTGAACTCCGGGGCGAGTGCAGCTCACGCAGAGATTGGGTTTTCTCGAGCTAGCGAACGCGAGGCATACAGCAGCATAGGGAGGAATCATCGATGTTCGAGCTGCAGAATCGGGGTGACCAAGTGAGCGGAAACCATGACAGTCTTGTTGGAAGAGAGGAAAAAGGCCACTTGCAAGATCGACTACGCAGGCAGCAAGGGGGTTTCACAACACGCCGTCAACAGGCGTGACAAGCACAACACGTTTTGAGACATCGGTAGGCAGTAGTCGGGCGACAACCAACATCAGAACAAAGAAGCGAGAAAAAAAAAAGAACGAATGATCGACAACTTTATCTTAATGTTGTCAACTTTTCATGCCTAGACGTTTTCATGTAAAAAACCTTTGTACTACACCATCCCGCCGTTTCTATGTGCAAAAAATGTGTGACGCCAAAAAGGCCCGTAATCTTACACACGCACAACAGACACACAAAAAAAATCATCAAATCCGCATCCCCTCCAAGATGATCTTGTACTCCTTCCGCTTCTTCTTCTCCCCACCAAGCTTGACCCTCAATTTGCCAATAGCACCGGCCAAAGGCTGGAACAACTTCTTCTCGGCAACGTACGAGAGCGTGAAACTGCTGGCCGCCAACGCCAGGATGAACAGCCTGAAGTCGACGCTCATCCAGGTCAGCTCCATCAAATCGAAGAGCCAATCGGCGGGGTCGAAGAGGATGTAGGAGCTGATGGCGAGGGTGAGGCCCATTGTGATGACGAAAGGCAGGTTCTGGCCCATGCTCTGGCGGAACGGCGGGCCGACGCTGAGCACGACGGCCGAGAGGATGTATTGGTAGCAGGAGAGGGTGAAGAGAGTGCTGTTCTCGCTGTTCTGCGAGTTGGAGTGGTCTTTGTCGAGGACTGGCGGCGTGTACCACGACTGCTGACGCACGACAAGCCAGCCGCAGAGCTGAGTTAGGACGCAGATTAGGATCTGGCCCAACAGCGGTACGAGGACTTTGCGGCTGACCAAGCTTGCGGTGGGTCGTCTTTTGCTGAGTTCGGGGTATGGGCCTGACCAACCCATGAAGATGGCGATAGGAAGGATGAGCAAGAGGTCGATGTATAAGAATTGGAAGTCGCCGAGGTTGCTTGCAGTGGCATACAGGAAGCTGACCGAGGTGAACTGGATGGCAGAGTACAAGGACATGTACTTGAAGCAGCTGAAGCTTGTCACGAGCGCTGCTCGGCCCTCGCGGATGACTTCTGGAACACAGCTAATGTCGAAGACGCGGCTGGTGAAAGGCGCGGCCACCGATGCTTCAGCCTCGGAGAGCGAGATACCAACGTCGGCTGCTTTTAGTGCACCGCAGTCGTTGGCACCGTCACCACAGAAGCCGGCAGAGTAATCGATGCTCTGGAACTTTTCGATCATTTCATGCTTCTCGTCAGGAGACATGCGAGCAAAGACCTGTCCGATGGCCAGCATCTCTCGGAGAACCTTCTCGGATGCGAAGTCGATAATCCAGCGGAAGACGTCACCCGAAACGGCGACAGAGTAGTTGCGAAGGTTGGAGACGTCGTAAGGGAGTGAAGAGTCGTGTTCTGCTGGCGGCGGCAAAGGCTTGAGAGTGCTCTCGTCCAGCTGATACATCGGGTTGTCTACACTCTCCCAGACAAGTTTCGACAACGGGGTGTGTGCATCGCCTTCAGCGAAATGAGGTACAAAGCAGTGAGCGGTGCGATCAATGACACCACACTCTCTAGCGACGCTGATAGCAGTGAGGATGTTGTCGCCAGTGCACATGACAGTTCTGATGTTTGCCTCCCTCAATTCGGTGATCACGTCAGTAGAAACGTCCTTGAGTTTGTTCTCGAAGACGATGAAGCCAGCAAAGTCCAAGTTCGACTCTGCTTCTTCGCGCTTCATCTTCTGAACCTTTAGCCAGTTGAGCTTGAAGATGTGCTTGGTTGCGCATGCGATGACACGGAAACCTCTGTGCGTGTAGTAGGCCAGTAGCTCATCATAGTCTGGAGGGAAGCTCTCGGGTCGACAGATCGCTTTCATCGACTCGGGTGCACCCTTGACATAGACGTCTCCACTCTTCTCTCCGAATTGACGAACGATGACACTGGCGCGGCGCAGTTGCGATGCGAATTCGAAGGACTTCAGGATACCAAGCTCGATCGGGCGGCGGCTGTTTGGCGAGTCTCTCTCTTCATCGATGTCAAGCTCCAGGCCAGGCGGTGGTCGCGCGACAGATGGCGTGAGAGAGGCGTCTTCGTCCTCGTCTCCGCCGGCAGGGCGCTCGGATCCTTCCTCGAACTGCCAGCCGGTGTATTCGAACATCTTGAGGTCAAGAGGGTCGCCAATGAACTCATCGTCGACGATGCGCAGCGAGTGACAGGTTGCCATCGTGTATAGAACGGCCTTGTTTGCGTTGTACTCCATTGTAGGGTCACGTTCGTATGTAGCACCCGGCAACAGCTCGTTCGCGTCCGCGAGAATGTCGCCGAAGCGGTTGTGAGGTCGCTGAACTACTCTCACACCAAGGACGTCCAGACCGTCCTCTGTAAGTGTTCCAGTTTTGTCAAAGCACATGATGTCAAGTTTCCCGCCAACGTTGACCCTCTGAGGGCTAATGCAGAAGATCTGCTTCTTCTTCAGACGTGACAGAGCGAAGTTGGTGCCGATGGTGAGCGTGGCTGGCAATGCTGGAGGAACGACAATAGTGATCAGGTCGAGAGCGCGGACGACAATCAGATGCCAGGCCAGTCCCAGGCGAACGAAGTTGATGAAGGATGCAACGAAGCCAACGGCAGCAATGCATGCCATGACTCCGATGTATCGGAAAGAGTCGCGATAGAACTTGAAGCCTGACGGTTTCGGGAAGAGCATCGAGCGGACTAGGGCACCCTTCGTAGTGTTGAAACCAGTACGTACTACCAGGGCCAGAGCAGCTGCCTCGTCGCTCTTGTCGTCTTGTGGGCGTCTTGCTCGAATGATTTTGGTACCGCTGAAGAGCATGTGTTTGGCCACGTCCGGGTGAATGTTCAGGGCCGCGAGATTCAAAAGCTCAAGAGTCTCGTCGGTGGAAGGCGACTTTGACACAGGAACAGACTCGCCAGTCAACATGCTCTCATTGACAATGCAATCGCCCGAGAGCAGCAAACTGTCGCAAGGGAATTGGCCGAGGTTGGGATCGGTGACCTCGTAAACGTCTCCGGGTACTAAGTCGCCAGAATCAACGTATCGCCAGAAGCCGCTGCGTAGGACACGAATGTCGCAATCGAAGCGTGAGATCTCGCGCAAGCGCTTCATGGTAGCTTTCGTCTCGATGAGGGTGGTGGTGATGCTGATCAAAGAGATGGCGAAAATGCATGCAGCATAGTAGTAGTACTCATCCACGGACCAGAGGAACAAGCTAGCGATCTGGAAGACGTAGAATGGGTGAAACGCCTCGTCCATCAGCAGTTGACCAGTGGTCTTCTGTTCGATATCAATGACGTTTCGGCCGAAGATGCGCTCTCGATTTTCCTGCTCGTCACTGTCGATGCCAGCCCTGACCGCAGTCACATCAGTCCAGGCGGGATCTTGCCAAGTGTTGCCAGGGACCAGCTTATCCTTCAGAGGATGGTAACAGAAACGCAGGTACCGGTAGTCCAGTATCCTCAATTCGTCCATGATAGGGTCATCGTACTCGTCAAAGTCCTGCATCTTGCCCTTTCCACCTTGTCCGAACACAGTAGAAAGTGAGTTTCCAAAATCGAGCCTTTTCAAGTCTTGGACCGACATCTCTCCCCACTGGTTCTCAACGACTACCCAGTCGCACTGCCCAAGCGGCGTTGGCTTGCCCGTGAACCGAACGTACCACTTCGGCAGCCAGCGGAAGATTAGATATCCAATACCTCCGGTGAGCACGCAAATGCAAAGATAGAATGCGAATCCAATCATGGATGTTTTGAAGCCGGCCACCACGATCGTCATGTCTTCAGCGTGAATGTAGATCTTTTGGTTGGTGCGGCCGCCGGAACGATGGCCACTAGTATCCGAACCGGTAGATGCATTTCGTTTGAGTAGCGGACGGTCGACCGATCTCCTGCCAGGTGAAGCGGAACCTCTGGTAGACTTCGACAGTCTAGAGGTCCCAGAAACGCCAGAAGAATGTCTCCTCCGCCTCGGTCGCTGGCTGGAGATCTCCGAATCCTCGTCTTCGTCCACATCAGGCTCCATGAAAGTGTTCTCTTGATCCAGACTTTGACGATCGGCATTGTTGTCCTCGCCTTCTTCGGCGTCGAGCAATGCATCTTCGTCCGACCATTCGCCAGACACAGAATCACGATCCTCCTCGTAATAGGCGAAGCTAGTCGTGGAATCGGCCCTGGGTCGCCGGTGGGAGAAGACACTGCTGGCGTTTGGGACACTCTCGCTCATTGGGCCTGAGAAGACCTGCCAAAAGCGCATGGATTAGTAATTGTTCGTGTTAATTCGTTGAGTTGATCGCGCTCACCTCGTCCTGGGCCATTTCTACATCGGCAACATGAAAGCTAGACCTGTAGAATGTCAGCCTCGTCGCGTGACACCTGCACGCCAGCTAGTTTCACCTACTCGCTGTAGTTGGATGACCGGCGATACATGGCGCTCCGCCTTCTCTGCCATGCCTCATCGTCGTGAACGGCAGACGGCCGGCGGCTGCTGCGAATGGACTCGGAGTCCATGGCGGCGGTTGTTGTTGATGTTTTTGAGACTTTGTCCCAGATATTGCACACCCTAGCACATTGTTGGCGCACCTTGAAGATCAGCAAAAGAACAGGAACTTCATGCGATCGAGGCGTTTTGGAGGCATGACGGTTCCCTCACGCGGCGCGGAACCTTCCCGATTTCGCCTCACCAAATCGCTGTCCCGCGCCTTGCTGCATTTTGCTGCCCGCCGCATCAAGGTCCGATATACATCTCACGCCGTCACTCGTTTGCTCAACATTTGACCGCTCTTGAACCGATTCCTCACTGCAAACCATTGATTGCTGGGAGACGCGACATCAAACCCCTTTTAAGTCACTTCGCTCGCCACAAGCGAGCCATAACTCGACAAGATGGTGAACATCACGGACAAAATCAAGGAGTATGTCGCATCACTTCTCTGACGATGGTGATAATCCGGACGCATCTTATTGACATGGCTTCAGGATCGAGGATGAGATGGCGAGGACGCAGAGTAATTAAACCATTCACCAGCAGTTTGGCGCACGATTCCACTAACACCTCGCAGAGAACAAGGCAACAAGTGAATATTAACCCTATACGAACGATGGCGGTATTTTACTAACGAATTTCAGATTACCATCTTGGACTGTTGAAAGGGTACGAACGTCAAAGCATGTTACACATTTTCAAAAGCTGACAGCACAACAGAAAACTCGCCCGTCTACGTGCACAACTACTCGAACCCACCAGCACAAGTGGCCCCAGTCAGCAAGGGTTCGATGTTTCAAAGTCCGGCGATGCAAGAATTGCACTGGTTGGCTTCCCATCCGTCGGTAAATCGACTTTCCTCTCCAAGATCACAAAGACCAAGTCCGAGATCGCAGCCTACTCTTTCACCACACTCACGGCCATTCCCGGTGTGCTTGAATACGGTGGTGCAGAGATCCAGATTCTCGATCTGCCCGGTATCATCGAGGGTGCCTCAGAAGGCAAGGGCCGTGGTAGACAGGTCATCTCAGCTGCTAAGGTCAGTACTTGTCTACCGCTCGATAATTCCGTCGGAGATCGCTGACAAGCCCAGACAAGTGACATGATCGTCATGATTCTTGATGCGACCAAGCGAGCTGAGCAGAGAGCACTTCTTGAAGCCGAACTAGATGCTGTGGGTATCCGATTGAACCAGGACCCTCCGAACATTTACCTCAAGCCAAAGACTGCAGGAGGTGTGAAGATCACATTCCAGGCCACACCGAAGTATCTGGACCAGAAGATGCTCTACAACATTCTGAAAGACTACCGTATTCTGAACGCTGAAGTTCTGATTCGCGACGAAGATGGTATGTGCCATTCTTCTTGAGGAGCTTCTTCGCCACCAGACCGTATCCCGTTGTGCGAAAGTCGCTAACAATACCACAGCGACCGTCGACCAATTCATCGACGTCATCATGAAAGACCACCGAACGTACATCAAGTGTCTCTACGTCTACAACAAGATCGACAGCATCAGCTTGGAGCATCTCGACAACCTTGCACGCGAGCCAAACACAGCTGTCATGTCTTGTGAGCTCGATCTTGGCGTCAAGGAAGTGGTCGAGAGGTGTTGGGAAGAACTCCAACTCATGAGAATTTACACCAAGCGCAAGGGTGTCGAGCCAAGCTTCGACGAAGCGCTTATCGTCAGGCAGGGCAGCAACATTGAGGATGTCTGCGATTCCATTCACAGGACGCTGAAAGACAGCTTCAAGTATGCGTTGGTGTGGGGCGCGAGTGCAAAACACTTGCCTCAAAGAGTCGGATTGGGACACCCGGTCGCCGATGAGGATGTGGTGAGTATCGTAGGTACGAAGAGTGGTCTGGCTGCTCAGTAGAGAACTCGCAGTACACGACTGGTACCAAGCACCTTCAACGTCGCAGAGCTACCAGAACGCATCTTTTTTCCCAGACCGTTGTGACATCACTTCTATTATTGACAAGAGGAGCTCTACTGGCTCAGTAGAATGTTGCCAAGATGAACCTACCATTTTGACGCAGGAGCTGACACTAATGTAAGCCCTCTGCACGCGAGCTTCCACGAGATCAGGCTCAGCCTTGCGTGGGGAGCTTCGCCCCATTTGGGCACTGGACTAGCAGTAACGCAGCTCTTCACTCCATCCTGCCTATACACTTCCTCCAAACGATACTCTCGACACCATGCCTTCACGAAAGCGCGGGCGGAAGTCATGCAAGCCGCCAACAGACCCGCAGCCGTGCTCTTCGAAGACGTCTACTGCGATCACGCCTGCTGAGGCTGACAGACAAGGCCTGCCTGAAAATGAGATAGAGACACAACTTGAACAGCTCACTCTGCAGGCGCGTTTGAATCTCACACAGGCGCAGATTGTTGCTCCTGATCTTGGGCGCAAAGGGCACAATTACGAGAGCCCTGTTGTCAAAGAGAACGCTCGAGCACATCTGGGGGATGTCCACAATGTCTACAACTTCAACCAGCCATCAGCCCACGTACCAGCCGACAGCGGAGGATCTGATCTGATGAGAGCCATTTCTTTCGATGGCATGAGCGACCGCTTGATGAGCGTTACGCCGGCATATGCTGAAACATGCAGCTGGATATTCAACCGGCCGGAATACCTCAGGTGGCGAGATTCTAGTCAGCAATCCTCGCATCACGGCGTCCTCTGGATCAAGGGTAATGCTGGCACTGGGAAGTCCACGCTCATGAGCTGTCTGTACGACCATGTTTCTTCAATGCACTGCGATGAGGCTGTGGTGACATTTTTCTTCAACGCGCGAAGTCCCAATAGACTGGTAAAGTCAACCGAGGGAATGTACCGGTGTCTTTTGCACCAGTGTCTCGACCGGCTGCCTCGACTCAAAGAGAGTCTTTCGCATATCCAGATTCCTCGCTCCAAACAAGAAGCTTGGCCCGTCGAGCAACTTGAACACGCTTTCCGCCGCGTCGTTCTCAATCTGGAAACGAACGAAAGAGTGACGTGCTTTGTTGATGCTCTCGACGAATGCAACATCAGAGACGTGCGCAGGGCCATCGAGTTTCTCGAAGATCTGGCAGAATCAGTCACCCGCAAGAGCATACAATTCCGCATCTGCTTCTCAAGTCGGTACTATCCGCAGATCACAATGCGGCATCACGAAGAACTCAAGCTTGATCTACAACCAGAACACATGCAAGACATATCCTTGTACATCAACAACAAGCTCGCCGTTTCCGCCAAAGCCAAGCTGAAATTGTCTTCAAAAATCTATGCCCGGTGCTCGGGGACCTTTCTCTGGGTTGTACTTGTGGTGAAACGAATGAGAGAAAAAAGCGACTCTGGTAGCACTCTTTCGCAGTTGCTTTCAGTTCTCGATTCAATACCACAAGAGCTCCAAGACTTGTTTGCCGCTGTTGTGGCAGAGCCTGATGACGCACTAATCTCGATCGTGCAATGGAAGCTGTTCTCCAGGTCGGAGCTGGGCACTAAAGAACTTTACTTCGCAGTAAAGACCAGTGTCGGCGATGCCACCAGAGCTTATCACGACCCTGAAGAGATAGATCTCGAAGGTATGAAGCGTTACCTGCTCCACGCTTCGAGGGGACTTATGGAATACAAGAGCCCTCGCCTCAATTTCATCCATGAGTCAGTCAGAGAATACTTCCTTAACGGCGGTCTAGCGAACTTGGATAAAACTTCGCCTCATCAAACATCTGCTGTGGGTCACGCGAAGCTGGCTGAAGGATGTGTCAGCTATCTTGAGCTTGCGGGTAATGAATCCGTCTTTGCGGATTTCTGTAACCCACAGGATCATTCCCGGAGGAAAGATGCGAAATCTGGGCTCCCTTTGGTGAAGTACGCCTCAAGAAATATTTTCTTCCATGCAGAAGTCGCTCTCTCCCACGGCATGATCGAGCTTGGTCTGCTTGAGAGGCTGCCCATACAACTTTCGAGCCGGCTCCTGTACCGACTATCGCAACCTTATGATCCCGGTCCGAAGCCCATGCTTTCATCGTGGTTGTTGTCCTACTTACTGGATCGGAGATGTTGGGAGCTGGCCAGAGCATTGCTTGCGCAACCTTCGAAGCCGTCACCTTGCACTATAGGTCAATGCAGCACGTCCGGCACGCCGTGTGTGCATACACGCCTAAACAAACCAGACCTATCAGTGGTATATGAGGACTGGCGCTCTGATCCATTGCGTCTAGCCATCAAGTTCGGTCGTGCGGATTTAGTCGAATTGCTTCTGGATCGTGGAGCTGATGCCAACATGAAAGCGGGTGAGTGGAAGAGAATCATATGCTTTGCAGTCGCAGTAGGCCGCTGCCAAATCGTGCGAACGCTCTTCCAGTACGGTGCTCGCCTCGATACCGCAGACACTACGGCCATTATACCGATCGCTGCAGGGTATGCTGGTGCAGGAATGGTGCGATGTCTCTTGGAGAAAGGTGCCGACGTGAATGGCACCGATGCCTTTTCCCGGACCGCGCTACATGAAATCGTTTGGAAGTTTCATCACGAGGCAGGCTACGAGATTGCAAAGATACTCTTAGATGCTGGGGCGAACATGGAAGCCGTCGACGACGCAGGCAATACGGCATTGTTCTACGCAGTAAAATTTGGCGCTGCCGACTTCGTGCAATTCCTTTTGCAGAATAATGCAAATGCAGAATAATGCAAACGTGCATGCCCGACGCCGCTATTCTCTCACCGTCTTGCATATTGCGGCAAACTATCATTTGAGCCACGCCATTTCGGATCGTCCTGAGACTTTACAAATACTCCAAATAGTACTTGATGTTGGCGCGGACATCAATTCCGAGGGCGGTCCATACGGTACAGCGTTGAATGCTGCATGTATGGCTGGAAACCTCGAGCTTGTGATCTTCCTGCTTGATCGAGGGGCGGTCTTTACGCCTCGTGGAGACAAATTCGACAGCTCGATCGCCGAGTACTTGTCGACAGCCAGACTAAAGTGGCAAAAAGTCAGTGCATAGGTGACAGTGGTCGCCAGCAGCAAAACCAGTTCTCAACTGGTGAGCCTGATGATCTCGAGGACCCTGATAGTACGGACCGGCCGCCTTCAGTACCCATTGTACTAAGCAAAGCGCTTCCATCAGTGGCTAACAACGTTTACCAGTCAGCAATAGATTTCAGATGTCAAAAGAAAAAGAAAAAGAAAAAAACAGTACAGTATCTGTCATGCAGACGAACACGCACCCCAAGTCCTCTATTGAGAAAAGTTCGAAAGAAGTTCAAAAAAATTCCTATTGACACCCAAATGCGTCAATAGAATCCGCCACGCACCCAAGACCTCAGACCTCACACAAACCAACAAAGGCCCACACCACAACGTGGCAAGCGCCTCTTCAAACCCTGCATGAAACGCATGCCAATCGAACGGCAATGTCCTGGTGTTCGCCCTGTCAGCATGCAGTGACCTGCTATCCTCTCCTGTTACCACCACTTGCAAACGATAAGTCACAAGCTCGTCGTGTCTCTCGCAACAAATCTCTGTGGTCTCAGGCACACGCTTATTGAGAATTGCCAGTGGTCTATTGAGGATTAGGTGCTATTGACGTTGTTGGCTATTGAGGGCATGTCATTGAGTTGGTTGGTGGTGAGACTTGTGAAGAGGAGAGTTTGAGTTTTCTGAGTTGAAGGCTTATTGAGAACGACTCAATAGGGAGTTGTTGAGGTGGTGGTTACTGTCAGACTTACTTACTTACCTCTCTGATCGACTACGACGGCGACTGCGACTACATCCACATCTTCTCCGACTTCGACTACTTCTGCAACAACCCACCGGAAGACTTTGCATACAATAACTTCTTCGACCTCTCTTTCCTTTCAACACTTTCGTTGGTCTTTCATTATACCCAGGAGAACACCACTTCCCATCGATCGACGGAGTCATCCAACCAAACACACGACAACGCAACACACCAACATCCAGCTCTTACCAACTAAAAAGTGACCTCAACACCACACAAAGATGGAGCCCCCCATCCCCCCATCCCAACCCTACACAACCGCCATCCTCCTCTCAACCTTCTCCCTCCTCGTCGTCCTGCTCATAACCCCGCCCATGCTCTGGCACTTCTCCAACCGCAACATCGGCGCCACGTCCCTCATCCTCTGGCTGCTCCTCCTAAACCTCCAATCCTTCCTCAACGCCCTCCTCTGGCCGCACGACGACACCGCCCAATGGTTCGGCGGAACCGGCCTCTGCGACGTCGAAGTCAAGCTCATGATCGCCGCTTCGGTCGGGGTGCCGAGCAGCGTGGCGAGCGTGCTCAGGGCTCTAGCGAGGGTGATGGACACGGAGAAGGCGAGTTTGGGGCTGAGCAAGAGGGAGAAGAGGAGGGGGTATGCGATCGATCTGCTGTGGTGTGTCGGGTTTCCGGTTCTGCAGATGTTTTTCCATTACGTGGTGCAGAGCGAGAGGTATTACATTGTGGGCATTGTGGGTTGCGCGCCGGCGGCCGATGACAGCTGGGTGACGGATTTGTTGATCTTCGCGCCGCCGGTGGGGTGGACGCTTGTTGGTGGGCATTATTCTGGTGAGTTTTGTTCTGTTCATGTCTACTCCCTGCGAGATTTTTGATGGCTGACTTGGTTGTATATGCAGCTCTCGTGCTCATCCGCCTGCACCGCTACCGCCGCAACTTCACCAGCCTGTTGGCCCACAGCAACACCAACCGGTCCCGCTTTGTGCGACTCTTCGCCATCTGCATCGTCTGGCTCGCCGTCTCAATCCCACTGGAGATCTACGCCATCACCAAGACGGCCGCTGTCCCGCATGTCCCTTTCAGCTGGGCCTCCGTACACGACCCGGCCAAATGGAACACCGTCGAGAAGATCCCTTCCGGCGGCCAAGTGATCTTCACGCGCTACGTCTGGCTGGGCAGCGCGGTCATGATCTTCCTATTCTTCGGCTTCGGAAGGGATGCTAGCAGGATGTACGCCAAGGGCCTACGTGGCATGGGACTGGGCAGGTGCTTGCCTTTCTTGAACGATCATCATCAGCGGACTCCTGCCCGGACGGCTTCACACACTGGCACGATGAACTCGGTCAGCAGCAAGGCGAGACTGTTGTTTGGCCGCAAGGGTTCCTCGTCGACTTCGCATTCGGTTAAGTCTTGGGCCACCGATTCGAGATCTTCGAAGACGACGGAGTATTCCATCGCTGAGCCGTTGTCGCCCAATACAATGAAGCACTTGGAGACCGTGGAAGAGAACTCGCGGATGCAGACTCCGATGGGCTCGAGGTTCAAGACGATGGAAGGAGGGAACATCAAGTCTCGTTACGCTTTCTGGCTGGGGGAACGTCGCTTCCACGCGGCTGCCGATGTTGAGAAGAACTTGCGTGCCGCGCCGGAGGACGTGCACTCTCGGTCGGGATTCCAGCGCTTGACGTCGCCATTTCGGCCCGCATCGCTGGAGCGCGAGGCGGCACTTCCGATGGATGTGTTGAAGACGCACGGCATGACTGTCAAGTCTACAGTCGCTGCTGGCCCGCTCTCTCCGGAAAGCCGTGTTGCAGCCGGGCATGGCGGCGTTCTGGTGAGGAAGGACATTAGACAGGGAAGTGAGACTGCTGTGAACGATGTGTGATGAACGAGGACAACATTTGGAGGCCTTTGAGGATTGACGTGATGCCTTGAAGGAGGAACTCCGGAGGCAATAATACCTAGATGCACCCACCTTTGAAGACCTGGTAGCCGATTAGATGATCCGAGATTTCAACGAGGCTACAATGTTACTTTGACCAGATTAGGCGCCATGATGGTGAATTCCCAGTCCAGTCCAGGATGGTGTCAT
>Ga0265797_10009140_pt1 | contig 12996 bp, 15 predicted proteins | sample P2T30metagenome_FD_192433 | JGI IMG/M metagenome (GOLD analysis project Ga0265797, IMG submission 192433) | Plant litter microbial communities from East Loma Ridge, Irvine, California - P2 T30 | ecosystem: Environmental > Terrestrial > Plant litter > Unclassified | place: USA: California... | reverse complement strand
GGAAAGTTTATGACGCCACGAGAGAACTGCGTGGTGACATCTGAGGCTGATTTCGGTACCGTAGAAAAAAAGGGTGTGGAGAAGGGACAGGGGTTGGCGAGAACTGTAATGCTGATGCGATGCGCGTAGTTTGGAATTGCGAACAAATGTACGTACTGAGGAAAGATATTACAATTTAATGCGGACCTAGATTATCCGCCTGCTGTCTGCTACTACTACTGCTATACAAAGCATATGTACCTTCCTGACCCATAGATTATCTTGGAGAAAAAAACAATGTAACTGAAAATGCCCTATGATGCCAACGCTTGCTATGGGATGGAGAACATCTGCCTTAGTCTCCATGGTGGGTGATGATGAACCAAAGTAGAGAGGTATCAAGAACAGTAGGAAACGATGAGCCAGCCGGTGCTTTTCATCGGCGGTAATGATGCCGCGATCGGAATATCAAGAGTGAATAGGGAAACGCCACCAAAATTCGAGAAACGGAACGCCGGTTGGAGCGAGCGCCTTAGCGGAGACCGATAACGCTCTGGGTATTGTTAGTAAAAGCTGTGGTCATGCGTTAGGGTAGACATACCATTTCCAGCGTCCAGACCCTCCTTATCCACACCTTGAGCTTGCCTTCGACACCTCTGACATTGTCAAGCTCGACACCTTCCCACCAGCAGCGGCGAGCAGGTTTCCTCCAGAAGAGGAGCAGCTTCTGCGCCATTCCGACAGCGTTGCTGTTAGCAAGGTCGTTACCCTTAATGTCTGTCCTCAGGCGTGCAAGCGCGATGCTGCAGATGACGGCTTTGTTGGGCTCGCCGGCGCGGTGACCCCATCGGTCGTCGTGGTTGAAGCCACTGCGTGCTGTTAGCTGCTGCTCCCTGATTTGCAGGTGGTATGCTCACCCTGCAGTCAACATCTCGATCAGGTGCTGCTCGGTAGTTCCTGGTTCCTCGCTCTTCCTGAGACCAGAGAAAATGCCATCTTGTCTGAGCAATGCTTCGCCTGCAGCCCGCTTGACTTCGATCATCTCGGGCTGAGTGATGTCGCGATGCGGTGGAATGGCGTAGAAGTCGAGGTCCTCTCGCAGCACAATTATACCAGCGCGGTCCTGGAGCATGTCCCTGGCAGAGCCATGCATAGGCTCAATGGGTACAGCCTCGGCAGCATGTTCGGCAGCGGTCGGGGATGGAGGCGATGCGGGAATGGTCTGGGCTACAGTGCGGAAGAACTCCAGCATGTACTGTAGGGAGTTTGGGTCGTACTGTGAAGGGTAGATATTGTCAGATAAGTATAATGCGGGGTTGGAGAGGTGATACAAGATCTTAGCTACTGGGGTCGAGGGAAGGGGTGAGGAAGAAGAAATGGGGTTACCAACGTCGACTGGGTATACGTCTCCATCGTGGTAGGAGTTCATGTGCCCATCAGGGAGCAGGCCATTGGGAAAGAGGGAAAGGAGGACGAATTCGGGAAGGGTTAGAAGTTCGTCTCGCGATAGAGTGAATCGCGTGCCCCTAGGATTCGGGTTAGCCTTGGTGTCGCGTGTGACGATGCATTTCCGTACCTCAGTTCCAGAGTGATGTTCTCGTCTGATCCACCGAGGGTGTTGATGGGCGGTCCTGCATTTGTTGTTTGCGACACCTGAGTAATGATACTCGCGGGACCTCCTGCGGATGCCATTACGTACGTAAAGGACTCGAGTGGGCTGGATCCTTCGCTGTAGGGTGGCGGCGGCTCTCCGTCGTCGAGGTCTTTGCTACTGGAGCCTTCCTTGGTGTCGGAAGGGAGCGCGGCTTTGGTGGCAGCTACAGCAGCAGCGGACGAGGATGACTCGGTAAAGGCAGGCGCAGATGTGAATGCGGGAGGTGATTCGTCTTCGGCGGTTTCACCGAGCTTGTCGCGTTCCTCAGCGTCGTCGGGCGGGAAGAAGAGGGAGGAGAAGGGAGGTGGGTAGGGTGATTCGCCGGCTGTTGTCGTCAATGCGGCGGTGCTGCTGGCGGGAGCGGTGACGGCGTAGCGTGGACGGGAGGAATCGCGCTGGGTGGGATTCGGAGGCAAAGGAGTGACTACGGACAAGCCGTCTGTACTGGAAGTCTGCGTGCGCGACAAGGTGCCGGTGGTTGTGTATTGGACAGGACCGGATGATGAGCTCGAAGGGGCAAGCGCGCTAGTAGCCGCTGTCAATTAAACCTGAGCGCGTGGGCACCACGAGGCAGCTACGCGCATTAGGTGGAGCAGCGGGCGAGGTGAAAGGGACGCAAATGTTTGCTTGCTGTGCTGGGCGGGAGGTGTTGTGCGTGTGATGAGGTGCCAGTGCCGCGATGGACGCGGAGTGGTTAATCAGTCCAGGCGTCCGCTTTGACCCTAGCGTGCTTTCCAACTTTCGAGCAGAAGAGCAGGCACAACCTCGGAATGCGATGTGATATCCTTCGCATCACGGTAGCTGCGACATACACGTAGATCATTCTTGTTAGAACCATGATGAGTGTATTATACAGATCTAGCTTTGCCAGAATACGGGATAGTATATCATCACTATCACCTGTTCTATATCCTAACCCAATCTAGTGCTTCGCTACAACTCCCGCCTCGTTCGCTTGCGCTGTGATGCGGCGCTTGTAATCTTTGACGGTTCCATCGAAGTGCTCGATCGTTCCGTTGTCACACACCCACAAGCTTGTGCATACGTTCTGCAGCATAGTGACATCGTGACTGACCATGAGTACACCACCCTGGAACTTGTTCAGTGCTTCCGAAAGCGCGTCCATGGCCTCGATGTCCAAGTGGTTAGACGGCTCGTCAAGCACGAGAATATGCGGGTTCTGTAGCGCTAAGCATGCAAAGGCAACACGCGATTTTTGACCTCCTGACAGCAGTTCCATCTTCTGTAATCCAGTCATACCCGTAATGCCAAAGGCACCAAGGTGACGACGGTATTCTTCATCTGCCCTTCCGTGGTACGTCTTCGACATGAATCCGACAGCGCTGTCGTTCAGGTCCAAAGCATCAACGTGATGTTGTGCGAAGAAGCCTACTCGTAAGCGTGGGTTTTGCGAGATGAGACCCGTGGTAGGTGAAAGTGCGCCGATGAGCAGCTTCAAAGCCGTCGTCTTACCAGCACCGTTGGGACCAACGATACCAATACGTGAGTCGAGTTGCACATCGAGGTCGACGTTCTTGAGCAGGATCTTGTCGGGGGTGTACCCAAAGGTAACACCACTCATCTGAATGATAGGAGGTGACATCTTCTCCACCTCTGGGAACTTGAAGTGCACCGAGTATGCTGCTTCTGGTGGAGTGAGGACTGGCATTTTCTCCAGCTTCTTGATCCTAGACTGGGCCTCAGAAGACTTGGCAGCATTGTATCGGAACTTGTCGATGAAAGCTTGCAAATGCGCGCGCTCGGCCATCTGCTTCTCGTACTCACGCACTGCTGTCTTGCGGCGCTCTTCTTTGGTAGCGTAGAAGGAGTCGAAGTTGCCACCCTTGTAGTAGTCGAGTCGCTCAGAGTGTTGATGAATGATATCAGTTGCCACTTCGTTGAGGAAAGCTCGGTCGTGAGATACGACAAGTACTGTGCTTGGGTAGCCCTGGAGGTAGTTCGCCAAGAAGGTAATAGAGGGGACGTCCAACATGTTCGACGGCTCGTCAAGCAGTAGCAGATCAGGTTCACAGAACAGCGCACGTGCAAGTGCCAGACGCATCCTCCATCCTCCAGAGAATGTCTTGGTCGCAAATTGCTGTCGTTCTTGTGAGAAACCAAGACCTGCGAGGATACTTGCTGCTCGAGATTCTGCCTTGTCAGACTCCATCTCGGCGAGCTTGCCATGAATGTCGCTCAGAGTGGTATCTAGACCTTCACGCTGAGTGTCTAGCCTGGCAGCATCTGCGGAGGTGTCGGCCATCTTAGCACGCTCCTCTTCAAGCTCAGCTAGCTCCTTGCTAATCTTCTCTTGCTCCCGAAGGAGATGCTTGCGCCATACATCGGCGTCCAAGACAGCCTGCAGTGCGGGTGTGTCATCACCAGTAATCTGATGCAGTCAGTCATTGGACTTGCGTAGTGCATGAAGTGACTTACCTCCTGTTCCACGTGAAGAATCGAAATGTGCGTAGGAATAGCGACCTCACGGCGGGCGAGGGCGCGAAGCAAGGTGGATTTACCAATACCGTTTTGACCTACCAGACCGTATCTGCGGCCATATGCGAGTGTCAGGGAACTATCTGTAAGGATGCGTAATCCAGGCATAGAAATGTCAAAGCTATCGATCTTGATATCTTTGCTCTTATTGTTGGCCTCGCCCAACTGCAGCGGGTTGACAGCCATGTAGAATTCTTCATAGCTTTGTGCCTCGTTGGGCTCGTTGAGAAGTCGAGAAGCTTCATATTCGACGTTCTTGAATTCTTTGCGGTCCTGCTTCGCACGGAGCTTGCGTTCGGCCTTTTCAAGTTTCTTGCGATCGACCCTGGATTCAACTTTACGTGTGTTGGCAGATTCTAGGTCGACGGCGCCGCCAGCAAGACCTAGCGTGGAGGAGATGTTCCTGGACGAGCCCACGTGGATAGCCTGGTCGAGCTTCTTGGCTGATGGAGCCATCTGGCGCCGCTCACTGTCTGTGCCATTGGCGGCGTTCAGGCGGGAAATGAATTTTTCCACAAGGTTCTGGATACTCGTCTCATTCTGAGGTGAGAGATCTCCGGACGCTGATAAGAGCAGAGCGCTCACGGTGGCAGCGGCTTCCTCAAGTGGGGAGGGGGCATTTGGGTCAGTGTCGGAAGTGAACTGGTTGGCAGCATGGGTCAGGTACCCGGCCGAGTACTCTGACAGAACAGGGTCGATGTTCGGGATTTGGGTTCTGATTTCGGATTCCATGGTGGCGGGTGACGAAGTCGATGTCGGCCGCAGTCAATGTCACCGTGGCGCTGGCGAGGTCGGCGAGCGGGCAATCCTATCTCGTGCGTTCACGTAGTCAGCGTGTAATAGCGGGGCAGTGGTGGTCTCTGCTTCGTGCGGTGCTACGGCTGCTTGTCCAAGGCAGAGAACATTTTGACGTGGGATGCCAAATGTGGCGTGGCGGCGGTTCTGGAAGGAGCGGGCGGCGGCCAATCAGGGCGTCGACGCCGACAGCCCATCAAACATGACAACCCATTGCTGCGCCTGTGGACTGGCACAGATGGCGGATCTGCACCACGCGTCTGGAGGCGCTCTAGCAATGATGTGCTCCTAGGATTGTCCCGGTTGCTCGCATCTCTGTGTTCCCGCGGGTCAGCACGCATCGCACAGTCACGTCAAGCTCTGCACGCACAGCTCGCCCAGCAAGCCGTCTGCCAGATGGACTCCAACGTGCGCCCACTATTCCTAGAGTGAGGGGCACAACGGTCTCGATAGTCTGCAAAAAGCCTCTGGAGTTCGTAGCGGCCCTGGCAGTCATCTTTCAGCTGGCTTAGGTCGGGCACGGAGCCGCCTTGGCTACCCGGCATGCAACATGTGATGTAGCCTTGTCAATTGGCTTTTGAAAATTTACGGACAGAACAACGCATGCCTAGGAGTACAGCCATGGCAGGTAGAACACGCAGCATGCGGGCTTTAACGGCGGAGATATATCCCGGGGCGCTGAATTCGCTGCCTCAGATACACGGATTCCGTCCTATCCTCAACCCATGCTCCCGCTTCTCACCACTTCTCCGCTCTGTGGCTGACGTGCTGTGCGTTTCGGCTATCAAGGATCTCAATCACGAGCAGCTTTCCTACCAGAGTAATCGATGCCCGATAGAGCCGATTCAACAAATATCTACCACGCCATGCTCGTAGGTACCAAGGTCCTTCTGCCGTTGACTGTACCGAATGCTGGGCGCGAGGTAACATGCGATGGCTCCGTGGCTGCACAGTCTAAAGCACGCCTTCGCTACCACCGATGGACTACATAAGCCGGTTGACACTTGCGTACGCCGCGATCAGCAAACATCTCCACTTGGCTACAGGGGTCTCTCCAGGCAGTTCAGCGGCCGGCTGCCAATCACCGTGTGCTGTGACGGGCGCCCGGGATGCTATCTGGTACACTATATTTGGGTAGCTCTGACGGCAGAGGGGTTCTTCCAGCCTCTCTGCGCCATGTCCCTGATTGTTGTTGATTGTTACTCGGCGCTAGAGCTCGCCCGAGACAGATGGGCGCAACGTCGTGGTACGGCCAACTGGGCACCACAGCGGGCCCTCAGTGCCTGCCCAAGGAGTTGCTGCCTCGGGCTCGTCGCATGCAGCATAGGTTGATGAGATTGACTTTACTCGCAGCGTGGAGCTATGACGGAGCAAAGTGAGGCATGGGGTCTGTGTACCTCCGTGTTATGTTTCGAGTCGAGCTGCCGCTATCAGCCCTCATCGGCGACATCTCGCTAATCCCAAGAGAGCCGGGTAGCCCTGTACGTAGATCCCAGAAGCAACAAGCAGTGGATTCTTCAGTCGTCCGCTCGCTCCTCGTCGAGCTCCACCTCTCTGCTTCAGCCCGTCGTGGTGCTTGTGCCGTCCATCCTTTGCTGCGCTCCGGAATGCAGTACGCCTGCTCCAGCGCCTGATTGAGCCCCTCTCCTCCCACCGTCTATACTCGTGCAGCTCGCGATCCCTGGTTCACCGGCACCCTGACATGCCATAATGCTCGACAAGTCGTCACAAGCGCCTCGACGAGTGACCTTTCCCCGGCGGCTTGGTTTCCAACGAGAATGAAAACTGTTCCAACGGTAATTACCCTGCATTTCTCTATCTCATAGTCCGTGGATCTTGTGTACGCGCTGCAGCTGCCCTTGATTTGTTTTGATATGTCTCGATCGACGACGCCGCGTCTGCGTCTACTTCCGAGAGCGGCTGCACCAAGACTGTCTCACCTCGATATACCTCTCTTATAAGACGTCGTACTATGCGCCATGACTGACGGACCCTTGTGATACAGCTCTGTGCCACTGCCGCTGTCGTTGGTACATCCTCTGTCGGCCTGGCCTTTGGACGGGAGGCCCCCTTCGACCCGTCGCACCCCAATAGAAAAAAGGCCACACCAGCATACGAGCCGAGTCTTAATCCCATGTCGACCGCTGCCATGACCACGACCGCGCCTCCCTTTAGCGGCCCCGTACCCGTCGTTCCTGCCTCGCGCATGCCGTTTGCGACTCGACTCAGTCAGGACGGCCGTTCACAGCTGCGGATCGTGAGGAGGAAGACGAGCGACGACGCGGCGCTGCAGTTGCCGACGAGTGCGACGAGTGCAAACTACCCCTCCAGTGACCAGAGTGTGTCCGACGTAGACACGGCCAGATACGTGCCGTCACGGCGAGCCTCGTGGATCAAACGCCTCTCCTCCATATCCAACTCGTCGAGCAGGAACACCAGCCCGTCGCCGCTGTCGCCCGCCGTGTCGTGCTCCAATGGCTCCATGGCCTTCTCCCACGAAGGCTCGACGGCGCCCATAGCCGGGAAGCGATCTTCTTCACCCGTGTCACGGAACAAGCTGGTGAAGCGCTCCTCGTCAATGCGCGGGCCTCGTGAAGAGCCCAGAACGAGCACCTCGACCCTGCGACCGTCCTTCCGTCGTCCGGCCACCAGTCACCAACGCAACGCAACGCTGCAGAACTACGGCGCGCGGCTGTCCATGACGGCCGAGCACACTTCCATGGACGAGCAGCCGCATTCCGCAAGCACCGACAGCGAGGCCGAGTACACCCAATTCTTCACAGCGAGAATCATGAAGGAGCGGTCACTAACGAGGCGGAGAGGCTCCGTGGCATATGCGAACGGGTTCAAGAGGATATTCCCGGACGACAAGCACAAGCCCATGCTTGTGCTCGCGAGGTCGGTCGTAGCAGGTTCAGAAGACGTAGATGACTCGACAAGCGACGACGGTGAAAGCGTCTTCTACGTAAGTAGGCCAGAGACGCCGCTCAGCATGACGGCCATGTTTGCGTCCAGGGAAGCAAACCAAACTCGTGGCCGGCCCTCCACATCCCAGCCCGAGCAAGCCCCTCGACCCAAGCGCTCCTTCTCCATCACTTCCTTCCTGTCGTCCAAGAAGGAGCGAACAGGCGCCGTGTCCAGACCCAGACTTTCCCGCCGTGCGAGCCAGCGGGTCAACTCAGCACCCATCCTGCCTACTATGAGCAGACGGCCACACAGCACCTCTTATGGAGAAGGCCGCCGCGATGTGACAGACCCCAAACCAGCAAAGCGCGACATCGCCACGTCCGCCGGGCTGCCCGAGTCAGCGACGGCACGCAATGGTTCTCACACCAGGCGTCTGTCGTCGCCCTTGCCGGCGCTTCCTTCCTCTGACATGCTCGCTGGCGCGGGCTTGGCGCCCTTGTCTCAGCAGCCCGACGATTTGGCCTCAGCCGCACCGGGCGCCAATCAGGCGCCACCATCCCCTACTCTAGCGCAATCGGGAGTTCGGGTCTCGCGTCATTCCATGGCCCCCTCAGAACAGGCCTCGACATTGGTCGGCTCGTCTGATAATGAACTTCGCGCCTTAGGCTCCGGCGACGAGGACGACGCTGACGTCCAGAGCGACACCGTCTTTGATTCGCTGCGCACTGGTGCGACCAGGAGTACAGCTGGCGGCGCCCGTGGGCCTCGCATTGAGACCATATTCGACGAGTCACCCCCCGCCAAAGTCAAGGTCAAGGTTACAGCCCTACGCGATCTACTGCCGCCCGGCGCTTTTGGGGAGCCCACCGTCAATGGTGTCACCGGCCACCAGAGCATCGCCGAGGAAGAGGAGAGCATCTCGACACCCGTGCGGACTGTTCGTCCCCAGCGCTCATCGCAGGACTCGCCCACCTTCTCCCGAACACACAGCGCGCCTCTCTTTCCCAAGTCGATAACGTCGTCTCCCCCGAGCATGCCCAAGCCGCTTTCGCTTGGCACATTGGAATGGGACTCGCGAGCAGGGGACGACGACGATAGCAGTAGGTGGTCACTAGAAGAGGCAGATGATGAGGATCCCTGGGTTGATCATCCAACAGTCAACCACAAGGCCACACCCGTGTCGCTGCTGCGACAGCACAAGCATCTGCTCGCGCCCGATTACGTTCCTAACCCAGCTACGCCCAAGCGTCCCACATCAGAATTCGGCGACAAGGACGCGCGAAGCAGCATCTTCGATTGGTCTGAACAGCAAATCGCAGACAAGAACTCAGGAAGCTGCACGCCGCCACGGCCCCGGACGGTGCACGGAAAGAAAGATGCGGACCGCAGAGGCAGTCGCTCTGTTGGACGCAGAGTCCCCAGCGGGTTGCACGCCCGCAGCCAGAGTGTGCCCGTCGTTCCGGATCTGACTGGCAAGCGTAGCACAGTGGTCACAAACAAGTTTGGCACCTGGGGTGTGGGAAGCAAAGGTGTCACCGAAGACTGGAACGACGACTTTGACTTTTCCGAGCTCACTGAGGAGCCTGCTGCAGAGGACGGAAGCTCGCCTATGGGGAACAGTGGCTCGTCTATGGTCGTACCAAAGACTATACAAGAACAGCAGAACAACGTCCTTGCAAACATCAGTCTTCTGCGCGAATGGGGTCTACTAATTGAGGAGCTCAAAGAGCAAAGAGTACGCGCGGTTGCGCTCGGCATGATACAAGGCCCCCCTTCGGGCATGTGGCTTGAAGTGGATGCGATGATCGAGCTTGCAGACCAGGAGGCCGACCACGAGGGCCTGGCCCACGCCTCTCCTCCCTCATCGCCTGGCTTTGACGACGACGCTTTTGACGAACCACCCGCCAGCCCTAGCCTTGGACGAGGAAGGCAGAAGTCATCATCTCCTAACGAAGATAGCCCCAAGCCACCACAGTCAGCGCGCCCTCTGAGGAAGTCGATTCTCCCATCCAACAACGGCATCTTTACCCCGCAATCTTCACCGATCACACCTAGACTGGAATCCGACGCCACACCTGCGACACACGAATCCAAGACTATCGTTACGAGACCCCGGAAAGACTCGGAGGCTAAAGCACGTTCTGTCATCGAAGCGCTGCAAAAGAGGAGGAGCGCATACGAGCCGTTCCTGGATGCGCCTCCCGTACCTTCGACACCTTCGAAGAAGGTTCCATTCGACACCGCGACTCTGCGACGCATCGTGCCATACGTTAGTACGTTGACGCGCAAAGTCAAAGACACGATCAGGGATGCGGAGGGCTTGTACTCGAGTCCTATCGCAAGCCCACTACACGAGGAGCCACCATTCAGCATGATTCACCAACAAGATGCGGATCTTGCGGCTCAGATGAAACTCATGACAGTGATGTAAATTCACAGGAAACAACGACGCGATGGAGCTATTACGAGCATGTTTGGGGTAGCATTCAACTCGCTCCGTGCTGGCCACACGCATCTGGGCAAAAGTTTGTGGGGAGAAACAAAAGTTTCTTCTGGATATTTCCCTTTGGATCAGAGCGTTTGAGCGACGATCCGGCCTCCATGGCCTGATCACCTTTACCCTGTATTAATTACGCAGCCGTCGATTACCAGGTCAGGCCAAGTACTGCATTTGAAGCGACATGGCATTTGCGATTCCTTTTTGCATAAGTTGCAGCATCTCCCAGCCAGGATACACGTGGAAAAGAGGAGGCATGCGATATGAAGCGCACATGCGCAGCATGCATATGTTTTGTCTAATGGAAGAATACGGCGCATTGAGGATTGGGTTTCCTATGTGGATGTGGAGCATATAATACTCTCCTGGTGGGATGGGCATACCGCGCAGTTCGCGAGAGCCGCTTTTCTACACGTCTCAGTCATGTACAAAAGCGGGTTAAGGGTTTTCTCTTTGTTCCTTTGTCTCATTGTCTCTCTTGATCTATGGTATCTTGAATCACCATGAGGGTCTTCTCAAAATCATAGCATCGATATCTGACGGCTGCTCACTGTCGCACAAGACAAGAATACACAGAATTTGAAACATATCTTAGACTACCGTCCCGCTCATACATCATGATGTCTTCACTTTTGACTTTCGGGTTCGGCAACTCTATCGTATCCAGACAGTTTAGGCCCTCTGTGTGTTCTCTAACAACCGACAGAACCATATTCTGAAACTTCAGTACACCGCCACTTTCTTTTAGAAGACGGTCATTCCGGAATGTACTGTCGTATCCTGATTCCCGGTTGAGGTCTCTCGAATACATCAAAGCTTCGGAGCCGTTGTTGCGAGCCCAGCTACTGCAGCCCCATAGCCGAATCACATACCACTAATGCATTTACACGCAGCGCCCTGATGAGCCAGCTACTAAGACATCGCCGAACGAGGCGCAGTAACCCGCACGCACGCACTGAAGATCGCCTGCGCATCTTGTTCATGCCGGAGAGCCAGATCATCGTACAGCAGCGTACCACTCGCTTTCGCTTCTGCCCGGGCGGGTCAATGAGCGGCAGAGACACGGGACGAGAAATCCGTGCAGAACACCATTCCACAGCAAGACAATAGAGTATCCAACAGTACATGCGTGAAGTCCAGTCTCCTTACAGATACTCCGTACGAGTAAATTGTGCGTCAGGCCATACCAACAATCTTGGATGATCACAACAATACAGCCCATGTCGCATTCCAGTCATAAAGCCGAAGCTACCACTAACCGAGAGACGCCCTAAGACGCTGCACTGTCATCCACGATGCATATTCCGGTTTTCCCAACGATATAGCTTACCACATTTCGTGCTATACAGCTTCTTTCGTTCACCCTCGGGATGGCTACCGCGATTGATGGTCCGACTCCCCGGCAAGCGCATACCACGCGTCCAAGGGTGGGAAGAATACCCTCGGCCGGTTCGGTCGCACGCCGGAGTACTGTAAACAGAGCCTCCACGACCCTGCTCCACTATTTCCTTGTAGACGTGTAAACGGTCGCACGACCTGCCCTATGGAAACATGCGATTGCTGCACCAAGACGAAGGGCGAGTACTGCGGTTCCCTCAACGCGTACTCGCCAATTTCAATATGCATGTAGCTGAGACTGCGATGGTTTGACGGTAGGGCAAATCCTCAGACCCCGCGCTGTTATTCATCCGAGGTCAATGACGTTCCTTCTGTCTTGGGAGGCGCAGGCCAAGCAATGACGGGAAGCAACACCAAGAGAGAGGCGACTGCCACTTTGGCTGCTTGCCTGACTACATGCTAGAAGAGGGGCAAGTCTATATGTGAAGCGCTGCACTCCTGTCCATCCTGGTGTTCCTTTTCCCATCTGGACCAATCCTCGTATCGAGACGCTCAACAGCCAACTGCCTTCCAATCTCCACGACCTCACGGCGCTAACACCAAGAAAGAGTGCTCCTCGTACCCGTTGCCTGGACTACATCCGTACCTTGCATACCTCAACTGCGCCCCAACCAAACCTACTCCAATCTCGCTAAGCTCCGGCTCGGATTTGTTACGCCTCCAGCACGGCGCAACTGCCCAAATCAATTGCCTTGCAGTGCTTGCGTCGGAAAAAGGCCAGCACTCTCACGTCATTCTCCGCAATTCAACATGGCGCTGAAACACTTAATAGCAGTGGTGGGCCTGAGCGGCTGCTCTGGTGTGCTGACGGCCAAAGCGCAATCCACCTCCACTGGTGCAGCATGCGCAAGTCCCATTGCCCCACAAAATGGTGCTCCTTCGGTGGCGCCGGGGTTCCGTGTCGAGGTTGTGGCTAATGGCCTGAGGGATCCACGCGGCATTATTTTTGATCGGGAAGGTGGGCTGTTGGTCGTCGAACAGGAGCATGGGGTTAGCCGGTTGAGTATGACTGGTAATGGCCGGTGTAGGGACGTGCAGATGGTGGTTGAGGATGACTCTGTGAGTGTTTGCATCGCGTTGAGTAAAATGTGACTGATCGCTGACTATGGCAGTTGAACCATGGCATTGCTTTCTCGCAGGATGGAAATACGCTCTATGCATCATCCCACAGCAACGTCTACGCTTGGGACTACGATGCATCCGAGGGTAAGACTACATCCGAACCCCGTGATGTCGTCGAAGGCATGGGAGACGACGAAGGTCATACTAC
>Ga0265797_10009137_pt1 | contig 13000 bp, 10 predicted proteins | sample P2T30metagenome_FD_192433 | JGI IMG/M metagenome (GOLD analysis project Ga0265797, IMG submission 192433) | Plant litter microbial communities from East Loma Ridge, Irvine, California - P2 T30 | ecosystem: Environmental > Terrestrial > Plant litter > Unclassified | place: USA: California... | reverse complement strand
TCCATGCGCCGTATGTTGGGCGGGAATACGCATGTTTCCAACGTTGCCAAAGGTATCCTGTCCCTCTCCTGTTGCGAGTAGCGCGTTGAGCCTGGCGGCATTTGGATCCATCTCCTTCTTGGGCTGTTGTGGCTGCGCTGTCTGCTGGGGCGAAAAGGCCGTCGGAGTGTTGAATGAGGTGTTGCTAAACTGTGGCTGCGCTGTCTTCTGTTCGCTCAAGGTGTTCAGCGTTGGCTGCGTAAACGTTTGAGTGGGCTGTGGTCGGTTGAAAGACTGGGCGAACGGGTTGTTGGAGCCTGTTGGTTGTGGCATCAAAGACTCCTGAGGCTTGTTGCTGGCCCACGGGTTGTGGCTACCAGGCTGGAGTGCATTCTGGTCTGGCTGCTGTTGTGGCTGCTGTTGCTGCTGACCCATGTCCCCGAAACCCCCAAATTGTCCGTATGGATTATTATTAAACGCGGTTTGCTGAGGCTGCATGAATTGCTGCTGCTGTTGCTGCTGCTGCTGCTGGCCGAACTGGTCGAAACCTGTCGGCTGCTGCTGCTGCTGGAAGCCACCATAACCCCCAAACCCATTTTGAAAGCCCGTTTGCTGAGGTTGCATTCCAGTGGGCTGAGAGTATGCGTTGTTGAGGAAGCCGGTATTCTGTGGCTGTTGCTGTTGCTGGTTCTGGTCCACGAGGTTGCCAAACCAGTCCACTTGGCCCTGTTGCTGATAGCCTTGATTGTTGCCCGTGGGCTGATATGCGGTTGGCTGCACAGTGGTCTCGCCGAATAGTAGGTCTGCATTGGTTTGCTCGAGCTCCTTCCGGCGCAGTTCCTCCTCCTCCTTGCTCAACTTGATGGCCTTTTCCAGATCATCGTCTGTCTCCTCGGCCCTCGACGAGCGTTCCCGACGCTTCCTCTCTTCCTCTGCTTCGTTCTTGCTTGCCTCGAGTGCTAGCCTGAACTCCAAGTCTTCCTCTTCAGTTCTGCGGTTACGGCGTGGGTCGCCGTTTCGTGCATGTCTCCCATCGCCGTTGTCCGGGCCACGATGGCCGCCGCCGGGGTACTCTTCGATGCCCGTCACTCGTGACTTCCACGATTTCCTGTCGGCTCGCTCGGCGCGCAATCGTTCTTCGTCAAGGATGAGCGAAGTCAGCTCCTTGGCGGCCATTCGTACTGTGTATGCTTTAGCAGCGTTCACCTTGGGCGGAACAACATGCGCTTACCGTTTTGTCCAACGTCGCGGCCGTCTTCGTCGGTATGCTGAAACTCGCGCAATGTCTTGATGATGTAGATGTTCTTGCGCGCCCATGTCACCACGAGCTCTGAGCCTTCGTGGAGACAGTAGTCGAGCACCTTGAGCGACTTGAGAACGTGGCGCCAGTTCTTTCCTCGGTCGTTGAGTCGCTTGTCGAGCATGTCCATGACCTGGTAGAAGTCGGTCGAGCTGAGTAGGCGTTAGCTTGGCGTCTGCAGCCATGGAGGCCACCGTACCTATTGAAGGTGATCTGGGCGATCTCAGCCATGTCTGATCCCACAGGGCCCCATGGGTCGTTGCTGGTGGCTGCAATGGTCAGAGATGCGCGCTACGTGGAGCTCTCGGGGGCAGTGCCTACCATTCCGGACCTTGACCTCGACCTGGGAATAGCCCTTGGTCACGTTCTTGACCGATCTCGCGATTTTGCTCATGTTGGCGACGGGGGACTGGAGGAAGCTCAGGCTCGGTGGTTGTCGTTGGGTCGGAGCTGTCGGGAGGCAAGGTCGCAACAGGAGGAGTGCTGCGGCTTGGAGGTCTAGCACCTGGGCAAACGACGTGCCGCTTATCAGATGGCGCTCGAGCAGTGTGCGGCGCAGCGAAATCCTAGCCGTCTGAACGCCCAGTGATTGAGAGATGGGGTAGTGTGGCAGTGTGGGTTGTGGCAAGCCGGGGTAAAACGAACATGCAGGAGAGTCGTGGATAGACGTAATGCGAGGCTGGTGCGCTGATGACCACCTGCAGCAGCAAGCAAGCAAGGACAGGGCCGAGCGGCCGAATTCAAGGGTCAAAGCGCTACAACGTAATCACTTGGGTAGAAGGTTGTGCCTGTAGAATCGTTGAATGTGAACACGACAACAGTAAAGCACCATTGTCCTGTCCTGTCCTTTTGCTTGCATTGACGTGCACAGCCCTGATACGCTTCAAACGTCTGCAATTGCGAACCCTACAATCGGAAGCTGCGACGAGCTGACGAAGCTTGCCCTTGTCCCCTGGGCAGCAGTTCTAGGGTATATCAGGCAATGCTACCAGCGCGCCGAGCCCAATCGAGCTGCCGACGGGGGCATAATCACGCCCCCTTCGATGAGGCATAGTTGGAGGACTCGCCATTAGTGTGCCACTTTACATCTGTCCAAGTCGCCGTCAATTGCAATGGATACCTCAGTCGTAGTTGTAGTTGTAGCTGTAACTGTAACTGTAGTCGTAGTCGTAGTCGCCCGTTGCACGGTTTCTTCCAACCTCTACAAGCACAAGCAGTGTTGTGCCGGTGTTGAGAGACCATAGTCGAGACCCAACTGAAGGCTTTGCAGTCGACATCAACATCGACAAACCACATTCACAGGCATGCTTTGGACCACTCCTCATTTGTGTATACAATTCAACATTTTTCTTCCATCTACTTGTGCAGAATAATTGATCTAAAAGCGGATGTAAATCCTTCATTAAGTACCAGTCTAGAGTTGCCTGCAGGTGAAAAAAAAAACAAGGCCAACGATGCCAGGACGCCCCTGTCGGTCTTTTGTGTAAGGCACGCCCAACGCCTACCGTCCCGCATTGAACTCCCAGCGGGGAAACTGTGTGGAAGTAAAACCTGGGAAACCGGCCACCTGATAAAACCAAAATGGAAATGAGGAGAGACTCGCACAAAGGAAACAAACTAGTCTGAAAATACAAATGGGACTCTGAGCGCTCAAACCCCTCAAATCCATGGAATCCACCATGTAGCACCTAGAGGGCTAACAATAACACGCCGCCCAGCAAAAAAAAAGATTTTTGAGACACAGGGGTATAGGTCCTGCTTGCCGAAAACACCAGCGTAAAAGACTCGCATGTATTAGTTTTACAGATGGAACTGACAACCCACGATGCCGCCTTGGGTCGAGACTGCCCCGTCAGGCTTGCGGCAAACAGTCTGCCTTGACGTACACAACTGGTCAGGCATTGCATCCGATTTGATACTGGGGTGCCTTTCTAAAACTCCAAGAGAGATAGAGAGGCGTCTATTGAACGGCAGGAGCCCACATTTCGTTACCCATCCGCTGTTGATTAGGGTTGTAGTGGTCTGGTTCGGTGCTGTTTGGGCGGCGGATGTTGTTGTGCTGGTAGTACATGCCGTTCTGGGCTTGGTACTGCGGCTCGGGGTAGACGTAGCCATTGTCATTGGCTCCGGGAGATGGGAGGGCCTGTTGGCCAGGTGATTGCCAGCCCATGGCCGACATGTGCGGGCTTCCATTGGCACTCGTGGTGCCTCCAGACTGGCCGTGGTTTGCAGACGCTGGTGGCTCAAGAATCGGTGGCGGGCCATAGGCGCTGGGGTGAGATGTAATCGCCGGGCGGGAGCCGCTCACATTGGACGCGTATGACTGTGCCGTAAGCGCAGGAGAGGCACGCGGGCTGGGCTGCGGCATCTCGTGGCGCATGTGAGGGGGAACATTCATGCCACCCATGTACGCGTAATCGGAACCTTGACGGTGTAGGCCAGGCATACCGCCAGCAGGCATTCCGTTGGCGGGGGAGAGTGAAAGGGTACGGTCATTGGGGGAGGGAGTTCCAAGAGGTGAGGCAGTCTCCGAGTAGTCACCGCCGTCGGAACGGCCAGTCCTGCTCGACTGGGAAGCACGCGAAGCAAGAGCAGCAGCGGTGGCGGCAGCAGCCTCTTCAACCGTACCAGTGTGGTGGTTCTGGTGGCGGGTCAAGGTGGTGCGACGGGTAAAAGTCTTCTGGCAATCGGCATATGGGCACTTGTACGGGCGCTTGCCAGAATGAATGCGACGATGGCGGGCCAACGAACTGGAGTCACTAAAGGGCTAGGCGTTGTTAGCAATGCAAGTTCGGAGAAGAAGAGGGGTGGGGAATACAAAGAACGTACCTTTCCGCATCGTTCGCACATGTGAGGCTTCTCACCAGTGTGAACACGTTGGTGGACTGTCAGAGCAGAGCGCTGGATGAACTGCTTACCGCAGTTGGGGTAGTCGCACACGTGAGGGCGGATACCGCTGTGGATACGTTCTGCAGGCGGTGTGTCAGTGCATTGTTTTCGGTGTTGCGGTCCAAGCTTTCTTACCATGACGTGCGAGGTCACTGCGTCGCGCGAAGCCTTTGCCGCAAGTCGAGCACGCGAAGGCTTTGGGTGGACCCGTGTCAGAGGCAGGGCGGCCACCATTGTGCTGGTGCTGGACCTGAGCATCTGGCAGTTGTTGTTGCTGTTGCTGGGCATATGTGTGGTCTGGGGGTGTGGGAATGTAATTGCTGTTGTTCAACATGGGCATGGGGGCCTGCATCTGCGAGGGCGAAGGGTAGCGCAAGCCGTTCATGTGCTGTTGGGGAATCGAAGGGTACGAGGGCAGCTGCTGCTGCTGCGGTTGCTGCGACGAGTAGCGCGAAGAGTCTGAGGGGTGAGGCGACACGCCACGCTCAGACCCGTTCTCCGACTTGATGTGGCCGCCATTCAGGTACGATGGCGGTGCGCCAAAGTGCTGCTGCTGCATTGCGTGTTGCATGGCGTAGGGCGCTCCGTTTCCTAGGGAAGCTGTTAATCTCGCGTTCAGAATCGTGTCCAGCTCCATTCTGAAAGAAGGGCGGTCCGCTAGGCGGCAGACGACAAGGGCACTTTAGGCCCCGACGAGCAAAAGACGGGACGGTGCGCACCAGATTGAGGTGGGAGCAAGGCTGGGGTTGAGGCCTCGCAGTCGCAGGCGCACTGTGATGATGATGATGGGATCGATCAACGACGGTGAGTGAGGCTGGCCTTGTGGTGTTGGTGGTCCTTGTGGTAGGCGTCGAGGAGTCGATCAGACCGCGCGTAGGTCAATGCAGCGGTTGCACTAGATGGCGAGGTCAGTCTGGTGGGAGAGTTGGCGTGGTGGCAACGAGCAGCGAGCGGGCGGCAGAGGTAGTGGCGCGTCAAGAATTTGACGGTCTGGCAGTCACTGCTGGCCACGTCGGACGAGTCGAAAAGGGGAGTGGAGCGGTGAGAAGGGCCTAATACGGGAGTGCGCGGGATGCACGGGGCGAATGCAAAGCGTGGGCAGAGCAGTACGTACCTGAGATAGATATAGGCAGGTGAGAGGTCGGGGCAGGGGATGGCGGTGATGGGGGGACGTGGTGTTGGAAAGTACTGCAGGTACTTCTTTCCTCGATGCGCGTAGTTGCCCAGAAAGTTGAAATGACGCTAGAGCCAATCGGGACGGTGGTGGATCCCTCGCCGCGCTAGTCAGCAAAAAGGGACCACGATGTGCAGGCAGATGCGCCGACGTCAAAGCGCCCGGAAGCCTGCACCAGATGCTGTCTTGGGCCCGCGACTGATGGACAAGCCTATGCAGCCTGCCGTGGGAAGCGAGTGAAACGGCCAGCCAGGAGGAGCTGTCTCACCGCACGAACGCTGTCTCTGCGCAAGTGTCTCTGGTCGCTGGCCTGGGCCGCCAAAAGCAGGGATGGCCAACGAGCGAGGACGGGGACTGGCGGATTATCTTTCTGCACACAGGCGAGAGAGCGAGACAACGAGCGAGAGAGGGAGAGACCGAGAGACCGGCTGAGTTGCTGGTACGGTCTGCAAAGTTAACTTGGCGGAGAGGGGGGAGGGGTGGGCAGCACAGTTGTCCGTTGAAATATGTAACGAGCCGGATGCGCGTGGTTGACCGACTAGTGACGTTGGTGACGTTCGACAAGGCTTTGGGCCGATGGGCTGATTAGATTGCTTTCGCCCAACAATTATTGCTTCCACCGTCTCCCTACAGGCCGGCAAAAGGAACGAGGGGGGGGGGGGGGGTTGTCTCTCACTGTCAGTGTCAGTTCGGGTTCGCGGGCGCTCAGCAGCAACAGGCTGACTGTGTGTGCGTGCGGATGCTAATGCGAGATGCGAAATGGCGCGCCCGGCTTACCTGTCGCTGCTTGCTGGCGGGATCGCGGATCCAAATTTCTAGCTGGGTAGTGCGCTTTCTGCTCACAGCAATCTGGAAGATGTTGGTGCGTGTAGACAAGCAGAGACAAGCATCCCTCGGACAACATGGAGCAGGGCACGTTCAAATACACATCATCAGTGCACTTTGCATCGCGACGCAGCCACCTGTGGAGCAGCCCTATCCTTGCGCTCATCTCGCGCTCGCGACACTACAGCTTCACCATGACCATTCGTGCTAGTAGGCCGCTGCTAGCTGTCAGGAGAGCTGGGGCAGTCCTGCGGCCATGTTTGAGGCGCATGTGGCGCCTCTTGTGCACAGATGAGGATCCACAACCCGGGCGGCGGCAGCACCTCCACCTGGGCAGCGCGCGACTTGCATATTGTGCCCTCCATCCATTGGCACCGACGAGGGCCGCGTCGCCCAAGTCGCACTGCACTGCACACTGCGACATTTTGCAGCGGCCACCATCATCCGCAACCAAACAAGGGCTTGTCCTGCCCTTGCCCCCCCTCCACCCTCCACCCTTTCGCTCCCCTCCCCCCCCTACCACCAACCCAACAGCTCGACTACAATCGCAACACCAACACGCAGCCGACTCTGCGGTTCCTGGACGCGGGCTGGGATCCGCAGCATGGACCGCATTTGGAAGACTTGTCGAAGGCCGCTAGAAGGTGCGTCTGCACGGTGCATAAAAGACTGTCTGGGACGTGCAGCAGGCGACAACTCTGGGTGCCGGCAGCGGGTCCCAGCATAATGCGGGTTTGAGACAGGAGCAGAAAAGCATAAGCAGCATGTGTTGAATAACCAACATGTTGGCTCTACACCCGTGCTACTGGCGAAGCTTGTCGTCTTTGGGTCGAGGGTTGCGAGCCGCCCCCCTCTCTCTGCCTTGTCAGACACGACAGGCCCCCCTGAGTGCCACGGAATCATTCACCTGCATTTGACTCGCGAACGCCAGGCCTGCGGTCTGGGTATGTTGGCACCCTCCACGCTTCCTCCACCACGCGGCTGCATGGGCAACACGCCCCGAAAACACCTGCGTGCGTTCGTGGAGAATGTCCTCGTTGAGGACGAGGCCGAGGGCAGGCCTGCTGCTGCCCGCCCCATGGCAGCTACATTACCACCTTTCTCCTCCTCCTCCTCCTCCTGCCCGTGGGCCCGCCCCCGCATCCTCCCGCCCCTCCCCCTTAGCAGCTCCAGCCACGTTGAATCAGTCAGTCACGTGGCCTCCCACCGACATTTGCACCACCTGCATCATCTCTTCTACTCACCTTGTTGCGGTGAAGGGGGGGTCCCGCATATCTTCAACTCTTTGAAGCCTGGCGCTCGGTATGCTTCCGCCAGATCCGTCTGTGCTCGCGCTTCCCACTCAAGGCCAATGTATTTGCCGGACCCACTCCCAGCCTCATTGCGTTTCAATCATCCACACACACGCCCCTAAACAGTTGTGCACGACCAACTTCCCGGCACACGATGCCCTGCACTACTTGGTTGCACACCAAGAAAGCATAATCTCCAATTCCGGGGCGATCGCCGCCCCGAAGCAGCTACCTTGTTTCTTCTTCCTCTTGAAGCTTCTTGTCCATAAAAAAAAATGCATACATACAACCCTCACAGCCGATACAGCGGTGCACACGTGTTTCATCGCTTCCAGAACGCGTACAATCCAGAGGAGCTATTCTTGTCTCCAGAAGCATGGGTCGCCTCAGATTCCTTTGCGCTTTGTGTCATCACCGCAGACCACTGGCCCAGCGGTTGCGGCCCCAGCTCCCCTTGACCAACGTTCCGACGCAAGGATGACTTGTCGCACCCCTGCAGCAAGCCTCACACACCACCCGAGCGTTCTTCCAAGCAATTTCTAGAAGGCGAGTGCATTGGGCGTCTCATGGGGCGCTCTGCTCGCCCACACCCTGTCTTTTCCAGAAGATTGCCCCTTTCGCCGACTTTTCTCTCCGTACACGAGCCTGGAGATAACGGTGCCCAAGGTCGAGCATGCCGTCATCTTAATTGGCGTCTGCCTTCTATCCGCCTGTCATGTAGCCAGCTTTCACCCTAAAATGGGCCGGATCCAGTCAACAAGCGACGAATCACATCCCGGTGGTGACGGCGGGAGCGCGTACAAATCCGACTCGCTTAGAGCCGCATGAAACTGATACAGACAACGTTCAGAATTCGGCCCTAACCGTGTCGTGTGCTCCTGACCGGCCCTGCTCTACTGACCGGTACTTAACCATCGCTCCGAGAGACACGCCCTTTTTAGCCGACAACTTTATTGTCCAGCAGCTGGCAAGCTTTGAAGCCTGACGCTGTTGAGCCGGCGGGTGTACGGATCTGGAGGTGTATCGTCCACTGTCACAGCACGTGTTCAACTTCTGGCCTGATCTCTGCGTTGATCCGGGGTTTTGGGGCCCGATCAATGTCCTAACCGCTGACGAGCATAGAAATTTGACGATCAATGCTTGCCGTTCCGCTGCGCGTTGCATACTACGGCATGCGCGTCGCAGTACCATCCACGTACGAGGGTGCGGACAAACGCTGCAATGACACCAGGTGTTCAGTGTGTGCTTGTGTGATTAAACGCAGCCATGGACAGGGTAGGTTTGATATAGAGCAAGGATGTATTGTAAAGTACCGTTTAGAGACCCAGCCCAGTCCACCAGGACGCCGAGAGAAGAGAAGAGTATAAAGAGAAAAGAGAAAATTCTCACATGAGCCCAACATGTGAAATTGCAACCCGCTCAAATGCCAACACCCTAGACCCTCGGCACGCCACCGGTCCCAAACAACTCCATCTTCACCCGCTCACTCGGTACGCCGTAGCTCTTCAACTTGGCCTCCACGTCGAGCATGAACTGGGCGGGCCCACAGCAGTAGTATTGTGTCTTGCTGTTGTCCGTGTGGAGATACTTGCTATCGACCTGGTCTAGATTCACGCGTCCCTTGATGGAGTAGTCCTGGCCCTGCATCTCGCCGTCGATTGGATTCGACGAGTAGTACACGGTGTGCACGTTCTCATTGCCTATCGCGCATTCATCGAAATGCTTCTTGAAAGCGCGTGTCTTTGAGTTGCGCGCGCCTTGAATCCAGGTGATTGGTCGACACGACCTCTGCTCTGTCAAGGAGTTGAAGATGGAAGTCAGGGCGGTGAGGCCCACACCTGCCGATATCAGGACAACAGGCGTATCTTGACTGGCCTCGCCAGCATCGAAGAAGAAGTCGCCAAATGGATGCGACACTCTCACAATGTCTCCTTCATTCTTCACCTCATGCAGCAGGTTCGAGATATAGCCTGCGTGTGTCATGTGCTTCGGCTCTCCAACCTCAACCCCGGGCTCCTTCTTCACGCTGATTCTCAAGTAACCCTTGCCCGGCGCATCACTCAAACTGTACTGTCGTGCCTGCCAAACCCCACCATCCAGTTCGTCGACGAAGATGTTGACGGAAATATACTGGCCTGGCTTGAACATTGGCAACTTTAGGCTGGCATCAACAGGCTCCAGGTAGAACGAGGTGATCTCCTCGCTCTCGCTCTCTTTCTTGACGATAGTAAAGTCCTTCCAGTCCGGCCAATAAGACGTCTCCTTGTACAAGTCGTCTTCTTTCGCTATCATAATATTGGCCAATTGCCAATACGCTGCACCCCATGCCTCTAATATCTCTGGCGTCGCAGCATTCCCCAACACAGCACTCATCGTCTCCAGGAGATGCTTGCCAACGATTTTATACTGTTCGGCCCGGATGTACAAGCTTGCATGCTTGTGGCAGATGAGCTCCACAGCTGAGCTCAACTTTCCCAGATCATCGATGTTGGCAGCATAAGCGTAGAGAGCTCCAGCGAGTGCTTGAGCCTGGTGCCCGGTCGCTTGGTGAGTGTTGTTAAAGATGTTCTTGAGCTGGGGGTGTGCAATGAGCATGTCCTCGTAGAATTTGGTCGTAATGACTGCGCCGTATTCGGCGAGCACAGGAACCGTGGATTTTATAGTCTGTACTTGAGAGGGAGTTAGGGCGCTCATGTTTGCACGTTCTATTGTGGATGGTTGTTGTATCGTTTTGACCGAGACTGATTTGTGGTTGTGGCGATGCACTCCGGTGGGTGGGTAGTAGATATGATGTAAATTGACAATCCATTCATATCCCCGACCACCACTGCAAGAATTCCCTATATAATCTCCCAGCTAACATCTTCCACTTCTCCCGATGCACCGTCCCACGTTCCTAGAAGATCCGCAATACTGTGCATCTCCGCGGTCATGTTCCCCCAAGCATCCTACAAGGCCCACCACCCAAAAAAATTCTCAGAGTTCGGGAATAAGTGATCGTACGACCTGCACGTAATGCTTAACAATTTCTTCACCAAAGCCAAGCAACGTTAGCAGAACTGGCGCATAGGGTACGGGCGCACGTGGTTGAGATGCGTTTCTCCGCTACTTCCGCTGTGCGTGCGACCGCTGAGGGACACGGATGTCATTCAGGAACAAGCGCGAACCCGCGGGATGGACCCGTTGGCGGGACCGTTTGGGATTTTCCCTTGCCCATGCCCGCATGCTAAGTAGATTGCCCGTGCAGCGTGATGGTGACGTGATGCATGGGAATCGGCGTGTTTCTGGTTTGCTATCATGCTTACGAAGGTGATATATAGCACACGCCATCATGTTCGTGGAAACGTCGAGGTTTTGGATATTGGCTGTCATGCAACCCCTGAATAAGCATAGCCCCGAATTACTTGTCGGAGTAGGAAATTAAATCAGCTGCTTCCTTGCCTCGATGACTAATAGTCACGCCATCAGTGAATGAGCTTGTTCGGAAAAAGTTGGACGTCGTCGGCTTCTCGGAATGTCCGGCTTCTCCCGATGGAACTCCGGTGCTGCTGCTTGTCATCACCATCGATGCAACCACAACATCAGGAATGCACTAGTTTGATTTGCTCGGAATCCCGCAGATCTACGAAACAGAGCTTATGTCCTTTTGTCCTTGCCTCGCCAAGCTTAGGATCTGCTGCACGGGGGGCATGCTGACCATGACAATATTTCCGATTTTCTGGGCTTGCGGCGCTCCGATTTAGCACCAAAGCCAGCCTCGACAGCGCGTTTCAGAGTCCTTGGATCGGGCCCGGTACTACGGTAGATTCATCTCCTACCATTGTCGCAGTTGTAAAGTGATTATCGAACCTAGTGTGCACATCTCTTACACACCGCTTACCACAAAAGCCTAGTGCTTCTCAACGCCAAAGGCAACAACGGTGAGTCAAATTTCTGCGCCCTCTAGCCCTTTCACCGTAGGTATGCCGAGGTTGCGATTGAACATCACACAATGACTCTTTTCCTCAGGAGTCACGCTAGCCAGGTGTACCCCATGGGGATGAGTCGAAAAATCCACCGATATGACTCCCCTATTGGGTGAGTCACGCCGGCTGACTGTGTCCAACACGGTGTAAAGTACTAATTAAACCCATCTACTTGGCTGAATCTCACGCTAAAAAAAAGTTTCGTAACGATATCCTTGCAGCAGAAACAAACATGAGCGACGACCAGGGTGAGCCGAACATGATGATGACGATCAACATGAGAAGCTGACAAGACCACGGAAACAGTAACCCCCACGGACCTCAAGGCCCGTATGAAGGCTTCGTACGATGCCATAGCCGAAACATACAGCGCCATATACACAGATGTCGACGACCCGATCCGTAGAGACTACCTCGGCCGTCTGGTTGCCAGACTCCGGTCCGAAGGAGGCGGCGGCGGCGGCGACACTGCCAAGGTGCTGGAACTCGGATGTGGTGCTGGCATCCCCGCGACAAAGTTCCTTTTGGAAACTGAAAAGCCGCTGTTTCACATGACGGGAAATGATATTTCGACTGCGCAGCTCGAGCTCGCCAAATCGAACCTGGCAAAGTATACGGATAGATTGGCATTGGTCGAGGGCGATATGCTAGCTCTTGAATTTCCACCCGCGAGTCTCGATGCGGTTACCGGATTCTACAGTATCGTCCATCTGCCGCGTGAGGAACAGACACAGCTCATGGGTAAGATTTTCGAATGGCTTAGGCCGGGTGGATACTTTTTGGCAAACTTTTCCATCCTGACTACGTCAAACCATGAGGAGCAAAAGTGGCTGGGTCATGAGAAGGGTTGGATGTTTTGGGCTGGGTGGGGCGAGGAGAAGAGTGTGGAAATGGTTGAGAATGCTGGGTTGAAGGTTGAGGTCAAGGAGGTGAAGCAGGCCGAGAACGATAGTGCGTATGTGTGGGTGTTGGCGAGGAAGCCCGCGGCATAACTACTCTGAGGTAGAGATTGGAAACTTGCGTTGGGAATCGGTGGAGGCGTCTACAATGGAGAGATGGTTTATTCACATTATACAATGAGCAGAATCGAAGAATGATGAAGAAAAACAAAGGCCAGGATTTCTGGCTAGAAGACGACATAGAATTTCGTTGTGAATATTTTTTTTTCAATTCTTTTCGACAACATCACGCAGGAGATGTTTCGCTTTAGTGCAATGAGTGAAGCAAACCCCAGCCAGGTTATGGTAAGGTGCATGACTGTTTTTTGTAACCGAAAAACATACACTTGTAACAGTGTATTGTAGTACCACCAAAAGAAGAAGGTAAACTCATAACCACCACGTGCAAATCCGTACACCTCTTTCTCTCTCACAACAAAAGAAGAAAACACATGTCGCTTGAGTGACCTATATTTTAACACACAACAAGCCGGTCCAGACATTATTCAAAAGTCTCCAAGTTTCTTTTTAGAAAACGCACTCGCTACGCTTTCATCAATGGTATCGCCGTTGTTTATGTTTAACTTTATAGCCGCTACACTCTGTCAAAGCAGCAACATCAAATTCGTTTTTCGAGA
>Ga0265797_10009136_pt1 | contig 13001 bp, 16 predicted proteins | sample P2T30metagenome_FD_192433 | JGI IMG/M metagenome (GOLD analysis project Ga0265797, IMG submission 192433) | Plant litter microbial communities from East Loma Ridge, Irvine, California - P2 T30 | ecosystem: Environmental > Terrestrial > Plant litter > Unclassified | place: USA: California... | reverse complement strand
CCGACCGAGGCCGAGGCGAGCACGAACTGTGCCAGCAACGAGACCGAACCTGCACCGACGTGCACCTCGTCGGTCGTCACGCCGAAGCGCGTGGCCAGGGCGGTGCGCAGCGCGGACGCCGAGGCGTCGGGGTAGCGGTTCAGGGCGACCGCGCCGCGCACGGCCTCGACCACCGACGGCAGCGGCTCGAACGGGTTCTCGTTCGACGACAACTTGAAGGCGTCGGGCGACGCCTGTTTGCCCTGACGGTACGGCGGCAGGGCGGCGATCTCGGGGCGGAGGCGAACGGGAGTGGTCACGCCGCCAGCCTATGGGGCGGTGCCCGCGTCGCGTCAGGGCGCCGCGCCTCCTGGGTTCGTGTCGACGCGGTTCGTGTCGGTGGGCACTACCGCCGGTGCCCACCGGGTCGGCATGATGGGGGCATGACCCGATTCGTCGTGAGGCTGCTCATCAACGCGGTGGCCCTCTGGCTCACCACGCTGCTCGTCTCGGGGGTGACGGTGACGCCCTACGGCGCGGGCGGCACGCTCGAGACGGTCGTCACCTTCTTGCTGCTGGCGCTCGTGTTCGGCGTGGTCAACGGCGTCGTGGGCACCGCGATCCGGGTCGTGGCGTTCCCGCTCTACATCCTCACGTTGGGGTTGATCGCCCTGATCGTCAACGGCCTGCTGTTGCTCATCGTCGCCTGGATCTCCGACCTGTTCGGCTTCGGCCTGACGATCGACGGCTTCTGGTGGGGCGTGCTCGGCGCCGTCGTGCTCGCCGTCTTCGCCTTGGCCATCGGCGTGGTCGTCCGCCCCGTGGTCGGGCGGGGTGACCGACGCCGGTGAACAGCTTCCGCGTCTGTTTCGTCTGCACCGGCAACATCTGCCGGTCACCCATGGCCGAGGTCGTGCTGCGCTCGCTCGCCGACGAGGCCGGTCTCGGCGACCGGCTCGAGGTGACGAGCGCGGGCACCGGCGACTGGCACGTCGGCGAGGGGGCCGACCCCCGCACCGTCGAGGCCCTGCGGCGCCGCGGCTACGATGGTTCGCGGCACCGGGCGAAGCAGTTCGAGGCCGACGACTTCGCCCGCTACGACCTCGTGGTGGCGTTCGATCGCGGCCAAGAGAGAATCCTCCGGGCCTGGGCAGGCGACGACGCCGACCGCTCGAAGGTGCAGCTGCTGCTCTCGTTCGACCCCGACGCGGTGACGGCGGGGGGCGGTCTCGACGTCCCCGACCCGTACTACTCCGATGCCGGTCTGTTCGACGACGTGCTCACCATGGTCGATCGGGCCTGCGTCGCCCTCTTCCGCCAGATCGAACCCGCACTCCGCAAGGGACAGTCATGACGTTGCCTCCTCAGCCCCTCAGCCCGCTCGACGGCCGCTACCGCGCATCGGTCGGCCAGCTCGGCGACCACCTCAGCGAGGCGGGGCTGAACCGGGCCCGCGTGCACGTCGAGGTCGAGTGGCTGATCGCCCAGACCGACCGGGCCGCCTTCGGCTCGACGCCGCTCGACGACGAGCACAAGCGCGCCCTGCGCGCCGTGGTCAGCGATTTCGGTCAGCCGGCGATCGACGAGCTCGCCGGTTTCGAGGCGACCACCCGGCACGACGTCAAGGCGGTCGAGTACTTCGTGCGGGCACGCCTCGCCGAGCTCGGGCTCGACGGCATCGCCGAGCTCACGCACTTCGCCTGCACCAGCGAAGACATCAACAACCTCTCGTACGCCGTGACCGTCAAGGCCGCCCTCGTCGAGGTCTGGCTGCCGGCCTTCGACGCGGTGCTCGCCGCCCTCACGACCTGGGCCCACGACGCGCGCGACGTGCCGATGCTCGCGCACACGCACGGACAGCCCGCCACCCCCACCACCGTCGGCAAGGAGTTCGCGGTCTTCGTCCACCGGCTGCAGCGCCTGCGTGCCCAGATCGTCGGCAGCGAGTTCCTCGGCAAGTTCAGCGGCGCCACCGGCACCTTCTCGGCGCAGGTCGTGGCCGACCCCGAGCTCGACTGGCCCGAGACGGCTCGCGCCTTCGTCGAGGACGGCCTGGGGCTGACCTTCAACCCCCTGACCACCCAGATCGAGTCGCACGACTGGCAGGCCGAGCTCTACTCGCGCGTGGCCCACGCCAACCGCGTGCTGCACAACCTCGCGACCGACGTGTGGTCGTACATCTCGATGGGCTACTTCACGCAGATCCCGCAGGCGGGGGCGACGGGTTCGTCGACCATGCCGCACAAGATCAACCCGATCCGGTTCGAGAACGCCGAGGCCAACCTCGAGCTCTCGTCGGCCCTGTTCGACTCGCTCGCCTCGACCCTCGTCACCAGCCGCCAGCAGCGCGACCTGACCGACTCGTCGGCGCAGCGCAACATCGGCGTCGCCTTCGGCCACTCGATGCTCGCGCTCGACAACCTGCGCCGGGGCCTGGGCGAGATCGCCGTCGGCACCACGGCCCTCGAGGCCGACCTCGACGCCAACTGGGAGGTCCTCGCCGAGGCCATCCAGACGGTGGTCCGCGCCGAGGTGGTCGCCGGCCGGTCGTCCATCTCGGACCCCTACGCGATGCTCAAAGAGCTGACCCGCGGCAAGCGCGTCGGCCAGGCCGAACTGGTCGCGTTCGTCGAGGGCCTCGACGTGTCCGACGAGGCCAAGGCCCGTCTCGTGGCACTGACGCCGGCCAGCTACACCGGTCTCGCGTCGCAGCTGGTCGACCGCCTGGCCTGACCCGGCCGGGCAGCAGGCCCCCGCGGTCGGCCCCCGCCGCCGGCCCCGAGGAGGCGCGGGTCGCCCGTCGAGGGCGGCCCGCGTCAGTGGCCGCGCGGCTTGTCGGCGTCGTCGATCTCGTGTCGTTCGTCGTCGTTCGGCTTGGCGGCCAGGGCCAGCATGGCGATGACCACGAGCGCGACGATGAAGCCGATGCACAAGAAGATCAGGGCGAGTTGCAGGTCACGGGTCGTCATGAGGACGACGAGGCCGACGAAGAGGGCGAAGACGGCCGACAGGCCGAGGAACTCGGCCGGGCGGACCCGGTCGCGCCAGGTGGGTTGGGTCATGACGTGCGTGCCTTGTCGTCTGGGATGTCGGCGGCGACCGGGTGACCGGTCTGCCACTTGAGCGAGAGGCCGGCGATCACGAGGAACACGCCGACCAGGGCGCCGTAGGCGCCCAGGATGCCGACGAGCACGGTCGAGGACGTCAGTTCGCCCTCGATCTGCTCGATGCCGCCGAGCTGCTGGCTGTAGTCCGGCGGCACGACGAGGTAGACGACGGCGAGCACGAGCGTCAGCACGCCCACGCTCGTCCAGTCGCGGGCCAGCGGCGAGCGACGACGTCGTCGCAGGCCGGTGAGCAGTTCGAGCACGCCCGTGATCACGGCCCAGGCCGTCACGAAGGCGACGAGCACGGGCAGCTGGCCGTGCGAGAAGACCAGGCAGAGGGCGCCGATCACGGCGCCGACGACGCCCTGCAGGACGGCGATGGTGCGGCTGGACCGGTCGGCGAGGCGCAGGGCCGAGCCCACGGCCAGGACGGCCCCCCCGACGACGGCGGCGGCGCCGAAGGTCAGCAGGCCCACCTGCGGGGAGTGGTCGGGGTTGAACGTGATGGCGGCGGCCAGGCCGAGGAGGGGCACGGCGCGCAAGACGGGCACAGCCCAGTAGGCCGAGAGGGCCGGGTCGACGCCACGGGCCGCTGCGTCGACGGGCGTCGCGCGGGCGTCGGCGCCGGAGTCGTGGTGCACAGGCGACACGAGACCTCTTTCACGGGTGGGGGACCCGCAGAGTTTACCGCGCGCTCCTGAACGCCAGACGGCGGGCCGTGCCGAAGGTCAGGGGCCACCCCCGCCCCCGCAGCGTCGTGAGCTGGCGGGCTATGCCGTAGGGCGTCACGCGCAGCACGCCCTCGGACTCGAGCACCAGGCCGGTGAGCACGCCGTTCATCACGCGGCGGGTGAAGGCGAGGCCGTCGGCCGTGTCGAGCTCGGCGGCGATGAGCACCCCGGCCGGCAGGCGGCTGACGCGCGTGTGGACGGTGGTGGTGTCGGCCCACGTGGCCCGCCAGTCGCTGCCGACTTCTTTGACGCATTCGACGAGGCGGACGGTGGCCCGGTCGGGGTCGGGATCGTCGACGGTGAGCAGCCGGTAGTAGGTGCGCCGCCCGCCGTCGGCGCCCCGGAAGAGCAGGTCGACGTAGCCGGCCACCACGGCCGCCGGCCGCGGGCCGATGCCGAGCACGGTGCCTCCGGTCACCCACGACCCGTGGCCGTCCTTCGCGTCGGGCCAGATCTCGACGAGCAGCTCGAGACCCGTGATCTCGATCGGGTGCCCCGGTGCGTCGGAGGCCGTGGCGTCGAGGGCCGCGAGGCGGAGGCCGAGCCCCTGCGTCGCGTCGCGTTCGCCCGTCCGGTACGGCACCTGTTCGAGGTCGTGGACGACACCGGTCATGCGTTCGACGAAACTCGCTGTCACGGACCAGAACGATACGTGTGACATATGGCGAGGCGCAAGCCGAGTGGGTGCCCGACAGACTCCCGACACCTTCTCAGCCCGTCTCGCTAGCTTTCTGGCATCTGCGGGTCGCCCTTGGCCCTTCCACCCGGCTGAGAAGTCGACCAGCCGCGGAGGTCCGCTTGACCGCCACCCTTCCTTCGACCCCCCGGGTCGCAACCCCCCGTGTCGTCCACGCCCCCGCCGGCGTCGCCCCCGCAGGGTTCCGCCCCACGGTGGCCGGCCAGGTCGGCAAGCCCACCAGCACCTACTCGAGCCTGTTGAAGTCGGTCCGCGAGGCCGGGCTGCTCAAGCGCCGCACCGGGTTCTACGTCACGGTCTTCGTCGTGCTCACGCTCTGCCTCGGCGGCGCCGCCACGGGCTTCGTCCTGCTCGGGTCGAGCTGGTTCCAGCTGATCGTCGCCGGCGCCCTCGGCATCATCCTCACGCAGTTCGCCTTCCTCACTCATGAGGCCGCCCACCGCCAGGTGTTCGAGTCGGGCACGCGCAACGACAAGGTCGGCCGCGTCCTCGCCGCCGGCGTCGTCGGCATCAGCTACGCCTGGTGGATGACGAAGCACAGCCGTCACCACGCCAACCCGAACACCAAGGGCAAAGACCCCGACATCGCGTTCGACACGATCTCGTTCCTCGAAGAGGACGCGGCGAAGACCCGTGGCGTGCTCGGCTTCATCACCCGCCGCCAGGGCTACTTCTTCTTCCCGCTGCTGCTCGGCGAGGGCGTGAACCTGCACGTCACGTCGTTCCGCACCCTGCTCGGTCGCGAGAAGATCGAGGGCCGCGCGCTCGAGATCACGTTGATCGCCGTCCGCCTGGTCGCCTACTTCGGCGTCGTCTTCTGGTTCTTGCCGCTCGGCATGGCCTTCGCCTTCATCGGCGTGCAGATGGCCGTCTTCGGCCTCTACATGGGCTCGTCGTTCGCGCCGAACCACAAGGGCATGCCGATCATCCCCGAGGGGGCCAAGGTCGACTTCCTCAGCAAGCAGGTGCTGACCTCGCGCAACATCACGGGGCGTCACGCTACGGCCTTCATGGGCGGGCTCAACTACCAGATCGAACACCACCTCTTCCCGAGCATGGCCCGGCCGAACCTGCGTGCCGCGAGTCGGCTGGTCAAGGCTCACTGCGCCCAGCACGGCATCCCCTACACCGAGACCACCATCGGCAAGTCGTACGCCATCGTGATCCGTTACCTCAACCGCGTCGGCCTGTCGGCCCGCGACCCCTTCGACTGCCCGGCGGCCTCCGCACTGCGTCCGCGGTAGCGGAGCAGCTCGGCGTCGTCGTCGCCGTCGAGCGACGGCGAGACACCCCGTCAGGAGGCGCGGGTCGGTTCAGGCGGACCGGCTCGCGCCTTCGTCGTGGCCGAAGAAGTCCTGGTAGCGGACGCGAGCGTCCGCGTCGGACGCACGCCGCGCCTCCTGGTCCGGTCGTCGTCGGACCTGCCCGTGGACCCGATGCTTCGGGTAGGGGTGGATCGCGATCGGCGACGTCGCCGGATCGCGCTCGTAGTTCGACTCCACGACCGCCTCCCTCGCCCGGCGACGTCGCGCGACGGCACCCTCGGGGGTCACGAGACGAGCGACGACCCCGGGGCACGAGGGGCTCGTCCCGGCGCCCCCTGAGGGCTGATGTTCTGCGGTTCGGGCCCGTCAGACCGGCCAGGCGGCGAGCTGCCAGCCGAGCCACGGCGAGAACGCGAACGGTGCGGCCGCGACGGCGTCGCGCAGCTCGACGGGCTCGACCCAGGCCCACTCGGCCACCTCGTCGGGCGACGGGTCGGGCAGGCCGACGGCCCGGGCCGTGAACACCGGGCAGATCTCGTTCTCGACGACGCCCGAGGCGTCGGTGGCGACGTAGCGGAACTCGGGCAGGATCACCTCGACGTCGCGCACCTCCATGCCGAGCTCTTGGTGCGCCCGGCGCATCAGGGCCTCGGCGGGCGTCTCGCCCGGGGCGGGGTGACCGCAGAACGAGTTCGTCCAGACGCCCGGCCAGGTCTTCTTCGACAGCGCGCGGCGGGTGACGAGCACACGACCGCGATCGTCGGTGACGTGGCAGCTGAACGCGAGGTGCAGCGGGGTCGTGGCCGTGTGCACCGTCGCCTTGGCCGTCGTCCCGATCGGCGCACCGTCGTCGTCGAGCAGCACCACGAGCTCGTCGTGCGTGCCGCGAGGGTCGCCGGAGGTCGTCTGGCGCTGGGTCGGGGTCTCACGGGTCATGAGAGGTAGTCTGCCCTGGTGGACGGTGATCACCTGCACGCAGGCACGCGGGCGAGACACGATCGTGTCGACGCCGTGCTCGCCGATTTCTTCTCGCTGGCCAAGCGCCGCGCCGAATCGGTGGGGTGGCGCTACGTCGACCTCTGGTCGGTGCTCGAGCGCAACAGCGCCGGCGGCAAGCGCTTCCGGCCGCGCATGGTCTTCACGGTCTACGACGCCCTGGGCGGCACCGACGACGAGGCCGTCGCCCGCGTGGGCGCCGCCTTCGAGCTGCTGCACACCGCGCTGATCGTGCACGACGACGTCATCGACCGCGACTTCTCGCGCCGGGGCATCCCGAACGTCTCGGGCAGCTACCGCGACACGGCCACCACCGCCGGCATCCCCACGCCCGCCGCCGAGCACCGCGGCATGTCGGCCGCCGTCATCGCCGGCGATCTCGCCCTCGCCGGGGCGAGCCGCATGCTGCTCGGGGTCACCTGCGCGGGCGACGTGCGCACGCGCCTGCTCGACATCCTCGACGAGGCCATCTTCGTCAGCGCCGGCGGCGAGATGGTCGACGTCGAGTTCTCGCTCGCCGCCGAACTGCCGTCGGTCGACGAGATCCTCGACATGGAGCGTGCCAAGACGGCCGTCTACTCGTTCGAGGCCCCGTTGCAGGCCGGTGCCGTTCTCGCCGGGGCCGGTGAGGACCTCGTCACCGCCGTGGGCGAGTTCGGCCGCGAGGTCGGCGTCGCGTACCAGGTCGTCGACGACCTGCTCGGGGTCTTCGGCGAAGAAGAGGCCACCGGCAAGACCACCCGCGGCGACCTGCGAGAAGGCAAACGCACCGTGCTGGTCGCCCACGCCGCGACCACCGACCAGTGGTTCGCCATCCAGCCGTTCGTCGGCAAGGCCGACCTGTCCGAGGCCGAGGCGGCGCACGTGCGGGGCCGGCTCGAGGCCTGCGGGGCCCGGGCCTTCGCCGAGGGCCTCGTCGAGCAGCACGCCCGTCGGGCGCTCGCGGTGCTCGACCGCCCCGAGGTCGGCGAGGGCCTGCGCGAGGCGCTGACCCCCGTCGTCCAGGACGTCCTCGAGAGGGTGCGATGACCGGCCTGTCGCTGTACGACTCCGTCGCCGACCAGACGGCGGGCGGGGTGATCCGGCGGTACTCGACCTCCTTCGGCCTGGCCTCACGGCTGCTCGGCGGCGACGTGCGTCAGCACGTCGAGAACGTCTACGCCCTCGTGCGCGTGGCGGACGAGATCGTCGACGGCCCCGCGACCGAGGCGGGTCTCGGCGCCGAGGCCGCCCTGCGCCTCCTCGACGGGTTCGAGGCCGAGACCGACCGGGCCGTCGCCGAGGGGTTCAGCCCCAACCTCGTCGTGCACGCCTTCGCCCGCACGGCCCGCACGGCGGGCTTCGGTCGCGAGCTGACCGCGCCCTTCTTCGCCTCGATGCGGGCCGACCTCAGCCGTACAGAACACGACCAGGCGTCCTTCGACGAGTACGTGTACGGCTCGGCCGAGGTCGTGGGCCTGATGTGCCTCAAGGCCTTCCTGCTCGGCCACGCGTTCCCGCCGAGCACGGTCGCCGAGCTCGAAGAGGGGGCTCGCCGCCTCGGCGCGGCGTTCCAGAAGGTCAACTTCTTGCGCGACCTCGCAGCCGACTTCGAGCAACTCGGCCGAAGCTACTTCCCCGGCGTCGACGTGACCACGTTCGACGAGACGACCAAGACGAGACTGGTGCGAGACATCGACGACGACCTCCGCGTGAGCGGCGAGATCATCCCCGTGCTGCCGGCGACCTCGCGTCGCGCGGTGGCCCTGGCCCACGGCCTGTTCGCCGAGCTGAACCGGCGCCTCGAGGCGACCCCCGCCTCGTCGTTGGTCCGGGCGCGCGTGCGCGTGCCCAACCCGGTCAAGGTGCGCATCGCCGCCGGTGCCGCCACCGGCCGCGTGGCCCGCGTCCCCGAGGTGCGGTCGTGAGCCGCCGTCCCGCCGAGCGCCCCGCTCCGGGTGACGCCCGCGGACTCAGCGTCACGCGCCACGGCCGACGGGTCGTCGTCATCGGCGGCGGCATCAGCGGACTGGCCTCGGCGGCCCTGCTCGCCCGCGAGGGGCACGACGTCACCCTGCTCGAGAAGAACGACGAGGTCGGCGGCCGTGCCGGGTCGTGGCAGCACGAGGGGTTCCGGTTCGACCTGGGGCCCAGCTGGTACCTGATGCCCGAGGTCTTCGACCACTTCTTCCGGCTGATGGGCACCTCGGCCGACGAGCGCCTCGACCTGGTCGAACTCGACCCCGGTTACCGCGTCCTGTTCGAGCCGACGCCCGACGACCCCTCGGCCAGTGAGCCGATCGACGTTCCGCGCGGCCTCGAGGCCAACGTCGAGCTCTTCGACCGCATCGAGCCAGGCAGCGGTGAGCGCATGCGCCGCTACCTGCGATCGGCCCGCGACACCTACGAGATCGCCAAGCAGAGGTTCCTCTACACGAGCTTCGGCAGCCTGGCGCCGCTGCTGCGCGGCGACGTGGTCGTCCGCCTGCCCAAGCTCGCCCGCCTGCTGCTGACCAGTCTCGACTCGTTCGCCTCGCGCACGGTCACCGACCCGCGCCTCCGTCAGATCTTGGGGTACCCCGCGGTGTTCCTCGGGTCGTCCCCGTTCGACACCCCGAGCATGTACCACCTGATGAGCACGCTCGACCTCGACGACGGCGTGCTCTACCCCCAGGGTGGCCTGATCACGGTGATCGAGGCCATCCGCGACGTGGCCGTCGAGGCCGGCGTCACGATCGTCACGGGCGCGACCGTCTCGCGCATCGTGACGCAGCCGCTCGGTGCCGAGGGTGCGGCCCTGCCCAAGGGCTCGAAGGCCACGGCCGAGGCCACCGGCGTCGACTGGGTCGACGGCGACGGCGGCACGCACCGGGTCGAGGCCGACCTCGTCGTCAGCGCCGCCGACCTGCACCACACCGAGACCCGACTGCTGCCGCCCGAGCTGCGCACCTACGACGAGGCCTACTGGTCGACCAAGAACCCCGGGCCGAGCGCCCTGCTGCTCTACCTGGGCGTCGAGGGCGAGATCCCCGAGCTCGAGCACCACACGCTGCTCTTCGCGAAGGACTGGCACGAGAACTTCGAGCGCATCTTCGGGGCTCAGAAGCGCATCCCCGAACCGCCGTCGCTCTACGTCTGCAAGCCGAGCACCGTCGACCCGTCGACCGCGCCGGCCGGGCACACGAACCTCTTCGTCCTGGTGCCGTTGCCCGCCGAGCCGGCCCTCGGCGCCGGAGACCTCGACGGCGACGGCGACCCGATGATCGAGCGCCTGGCCGACCAGGTCATCGCCCAGATCGCCGACTGGGCGCACGTGCCCGATCTCGCCTCGCGCGTCGTCGTGCGTCGCACCCGGGGCCCGCGCGACTTCGTCGACGACGTCAACGCGTGGAGCGGCAGCATGCTCGGGCCGGCCCACACCCTCGCCCAGAGCGCGCTGTTCCGCACGGGCAACGTCTCGACCTCGGTCGACTCGCTGTTCTACGTGGGCGGTTCGGTGCGCCCCGGCATCGGCCTGCCGATGTGCCTGATCAGCGCCGAGGTGCTGCTCAAGAACCTGCGCGGCGACACGAGCACCGAGCCGCTGCCCGAGCCGACCGCCTCGGCGTCGTCGGCGTCCGAGCCGGTGGTGACCCCGCCCCACCCCTCGGCACCGGTCGCCTGATGGGCTTCGTCTACCTCGCGGCCCTGCTGGTGTCGCTGTTCGGCATGGTGATGCTCGACCGGCGCTTCGCGTTGTTCTTCTGGCGCGACGTGCCGCGGGCCGCCGTCACCCTGCTGGTCGGCGTCGTGTTCTTCTTGATCTGGGACGTCATCGGCATCGACCTCGGCATCTTCTTCCGCGGCGAGACGTCGTTCATGACCGGCGTGCTCATCGCGACCGAGCTGCCGCTCGAAGAGGTCTTCTTCCTGACCCTGCTCTGCTACCTCACGATGAACCTGCTCGCCGGTGCCCGGTTGATCGCGGCCGTCGTCCTCGACCGCCGGACGGACGAGGCGACCTCATGACCTACTGGGCCGTCAACGCGGTGTTCCTGGCGATCGTGGCGGTCGTCGGGCTGCTGGCGCTGATCACCGCACGGGTGCGCGGTCGAGCCGCGCGCGCCTCCTCGTCCGCGGCGGCGGTGACGCGACGCCGTCACGAGCGCCTGCTGGGGGTCGGCATCGCCGTCGGCGTGCTGCTCGTGATGACCGCCGTGTTCGACAACGTGATGATCGGCATCGGGCTGGTCGGCTACGACGCGGCTCGCATCAGCGGTGTCTTCGTCGGCATCGCCCCGCTCGAGGACTTCGCCTATGCGGTCGCCGCCCTCGTGCTGCTGCCGTCGGTGTGGGTGCTGCTCGGCGGGCCGAAGGCGCCCCGGGCCCCGCAGGCGCCCCGGGTGACCACGGCGACGAAGGAGGCGCGCTCGTGAACACGATCAAGGCCCTGTTCGTCTCGTCGCGGCCCCTGAGCTGGATCAACACGGCGTTCCCGTTCGCGGCGGCCTACGTGCTGACCTCGCTGCTGAGCCCGACGGCCACGGCCGAGAACGCCCTCGGCGCGGTGGACTGGCTCGTGCTGGTCGTCGGCGCCCTCTATTTCTTGATCCCCTACAACCTCGCGATGTACGGCATCAACGACGTCTTCGACTACGAGAGCGACCTGCACAACCCGCGCAAGGGCGGTGTCGAGGGCGCCCTGCTCGACCGCAGCCTGCACCGCACGACGTTGCGGGCCGCGGTCGTCACGAACGTGCCCTTCCTGGTGTTCCTCGTCGTGGTCGGCCCACCGCTGAGCTGGCTGGTGCTCGCGGTCAGCGTCTTCGCCGTGATCGCGTACTCGGCGCCCGGTCTGCGCTTCAAGGAGCGCCCGTTCGTCGACTCGATCACCTCGAGCACGCACTTCGTCAGCCCGGCCGTCTACGGTCTCGTGCTGGCCGGGGCGTCGTTCACGCCCGAACTGTGGGCCCTGCTGGGTGCGTTCTTCTTGTGGGGCGTGGCGAGTCACGCGTTCGGCGCCGTACAGGACGTGCTCGCCGACCGCGAGGGCGGCATCTCGTCGATCGCGACCGAGATCGGCGCCCGGGCGACCGTGCGCCTCTCGGTGTTCGCCTACCTGCTGGCCGGCGTGCTGCTGACCTTCACCGAGTGGCCCGGCCCGCTCGCGGCACTGCTGACCCTGCCCTACGCGATCAGCTGCGCCCCGTGGTGGAACGTCACCGACGACCGCGCCGAAGAGGTCAACCGCGGGTGGCGGCGCTTCCTGGCGCTCAACTTCGTCAGCGGCTTCGTCGTGACCATGCTCATGATCTGGTGGGTGTTCTTGCGGGGCTGAGGGCCTAGCCGGGGCCGACACCGCGCCTCCTGTCCGGGGCGTCGCGACGCGCGTGCGGGGGCGTCGGTCAGGGCCGCCAGCCGAGGGCGTGGGCCGTGTCGCGCAAGAAGCGCACGGTGGTCGCGTAGGCCTCGGGCTCGGCGCCGCGCATCACCTCGTCCCGGGCGTCGTCGACCACCGCGACCAGTCGCCGGTGGGCCACCGAACCCCGCTCGGTGAGCGCGTGGCGACCGTCGCCCACGCCGTCCGTCGTGAGGGCCACCCAGCCGCTGTCGACGAGTTCGGTGAGGTCGTCGGCGCTCGTCTCGCCCGCCCCGACGTCGAGGAAGGGGGCGACCGCCTCGTCGAGGGTCGACCGCGTCGCGGGCCCCCGCTCGAGCAGGTCGAGCAGCTGCCACTGGCGACGGGTGACGCCGTGTTCGTCGAGCACCTCGGCGAACCGCCGGTCGATCAACCCGTCGACGAGCTTCAGCCAGAAGCCGATCGGGCGTGCGTCGTCGTCGGTCGGTGGGGTGACCTCGCCACCACCTGCGGAGCTTCGTCGGTCCATGGTCGGCACCGTACACCGCTCGTCCCTCCGTCTCGAGAGGGAGCTTCTCGTCGGTTCACCTGCCGTCAAGGCGCACGAAAGGCGGTGGCCCTACATTCGAGACGTGACCACGACGAGTGCTGCCCCCGTCCTGCCCCCTGCGGCGCGCCTCCGTCGGTCGTGGCAGCGGGTGCAGGCCCACCCGCGCGGGCTCTGGTACGGCTTCGTCATCGTGCACGCCGCGGTCTTCCTGGCGCTGACGCCGTTGATGATCGGCGGCGGGGTGAGCGGCGACCTGCCGTTGTACCGCATCTGGGCGACGGGGGCCCTCAGCGAAGGCGTCTGGCCCGTGCTCGACTTCGCCTGGGTCTACCCGGCCGGGGCGCTCGTGCCGATCGTGC
>Ga0265797_10009135_pt1 | contig 13001 bp, 18 predicted proteins | sample P2T30metagenome_FD_192433 | JGI IMG/M metagenome (GOLD analysis project Ga0265797, IMG submission 192433) | Plant litter microbial communities from East Loma Ridge, Irvine, California - P2 T30 | ecosystem: Environmental > Terrestrial > Plant litter > Unclassified | place: USA: California... | reverse complement strand
CTGGGAAGACGTGGTACTCGCAAACCTTTTGTTCAGATGCGTGTCTTGGATTAGGGCACTAGAATGCGATCCGAGTCAACAACCCAAAATACATGCGGAAAGACAAGGGGAAATCATTGGCGTTGGACGCGGGTGAACCGCTGCTGTGTGACAGGCCGATGGGGCAGCATACTGGAGTGCCGTGCGCGCTCAGCCTTGTTGATCAACGGTCTCGTATGAGCGGCCTATCGGTATATCGGCGGGAAGGTCAAGTCTGGCGACCACGAGAAGGCGTTGCGAATGCAAAGAGTGGGTAATACGTCGGCTTCTGGGACGTGCCCACCAGATAACGCACAACGCGCGCGTTAATTCTCCGAATAACAACAGTCTGCGATCAGCAAAGAGATTTTCTGCAGCTCTGGATTTAGGTTACCTCTCTATGATCGTCGCCGAAACGACAACGTGCAGTCTAGATGGACTCTCTCGACTCTGATGTAATACTGTCCAGTCTTCTAGAACAGACGTTGACTCTTCATTGCCGGTGAGTCTCGCATTCTTCGTCTCGCGGGCTGGTAATGTGGTAGGGTATAAATCAGCGAGCATATATGCGCTCATAAAAGAGGCTGATTTTAGAAGGAATGGCGTAAGTCTTCTAGGGCAAGGGACCAAGTGCGTGGCTCTCGGAGGATTCTGTGCCCGCAAGCGCCCGATTCTAGGGGCACATTTTGACTTGACAGGCGGCACGAACTTCTACCGACCAGTCTACGTGTCGAACGTGTCACCAGTACCATGATACTGTGACTGCAATTGACGACTTGGTCGTCAATGCCACGCGTTATGCAAGCATCTTATGGTGTATGCTTTGCTGAAGACCTCTTTGCAGAGAATTATTGCATCACTTCTCGTGTTGACAAACGCCAGTCTGGACGATCACAATGTCGAATCGTGGGGCTGTGAACAGGAGATGATGATATGCTTGTGCGCAAGACAAAGTCCGAGCGGTTCCCAATCGAGGACTCAACTGGCTATAACAAGGCGTTTTATCTCCCCAATCTGCCCGCCCGTGCCTGCATTTGGAATGATTCGAGATTAGACCACACGCGATACTCGGACTTTCAGGCCGCAAGCACTTCACTCCACATGGCAACGTTTTACTGGGGACGAGCTGTAAGACATTGTTAAATGTCGTACATATGGGCTAGCGTGCCCTATCTCGCTTACCTGAGCTGTAGCACAACGTCGTCCTGGCCGTCAAATCTGGTGCTAATCATCAAGCAACGTTCGGGCATGCAGAGGAAACCTTAAAAGTGGACTTGAAATGAAGCACGCACACTTTGATTCTATCTAGACATATGTACAATGGACATTGGATCTATCTTGGCCAGCTCAAGACAGTTGTTCCCACAGGGGAGGCTCGTCAAGGCGGTGCTCTCGTGAAGGCGGTGCTAGCGGCGGACGTTCCCGCCCCCACCACCGCGCCGCATGAGTAAACAAAGTCAAGCCTCCTCGTGAAGCTCACTTCTTTTCTTGTACACCAAAAAATGTCCGAGCGAAGCAGAGGACGTCTTGATGAGCAGGAGTCTCCTGCTGAACCCAACTTGTTGCCGTACGAAGCAACACCGAACGTGACCTCCTATCGGGAGCACGAGACGAATGGCTCCTATCGGGAGCACAAGACGACTGGCTCCTATCGGGAGATTCAGACTACCAACTCCTATCGGGAGTCGGACACGCAGAAAGATAGTACATCTTCTGACTCAGCCGAATTCCTTGCATGGAAGGCTGCAGGTCGTCCAGACTGTCCTAGGTGCCTCAAGTGGCATTGTGGTGACTGCAGAGGGCTAACAAAGAAGGAATCCGATCTTCTTCAACGCGACCCTGAGGGTTACGCTCGTTATCGTAAGATGATGAAGAAACCAAGGTCTAGACGCGGCCAAGGTGTAGGAAACACGAAAAGCAAATCCCGTCGTCATCCGCTTCAACAGGATGAAACAACGGCGGCACAGTACGTGCCCGACCTCGAAAGACCGCTCGAACGTGACGCAACAACGGCGGTTCACTACGTATCAACTCTTCAACAACTGGTTGAAAACAGTCCGTGGATGATCGAGAAAGCAGCCGCTATCATCAGCAGGTGCTCACCAAGCGAGCTACAAGACCTGATGCGTTATCTAGAAACGCAACCACACTTCGCTGTGGTGGCTCGAATGGCTGCTGATACTATACAGCGGTTGAAAGTGGCATCCTCCTCCATAGTAGAGTCACAACGATCCAACGACATCCAGGAAACGGATGCCCCTCAAGCTCCAGATTGGACTACAGCGGCGGACACGTCTCACAACAACGGTCCTTCCGTCGACTTCCACACCGGAACGGAACTCGCTCGCAGTCTCGAGCAAGGCGGACCGTCTACGAATGCAGAGGGCAAAAAACCTAAGAAGTAAAACTTAGGCACCGAAGAGGAAGGAAAACCTCTCTTTTAAAAAACCAACCTCGGCGATGGTCCACACCTCTACGCGGTGCTGAGGAGAAACTTTGTAACCTGATAATTTACGAAGGCTAAGATGGATCAATTCATGTGCAACTCGTTTTTACAAGCAAGGTTTGACCTGACGGTGATGCATTGTGAAGTTGCAATGCGGTACTGACATTCAAGAAAACCAGCCAGACATCGGCCCACCAGTTACTTCCAGACCACGCCGGATCCGTAGGCTAGCAGCTTGATCCTCTTCTAAGAAACCGCTGTACGCCGCTACGAAAAACACCCTACGAGCCGCGTACAGAAACGCAGGCGCCTGCCCACGAATGCGGAACCACATTCCCTCCTCGCCACATCCAATATTCCGAGACTGGTGCTGCATCATACTTCACAATACGGCGACCACGCTCAATGATGCTGAGCTCCGTCGCTGTAGCAGCACACCGCATACGGCACCGCCGCTGCCATCATCCGACAACAAAACCGGTACCGATCCTCTATGATATATGTGGTTGCCGAAGCTCTGTGCAGCTACAAGCAGCTACTACCCAACGAGTCGCGCTCCTCCACTGGATCCGAATCTCAAAGCAAGCAACAGCCTTAACCCAAGCCCGTTTAATGTCGTCACAGACAGTGAATCTCACGCCGAGTAGCTGCTTGAACACCAAGCGATCTGTCTGGTGCGGACGTCGCGAGGAGAGCCGTTCGAGATGACAGACAAGAACATGGGAAGAGTGCAGCACAAGAAAAATGTTCTGAAGAAGCACATCGCGAAAAGGCGACATGGAAGAGTGTGGCGCGAAAGGCCAATACGGAGAATCGCAGTGCGAGGCTGGCAGCAATATGGGGGCAGCACGAGTGAAACAGCAAAAGAGGGCGGCACGATGAAGGTAAAACGAGTAGTACGAAGACTATCTAGCAGACTAGTAGAGTAGGCAGAGCGCACAACAGCTGGGGACTGTTTCTCGTTTAGTCCGAAAGCGCCTCACTCCACATGCATAACATCTAACTTAATAATGTCTTATAGCTGTTTTGTAAACTAGAACCCACCTTGCTATTGGGAACAACGGTATAATGTCGTCGCTTGCCTCATGCATCATTCGCAGATCACACTACTATGGACATTAGATCTATCTTGGCCAGCTCAAAAAAGAACTGTTTCACCCCAACACCTCGCTGCGGTGTAGATCCATCGTTGGGGTGGGTTTTTAGCGAGGTTTGCCCGTCCCTCGGGGTCTTGATCAAGAGGACCTCCCTCTTCGCGAGCCTACGTGTTAAATAGACTGCTTGGACGCCTTTATATTTGCGATCACCTCGTCAATGACCGCTTTCTGTAAGGCATCCCGATCTGCCGTTTGTGTTGCGGCAGTCGCTTCACCCTTTGCGGGTATCTTCGTTGCTGTGACGGTCTTTGGCACATTGGTGGTTTCTAAGGCCTTGGGCTGCCCGGTACGTTCCACTTTGTTGAGTGGGTTGCTCGAAGCTCGTTGTCTCTGAACCGGGTTGGATGCAGGAGTCGCTTTGGGCTGGGGCGTCTGAGCGGCGTTTGCTCGCTGGCTGCGTGCTCCTTGTATGGTCGCTGTGTGAGCGCCTCCGAATCTCGCACCCTTATCGGCGCGTCCGGAGACCTCGTTTGTGTTGCTAGCCTTCCTCTTCTTCTTCGTAGGAGGGCCTGTCGGTTGTGGCGGCAGAGGGTAGTGAGAGTAGTAGCCGCCGGTGTTTGCTGCAGTTGCGTAAGACGCGAACTGGTGAGCTGCAGGCGCCTGCTGTGCTTGCATCGCTAAATGCTTGCGCTTTTCAATGGCACAGTCTTCGTGATCAAGTAACTCGTTCAGCACCTGCGCCTTTTCGATTGCGCTGAGGCCTTCTATAGCACCTCTGTAATACCGGTCCATGGCTTCGGATAGCGCGAATGTTCCTGTGCAGAGACCTTGCTGTTCCCGAGCCGGCTCCGGCGTTGGTTTCGGGCTGGGTGGCTTGAAAGCCTTCACCAGATCCTTCCACGGGTCAACTTTTGGTAGCTTGCCTAAGCTGATCGCTTGGTGCATTGCGAGGTTCTCCCTGAAGGGACGAATGTGATAGGTCCTTTCCTTGGTTCGGAATGGATGGCAGGCAAGGCACTGCAAACAGAAGCTCGATGGCAATCTGGTCTTACCTTGCGGATATTCGACGGAATCGGCGAACTTCACCTGATGCGTAACACTCGGGTCAGGAGTGGTCGTGTTATCCCCGTTAGGGACACTCGGGACACTCGGGTGAGGAGTGATCGTATTATCCCCGTTAGGGACATGGTGACGGAGTGGGCGGCTTGCGCCCGTAGCAGTCGACGACTGCTGAAAACCTGTATCTGTGAGCTGCGGCGGTACCATACAGCAAGATGTCGGTGAAGAGCAGAAGAAGTCTCGAGAGCAGCAACAAGAATTTCAACATGAGCGACGAGCGGAGCGGGATGCAGGCAGCCGCCAATAACGCCGCTCCCGAGCGCCGGGGCGACGGTGATGAGGCATTGAGCCATGGAGAGCTCAGTCGTATCTTCGTGGCAAGCTCAATGTTCACAAGATGTGGCGCTAACAGTATTAGTATACTTGATGATAAAGAGCGAATGAAGCATTGGTGTTGTCTCAGTGGAACAAATCGTGTCTTATAAGACTCAGGGATCGGACAACGGCTTATTTTGACCGTCTCACTGTTGAGGAGCGTTATGTATCTCGGTGTCAGCTTGACCGAAGTTAGAGACTCTGCTGTCGGTATGACCTTCGCCATCGAAACCGCTGTACGTAAACTCATTCGCATAGACATTCCTCCCAGATGGACACTAAGCGGGTTCATACATACAAGTATACTCCTCCATAACATGTCCTTCGTGTTAGAGCTACGCTTGTGCAAGACGTTTTTGTTCATCCGGTCGGCATGTCTTCGTATGTTGCGGGCTTGTTCTTGTTGAGTCCTGACGAAGCACCAAGCTTCCTATAACCTTTCTCCAGGACATGACCCGCGCGTTAACAGTAGATGTACAGACATGAAAGTGGCATGAAGTAGGACATCCCCTCGGCGCTCATCACAACGAGCTTCCATTACCAGAGAGTGAGCTACTCTCAATTGTCATGAGTCTGCAGTGGTATCAGTGATCAGCTGCTCGAGGTCTTGCATCAACGATGCTGGTTTGAGGTGGAAATTCGTTCACAAGCGCCTGTGAATGCAATGGCATGCAACTCTTAGAGATGGGGACAGCGCAAAATCACACAACTCGTTGTCTTGTATATCACAGGTAATTAAAACCAAAACAAAATACTGCCAATATACCTTCACGCGAGATAGGGTGCGGTGCAAGCAGGCGCCTCAGGCGTCTCAGCAGCTTGTGCATACCCTAAACAGGAAATTCCGGCCCTCCCGCGCTGCTTCCGTACTTATGCTGGAGTGCCTGAGAAGGTGGTGGCTTCACAGCTTCACCATACCAAGTCCACATGGCATGTTGCACTGGGGACGAGCGGTAAGACATTCTTAAATGCAAGTACGCCCTAACTCGCTAAAATCGAATTGCAACGTCGTCCCGGCTTTCGATCTGCCGCTAATCATTGAACGACGTTCGGACATGGAATGCAAATTCTAAGAAGACTTGGACATAGCACGCGAGTAGCCATTCATTCATATGCAAAGCCAAACCAACGGGTTTCGCCGTTCATTCTTCGCAACGCTTTCAAAACTAAATCATGAAGTCGGCTTCAGCCCTGACACCGTGTAATTGCCCCCCAGTTCGCCTTTCTCAGCATCAGGGCCTGCATGGTAAGCTCCGTAATTATTCTGCCCTGGAGACTGTGGTAGCTTCGAACTGCTTCTGCTTGATGAAGATCGCAGTACGTCGTCTATGTTGGCAGCTTTGTCTCCTGGTCCAGACATCGAACCGATATCTGACGTCGGGCGAGACAAGACTCGCATGTCTTCCGCTGTGGGTGGCAAAACGTCTGCGCCGGAAATGGCATTATCTTCGTCGAACTCGAAGACTTCCGCCTCTTGCTTGTTGAAGTCCTCTGCAAAGTTTAGGTCAGCCTCATCGTCTTTCGAGTAATAGGGAACGGGATTTTGCGCAAAAGCTAGGGTCGAACGAGCAGTAGCGAAATTTTTCGTAGGAAATTTTTCTCAACTTCTCTCAAGCGCTTTTGCAGGAGGATAGTACTCACGCCCAGGGTTTGCAGTTTCGAACTCAAGGACCTTAATCAAGCGGTAGAACAGTACAGCAAGAAGGGCTCCCAAAAATGGACCCAGCCAGTAAATCCAGTGGTACCCAGGGAAGCTGCGCAAGACCACACATGGCCCGAACGATCGAGCAGGATTGAGCGAACCTTCGATTGCATGCTTAGCTTCAGACAACGCAGTCCTGGTTCAAGATGCAATGCTTACCTCCTGTAAAGTATACACCTGAGAGTTCCGCAATGAAAAGAGAAAGTCCGATGCCGACCGGTGCTAGGAACGTTCCCTTATGTTTCTCCGCAGCCAGCAAGAAGATGGTTATCACAAGCTGTGCCGTCAAGAACATCTCAATGACTGCATTGCCGTTAGCCAGTGCTCGGTGTTCCACGAGAAGGCGTACTCACACAAGCCTTGCACGACTGAGGTGCCTCCGCCTAGAGTGGTAGACACGTTCATAGGACCAGGGAATGTTGCTAGAACGACACCCGCTGCAGCCATTGATCCTAAAACTTGTGAAATGAAGATGAGAGAAGCGCGTATCCATCCAATGGCACCAATCAGAGCCATTCCCAGAGTTACTGCCGGATTGAACAAGCCACCCGACACTCGGAAGAACACCCAAGCATTGACGGCCAAGCTGAAACCGAACCCGAGTGCAATATATGTGAGCGCGCTGGCGTTGGGCACCTGAGTTATACCATTATCTTGGCCGCCCGAGCCCGATGACGATGCGTTGGCAACCTGCGTTGTAGCGAACGCCATGAAGAGGAAGAGGAACGTGCCGGTAAATCTGAAGCGACTCCATGTTAGAAAACGGTTTGTTCATACACTTGTTTCCCAGAAACATGTACTAACTCTCCAATCATAGCAGTGATGTGGTTGCGCACTCTGTTCGGCAAGTAGCCGATCAGAGGCAGGTGCAACTCTCTCAGCTTGTGGTTTTTCTTGCGCATGAAGGGCAAATTGAGGAAGCGATCCGATGGTCCTGCTCTGTCGGACTTCATCCTAGGGTCTGAGGGATCATTGAGAGACATTTTGCGCGCGTGCTGTGAATATGCGCAGTCGTTTTATTCAGTTTCGATGCCACAGGAGGAGGGGCAGCAAAGTTAGATGGTGTTTCGATTCGAGTCGTCGCAAATCGTTCGTGCGAGTCGTCCTTGCGAAGCGTTCGTGCGAGTCGTTCCTTCGAGTCAGTTATAGGTATCGGTCAGCATTTAGTTTTGCAAATCAGGGCCCCGACAGTGACTCTGGCCGATGAAACGCTTAAATGAGTGGACAAATGGAAGGAGATGAAAGACCAAGCTCAGTGCTACGAAGAAAAGGTAAGAAGCTGAAAGCTACTGCGCTCAGACGAAAGTGTACACCACCACCACCGTTGGGTGAAGGAGCGGGCAATGATACAAAAAGGCGAAGATGATCGTCGTGTCCGCAGCTCTAGTGTAGATTCATCGAAGCTACCACACCCGGGCGGATGGTGACGTACAGAAATACGTGAAGTTAGTTCAAAATAGTAAACCCTTGCTGCAGATCGGCTTTGCCCCATGGCACGGCATGCACGGCTGGTTGTGGTGGCACGAAGCTGAGAGCTGCATGAGAAGCAAGCTCTTGTATCGTATCCTGAGAGATTCAGTCGACCCCAGACGATGCACAACGATGCAACATATTGTCAAGATTGCCATGAGAGCCATCTTCCGTGCCGTTAGACCGTATAACGCCACCGACGCCCTTGACATTGAGAAACCGTTAAGTGTGCGTGAAACGAAAATGAAGGTTCGTTCGGCATCTGCGGGAGGGAAGCGCTGCTGATCAGCGCTCACCCCACCACCGCAGCACGGTGATAAGCATCAAGAATGCGGTCATTGCACCGATTGATCGGAATCGGGAAGTCGAACATATCGGTGTCGTGTGTTCACCTTTCCCGATTTTCTCGCCCGTCTGAAAACCTTGTCGACATGTCAGCATGCTAGAGGACTTCATGTTTAAGATGTGGATAGCGCAAGAGTATATTTCCGTTTCAGAGTCTGCGCGAAACAGGAGGGTTGGCAAGGGAGAGCCATTTCGAATTGTAGAGGTTCTCGAGCATATGGTAGGACCTTGGGTTGACAATTATCTTACTGGCATTACCACAATGCAGATGCATGCACCTCGAGATCAAGCGGTATGTTTTTCTGACGTGGATTGGCAAGACATGCGGCATTATTGCAGGAATGATGCGGATTTTGGTCAGATGTCGTCAAAGGGCATGAAGTAGCCGTGTACATTTATCTCATGGGAAGATATTTGGCTGTACGCGCAACGCATTGCGAAAGGCATGATGCCCAGGCTTGGTTGGTCGAGGGTGTAAAACTGTTTTGGCTAAAGACGATGAGAACTCGGCGGACAATCGAGGGTCCGAGTTTCATCTTGAGTTCATGTTGCCGGGTCCACAATGATGACGTTATGAATGATCCGACAGTCTTCATTGATAAAAGCAACTGTGAGATCGACCACCAGTCGCGGGCACAGTGGGATTCTTGAGCAGCACGACCAAGTATTCTGACATCTCACAACAACATAACTTGCCTTTTGAAACATTTGAGAATACGACATTCGGTTATACTCATCTTGCTGCCTCACTGGAAATGGCTTCTGCAGTCAAGAGAATCGTCTTTACAGGCGGTAGTGGAAAAGCTGGTCGCCATGTCATTCCAGAGCTTCTCAAGAGAGGGCACAAAGTAGGTGTCAGCGGTTCGTCGGCTTGGACCATGCAGTACTGATTAATGTGCATAAAGGTGCTGAACCTTGACCTCGTTGATTTCCCGGATCCTAACGCAGGTGTCTTCACGCTCAAGACTGATCTCACGCAATCGGGACAAGTCTTCAATGCTTTGACGACGCACTACAACTTTGCTGGCTACGAGACCGGCAAACCAGAGGGGCCCCCTGATGTCGTCATACACTTCGCAGCATATGCACGGAATATGCTTGTTCCTGACAACGAGTGTTTCAGCGCAAACGTTACTGCGACTTACAACGTGATTGAAGCTGCCTCAAAACTCGGTGTCAAGAAGATCATCACCGCGTCCAGCGAGACCACCTACGGCGTTTGTTTCAGTGAGGGCGACACCGACTACCACTCTTTCCCGCTGGAAGAAGACTACGATGTCGATCCTATGGATTCATATGCGTTGAGCAAAATCTGCGGCGAGAAAACTGCGAGAGGTTTCGCGAGGCGTTTCGGAAACGACATATACGTGCTGAGAGTCGGCAACGTGGTCGAGCCCCACGAGTACGAACGTGACTTCCCGACTCATGTCAATGAACCTATGACCCGAAAGCGCAATGCCTGGTCATACATCGACGCGCGAGACTTGGGCCAGATGTGCGATCTGGCCATCCAGAAGTCTGGTCTGGGCTTCCAAATCTTCAATGCTACCAACAGCTTCATCACAACAAAGGTTCCGACGAAGCAGTTTCTCCAAGAAGTGGCGCCAAACACGCCTATAACCAGAGAGATGGATGAGTGGGAGGCACCCTTGAGTAACAAGAAGATCAAGGACGTCCTTGGTTTCAAGGATGAGCACGATTGGAGGCAGTACTACAAGCCTTGACCAGCTTACCAAGCAAATAAGATGATATGAACCGCGGACAAACATCTCACGCCTTGCCCGCACCGAACCACGATAGTAAGCCAAATTAGCCAGTTCAGCAATTCACGGACATCTCACTTCTGCAAGATCGATCACTAATCGTGATGAACTGAGTCAGCCCCACGCATGTTCACTGATCCCAGGAGCGTGGTACGCCATGGCGTTCTCTTTCCAGCTTTATCGCCATCAATATAGCTGAGTGTCAACTTTGGTCGTCCACGGATAAGTATCCGCCTTTCGGACGGAAGAATCACATGCACGACCGCCACATCCGAAGGATCCGACGGTAGCGGAAAGCTTTTCCTATCTTGGCGCTGCCAGGTCGAACTCTAATTGCACTTGACATGGCACCCAATCCAATCAAGACACAAGGATCCTTGATACAGGGCTGGAACAGCAGTTTCGACTACACCACCTGCCATGTAGCCAAGACGGACAATTAGCAACCTCGTGTGGATACCATGCGCGGGGTCCCCGTGGGGAGCGATAGCATATCCGTGGGGGATGATGGTCAGAGCATGGCCTTTACCGAGACTCATAAAGACATCGTGGCCTCACATTGAAGGAGAAGAGCTTGTTCACACTGCCCACTCTTTCAGGAGTGTCGCATACATTGTCCTTAGAACCTGAAGACGACGGTCTGTCCTCCAGCCTCTGCCTCGTCCAAAATGGCTTCGAACCGTGATACCAAGGACGCCAAGTCGGACGTTGTTCTCGAGGAGTATGCGGCTGGCACGAAAGATGGTCTCGAGGGCGTCTTGACAGAAAGAGACGGCTTTGGTGCCCGCAAAAAGGTCGATCCCGTGGAGATCAAACTTGTGCGCAAGATCGACTTGTACATGATGGTCAGTCAGAGCCCGTGAGAGTCTTAAACCAAGCGATAAATCTGACATTGCCTCAAGCCAATTCTCTGGGTCATGTATTTCTTCAACTTTCTGGACAGAAACGCCATGATCAACGGGAAGTTGAACTCCTTGTCCAAGGATCTCGGTCTTAAAGGCACTCAGTACAACACATGCGTCTCAATTCTCTTCGTCGGGTATGTTATCATCACTCAGAAAACAAGGCCGTGTGGCATTTTCGCTGACATTAGGAAGCTATCTATTAGGACAAGTCCCCTCGAACATGATTCTCAATCGAGTACGACCGTCATGGTTCATGTCTGGTCAGTCTATGTGATGGAATCGTGCAATAGAGACCACGTCGCTAATTCCACAATAGGCTTCATGCTTGCTTGGTCTGTCGTGAGTCTTTTGACTTATATGGCGCACAATTACCATGGCATGTTGGTCTGTCGATTCATTCTGGGTATCACGGAAGCGCCGGTACGTCAATCACGATCAAAAAGGCTCTAAGCATAAACTGACTTTCTCAAGTTCTATCCCGGAGCTCTTTACATGATCAGCATGTTCTACACCAAGAAGGAGATGGCCACACGTATGGCGATTCTGTACACTGGCAATATGCTCGCCAGCTCATTCTCGGGACTCATTGCTGCTGCGGTGTTTCAGCTCGATGGGAGGAATGGACTAGCTGGATGGCAATGGCTATTTGTATGCCTCAGCAAAATTATCACTCTTGCTGGGTTTCAATTAACGGACGTTTGCAGATCATCCAAGGCGCTATCTCGATCGGCATTGGAATCGTCGCCATCTTCACCCTTCCAGATAGCCCTCTCCAGACCCGCTGGCTCACTCCTGAGGAGAGGGAACTGGCCCACCGTCGTATCTTCGATGATGTGACGAACCGACGATCCGAGGCCTCCAGCGTGTGGAAGGGTCTGCGTGAGTGTCTTGTCGATGAAAAAGTCTGGGTAAGTGTCGAGACGTGTCCCCATGCGCATGCCACAACAGACTGCTGACTATTTTTCTCGCTTGTAGTTGTTCTGCTTCATGGACAACATGCACCTTGCCGCAAACGGCTTCAAGAACTTTTTGCCTACTGTGGTCAAGACACTTGGCTTTGACACCACAACTACTCTCGCACTGACCTGCCCGCCGTACCTCGTCGCTGGTTTCATCAGTGTTGCTGTCTCCTGGTCCTCCGGTCGGTTCAACGAGCGAACATGGCATACCACAATCTCCAAATTGGTAGCTTGCGCAGGTTTTGCGATTGCTGCAGCAACCTACAACGTCGCAGCACGTTACGTCGCCATTATGATCTTCGTCGGGGCGACATATGGCGTCAACAACATCGTCCTCGCATGGGCTGCAGCCAGTTGTGGAGAGACTGATGAGAAGAAAGCCGTTGCCATTGCGATGGCGAACACATTCGGCAACATTGCATCGATCTACACACCCTACCTTTGGCCGGATGACGATTCGCCTGGATATCTCCCGGCGTTCATGGCGAGCATTGCATTCTCGGTGATGGTTATCGCGGCGGCCTGGACGATGAAGTGGATTCTGATCAGGAAGAACAAGAAGCTCTTGCTAGAGGACCCCGGTGTCAGCAAGCTCTTCGTGTACTAGGGCATCAGATTGTGGCTAACATCCGCACGCAACGGAGTATCGGTTTTGGCCGACCCACATAGTGTCAGCATTTACTGCGCCTTAACGCGTGGCACAATTACGATCTTCATGAACATTTGCAACAAGTCAACCAGCACATACGACCATAGGTCAGTGAGAACTGGGCATCCCGTCCGCTCTGCCATACATAAGCACTGAACCGGGCGACTAGTACTAGAGTGGGTGACCATCTGGGAATCCCGCCTGTTGTATGTT
>Ga0265797_10009134_pt1 | contig 13001 bp, 6 predicted proteins | sample P2T30metagenome_FD_192433 | JGI IMG/M metagenome (GOLD analysis project Ga0265797, IMG submission 192433) | Plant litter microbial communities from East Loma Ridge, Irvine, California - P2 T30 | ecosystem: Environmental > Terrestrial > Plant litter > Unclassified | place: USA: California... | reverse complement strand
CAAGCCGGTACAATCATTGACATGGCGTGTCGCGGATGTAACCACGCGAGGTGCTATCATTATGCTGCTACTGTACTGTGCAGTGAGGCTCTCTCGCTAGGCACCGATGTCGCTTTCATGCCCTGGGTAACCATGTGGAGAAAGAAATGGAAGGAAAAACTGGCAGATGGTCAGATAGATGGACGGAGAATATGGCGAAGGGGGAAGCATGGGAACTCGTGATCTGCCTTGAGCCGCGTGCTCCAAGTATACGTTACGTAAAATGCAACTCTTGGCTTGAATGTGGAATAGTACCTATGCATCATGATGAACAGCAACACATAAGCCACGATCTCTGTACCATGATGGATTTCAGATCCACATCGTATTTTGCTATGCATCTACACGTAGGGAGCACACGTGGGCGTCGGGTTGCGTGTAAAGCTTAATCTAGGTGTAACTTCGGCTCTGCAAGGGTGTTGCTTGCGATGGGACGTGTTTATCAGTTCACTTGGCTGTGAACTATTGACGCGATGCCCGGCACTCTCGTAGCCGGGTGGGGTAGGGCGTATGTAGTGAGTTTTTGGTATCAGGGAAAAGAAGGCTCGTAGGCCTCGCCGACAGCAGGAAATGGTACTCACTTGCAGCTGCGCTACTGTAACGCGCAGCCTGCAAGGATCCGAAGTCCATCCGGATCCGAAGCGAAGCCCTGCCGGATCCGAAGTCCTGCCACACGGGACGTTTGCTGCACTGGCGTGTCCCCACTGACCAGGCTGCTGCCTCTCGTACCGCGACAGCCTGCACGTATGTGGGCGGAGGAGAGACCGGGTACGGCAGAGAGCGGCATGTGATGGGGTACACAGACGGGGAAGTTGGCGTGAGGATAGTGTTTGGCTGCTCAGCATGCTGGTGGTGTACTGTAGGCGGAGAGTGGGTCGCGGGTCCAGAGTTCAGGCGGCGGAGTTGGGAGCACGACACTACAGCCACGTCTGCATGTGCATTGATTTGTCGCGGCAGTACGGTTACTGCTAGGGATGGCAGGTATCAGGTAAATGCACGAGCAGGGGGAACTGATGTGCTCGGCACAAGGCTGTGTAGCCTGTCTTTTTCCCGTCTTCTGTTTTTTTTGGCGAGGCTCGGGTCGTGGGGTGCCAGGGGTGGGTGACTAAGTGGATCTCAGCGCATGCCATGATATGCAGGTGATATGCAGGGGAGAGCGAGGGGGATACTAGGCCGGATTAGGCAAACATCCTCACGTCAGCTCCATCAGCATGCAAGCCGTGAGGACTGTAAATCCGATGGGCAAACTGGCTCAGATAAAGGCCCGGATCGGGAAGACGAGGCGGCGGGAGATGGGATTCGTGCATGTGCGAGCTGCAAGCCATCATCATATGCATCCACCACAACGTCATCCGTGGGACAGGCAGCCTTCTCTCGAGGCTGGGCAGCATGGCAGCATTGAAGCGTGAATGGAAGCCTCAATCGCGAAGCCTGCCGTACCGGACTAGCTTGTCGAGACAGGGCGTCGGCGCTGGCGAGGCCGGGTTGAGGATGGGTAGCCAATAGCCTGGTTTTCCGCAAAGCGTCATGTATGCCTCCCGCAGGTACGCAGTATGGGACCAGGCTGGGTAGTATGACTGGGTAGCATGGTGTGCTTATGAGGATGCCAGCGCCACGGGAACAGGGCAGAGGACGATGGCTGGCGTGTTGGGTGTGTGTGCAAAAGGCCAGGCAAGTTGGCACGAGCCCTTTGTCGGCTACGGTGGCGCAATCTTGCTGACTAGGCATCCCGGCTAAGGCGCGCTAACGGCCGCATCGGACACTTTCCCACCGGTCCAGCGCCCACTAGCGCGCTTAAGGAAGCTGCCGGCCGTGCGTTCGCGAACTTGTCAGACGTCCAGCCTTGGAGGGGTGAGAGGGGGGCCGGCGACCATGGGAAGCCTGGAGCTTGTATCGCGACCCCCAAGCCCTTCAACCCCAGTCGCGAACGCAGTGCCAGCCGCTCTGTAGTGGGTGGCTTTCAGCGATCGATAATTGGGAGGCAATCGTGTTTTTGCCTAATCGGGCCGCCCAGCGACTGAGGCCTCCATCCCACGGTCCTACCAGCTGTGCGCGAGCGAGCTGGGGGTACTAAAGAATGCATCCGCCAGAACATGTAGCGGTCAAGCAAACAGCAAAGATACGGTCGCCATGACAGCCATGATTGTACCTCCAGCCGTGAAGAAGCAAGATGCGGCGCCCCTCGACCTCGACGTCGACGTCTCCACCTCCCCGCGCCTCATCCTGGACACGGCCACAGCCACTGCCACAGTCACTGCCACAGCCACAGCTGCCACTGCCACAGCTGCCACTGCCACTGCCACAGCTACCACTGCCACACCCACACCCGTAGCCGTCCCGCCCCCACGAACGACTGGCCAAAAGCTGCGTGACTGCTGCCAGTCGTGCGCACGCTCAAAGGTCAAGTGCACAAAGGAAAAGCCGTCGTGTTCTCGCTGTGAAACAAAAGGCATCCCGTGCCGCTATCTGCAATCCAAACGCCCGGGTCGCATCCCAGGCAGTGGTGCTCGACGCTCCAACCCAGCCCACACCACCCACCGACCCAGGAGCAGGCCCGGGCCCGACGCACACAGCCTTGCGAGCCCGCGATCACGACAAGACAGCAACCCCGTCGTCGACGACGACGCTGCTGCAACAGCTGCAGCAGCCCACAACCCGCCAGCTCTTCTTTCCCCAACTTCGACCACTTTCGGCAGCCTCGCCGTCGACAGCACCCACCAGCGCGCCGACTCACTGTTCGACACATACTATGGCACCGCCACCCACCACTCCCCAGACATGCACATGGATGGTGACGACCAACATCTTCCCTTTGTCTGGGATGGCTATTTCGATGTTCTCGCTACCACCAACATGGACGACCCCACCTACTCCAACATGATGGACTGGGATTCCACTGCAAGCCCCTTGGACATCAATCTTCCATTCCCCGCGCCTGGCTCTCATGGCGATGGCCTATCTGCATCTGCCTGCGCCAGCCTGCCACAGTCGCCCGCAAGTCGACTGCTACCCACCACATCTCTCTTCCCATCGACAAATACGCCGCGACCAGACGTCGGTTTCCTCACTTCGTCCTCGTCAACACTGTCGTCCACCTCGTCTTCCTCCTCATCTTCCTCGTCGTCGTCGTCATTATTTTCGGATTACTCTACTCTGCCAACAACAACCACAACAACCATCGCATCACCAACAGCCTCGGCCAACAGCTACGGACAGTTCAAATCGGCCTCTTCCGCTTCCAGAGACCAGAACAAGCGCGAAACCAGCACCTCTTCGCCATGCATGTGTCTAGATAAGGCTCTCGATCTGCTCAAGGCCGTCACGAAAGACCCTTGCCCAGATCCGTCCAAGGCGCATACCAAGCCCGCAACACAGGCTATACTCGCCAAAAACAAGGAAACCATTCAAGCCACACTCGCTATACTAGCTTGCGAGTCCTGCATGGAAGATAGGCTGTTGATCATGGTCGCGCTGCTCATCGCCATGGAGATGCTACCACGATACGCATCTGCCGCCGCCTTGACCGGCTTAACTGCCTGCCTCTCCGACGCTTCCATGGACCCTTCTCGCTCTGATGGCCTCTTGAGCACTATGGACCCAAAACCCCACGACGAGAACCTTCCTCGACAAGCCAAACTGCAGGTGCTCCGAGAACTGCATTTGGTACAGAGACTCATCACTCAGTTATCGGCGAGGCTCAAGGGTCTGTCATCTCATGCAAGAAGCGCAGGCTCAATTGAAGCACTTCTGGGAGCTCAATCTTCCTTACAACGGCCAGGAAGCACAAAGACCCCCCAGAAAGCCGGCTTATCTAGCCACTCGTCAAAATCCTCAGTCTCAAGCGATACCGAGCTATTGCCAATCTCGACGCGCACATTAGACTTGGTGGAAGACGATGTACGGAATGGTCTTAGCTCCCTTTCGGCAGTGGTTAGGAATGCTTTGAAGCAAAGCTGAGGCCGGAGTAGGAGGCGAAGAACGCCGCGTGTGCATACCATAGTTAGCCTAGTTTTTGAGTGTATATACCCAATAATACCAAAGGATCATTACTCGTACTGAAACATCATGAATGATTGCCCCGTTAATCTCGCCGTAAACTGCGGGCTGCGAAAGGAACAAAAGCTTGTTATGCAGCGACGGCGGTATATGTACCCGTCTCCTTCTGAGCCGCATGCCCGTGTGGGGTAGCCGACGCCCAATCAGAAACGGCTTCAACGTGGGAGCCGGAACCCGCGCGTTCCATTACTTTTCCGCGGGCTCCGACATTGTACCGCAAACCCCATCTTACTATGCACCGAGGGCGCCCGCCTTGCTCTCACTGCTTTGCTTTATTCCATCACCCTATGGCCACTTTGATCCGATCGTCTCACCCCGGAAAGATTTTCTGCCTCACCCCATGGGCATCCGCAATCGATCACACCATGAAAAGAGGTCCAATTAGGCCACCAACCCTCCGGCACGACTTCTATTTCGCCGTGTGAAGTCAAAAGTCCATTACACCATGAACTCCTAATTGAGACTTCTCGCCTTACCAAAACAATACAACTTCCCTGCTAGAATAGATGACAAACGCCCAATGACTGTCGATAGCGTATCCACCGGTCTCCACAGAGTCGACCCTCGTATGGGGGGGGCCCCCCGTCCCCTAATGTCTTCGTATCCCCCGGAGCCGCCGAGGGTACGGGACTCCTGTCGGCTTACGTTTGAGGTTCATGATTCTCCCATGCTCGGCAGGACTTGGGGCTGCCCGTACGAGGTGACGGAACTCCAGGCGACGTGCATCAGCAGTGCGTAGTCTCTCGGCCCAAGATGTTGCAAGTCTCGGCCCAAGGTACTCGTGTGAAATCGGAGTTGGGCTAATTTGTTCTTTTTTTGCAGTCAACAACAATGTATCGGGGTGAAATGGGAGAAGTGGACAGTGAGACTGTATGACCCGATATCAGAGTCTTGTAGTTGATATAAAGAAGTTTGTTGAAATGGTATATTCTTGCTCAGTATCTTCATCTTCATCACCATCAGCCTCAACTACAATCGTTGCAGAATCATCTTCAACCCTTTTTGCCCCAAGAACCAATCTTCACAATGCCTCACATCGAGTCTGAGACATATGTTCCCGGCCGTCTTGACGGCAAGGTCGCCGTCGTCACTGGATCAGGCCGAGGAATTGGTGCAGCAATCGCGCTGCACCTTGGCCGTCTAGGAGCCAAAGTTGTGGTCAACTACGCAAACTCGACCAAAGATGCCGAGGGCGTGGTCGCCCAGATCAAAGCCCTCGGCAGCGATGCCATTGCCCTCAAGGCCGACATCCGCCAGGTCCCCCAAATCGTAAAGCTCTTCGACGACGCCGTCGCCCATTTCGGCCACGTCGACATTGCCGTTAGCAACTCGGGCGTCGTCAGCTTCGGCCACCTCAAGGACGTGACCGAGGAGGAGTTTGACCGCGTCTTCAGCCTCAACACGCGCGGCCAATTCTTCGTAGCCCGCGAGGCCTACCGCCACCTGACCGAGGGCGGCCGCATCATCCTCACCTCTTCAAACACGTCCAAGGACTTTAGCGTGCCCAAGCACTCGCTCTACTCCGGATCCAAGGGCGCAGTCGACTCCTTTGTCCGCATCTTCTCAAAGGACGCGGGCGACAAGAAGATCACCGTCAATGCCGTCGCCCCAGGCGGCACCGTCACAGACATGTTCCACGACGTCTCCCACCACTACATCCCCGGCGGCGAAAAGTACACGCCCGAACAGCGTCAGGAGATGGCTGCTCATGCGTCGCCACTGCACCGCAACGGTTTCCCCGCCGACATTGCCAACGTCGTAGGCTTTATTGCGAGCAAGGAGGGCGAATGGATCAATGGCAAGGTCCTCACCCTGGACGGAGGAGCCGCGTAGGGTGGACAGCTGTGGTGGGTAAAATAAATAATAGAGTCAGTAAACTCATTTTTTTTATGCCATGGCAGGCGTTTATGAATTGTTTAGTTCAAATTAAATACATATTTTATCTTGTAAATTTGATTATTAACCTGTTTGTACTGTGTAAACGTGACGTTACAGGACACATGAACCGTAGGGCCTTGTACATTCTACTAGTATCTTGCATGCTGGATTGGTCAACTGCTTTAAATATAGTGGGGATAGTTTTACATCCACACGCTGTCTTACTATTTTCTATACCAATATTCCCATTTCATTTTATTTCTTATTTTTCGCCGCTGTCGCCTTGAGGCCTATTCACTGTAGGTCCTGTGTGAAGTATCGAGTGTAGGATATTGGAGATATAGGGTAACGCAGTGGATTAATGATGTGGTAGAGTGGCGGTGGTCTAGGGAGGAAAATAGTGATATTACCGGAGATTTAATTATGAAGAGGGTACTATGGGTGAAGTACTTACCCCAAAATTCTTTTACCGTCTTCTGTCTTATTCTACACTACCAAACTATAGGATAGATTTTGTGTGTATTCTACGTGCTACGTCTATAGAGTATAGGGGGTAAAATATACAATAGAGAATGGATTTAATAAATCTAAGCCCACTTCTCAGAGGAAACAAGTATTTTACTCTTTCTTTTTCTTTCTTTCTCGAGTAACACAGCCCTGTAATAGAGCAAAGTAAAGCTATCTTATACATGTAGAGTGAGTAGGCACCTAATACTAAGTGCAGGACCAAACGCAAACTACCTTGATAGTATTCGACTAGTGTGCTAACAGTTTCTTATTGTAACACTTTATAACAAAGAATACATACTTGAAAGCCCTACCAGCAGATCTTATAGTTGCAAAGTAGTCTTTGCCACTTCTAGTGACGCACCAGCCAATGCGTGCACAAAGGACTTGTGAATTGGCCCCAAGGTCTTCGATATATATATCGAATACTTAAACTCGTACGTAAACATAAGGGGAGTCAAGTATAACTCGTCATCTAAGTTGTTAGCATATCTCTCATACTTTGTACTTGCGCAAAACCCAGTCACAACAAAACAAAAAGAATAACACCAAGAGAAAGGAAAATAACGAGAAAAAGTTTAAATGTGAATTGCCAGTAGAAAAGAGCTTTCTATTTTCCAAAAACATTCTACATGAATACCTGTACATACTACTACCATCACTAATTGTGCTTATGCAGACTTTACTCGTCATTTACCATGAACGCCCACTTCCCCGATTCTAACATCTCCGTAGAGTTGTATTGAAATATTAGAGAAGGAAAAAAAAGAGATTACTCGCTAAACAGAGGCTCTATAGTCCCCAGATTCACCATCCCCCCAAAAGAAAAAGATAATGCTCATTTTTCAGCCTTCTTACTCTGCTTGGTCCTCAGCTTCATAAAGAGGAAAACGAATGCGTAGCCCGAAAGAGCAAAGATGACGCAAATACCTGCATCCCTCCAGCCAAGATAGCGCTCGCCTAGGTTGACAGTGGCCAGATAGTCTCGACCTACAGTGTACTGGCAGACTTTGCAGCCGGAAGTGGCGTCGGGATTGACGAGGTTGGTGCGGCTACCGGGTCCACTCAGCCAGCCCTCTAGATACTGCGCACAGGTCTGGGTTCCGTTGCCGGAGGCGGCCGGGGGATCGAAGAGGGCGAACTCGGACTCTTTGCACTCAATCTTCCAGTCAAAGTCTGTAAAGACGAGCAGGGAGCCCATGAGGTAGTTGAACGGGTTGATGTAGTAGATCCAGTAGCGCCAGAATTCATGAATTTGCGCATATGGAACGAGCACGCCGCAGAAGCAGCAGAGCGTGGACAGCAGCAGCGGATTTACTAGCGAGGCAAACACGGCGTTTGGCGCGTACGCAGCCACAAACTGGCCGAATCCCGTGTAGATGAACTGGTAAATCAAAAAGACGAAGAATACAGCGCCGGCTTTGCTGGCTTCGCTAGGTAGGCCCGCGGTGAAGTAGAAGACGAGATAGTAGAGGACGCCGCAAAGGATGAGATATGGCATCTCGGACGTGATCAGCGCCGTGACAAACGACTGCCATGAATACATCTTGGACTTCTTTTCCCGTGCTTCGTAGATGTCGCGCCTCTCGATGAAGATTGGCTGTAGTTGGGCAATGACTCCGGGTGCAACAAAGATGTACTGGAACAGCGAGAACAAAATGTACTTTTGATCGGCGACTGAGTTGCCAATCTGCCAAAAGGTGAACCCGATGAAGAAGCCGGTTCCAACGTGCAGGATCATCTTGTTATCGAAGTAGTCAATGTCGCGGAAGAAGCTCACGTTCATGCGGTGTGTTACCAATTTTGCTTGGGTCCAGAATGTCGTGGCAAATTCGTGACCGTCATCCTTGGTGCCGGGTTCCTTGCTAGCAGCGTCGGAGATGATCTCGTCGAGGTGTTGGTTCAGGGTGGCTGACTCGGGGGAGTCGAGCCAAACTTGGTGCCAGTCTCTTCCAGTAGGATCGTATCCGCTGACAACGTCGATCATGTGTTCAGCAGGATTAGCGCCCGCTGGGCAGGGAGCGTCGTAGCGGCCAAAGTACTCCTTGATCGTCTGTGCGTTCTCGCCAATGTCGCCAAAGTAAACGGTTTTGCCGCCCTTGGAAAGCAGAAGAAGCGTGTCGAACTGGGCGAACAAGAGAGCCGAGGGCTGATGAATGGTAACAAGAACTGCTTGGCCAACATCGGCGAGCTTCCTAAGAAACCGGACTGTGTTGAAGGCTGCTTGGCCGTCAAGGCCAGATGTGGGCTCGTCGAGGAAGATGAGAATCGATGGCTTGGACACGAGCTCAACACCAATAGTGACGCGTTTCCGCTGTTCAACCGATAGACCAGCTCCAACCTTACCAATAAGAGTATTCTCAAGGTCGTGTAGCTCTAGGAGGTCGATGATGGTGTCGACATAGGCAAGCTTTTCTTCCTTTGGCACGTCGCGGCTTTGTCGAAGAAGCGCCGAGAATTCGAGAGCTTCGCGTACAGTGGAGTAGGCATCATGGACATCAAGCTGCTCGCAGTAACCCGCAGATCGCTGAAATGAGACTGGTAGTGGTCGACCGTCAACTAGGATTTCACCCTTGATCGTTCCTTGTGTTTTGCGTTGAGCGAGAACGTCCAAAAGCGTGGTTTTGCCGGCACCCGAGGATCCCATGAGCGCACCAAGCATACCAGGTTTCACATAGCCGTGGACATTGTCGAGTAGAGTTCGGTCGCCAGAAGGGGTCTTGACAGTGTACGTCAGGTTGCGCCATGTGAAAATCGAAGTGTTGCGGATAAGACTCTTTTCCAGACCGGTCTTTGTTTCGTCCGTTGCTCCCAAAGCACCATTGGTTGATGGCAGCTTCTCACCTGACTGGGCTTCTTCATCTTGAGCCCGAGACGCACGAAGTCTTGCAACCTGCTTGCTCTTCTCACGAGGAATGTATGCGGTACTTGAGGCTGAAGTGTCGTCCCAACGAAGTGTGAAGAAAATGGTGAGGGCAACGAATAATACCCACCATGCGAACAGGATACCAACATTGCGCCAGATGTTCGATGGCGAGTAGGAAAGACTAGTTAGATATTCTTCTCCGCTGAGACTGTTTGCACCAGGTCTTGCACCCCTAATTCCTGCGCAGGCTTGAGCGCTGGAGTCCTGGTATTGAGGCAGGTAATTGGGGATGAGATTGTCGTAGACACACGGGATAGTCGTTCCCTCGTACTCATTTGCCATCAGAGATTCAAAACCGTATGCCAATGGGTTTATCCAGTACATCCACACAAGCCATGGGTGCATGTCTGGTTTTGGAATCTCGTAGCCCATATATACGATTGTTGCAGCAATGGCGAAACCAGACACCTTGGAGGCATTGTTGAAGGTAGGAAACCCAGCGCCAATAGTCCTCATCATGGCCGTCATGACTAGCGTAACAACATAGACAATGAACCAATGGGTGAAGTATGCGGCAGCAGTCGCCTTTAGCGCGGTCATCCAGTATAAGATGAGTGTAAAACTTGTGATCTGGAAGAGCAGAATAGGTATGTCTGCCACCACCTGAGCGATGCAGAATGCAGCAGGGTTGAAAAAAGCAAAATTCTTTTGCTTTGCGAGAATCGGTCGGCCGGTGTAGGAGTCGTTGACTTCGGATAGGGTAAACAGGGCATTGAAGAGAAGCGAGAGAAACAGAGCTCCAGACTTGAGGAAGAGGCCTGCGGTATTGTCGGGTGCGTTGTAGAAGAGTGAACCACTGATCAAGGCTTGGATGATATTGGTAGCTTGTTTGATCAACAAGGTAGGCTTATCGTTCCAGAGAATCTGGTATTGGCGAATGATACAAGCTTTGACTTGAGCGGGGAACGACACAGTCATGGGTGAGGATTTCGGCAGACGACGAGACTTCTCTGAATCAATAGCCTGGCAAAAAGCTTGTGTGTTCGCCTTGGCCTCATCAGTGACGGGGTAATCGAGCTCCCTGTCCATGTTGGCTCTGATCTTGGACTGTTGATAGGCTTGTTGGATCTCGGCATTGGTGCGAGGAAACTTGGCCTCGAAGTCGGGCCTGATCTTGCGCTCGCTGGGCACTGTGACGCCTGTGAGGTAATCGGCAACGTTGGCTCCATCTCCACACATGAAGCCAAGAGACTCCATAAAGGGGCGTGCTTCCTCGCGGGGACCGTAGAAGATCTGCTTGCCCTCGTCCAAGACCAACACCTTGTCGAATAGGTCGTAGATGCCATTGCCAGCCTGATACAGAGTGACAATAGTCGCCATGCCCATGGTGTCTGTCAGGCAACGTAGCGCGCGCGTGTACTCCAAAGCCGTGGATGCGTCCAGGCCTCGCGTGGAATTGTCCCAGCATGCGACGCTTGGACGAGTCGCTAATGTTTCGATGATGGAGACGCGTTTCCGCTCACCTCCAGAGACGCCTCGCACGTACTCATCACCCACTTTGGTGTTTTCGGTGTGCGCTATGCCCATTGAGTTGAGGAGGAAACTCTTGAATTTTCGTCGGGCCTCTCCCTGGCTGGTCTCAGGTGTGTTGAGGCGGGTGGCAAAATCCATGGTCTCTCCCACGGTAAGCGTTGGGTAGAACAGCTCTTCTTCGTTGTTGATGACGATACTGCCGGAATATTGCTTGGCTTGTTCTATATCTAGGGAGCCAAAGTGAACATCGCCATGGACCTTTGCGTATCTGTTGTGGCTTGATTAGCTTTGGTTGCATGTTCAGCAAGAAATGGACAACGTACCCATTCCTCTTGTTAGCTAGCATCTTGAGTAAGGTTGAGCAGCCCGACCCTGGACGCCCTAGAACGAGGAGCATCTCGCCCGGACGGACGCAGCCAGAGCTAGATTCGAGTATGGGTTTCAGAGCTGGCTTCCGTCGAAGATCCTTGACGAGTTGTGGAACGTTGAATTGACTTATGACATTCTCCTGCAACCGCTCGTCCGAAGGCACCACTTCCACAGACAGGTCGCGCCAGGTGACCCCAAGTCTGCGAGCGCTAGCCTGGTTATTCATATCGTAGTCCTTGACATCTTCTGCCAGCCTCCACCCGACCTGTGTCTTGACCGATCCATCATGTCCACTCTCATTGAAGTCTTTGATGTCGTGTTGCATCTTCTCAGAAGATGAGAATGGTGTCGCTATTGGGGTAGAGCCGTGAGTATCCATTGCAAAAGTGCAATTGGGCACTGGCTCGAAGAAAGGCGAAGTCGCAAATAGTTTGCTTTGATAGTGTGAAGGCAAAACGGTATGTGATGTGGTCTACAGTATGTATACATGGTAGTTTTCTTACTAAGATCGTACATGTTACAATTCCGATCACCACAACAAATTACTAGACGACAGATCGGGAAACGTGTATGGATCTGGATTTCAGCCTCATACCAGGCCTGCACACACTCCTTGCAGGGGTGCTTTGCTGGAGACCGCGGGCCCCGCCGGCGTCTCGGCCGCCACGGGACACGAGAGTCGGGATAACCCGACTCCGCTTTTACCAACGTCAGGCCAATGCAAGGTGCTACCAAGAGATTCTTCCTAGGTTCCTATCTTTGTGCATAGGCTCATGTCCAAAATGTCGGAGTCATTGATATCGTGGAGGGCGACGGTCGTATTATTTGTGAATTCGGATGGCAGGGCCTGGGGCAATTACGTCAGCGCGCTACGATTCTTTGTTCCGACCGCCGGTAAAGGTGCGATCATCACTTGTTGGAATTACGCCGTCGGTACCCATTCTTGTGCCACCCAGAAGGTGTGAGAAATGCCTTGTTCCAATTATTCTGCACTGTCTGTATGGTGAAATCGCTGATTGTGCGTGGATGCACACCACCATGATACATTGTGCGTTTGGATAGATAACTAAGGAAGAAGGCATGTACAGAACTCTGAGATGGGGAGTGTACCATTTCAATCAAATATCCCGGTGCTAAATGGCGCTGGGTTTTTGGCTCTCGGTAGGATTCTATCTCGGGAAGTGTGCATCGGTCATGTTCTGTTTCTTGCTATATACGACAAGATGTATCCCATATTCTCAAGCATCACTACAGGGTTCATAACCTCATTGGTTGCTCTGCACGAGACTTTAACACTACCACAAGTTGTTCCAAAGACCCATATACATCCACCATGACGTCTTTTGCGATTCTTGGCGCTACAGGAAACTGTGGAACCGCCCTCCTCGAACTGCTTCTCTCCACCACAGACTTCAAAATCAAGGCCTATTGTCGCAACAAGGACAAGCTCTTTCGTCTGGTTCCTGCGGCCGCCGACAATGAGAGGGTTGAAGTCTTCGCAGGCAGTATCCTAGACGCCGATCTGCTCGGCAAAGCCATGTACGGGTGCAAGGCCGTCTTTCTCACGGCCACTACAAACGACAACATTCCAGGCTGCCACATCAGTCAAGACCTTGTCAACACTGTCATCAAGGCGCTACAGAACTGGAGGTCTTCGAACAAGGAACACCCGCCCATTCCAAAACTTTTGCAACTCAGTTCAGCCACCCTCGATCCCTGGCTCAGCCGAAAGAACCCCTTCGTCAACGCCATT
>Ga0265797_10009133_pt1 | contig 13002 bp, 15 predicted proteins | sample P2T30metagenome_FD_192433 | JGI IMG/M metagenome (GOLD analysis project Ga0265797, IMG submission 192433) | Plant litter microbial communities from East Loma Ridge, Irvine, California - P2 T30 | ecosystem: Environmental > Terrestrial > Plant litter > Unclassified | place: USA: California... | reverse complement strand
CGCTGCACTACAAGTCGTCTGATGCCCAACACTCTCTGCTTGTAGATCAGCCTCATCTGGGCGCCGCGCTTGCAGCGGGATTCCACCCTGGGACGTTGGTCTCAAAGACCACAAGCATGATCAAAAACTACATCACGTCATCACAGCCCCAGCCAACAGCGTTTCCATCTTCTCCAGTGGTACTGATGCGGGGCCACGGCTTTTCCTGCGTAGGTCAAAGCATAGAGGAAGCAGTGTATCGCGCGATTTTCACTTGTTCCAATGCTCGGATCCAGACCACGGCGCTCTTGATGCAAGGTGGCTACAATGTCGGCCTGGTTGGAGAACGATTTGGTGCTGGGGAGAAAGAGACTGGACCAGCGAAGAGAGAGGATGTGAAGTTCTTGTCCGAGCGGGAGTGCAAGGACGCTTGGGCTGTTAACCAGAAGCATGTCGAAAGACCGTGGGGTCTGTGGATTGCAGAGGTGAGCGACTGTAGTCTATATAGGAATGTGTATCTTGAGGAGGAGGATAAGGAGGGCCTGGATGCGGAGATGGAGCGTGACGAAGCTGAACACGAGCGATGAAGATAAGTTGACAGACGAGGAACGGGGATATTACGTGCTATCGAATGTTGAAACTTTCTCAAGTTAGTCACAATACTTCAACATCCCAAGACTTGCATATGTTGCGAACCTGAAAACCGTTTACCCAAACACAGCTAACGATTGCAAGACGTGGTCAAGGGGATGCCAAAAAATGTGCTCGTAATGGACAAAGCTCCGTGAGCTGACTCAACCGATGCACAAATACAGCTAGTCGGATGCAGGTGCATGTTAGACGAGCTGAGCTAAGGTGACAAACATTCTGTACACCCACATATCGTTTGCGGCTGAGTGTACGCACGCGATATGCAAGACGTACGCGAACCCCTCGGAGGGGTAGATAGGCTGCTTCATATACTAGGTATCTCCCGCTGATCCACGGTGAAAAAAGACATCTAAACTTCACCAGCACAATGGCGTTTGCAATGTTGATAGCAGTGGCCGGGATTGCGTACATCGTCGTGTTGGCCTGTTATAGAATATATTTCCATCCTATCTCTCACATACCCGGCCCGAAGCTCGCAGCATTCACCTATTGGTACCAATCTTACTATGATCTGTGGCCTCATTCAGGCCGTTTTCTTTGGAAGACTGCCGAGCTGCATGAACAGTACGGTCCCATTATTAGGATAGGGCCGAACGAGGTCCAGATCAAAGATCCCGAATTCTACAATGAGATGTATCCGTCCGGTAACAGGCGCCGGGAAAAGTCTCGACTCTTCTTTTGGACCGAGGGATGGACTCCTTTCGCGAGCAAGTTGGGGGGATTGCCAGGTGAGTTGCAGCGATGCATGGTCGTTGATGGAAAGTACATTCAGCGTAGCTAACACGAAACAGTGAGACAGATGCAGTCCTACATGCGCTTTCAGATCGAACGCTGATCCACTCACAGGATGGCCTGTTTGGCACTATTTCTCACGACAGGCATCGCTTACGCCGAAGCGCGCTTGCACCTTACTTTTCCAAGCAGCGGATCCGAGAAGTCGAATCGATCATAAAGCACAAAGTTGCGCTACTTAGAAGCAAGCTGCTTGGCCGTGCAGAAACAGGGGAGATCCTTAATCTCCAACGCGTATATGCTGCTCTCTCACTGGATGTCATCTCGCAGCATACGCTAGGGGAGAGTTGGGAAGCACTTGAACGTCCAGATCTAGGAGGAGGCATTGTAGACGCGATTCAGGGCCTCTTGATCCTTCACCCGTGGGGACGCGCATTTCCTTTCATTTGTCGTCAAGCGGAAGGCTTCATCTCGTGGGTCCTTTCGTTCCAAGACGGTAACAAAGATTACGGCAGCAATCTTCCAGGTTATTTCAGGTACCAGAAGCACACTGTGGCAAAAGTGGTCGCTCGTGCGGCGGCAGAAGAGAAGCCTGGTTCGTCAAGGGATACTCCGTTGCTGGAAAAGGTCATTCGCGAAAGCAACCTGCCTGAATCCGAAAAGAGCGTGTACCGCATGTCTGCTGAAACGAACGTGTTGCTGAGTGCAGGCACTGAAACGACTGCGAGGACGCTGGCTGTTGCGCACTACTACATCCTTTCTCGCCCAGATGTTCACTTTCGGCTCCTGAAAGAGCTCCGAACGGTCATGCCTGTACCTGGAGCCCCAGTTCCGTCAACAGACGAGCTCGAGCGGCTGCCTTATCTGGTCGGAGTCGCCCTCGAAGCCCTTCGCATATCCGACAGTGTCCCGTCGCGTCTGCATCGCGTCGCTCCTGACGAGGATCTGCGGTATGGCGACACCGTGATACCACGTGGTACTACGTTCGGTCAGAGCAACTGGTTCATCCATACCGACCCTGACATCTTCCCCGAGCCGAACTTCTTCAACCCAGATAGGTGGTCTGGTCCAGATTCCGAGCGCCAGCGTCGTTACCTGATACCGTTTGGAAGAGGTACACGAATGTGCTTGGGGTTAAATCTGGCTTACGCCGAATTGTATATCACCCTGGCGATGGTTGTCAGCGATCTTGAAATGGAGCTATTCGAGACCACCGAGAGAGCTGTTACGTGAGTGAAAGCGTTCCGATAATTTGAACGGCTTGATGCTGACACGAAACACAGCATGGATCACGAGCTCTTCACAGCTCAGTACCCAAAGGATAGCAAAGGTGTTCGGGCGAGAGTGAAGGGTGGTATGAAAATGTAGATCGTCGGTAGGACTTTGGATTTTTGGGCGACGTGATGTAAGAACTTAGGCTTGAGACTTAGCTTGATTGCAATAAATGCTGGCTTTTCGTTCTACCACATTTTGTCTTGTGACATTAAAGGATTGTCGTGTCGAGCTCCTTTCCGTGGCTTCTTCGCCTTGGGGAAAATCTACGCTGCGGACCCGTGAATGGTCAGTGAAGTTTGGGTCATCTCTTAGCGTCGGACGTCCTCCAGCCAATCAACGCGTTAAGCGGAAAGTCCGCCTCTCGGCTGCTCTCTCCTCCGCACCGCCAATCAGTGCATGTAACATCAACAGCAACAACAATAACAATAACACAAATGGATAGCGAGGCTGACTGGGCAGCCAACGCCCTCTTCTCACCATCAAAAGCACGCATAGTCCAGGCTCAAGCGCGTGACTGGGGTTTCGTCGACACATGGCTCTCGAAGCGATATGGCGGCAAAAGACTCCCGACCTTCGAGAGAAACGAGGAGACTTTAGAAGCCTTGTTGACGCTCGCCACACTCAACGAAGGTGCTGACGAGCAGCGCTCGATCGTCGACAGAGTCGAACAGGGTGCTCTATCCGGGTTCGAAGCGCAACGGTCAGGAATTGGCGAGGATGTCTACCAGGCGCTAGTGAGGAATCTGGACCAGAAAGGAAATGAAAATCTGGAGACTCTGGCCAAGATTGCACTCGCTCTTAATGCGCCTCCGAGAATTAGCATCGCAGACCTGGCGACTTCATCCATCGATTTGCAAAACGAGCGGTTTGACCTGTCTCAGCAACAAGTGCGACTACAGGACCAGAAGGCAGCACTGCAGCGTGAAGCGAACCGACTCAAATCTCTACTACGCGAGATCAAAGATGACGCTTTTCGACCGGCGCCCGACCTCGTCGAGCAGACTGTCGAGTGGACTAGAGGATCGAAGCATCTTAAAGCCAAGGTTGGCGAATACGACGACAGGTTGAGCGCTCTTCGCTCGAGCGGCCCACCGCCAGTCACTATAGAGCAAGTTTCGCAACAATCTCAGCAGTTCCAGTCTCACAGGATGCAACTTTTGGGAATTGAGGCCGAGCTCAAAGCTTATCAGAGCCTGCCACCCAACGCCCGAGAAGCAAAAGCAATCCTGGAACAATCTCGTGATGAACTGCGGCGGTTGTCTCAAAGACGTGACAGGCTGTTCGAGGGACTGGTACCATCTAGCTAGAGCTGGCATCACTATGGCCGTATCGATTACAATGTTCTGCTGAATATGCTCGATGCTGTACTGCGGTGTTGTGAGGCTTGTATCACCAAGACACTACAATGCATATCTACAAAGACAAGCAGAAAGTCTCCATCTCTTTGGCAACGCGATCCGGAGTCTCGACACAATGCCAATGACCGCACGCATCGAATACTTTCAAATCCTTCTTGGATGAGCCGACGTGCTCATAGATATACTTGACCCCTTCAAGCGGTGCAGACTTGTCTTCGTCGCCAGCAATAAAGAGCACTGGCGCTTTAATAGCGGCAAAATTCGGCTCTGGGCAATCCACAATGGCTTGACAGTGAGATGCGTATGCTTTGGGGTCCGAGCCCATGATGAGCTCGCGCATAAACCCGCGCGTCAAGTCGGAAGCCTGACTGCTTGTTGCAGCTTTCGGAATGGTGTCTGCAAGAGGCTCCATGCCGTCTACACGCTGGGTCAGCCGCCGGCGATCTCGCAAACTCCACAATTTATGATACGGACCTTTCAACACAGTCTCAATTCTCGAGCTGAACATCTCTGGCTTGACGGAACCGGGGTTCACGGGCCCAATAGGCACGACACCCACTACACGGTCGGGGTGTTTTGAGGCGACGATACAAGTCATCGTTCCTCCCATCGAATGACCAGCCACCACAAATTTCTGAATGCCCAGCGAGTCCAACAGGCTGACAGCATCCTCAGCAAGCCCGTCTAATGTGAGTTTCTCGCCCTTTGACTTGCTCCGGCCAGCACCATAGCTGTCGAGCGCGATGCATCGAAATTTGGGGGAGATCCGAGAGATAACTGGCATCCAGTAATTCTGGGAGGACCCCAGTCCGTGGATCATGAGGATAGGGACTTGGTCATTCTCGGCCTTGTGGAGACCACTGGAGTCGAAGTAGTGGATCTGGCGGTCTTTGATAGTGGCGTATGGCATTTTTGCGGTATTTTTGACAGTTTCCTCCTTGTATGATCGCACAGATCGTTCACTTTGTGATATCTCTGCAGTGTTTCAGGCTGATGTTGGGACAGTTGTCGGACTCCGCCTCCATCCTCGGCAGATCATGATGTGGATCGTGGTGACGTCGAGTCTTGGCGGCGACTTGATGGATGTCTTCGTCTCACCCGCGACATACATGTGCGCGGACGGAATGCACTCACCATGTTCTCGCTAATCGAACGACTATTGACCGTCACTTCCATGTTCATCGTACAGCGGACCAAAGCGCTGTGCCTGATTTGTCCGACCTTTCGGGTACTCGCTTTACACGTCGATGAAGACACTTCGCAGACAGCAAACGCAATAACTCGACTACGTTGGAGTATTCAACTGCTCTGAGAAGTCGAATGGTACCTGAACATGACAATTATTCTTTGGAATCACTTCGGTTCTCCAACGGCTGTTGACAGTGAGCTGTTCGATCTGACAAATACGTGCCTCTCAAGAGGCATCCCATGGCCACGGCTCCCATTTTTGACTTCTCGATCTCCATGCCCCGCAAAACCCAAAGACGACCACCCCGCCGGGACAGATGCACTAGGATTGATTGACATCTGTATCTGCCAATCACAGGAAGCTCTTACCCTTCTAGATGGGCCAGAGTGATCCACGGGCATGTGAGATATGGTAGGTTGCCTCAAAGATGGACATCGGATGCCGTTCGTCCAGAAGCGGGGGATTTCACTTGACTATAACGGCTACCAGGACTTATATAGATAGCTTTACGAATGGCCTTACTGCTCCTACGTTGATTGAAGTGTCAGGATTCTACAGTATTTGCGTCGATATTCTACTGCTCCTTTCCAAGACTACTAGCAGCAATAACTCGCACAACATGACTCTACCATTGCAAGACCACACGACCGAGGCGGCCAGGCGTGATAGCGGAACAACCAAAGCCGTGGATGGATCTGCTTCCAGCAAGTACATCAAATGGTATAGCAATTTACCATACCACTCACTCGACGAGAGCCTAACCTAAGTACAGGAATGCATCCGGCGTCGAAGTCGAGCAACCGGGCGAGAAAGAGAAGATCCAAGCAGTGTCTGATCAATTCAATCGATTCCAGATGATGAGTAAGTCCTGATCTCAGAAGCCATGCCGAGGTCTTGTTGTTGACGAGAGCATAAGACTTTAACGAACACATGCACTGCCTCCGCGGCACGCACCTCAAGACTCAAGGAGTAAGTCACGCATGTCCTCCATTGAGGCGAATCACACAACGACTAACCAGATTGGCAGTGTGTCGTCGGCAAATTCATCGTCCACGACAACCTCCCGCCGCACCTTGCCCAAGGCATGTTCGCGAAACCCGGTAGCTACGATTGCATCATGCGCTACTCTTCTCTCACCCCAAAAATCGTCCCGGACAACATTCCCGCGCCACGCGGTATTGGAATCAAGATCTTCGGGGTTGAAGGAGAGAAGATCTGGGGAGAGGACAAGAAGACTCAGGATTGGACTATGAACAACTACCCGATCCTGGAGCTGCGCGATCCCAAGACTACGAACGAGATCGCAGATTGCCTGGAGAAGAACTGGGACAACATCCCCAAATTCGCTGAAGAGCAGGCGAAGCGCGTCGATGCTGACGTAGCTACCTATGGTGGCCAACTGCCTCGCCAGCATAGTAAGTGGTCTTCAGTATCCTCGTATTGCACCAGATCTAACACAACTCCCCAGTGGTTGCCATGCCTCAATGGTCGCAGTCAGCATATCGCCACGGTGATAACGTTGCCAAATACGGTGTCTTCCCATTGGGCGAGGCCCAGAAGAAGATTGAGAATGACCACATCAAAGAAGATGACCCGATCAACTGTATCTCACAGTTCAACAGAGTGTTCCACATGACCCACAAGGTGACCTATAAGTTCTGCGCCCAGATGCTCCAGAACTTGGATGAACAGCCCGTTGACGATATTGGCATCGAGTGGAACGAGGAGAAATACCCGATGGAGCAGGTGAGGACTGAGCCATCTCTTTTCACAAAAGCTCAAATTCGCAGATTGCTAATCGTATTTACAGATCGCGACTCTCGAGTTCGAGCCACAAGACTCCTGGCTGCCTGAGTTCCGCACATGGTGGGACGACAGAATTACGTGCAACTCCTGGCACGGCCTGAAGACCCACCAGCCGCTCGGAAGCACCAACAGGATGAGAAGAGTAGTGTACGCCGAGTCGAGGAAGCTCCGCCTGCGTGTGAATGGCCATCGCAACTACATTGAGCCTGCAAGCCTCGATGAAGTTCCGGCACCCATTCCCGCACCACAGCTTACCTTGCCGCTGCAAAATGCGATCAAGACGGCGGAGCTCGATGGCTAAGGGTTGGACGAGACGGGACTTTTTGACGGTGTTCAGTTATGTATTTACGATGCAATGACGCTTTGCAATATTGCTTTCTCTGGCCTTGCCGTGCTATAAGATCGCCCGTTTTTCCAAAATTAAGGTGGCTCGCAAGACGTGTATTCGACACGGTCTCAACAATTCCAGTGAAGCGTGTCTGGGTGTACATCGCCTCCAAAAGGCCACCGTCCAGGTGACGCTTGAACACCAATGCCAATGCGACCCCAAAGTGCTTGAACGATCTGGGTGACGCTCGTTGCGCGTCTGTCAAACGCGATTTGAATTTCTCGCGATGACATTTGGGTCCACTGGGACATCGGCTGAGAGACAGAGCTGGTCCAAAAGACGTTGGTCGCTTCGGAAGAGTCGGAAAATCCTTGAGTCCACAGTCGAGTGCTACAATTGCCGGAACTAGCAATCATCGTGGATTGAGAATCGGCGACGGTGGCCAAATTCATCGCTGGATGTCGGTCACACCGGCGCCTCCGCTGCCGATTCTGTTCCTCTCGTCTTTGGAAAAGCATGCACCGCCCTGCTTCAACGCACCAATCAGGAGCTCTACACTGCTCTGGCCTTTGAAGTCGCTGGTACTTCTGAGCTTGTCAAGGTCATCAGAGAACTCCGTTGCAGCTTGGCGAAGGTAGAACGATTCAAAGGCCTGCTCGTTGTCAGGTCTGGGTGCCGGGGTCGAGAAAGATGGAGTCTCTTCGGCCGGCGAAGGACTGGCGCTCTCTCCAGCTTTTTTGGCCTGTTTAGATGCGGGCGCATATTTCTTTCTGGGTTCTGGGCTTGATATCGAGCCTTCGCTGTCAGAAGACGCCTCCGAGGACGATGAAGAGACTGCTTGGGTTAGCTACGACGTCGAATATCAGATGTTTGAAATGCGCACTCACCCTCGGTCCTAGCTTTCCTACTTCTTCTGGATGATTTCTTTGGAGCTGACATTGGAGGCGCCATCTTAAATTGATTATGTTTTGGTTGTTGTGAGATTTGATATTTGCCTTTGAAGTCCTTGACAGGAAGGTGCGATTCCTGCCTGAGGCCGCACTTCCGGCCCAGGCGACCACCTCACCTTCAACTACCTTCCTTTTAAGCAGAAACAACAACTTGAATTTCTTGCAAATTCACCCGCTCTTCATCGTTTCTTTCACACGGCCCATAATCATGTACTTCTAGAAAGCACGCGACCACCCTGTGACGAGGTTGCAAACACCAGGTCACGTACGCTTCATCCGATCGCCACCAGCTTACGATCGTTCAAACAACCTCATCAACGCAAACATAATGCCGTTAGGTATAACGCGTCTCAACGAGCGCACTCAGCGCCCTAACGCCCTCATAAACTTCATCAAAGCTCCGGATCCAACTTCCCTCGATTTCCTAAATCGAATCGCCGCTCAATGCTATCCAATCATGAAGCAACACCACATCTCCGTCATGTCTCTGGAAGAGTTCCCTCCCAACGCCGAATTTCTGGGTCGTAATTTCAACGCCGGCGAAGTGATTCAGCTTGTGTTGAAAGACCGGCAAGGCCGTTGGTTGGGCTTCAAGTTCGTGCAGATGGTCATGATGCACGAGCTGGCGCACTGCAAGCAGATGAACCATTCGAAGTTCTTCTGGCAGGTTCGGAATGGCTTCGCGGGCGAGATGGAGGGACTGTGGAGCAAGAAGTACGTGGGGGAGGGTCTGTGGGGAAGAGGCAAAGATCTGGTGACCGGAGCGTTTGTGAGGGAGAGCGAGCTTGGACAGGGAGACGTCCCTGAACATCTCTGCGGAGGGACATTCAGGCGAAAGGGCAGGAAACGCAAACGTGGAGGCCAAACGCAGGGTGTTGATGGGGTAGATGAGAAGCCGAGATTGACTTATGCGGAAAGGCAGCAGAAGCGTATTGCGAAGAAGTTCGGAGTGCATGGAGAAGGAGCAGCATTGGGAGACGACGAGCTGCTGCGTGGTGCTTACGAGTCAGCCTCTGGGAAACGCCATTCCGGCAAGCCTAGAGTGGCGAACAGCAAACGCGGACGTGAACTTCGTGCCCAGGCGGCGCTGGCAAGGTTTGGTGCGGCGAAAACGGAACCGGTCAAGGATGAGCCTGGTATCAAGGACGAGCCTTACATCAAGCAGGAGCCCGAGGACAGCGAGACGGATTCGGACTGGGACGATGCCGAAGTCGGGGGCAATCAGGGCGGCAGTGAGGCAGATATGGTCAAAGTATGCGGAGACGAAGGCGATGAAGAAGATGGGCATAACGAGATGGACGAACTACGAAAGATGGGTCAGAAAACACCACCAGCTGGCCGAAAAGGCCAACCAAAGCCTCAACAAGATACTACTACAGCGACATCGAGCCACAAGCAAGATGTGCCGGAAGCAGATCATATCGACTCCGACACCGAGAGCGAGCAAGATGTTGTCGCAGTCGATTCGGCACCCTCGCCATCAGTGCCAGTCATCAACTCATCCTCAAAACCAGCCTCAGCCAAAACCACAGCTCCAGAACCAATCACCAAGAGTGCTGAACCCCGACAGCCTGACCCAGAACTAAGCACCTCGACCGAACAGCCAGTAACCTGCCCAATCTGTTCCCTGGCCAACGATCCTTCAAGTCCGACCTGCATGGCCTGCTCCAATGTTCTACAACCAACCCTAATGCCCGACCACTGGCGCTGCAAAAGTGGAACCTGCAAAGACGGCTCTTACATCAATGCCGGCGATGTTGGGCGGTGCGGCATTTGCGGCGAGCAGAAACCCAAGTCTGGCGGAGCTACTGCCAGTGCGAGACCCGGTGGGACGCGGCCGGTTGGCGTGATTGAGGGTGATGTGTTGAGGTGGGATTGAGTGACGGGTTCTTCGTGCTTTTTGTCGCTACCTCAAGGAGGTTTGCGGTACGGTGGATTCTGCTCCAAGCGGTAACAGAGAACCAAGCTGCGACCACAGTAGCGAGTCCAGATCTACGTGATAACGCAAGGCCGTATCACTTCACAATCGTAATGGTCGGCCATACGAGTGCCTCCATAGCGGATGTGATAAGTTTCTCTAAAGAACAACGTATCTTGACGTCTTAGTGATAGTACAAGAGATTACACATGTTGTACATACGGATGCTGCTCCTTCAATGCTAAAATGACACCACGCTCACTGCTCGAGCATGCAACCGACGAGTTTGTCGTACGCGAGCCTTTCGCAGATGACTGGCATCGGTCATTTATGGGTCGCCTCCCTTCGTCCAATTCACCAAATCCGCGACCTCTGTCTGCCGTAGTTTATACAGCTTCAGGAGAAGTCTGCACGCCGCACGCTCTGGTTGATATTGATTCCGTCCCTGGTCTTGATCGCGATCCAGATGGAAGTCTTTCAGGCTCCTTCGCCCAATTCTCGTCCAGATTTGACAACACGACCTCAATCCTCATCTAGAATGCCCTCTGCTTCAAGAAGTGCTCAACCTTGGGCCCATGGTGACCCTTGATCATAATGTGCCCAGTCGTCCTGTTGATCACGACCTCCTTCTCCGCCAAACCAAGCAACTCCCTCAGCTCGTCCCTCAAGACATCCGATTTTCCGTCCACCTTCTTCACCCGAGTGACCAGCTTGTTGCCGCCAGCTTTACGTAGTGTGTAGATTGGCAAGTGGTTGCTCGGCGTCCGTGTGACAAAGTAAGGGAGATTAGGCGCGCAGAGGTGCGGCGCTAAAGGCTCAACGGGATCCGGGATCAGTTTCTCGAGTTTGGGCTTGTCGTGCGATACGCCGCGGGTAGGGTAGTGGCGCTCGACTTTGGGGTGGTTGGTTCGGTGCGAGGCCCTCGATTCTTTGGGTCGGGGGAGCGATTTCATGGAGCGAGGAGGGTAAGATGCGGGAGCGCTGCGCGAGGCGACGAGGTTGGGGTCTAGTTTGACTGGTCAGCTAAGGTTTAGGAATCAAATTTGCGATTTCATGCTAAACATACCCTCACGAAGGCATGGTGTGCTGGTAGAGAAGCGCATGAACTGGCGCAGCGTCGCCGGGCGCGGGAGGCCCATTGGGCGGAGGAAGGACATGAACGGCGCTGTGGCAGCCATGGTGGGTGTATTAGATGAATGAACCGGTGAAAGGCACACGTGATAGACAGTGCAAGTGAAGTGAATAAGAAATGGTGGTCCCTCGTCTCGTGATCGTGTGCCGTCTCCTGCTTCTCGCGCCTTCAACTTCAACTTCAACTTCAACTCTCTCCGCGTTTGAAGTCTCGCGGGAGCTTCCTTGGCAAATTTGGCCGCACTTTCCCGCAGCGAAAACGTCCAACTCATATACCAGCGGGGCGCCAGCCAGCGACGACGACAGTGATCCCATATACACACAATCGCAGCCATGGCCGACACCAAGCCCGACGTCGCGAAGGAGCACTCGCTGCTGCCCAAGCTCATCCCCCACCTGGACCGCCACCTCGTCTTCCCCCTGCTCAACTTCCTCGAGGAGGAGACCCCGGAGGACCAGAGCATCGACGACATCACCCAGGCCAAATATGCCCTGCTCAAGGAGACCAACATGAGCGACTTCGTCGGCGACCTCTATGCCACCATCAATAACCTCCCCGAGAGGCCGCAGGAGTACGACACCAAGCGCGACGAGACCCTCGCCAAGCGCACCCAGTTCGAGCAGGACACCGAGAAGATCCTGGGCCTGCTGGGTGACAGTGAGGTCGTCAACAACCTGCGCGCTGACAAGGCTGCCAACTTGCAGTATCTCAAGGACACCCACGGCGTGACCCCGGAGATGGTCGACCAGCTGTACGAGTACGGCCAGTTCCAGTACTCGTGCGGAGACTACGGTAGCGCCTCGGACCTCCTCTACCAGTACCGCATTCTGTCCACCGACAACGACAAGACCAGCGCTGCCTCGTGGGGTAAGCTCGCCTCCGACATTTTGACCACCAACTGGGAGTCCGCGCTGGAGGAGGTTTTGAAGATGAAGGAGAGCATCGAGACACGTCTGTTCAGCAACCCTCTCGCACAGCTGCAGCACCGCGTCTGGTTGGCACACTGGGCACTCTTCCCCATGTTCAACTACGAGCCTGCGCGCGACCAGCTCACCGAGATGTTTTTCTCCCAGACTTTCATCAACAGCATCCAAACCTCGGCTCCCTGGCTCCTCCGCTACCTGGCCGCTGCCATTATCACAAACCGCAGCCGTCCTGGAAAGAACGGCGGTGGTTTCCAATACGGCAACTACCAGAAGCAGCTCAAGGATCTCGTGCGCATTGTGCGCCAGGAAGACTACGAGTACAACGACCCGGTCACCGCTTTCATCAAGGCCCTTTACATCGATTTCGACTTTGAGGAGGCTCAGCGTCGCCTGACGGAGGCCGACGAGATCCTCAAGTCCGACTTCTTCCTCGTCTCTGCCTCTGAGCAATTCCTGGACGCTGCCCGTCACCTCATCTCTGAGTCATACTGCAAGATTCACCAGCGTATTGACATCAAGTAAGTTGATTCTCAAGGAATAACCATATTTCGAACTACCACTAATCTTCTCCCAACAGGGACCTCTCCACCCGCCTCGGCCTTAGCCAGGACGAGGGTGAGAAGTGGATTGTTAACCTCATCCGCGACACCCGCGTCGACGCCAAGATCGACTATAAGGCCGGCACCGTCATCATGAACCACCCGCCCATGAGCGTCTACCAGCAAGTCATCGAGCGCACCAAGGGCGGCTTCTTCCGT
>Ga0265797_10009132_pt1 | contig 13002 bp, 8 predicted proteins | sample P2T30metagenome_FD_192433 | JGI IMG/M metagenome (GOLD analysis project Ga0265797, IMG submission 192433) | Plant litter microbial communities from East Loma Ridge, Irvine, California - P2 T30 | ecosystem: Environmental > Terrestrial > Plant litter > Unclassified | place: USA: California... | reverse complement strand
CTGTACAATGATATTGTGCGTTGTTCATGCCGTGCATGCCTGAAGACGTGGGCCAGTGGGAGGAGTTACCGTGACGGACGCCGTGAAAGGTTCACATCAACGCTGGTAGTTCTCAGCCCTAGGCTCATACCTAGCAGTCGCAGGTTACCATGGTGTGCCTTGCCCGATCAAATATCTACAAGTGGAGAGCCGTGATCTTCATCATATACTTGGATCCCTAGTATCGAAAAAGTGGTCGCACGAGCTGCATAGTCGATCTTGGTCTGTCCATGTATCAACAAGCTGAAACGTCTTTTTTTACGATCAGTGAGGACGCTTTGCGCTACATCATTCAACTATCGATGTGACTTTCTGGGCTTACCGTGGTGAACACGTTCGACGGCTCGTTGCAAACGACTTGTGCTTTTTGTTCGACTCAGACAGTAGTTACGTACTTTTTGTTCTATCACCAGGCGCTTTATCTCGCACTTTACTTCAATCACGACGACTATGATCGCAATTGCTGCAACATTAAAGATCATATCACCTCCAAATGCTTCGTACGGTACAACGAATCAACCATACACATAAAAATCACAGGAAAAGCCATCTTGACGTGTAGGGTTAGGGTTAGGGTCGATGCGCAGGGTCAATGCAATGAATCTACGAGACATGGGTACATGTAAGGTTTCTTGCATTACTATGGTATTGATGTGAATGCAGGTGTCAGATATCAAATCACTACGTTGGGTATTACCGTATGCCGTCGGCTCGCATGCCTTGGCCTTGGTGATGCATACGTTTGGACGTTGCTGTATTCAGCAACACAAAGTCTACATGTAGGTTGGCGTTTGGGTTTGGAAACGGCTCTACAAATGAGAAGTACAGTCCGTGGCGCCACGCAGGTACACTGAATCTCACAATGACACTGTAGAGCATGTGAGTTATAAGTATGGTAAGGTATCTATAGTTCTACAATAAAATCACCATCTGAATGGACGTGTCTGATGCACGAATGAAAGGAACACAGCTGCCGAACGCGCCAAGTGACCGCCATTGAGATGGAGATCCAATTGCTGCCGGACATCACCTCCGACCCATCAATTGCCATTATGATCCATTCCCAGCACACAGCTACTGCATCTATCGAAAGAAAAAGGAATCAGTCTATTACCACGAGCAATTACCATAAAAGTGATCCCGAAGGACCCCTCCAAAAGCAAGACAAAAAACGCCACAAGAACCTTGGCCTCTGGAGACCCCGCACATAACCCTCCCATTGAAAGCATCACGCTTCGTGGGCACATGCCCATCCGCGTAGTAGGCGAGGCGCGGTCACGGACAGGTAACCTTCGCATGGCCCATTCGAGGCATCCGGCCTAGACAGCTCTACTCATGGCTGTTCGGTAGAGAGCATGGCACTCGTGGTTCTGATGCGAGTAAGAGCGGGGAGCGGCAACTCTGCGTGAGGAGTCGTTGCTCTTTGCCGTTCTTGTTGATTGTATACATGTGGAATTGAGGACCTCGTTCTGCGGTCTTCTGTACTTCTCCACGTGCTTGAGTTACTTTGACGGATCAGCATTGCCAGCGAGTCCACAACACGCGCTTTAAAGCCGAAGGTCAACGCCCGCAATACAACACACCATGTCTTCAGGAAAGCTCATGAACGCTGTGCGTTTCCATGGCAAGGAAGACTTGCGCTTTGAACAGATTCCCGAACCTGAGTGCGGTAAAGGGCAGGTTAAGATCAAACCTGCGTGGTGTGGCATTTGCGGAAGGGTGTGTACGAGACAAAAGTCACAACAAGTATGGTATCGACATGCTAATCTGATTGTGCAGTTCGTAGCTAGCCAACTCTAAGTACAAGACCACGCGAGCTTGCTAACAACCCTCTTGTGACCTACATGAGTTCCTTGGAGGCCCATCGCTATGCCCGACAACACCACACCCTATCACGAAAGAGACGGTGCCGTTGACATTTGGTCATGAGTTCTCGGGCACGATCGAAGAGGTGGGAGAAGGTGTTTCTGACGGTTTCTCTGTCGGAGATCGCGTGGTGGTACAACCTATCATCTACGACGGCACGTGTGGTTCTTGCGAAGAAGGACTTGTGAATTGTTGTGATAATAATGGGTTTGTCGGCTTGAGCGGTAAGCTTGTTTTCCTGCGTCGATCGACTACCAACACATGTTAATGTCACCTAGGCTGGGGAGGAGGTTTGTCCGATTTTGTTGTTGTACCAGAGTACTGCGTCGTGAAGATCCCAGACAATGTCCCTCTAGACGTAGCAGGTGAGTCGAAGAAGAGCTACTTGGCACGTATTGAGATGCAGTAGCTGACCACTTCTTGCAGCTTTGGTGGAACCTCTCTCTGTTGGCTGGCACGCTGTGAACATCTCTCCGTACCAGGCAGGCGACTCCGCTTTGGTTTTGGGTGGTGGTCCCATTGGCCTCTCTGTCATCCAAGCACTCAAAGCTCGCGGCTGCGAGAAGATCATCGTCTCCGAGGTGAGCTCGATGCGCAAGCAGTACGCGTCCGACTTTGGCGCACATCACGTACTCGACCCGACCAAGGATGACATTGTTGCCCGATGCCGTGAGCTCTGCGACGGCAAAGGTGCGCATATGGTCTTCGACGCAGCAGGCGTTCAGGCGGCGCTCAATCAGGCCGTCAAGGCGATCCGGGCACGCGGTACTGTCATCAACATCGCCATCTGGGAGAAGCCATTCCAGCTACAGCCAAATGACATGATCTTCCGCGAGCGCAAATGGATCGGTGTCGCGACCTACCAAAAGGGCGATTTCCAAGAGGTGTTAGCTGCGATATCGTCGGGGCGCATGACAAATGTAGAGCAGATGATTACGAAGAAGATTGGGCTTGATGAGGTCGTCGAACAAGGCTTCAGGGCACTGGTCAAGGACAAGGACAAGCAAGTCAAGATCTTGGTGCGCGCAGGCTCAGGAGCGGTGTGAGAGGAGCGTACGTAGGCGGCGCTGCATGCATTCGAAAAAGGGGCATTCCAAATAGGCAGGTGTACTATATGACTTTACCCCATTGGAAAACATCCTGTTCGTCAGTGTACTTCGTGGTGTACATCTCGCCGCGGCGCGATGATCGCTATCTTCCATGGCATGCACACACATAAGGTGTGTCTTATCCAGTAGTAACTTGGCAGAGAGAGTTTGCAGTAATGATGTCGACGTCAACAACCAAAGATCTTCCGATGATGAAAGTGTACCGACGGACCTGGCAGAGCAATCGAGACGGCCCAAAGTTAATTATTAGTTAATCAGGTGTGAATCAGGGTTGGTGTGGCTTTCGTCATCGTCCGAGGCGCGCTGGCAAGGGACTGCTGCTGCTGCTTTGGGAGGAAATCATGTACGGTGCGCGTGTACAAGGCAGAATATGCTCTGAGAATGACCGCGATGGCGTTGAGAAGCCCGCGGTGTACACTGTCTCTTTCTGGGTATTGCTTTGGCCGTTCTAACCTTGTTGTGGTGTCGTAGAAGATGTGGAACGGTCTGGGCGATGCCAGGAGAGTGGCTGTGCGGCGCAGCGATCACAGGAGGAATTCGTGGCTCAACACGCGCGTGCAGCCACAGCCTCACCGTGGGCTCAAAGCTATGCTTGCCCTACGTCACACGACGATCTTCCCAGACAAAGGAGATTAAATCCAACGCCTCCTCCCCATCAGACTTGCAGAATTCGAATCCTTCATATCACTGCCGGCGCGCAAGAGAGGACTATCCTTGCTTTGCCTCTACCCTGTACAACAAGACATCTTCCTCACAGAGCTATCTCTCTACAACACATCCACCATGGGTCTCATCAAGGGCGGCTTCTTGCGCCTGGTGCAAACACTGCTCTATGCCCTCTGCTTCTGCTGCGCCGGCATTACCCTCGGTATGCACTAGCTTGCCATGACACGCCAAAGCACATAGCTAACATCACACCCAGGCATTTACTCTTACTTCCTCGCGGTGCAAGCCGATCGCGACCAGGGCATCCCTAGATGGCAAAAGGCTGTTGAGGGCATTTCTGGCGTCGCTGTTGTGTACACCATTGCTGCCGTGGTACTCACATGCTGCCTTGGTGGCATCAGCTTCTTCGCCTTCACCGCGATCGTCCTCGACATCCTCTTCGTCGGTGGTTTCATCGCAATTGCTGTCCTGACCCGCCACGGTGCCTCCTCCTGCACTGGCATTGTCAACACCCCTCTTGGCATCGGCAATGCTGATGCCAACAACTCTGAGGGCTTTGGCAACAACGGTCTCGGCACTGGATCCGGCGAGAACCTCACCTACTCTGTCTCTCCTCGCAACGCTTGCCGCATGAACACTGCCGTGTTCGCTGTGTCTATCGTTGCCGCTTTCCTGTTCCTCATCACTGCTCTCTTCCAAGTCTTCCTTGTCCGCAAGCACAAGAAGGAGAAGCGTTTCGGCCCTGGCCCGTCCAACAACTACACCAGCGGCCCTGCCAAGCGCAACTTCTGGAACCGCAAGAAGAAGACCACCGACAGGGATGCCGAGAAGGATGTCATCACTCCTGCTGCAGCTGGTACTCTTAGCACCGGTCACGCCACCGACATCCGCCCCTCGCACGACACCGCCTACACTGGAAGCACCGTTGCCGCTCCCGGCGACAGGTACGACAAGGTCGACGGTGCTAACGGATACGCCGCTCAGTCTCACCACGGCCACGCTGCTCACGGCTCACACGGTGCCTACTACGGAGCTCCCCAGGGAACTGCAAACCCGTACACCATGGAGACTGCCGACCAGGGCCAGCACACTATGCTTCGCGACAACAACCCCGTCTACCGCGGTGCTGCTTAGATCATTGCGCGTAACAAGTGCAACATGATCCACGACAAGACTTTCGAGTCTGCTGACAGCCAGTCCGCCAACACTGACTAGCCACTTTTCTTTCTGTTTGTTCCACAACGAGGATTAATGAATAAGATACCACTATAACGCCACCTGTAACATAGCACTTCGAAACCGAAGGCGATACGAAGCTGGGATTGGATGGTGGCAAGGAGCGATGTTTACACTAATAATATATGTAATTGCAAGAATGACATCGGCACCTAGCCGTTAATAGCTCTACACCTTTTCACTTCCAACTCCATTCACTCTTCTGTGGCTACCATGGCGCCTCCATTGACAGGGTGGTGTACAGGCGTGCACCATGAGACGTCTTGTCTTTGGGCGCGCCAAGATTGCTCATTATCTGAATGTCTCAAATGTCACCACAGTGTCTTTGTGCACGGCTACGATAAAGTCCGCACACGGAGCAGCTCTAGACATGAGTTGTTAGCCGACAAACTGGGGAGGCATCTTGAAGCGATGAGAATGCCATAATGGGTACACCAGCTGAATCTCATGGTAGTTTTCGTGGTGATCACTGCAGGTGCTTTACGGCTCCAGAGCTCTACTCTTGTGTGCCGAGAGAGCAGCATTGGTCAGATGGTCGAATAACAGCATGACATGGGTCATTTTCGGTCTTTACACAAGACTCAGAATTATTTTGTCGCTTGAAAATGTGTATTCCAATTTCTTATACAGCACTATACAGCACTATACCCTGTAAATGAGATGAGGTGAGGCTGAAAGTTCTGGCTCAGCAACGAATGGCCTCCGGGGACGTCATTGTTGATGGCTTAGCGCGCGATATGGGCAAGAGCACCTGCAAGATCACAACGGCCGACAAACACACCACTCATCCACACCAACATCTACTTCGTACACTCTTTTCCACGCCGTTCAATACCCGCGAAAGTTTTTCTCCCGCTCAAGGCTCTGTACTGCCGAAGGTATGTTCCCTGCTCTCTACATTCCCGTCGCTATGCTGACCGCTCGGAATGCTCCAGGGACCCCTCTCCACCACCACCAACATAAGGCACAAACCCGCTACGCGAGGCCACCATGACCTCCTTCATCCAGACAATGTTCGTCCAGTCCTCCCCTCCGCAATATCCACACTCGCCCAGGCCTCTGCCCGCCATCCAAAGCAACGTGCTAGTCGAGTCGGAGTCGTACCTCCACCTGCCATTGCCCAGCAGCCCAGACTCAATCTACCAGAGTCCCCTGCACAAGCAGATACAGACCTTGTTCTCATCCGACAACACATCGACCAGCAGTCTGGGCTCGCAGTACCCTCCCTCTCCGACACGACGGCAGGAAGCAAAACAACACGAGGCACAGAGAGGCTTGGGCTATGGATTCACGCAGATAGCGAACCAGGCTGACATTTTTGCGCGCAGCAACTCGAATGCTCGCAACAGACAGACGTTCCAGAGCCAGAAGCGTGCTAAGGGCACGAGCACATGGCAGCTGAAGCAGTTCGCTGATGCGACGCTGGGAGGAAACAGTTTGAGGAAATGCGTACAACTGCCTGAGGGCGAAGATCGTAGCGAGTGGCTGGCGGTAAATGGTATGAGATTTCTCGTTTTCAGCGAGTGATCACACATAAGCGACAACAGCAGCTAACATGCCTCCTTCCAGTCGTCGACTTCTACAACCAAGTCAACCTCCTCTACGGCAGCATCACCGAATTCTGCTCGCCCACCTCCTGCCCTGAAATGAAAGCCACCGACGAGTTCGAATACCTCTGGCACGACCCGCCGTCCTTCCCCAAACCCACCCGCCTCCCAGCGCCAACCTACATCTCCCACCTCCTCACATGGACCAGCAACCACCTGTCCAACGCACAGCTCTTCCCGACAGCACCAGGCGTGCCCTTCCCGGCTGATTTCGAGAAGAACGTACGCCAGATCTTCAAGCGTCTGTACAGGATCTACGCGCACATCTACTGCCATCACTACACTGTGGTCCGAGGCTTGGGTCTGGAGCCGCATCTGAACACTGGCTTCAAGCACTATGTGCTATTTGTTGAGGAGTTCGGACTGGCTGACGAGGGTCGCGGTGGCAAGAGGAGCGAGTGGTATGGACCGCTTGGAGAACTGGTGGAGAGCATGCTGAGGAGTGATTGATGAAGAGATACTTTTCAGTTGTGATGGCGTTTGTTCATGCTGTTGTGGCTACCTTATGGGTTCATGGGCTAAGGGTGCACTGTTGAGGGATTTGGCGTTGGTGTCCTTTTTATGAGGGGCTACAGAGGCTCTCTTTGGTGAAGAGAAGAGCGTTTTCACAGTAGCAATATCGTAGTCTGACTTGCGATCTTAGTCATTATGCATACAAAGACACTTACTTCTTCAAGACGGGGAACAAGCTTAACGCGATTACAGTTCGTGCTATATGAATCCGGACGCCTAAGTGCAATTCATCATTGACACCACCAGAGCCAGATCCGCGTCTCCGTGGTTAGTGCCGAAGCACCGCTGGGTTTGGGTATCTGGGCGCACTTGCTTGACTTGCGTGATGTTGTTCACCAAGCGGTTTGACTTGAACAGGTCAAGCAAGCTCTGCAGCGAAGTCAAGCGAGACAAACCCGCGGCCCAATGCAAACATCGATCCGTATGGAAGATCATAATTGTGAAGAATCGCACACCGGAATTTCGATGCGACCAGACTTCTGGATGGAAGAAATGGAGCGAATTTTAGAATGCGCATCTAGGCCGCCGCCTCCGATTCCTGTGCACCAGTCTTATGTCTTAGGACTTCGAATGTCTCACCGGCTACGAGGATTGAGATCGTTTGTTGTTACCACTGGGAGGGGTTTCAGTTCTGGTTGACTGAGCATGTCATCGAGATGTCATCAGTACATTCATAGTCAGTAATGTGCAGATATACTGGTCAGTGGAGATATCTTCGAGTTCCATGGTGTCGCGTCCAGCGCAAAATCCATGCCTACATGTATATACAGTCAAGCACAACGTCACAGGCAAGCGGAAACACCTCATCGGTCGATACCACAACGCCAAGAGGAGTCGGAAGGACGCAAAGATTCTAGACAAGGCGGTTATGACGTTGTGATCGGGTGTCCCGCGCACTCTGCACCCGCAGCGCGTGTCCGCTCAGCGCACGGAGAGTCTCGAGCGTCACGTGGAGGCGGCGGGAACAATATGGAGAGCTCAACGGAGTCAACGTAGAGTGGGCCGGGTCAACCAAGCGCGAAGTGGGATGGAGACTGGAGTCTGGAGACTACTGGAGAGGAGCAGCGGGTGGGTTGGGATGGGATGATGTCGTGTGGTGAGAGAAAGATGCCGCCTGTCACTTTTCCCTTCGCTTGCCATGCAGAGACCGGGATTTTCAGCGGGCAGGCACGTTGTTGCGGCTCTGCTTTGTGTTGCGGTAAGCGAGAGTCGTGGCTTCGGATGCAAGCCATGGTTGGCGGCACGTCTACCAAACAAACATCTTGATCTTGATGCCCTCACGCAAAATAATGGTTGTGAGACGCGGCGGGGCTCCCGGTCGCGTTGACCTCGATTCGGTATGCCCACGGCGATCTGGGGCGGGTTGAGGCGCAAAAGACAGCGCGATAAGCCTGCGCTAGAGCTAGCTACACACATTATAGTAGTGCTGAGAGCCATTTGATGCTGCTGTCGCTCGGCTTTTCAGGCACGCTCTGACGTGACACGCCTGCCAGAAGAATAGATACCTTGCCTTAAGCGACTCCGACTCCTCTTGCCTTGTTTGCCCGCCTACACCCCGTCTGTTTCCTCCTCCATCCACATCTGCTTCTTTCTACCCTCTACCGTGAACATCCACCAGAGCCACATTGCTTCTACGGCAGTCTTACCGCTACAGCATTCTGCTTGCACTGCCGGAAGCATAGCCTATCTCGCCATAAAACCTGCATCTTCTCCTACCGCTCATTGCATTCTCGCTCACCGCATACATTGGCCCATCTCTGGTCTTCTGATCCCATCGCTTCGACAAGACGTGCCCTCGCGCACTATCTCCCCACCTAGACTAAACGACTCGAAACTTGCCGAGCCTTCACCATGGTTGTCATTGACAAGCACGACGTCCCCAGCGTCGAGGAGCGCAGGCTCAAAGAGGACAATGATCGCACCAAGTACTGGAAGAAATTTGGTCCCTACGTTGCCGAGAGGCAATGGGCCACTGTCCGTGAGGATTACTCGTAAGCTATCCTTACATCACATCAAATCTGAGCAACATGTACTGACAAAGCACAGCGACAATGGCGATGCCTGGAGTCACTTCACCTACGACATGGCTCGCTCGAGAGCTTTCCGTTGGGGCGAGGACGGCATTGCTGGTGTTTCTGACACCCACGGCCGCATGAACATTGCCTTTTCTTTCTGGAACGAGAAGGAGTGAGTTTGCTGATTCCACTTTGCTCGGTTGAGCTCAAGCTGACAGCATCACAGCGGCCACATCAAGGAGCGTCTTTTCGGTCTCTCGAATCCTCAGGGCAACCACGGCGAGAGCATCAAGGAAGCCCACTTCCACCTCGACAACACGCCCACCCACTCTTACATGAAGTACCTCTACAAGCTGCCTCAGAAGGAGTTCCCCTACAAGGACATCATCGAAGAGAACGCAAAGCGTTCGAGGAAGGAGCGCGAGTACAACCTCATTGACACTGGCATTTTCGACGAGAGCCGTTACTGGGATTGCAACATCGAGACCGCGAAGGAGGCCGACGACCCCGATGAGCTGTTGTTCCGCGTTACTTGCTACAACCGTGGCCCCGAGGCTGCGAAGCTGCACGTCATCCCTCAAGTCTGGTTCCGCAACACTTGGGCTTGGGGTTACGATTCATACAGGCCCAACATCAAGCAAGTTGACAACCTCACCTCACACATCAGCCACAGGGAGCTTGGAGAGCGCTATTTCCAATGTTCACCTTCGCCCAACAGCTGCGGCAACGATGAGGACATCGAGCCCGAATTCCTCTTCACCGACAACGATACCAACTTCAAAGAGCTTTGGGGAACCAAGAACCAGACTCCTTACGTCAAGGATGCTTTCCACAAGCGTATTGTGAAGGGTGACAAGCAGGCTTGCAACCCAGAGAAGACTGGTACCAAGAGCTGCGCGTGGTACGCCTTCAACCAGGGTGAGGGTGTCCCGCCTGGTGGATGTGCCGTCGTGCGTTTCCGCATCTCCAAGAACAAGGTTGAGGGCTACCTCGATGAGGAAGAGTTTGACAATGTCATGGACCAGCGTCTGGCCGAAGCCGACGAGTTCTACTGGAAGATCAACCCAATGCCCATGGCCGATGATCTGCGTAACATTCAGCGCCAGGCTCTGGCTGGCATGATGTGGTGCAAACAATACTACAACTTTGTTTGGGATGAGTGGGCCAACGGCGACCCTGGTATGCCTCCACCTCCTCCGGGAAGAAAGGCTATCCGCAATTCTCAGTGGAAGCACATGCATTTGGACGATATCCTCTCCATGCCTGACTCCTGGGAGTACCCCTTCTTCGCCGCCTGGGATACTGCTTTCCATTGCATTCCTCTCGCCATGATCGATCCCGCTTTCGCCAAGAAGCAGCTCGATCTCTTCACTCGCGAGTGGTGCATGCACCCCAACGGACAGGTCGCAGCCTACGAATGGAACTTTGGCGACGTCAACCCACCTGTCCACGCCTGGGCAGTGTTCCGTACTTTCAAGATCGAGCGCAAGATGTACGGCACCGAGGACTTGGACTTCCTCGAGCGTGTTTTCCAGAAGCTGTTGCTCAACTTCACCTGGTGGTGCAACCGCAAGGACTCCGAGGGCAAGAACGTGTTTGAGGGAGGTTTCTTGGGTCTGGACAACATTGGATTGTTCAACCGCTCCGACCCTCTGCCCACTGGCGGTACCCTCGAACAGGCCGACGCAACTGGTTGGATGGGCTTCTACTGCCTCAGCATGTTGAACATCTGCTTGGAGTTGGCCAAGCACCGCCGCATTTACGAGGACATGGCATCCAAGTTCTTTGAGCACTTCGTCCTTATCTCCGACGCCATGTCTTACCGCACGGGTGACGAGGCGAAGTCTCTCTGGAACGACGAGGACGGCTTCTACTACGATGCTATTTCATGGGGTGGCCCGTGGACTCACCAGATGAAGTGCCGCTCGCTGGTCGGTCTGATTCCTCTGTTCGCAACTTGCACCCTTGAGCCGGAAATTATTAACAGGCTGCCGGACTTCAAGAGGCGCCTCGAATGGTTCATCAAGAACCGCCACGATGTTGCCGGCCGCAACATCGCCAGCATGAAGGTTCGCGGCAAGGACGACCGCCTGCTGCTTTCTTTAGTCGACAAGAAGCGTCTGGGCTGTATCATGCACTACATGCTCTCCGAGGATGAGTTCCTGGCACCGAACGGTATCCGATCGCTATCCAAGTTCCACAAGGACAACCCTGTCGAGATGGACGTGAACGGCCAGAACTACAAGGTTGAGTACCTTCCCGGTGACTCTGACAGCGGTCTCTTCGGCGGCAACAGCAACTGGCGTGGACCCATCTGGATGGCACCCAATTTTTTGCTCGTTGAATCTCTCCTCCGTTTCTACATGTTCTACGGCAACACCTTCAAGGTCGAATGTCCCACAGGCTCTGGCGACGAGATGCACTTGGGTCACGTTGCCGAAGAGGTTCAGCACCGTCTGACCCATCTGATGGCCAGAGGTGACAATGGCCGCAGGGCAATCAACGATGGCAACGACATGCTTGACTTTGATGAGCACTGGAGGGATACTCCTCACTTTTACGAGTTCTTCGACGGCGACACTGGTCGCGGTCTCGGCGCCTCGCACCAGTGTGGTTGGACCGGTCTGATCGCCAAGATGATCCACGACACAGGGTAAGTGAATCTTATACTGACCAGACTGAGTTCGAATTTTCTAACAATCGATCTAGTATGAACTGTCGTCTCCCTCAAACCCCACGCACACCCGCAGCAGCCGCCTCCCACTACTTCGACGATGTCTTCACCCGCCAACGCCGCAAGTCCCTCTCGGGTACCCGCCGCAATAGCCTTGCACGCAGCCTAACCCGCACCCGCTCCATTGGCGCTAGAAGCGACTGGACCAACGGCGGCGACAAGACCCCCGGTGCTGCCTCTACCAACGGCGGCGACGACGAGGACGGTGACGATGAGACTGGCTCCGGTCGCGAGAGGCCTGAGCGCCAGTACAGCATCTACAAAGAGGATCCCTCCGAGAGGGGACCCAAGGAGAGCAACGACGACCACATCACCAATTACGTCCAGGAGCAGCTGCAGCGCCTCAAGACCAACGAGAGCAACGAGTTCAGCGAGGAGATCGCCGCGACCAACGATGGTACGAATGAGAAGAAGTGAGAAGGGGAATGGTTGGAAGAGGATAACACACGTCACAAAACCTAGAAAGGAGGTCTTCCTGCGAAGGGCTACGGTGAGAAACTTGTTTCTCGCTCCTAGAGGTACCTAAACACACACACTGTGGACGTTTTACACGTTAGACGGCATAAATTGCATGAGAAAGCGGCGCGCGGGTTTTGGGAATGGGTTTTGCATTTGTTTCGCTTTTAGCCTACGAATTCTATGAATGCTGGTTTTCTTGTTACCTTGCGCAATCTGTGTTCCTGCCCTTTCATCAAGCTTTGATTCACTTCCGCGCTGAGGACTTGTCGAATTCTTGTCTCCCATCAGGCATTTATTTAGCCAAAGAGTACCTACCTTAGCATTGTCCATCTTAATGGCCTCAGAACCCTCCGCGGATGCTTTATCATAGCCGAAATGTCCGAGATCTGTCACTTCACGGCCGTAGGAGGCGGCTCAAATTTGACTTTCAACTTGTGGGCCCCTTGGTCTTTCGCCCTCTTGATCAGTAATCAGCGGCACATCGTTCTTCTGCCCATCTACTCATGCCTCCTATCATTCTATCTTGCGGTATGGATATCTTGCGACAGCGAGATAATCTTCTCATACGCCAGGTGTACAGCGTGAGCATCGTACCATGAACATCCATCCATCGCAACGACGCTTTGCTTGTGAGGTCTGCAAGAAAAATAAGGCGAAATGCCAGCGCTTACAGCAGACTGATTTAAAGTGCTCACGATGCACAATGCTAGGTGTGGAGTGTCATGCCGGCAGTCAGAAGAAAGTCGGCAGGCCGAGAC
>Ga0265797_10009130_pt1 | contig 13005 bp, 14 predicted proteins | sample P2T30metagenome_FD_192433 | JGI IMG/M metagenome (GOLD analysis project Ga0265797, IMG submission 192433) | Plant litter microbial communities from East Loma Ridge, Irvine, California - P2 T30 | ecosystem: Environmental > Terrestrial > Plant litter > Unclassified | place: USA: California... | reverse complement strand
TGGGGCCTTGCGAAGTGGTACAGATGAACGATGGTAGCTATGGCACTCAATCGCGGATGTGGGGATGGGATCGAAGTAGCAACATGCTGTTCATTGACCAGCCAAATCAAGTTGGCTTCTCTTACGACACGACCACGAATGCGTCTTACGACTTATTCACGAACGAAGTGCACGAGCCTGCATCATCACCAGGCGACCTCCCATCATACCTGAACCGCGAAGGCACCTTTGGCTCTGCCAACTCCAACGAACAAACGCCGTGGTCGACGTCTTCGAACACCACCGAGATAGCAGCTTCTGCGACCTGGCATTTCTTGCAGTCTTGGCTCTCCAGCTTTCCGCAGTACAATCCTGCGGTCCGGGCTAATGTCACCTCACCACAAGTCCCCGAGGCGGCCGTTGGTATCCATCTCTTCACAGAGTCATACGGCGGCAAATACGGACCTACCTTTGCCAGATACTTTGACCAACAAACCCAGAAGCGAAAGGATGGTCATCTACCCTTGAACGGCTCTCTCGATATCCAGCTCGAGTCTTTGGGAATCATCAATGGTCTCGTTGATGATGCAGTTCAAGACTACTACTACCCATTCTTTGCATACAATAACACCTACGCTATACAGGCGTACAACCAGGTCGACCAGCTGAATACTTTGCAAGCCTTCTCCGGAACCGACGGGTGTCTGGAGCAAATAAATGCCTGTCGCACAGCCGCCGATCAGACCGACCCGAGCGGCTTTGGCGATGTTGCTCGAACCAACGAGCTATGCGAAGCCGCACAATATGCCTGTCTGAATGTCACGGCACCGTACATGCAGAGCGGCTACAACGTGTATGATATCAGACAGAAGAACCCCAGTTCAGACCCTCCTGCGGCGTATCAGGAGTACCTGAACAACGAGACGGTGCTCGCATCAATCGGTGCCCGTGTCAACTACACCGAGAGCAATCCTTACGTGCAGCGAGGTTTCGTTTCGACTGGTGACACGATTCGCGGCGGCCAGCTGGACGACATTGCTTACCTGTTGAGCAACGGCGTACGTGTGGCACTAGTGTACGGAGACGCCGATTGGATTTGCAACTGGCTTGGAGGACAGGCTATCAGCCTAGAGGTAGCCAAGCTAGTGCGTCCATTCGGACCTCCAGGTCCAGCACCTGAACCAGGCTCAAGCCCATATGCCGACGCCTTCCCAGCAGCAGGCTACGCAGATATCGTGGTCAACTCCAGCTATGTCGGCGGCGCCGTCCGCCAGTTCGGCAACCTCAGCTTCTCCCGCATCTACGATGCCGGCCACCTGGTCCCTTACTACCAGCCCGAGACCGCTTTCACCGTCTTCACCCGCATCATTCAAGGCACCGAGATCTCAACCGGCGATATCGTCGACCTCTCGACTTTCGGCTCCGAAGGCCCGCAGAACGCCACCCATACGAACAAAACCCCAGATCAGCCGGACCCTACCTGCTGGATCCGCGCGTGGAACAACACTTGCACGCCCGAAGACACGGAGGCCATGCTGGCTGGTGATGGCATCGTCGCCAACGGTATCTTTTACCTTGACGACTCGTCCGTCACTTTGCCGCGCTCGAGCGTTTTGGCGGGAATCCCGGGCAGTCCACTGAGTTCTGTCTCGCCCATGGATTCGAGCTTGCAGACTGGTGATGTTAGCTCGTCTTCAGCTGCGGCTCTGACGGGCGTTTATACTGCAACTAATACTCCTAGTCCGAGCCAGGGTGCTGCTTCGCTGGGTTTCGGTGTTGGTGCGGGTGTATGGCCGATTGACGGGATGGGCGGGCCGATGGCGGTTCTTGTGTGTGGTTTTGCTTTTGGGGTGGGAATGCTGGTCTGGTGATATTGATTGTTACGATAGTGGTAATGAGAGTCTTTCATTCGTAAGTCGTACCGCCCACATACATTACTGCTGAAGCCAAGTCTAGGCAAGTGAGGTCAAGTGAGGTGACGGCCGGCCGGCCTGCTTGCCGTTTGATCCGAAGACGCTCGGGACTCTTTTGCCAACCTCACCTCACTCAACTTTCTCGCTCATTCATTCACACAACATATCATAAATCACAAAAAGCGCTCATCAACAATCATGGCCACTGACTCCCGCCATGAAAGGCTGTGGCATGCGCTCAACGACCTCCACGAACAAGAAAAGATCCCGGAATGCATCAAACAGGGGAGGACCAATCTTTTTGATCCGAGCATGCCACTTTACTGGCGCATCAGGACTCTGTGCACGCTCGTGGTGGTCGAAGATGTCGAAAGCGGTTGGGCGAAGGCAGATGTAAGTTGGAAAAATATCGTAAGCGAGATGATGGTCATACTAACGGAGACTTTTAGTGGTGGCGAAACTTCGCTGAAGACGTTTATCGCGATTTCGAGAAAGATCAAGGCGCTGATCCGACTCGGCTGAGGAATCTTCGGGCCAGCCTTGATCTTCTTCGCGAGTATCAGGCCCTGAGCGAGCCTGTGGAGAACAAGTTCATCAGGGCTGGAAGGAACTGGATCGAAGTTGAAGCTGCGGAACAGGATGCGAGAGATGAAGCTGCGAAGGAGGAGGCTGCGAAGGAAGAGGCGGCTTCGAAGGAAGATGCAAATGAAACAGTTTGAGGCCGCTGAAGTGAAGTGAGGCGAAGTGAAGCGAGGTGAAGCGGAGGCACAGCGGGCCTGCGTTGCAGGTGTTTGTGTAACCCGAAAAAGCTTGGATGTTGTCGTGCCATTACCTCAACTTCTGCTCTCATGAACCGCGCACAAAACTTCACCCACACACTCGTCATCAAAGATGGATACCCGATCCAAAGACCACGAACAGCAGTGGCATGCACTTCACGCTCTCTACGAGCGCGGAGAGTTCCCATCGTGCCTCATACCAGGCAAGCAGATCCTGACGGATCGCCTTGCGCCGCGGTACTGGCGCATCAAAACCTTGTACATCCTCGCAAGAGTCCAGGACGATTGGTACAGAGCGGAAGTAAGTGACAAAGTCATCACCCAGTCGCTGCTCACGCTAACGGAAACCTAGGCATGCCGACATCTTGCTGAAGACAGTTATCGCGATCTCGAGGTGGCGAAAACATTCAACATCGACTCGACATTGATGATCGACCTTCGAGCTAGCCTGGACGATCTTTACGAAAGCCAGGTCGCACACGCATACAAGGGAGACACGGTGATCAAAGTCCGCCCAAGTATGGGGAGAGAGGTACGCATGGGTCGGCCGTGGTACGAAGACGACAAGGATATGCAGATCTATCACGAGGGCGAGGACGATGACAACTACGGTGGAGAGGACTACAGCGAGGACAGGATGTACGAAGCCTTCCTGAGATCCGAGCACTTGTGCTACGAAGACTTCGTGGATTGCATCTGCTCCGATCCCTTCTCAGAGGATAAAGCTGCGAAGAGAGCAATCGCAGCGGAGGGAGTAAAGGCCGAACTCCTCGACGAGGAGCAAAGCATTGTCCAGACAACTGAGAAGTCTTACCCACAGAAGGGTGGACGCACAGAGTCAGCAGAGGAGTTGGCCAGTGCCTCGAGGAAGACTGGCTCGAATAATTCTGGCAGCTTTCACGATGCTCAAGACGGGGACGCACCCGGCCATGCAGCTGTGGACACCGCATCACTGGTCAAGTGCTCAATGTGTGAAGTAACGTTCGCAAATCAGCTCGAGTTCAACAACCACACAATGGCCAACACGAGCACTGGTGCGAAAGCGACTTGCGGTCGAGCTGGTGGTGATCAGACCACTCTCGGCGCGTACATACTTGCAGCACACTCCTTCGACCAGGATCAGACTCTTCCATGCAACCACTGCGGCGAAATCTGCCCGACTCAGCAAAAGCTGGTGTACCACATTGCGAATGAGCACTCTGACGACAACGCGGCGGCCCGGGCTCTCAAAGCAGATGAGAAGCAACAAGCAGAGAAGGACACCCTGTCTATGAATGAAGACTCCCAGCACATATTCCAAATGCGTCTCGCTGATGAGAAACGGGCGTTGGAGGCGTCTCTATGTACGTCTCAAGCAGAGCAGGCGGCGCGCAAGGCACTCCCGGATGCAATTGACAAACTCACCTATCGTATCGAGAAACTTACTGAGAGTACAACCTCATCGCACAATGAGCTTGTTCGCTTGTTCTCGGAGTCTGCCCAGCAGCAAAAAGATATCCAAGTCGCTCACGGCCATCGCCAAAAGGAGGCAATGCAGAACGAATTGGAAGCTTTGGACTTGCAAGAGGCGTTGATTGCTGCTCGGAAGAAAGAGCTTCTGGCGAAGATGAGCAAGTAGAGATCGGATTCTGGAGACTTCGGGAGTACAAAGAGCTTTAGTTGTCGCTCGGAGGAAGCAGTTGCAAGCGAAGATGAGTCGGTGGGAGCCCCATGATACGACAGAACGTGACCATTCGAGCGCGCAGTATTCGAGTGGAAGCGTGAGCAAGAACGTGGCGGGTTCGCGCTGGTATCTATACAATTAAACCGGCGATGAAAAATGGGTAAAGGAGGTGTTTCCAAACGTGCTAGTCACTCTACGTCTTCTCTGCTGACGTAAGACAGCTGAAGTGAAGTGAAGCGAGGCCAAGTGAAGAGGAGTCATCGTAGGTCTGCGTTTGCTGTCTGTGTAACCCGAAAAGGTTGTATCTTTTTTTTCTGTTATATTGACGTCCCCACTGGTTGTTCCCGACCACTCTTCGCTCAACACTCAACATCCTCACAGAGTCTCTCTCTACTACCTACACGCCCATCGTCCAAGATGGCTGACACTCCACAATCCCCAGGAGGCCAGCGTGAGCTCGATGCTCTCTATGCGCAGTTCCAAGACAAGGACGAGAATGGTGGAGTGGCGCCCAAGTTGAGCGCAAGTGTGCCGCTTCATGCGCGCATTCACGCTCTGTGGGACCAAGGCAATTGGCCGCAAGCACAGGTAAGTAACAAGATTGCAAGCGAAAAGGTGACCATGCTAACTTCATCCCTAGAAACTGCGACTGACCGGCGAAGACATGTACCGGCATCTGGAGACATTGGAGGAGTCTGACACAAACATGAAATCGATGAAGAGTCTTCGAACCAGCCTGGACGATCTCTACGCGTACGAAATTTTGCACATGCCTGCAAGGCTCAACGAGAGGCAAAGACCTGATTCGCTGCATCTTCAGGATGGTGAACAAGCGCAAATTGATCAGCAGGATAAACTCGTGAACGAAGGCCTGTACGACGAGAGTATGGAATGCCAGGACAGGGTGCTCGCAGGCATACACCAGTTGTTCGCTACAAAAGCACAAGCGGCGAAGGACGAGGGAGCGGAAGCAGAGGATGGAACAAAGATTGAACACAACAACGAGGAGCAAACCGTTGACAAGACGACTGTGAAGGCTCACCAGGCGACGGTGGAGGATTTTGACGGCTCGGAGTCGGCAGAGGAGCCGGCCACTGTCACCGCAAAATCTTTCTCGAGCAATACTGGCGATGTTGACGATGTGCAGAACGGAGGCGGGCCAGGCCATACAGCCCACTATGACAGCCCGTCATTCGACTGCCCAGAGTGTGACGAAACATTCGAAGACAACCTCGATCTCCTACTCCATGCAGGAGCTCACAGCAGCGATGTCAAGCCGCATGTAGGATGTGAACGGTGCGTTCAGGCCGGTCGTATCCAGACCCTTCGTGGTCACTTCCTGGGAGCATCTGGGATCGGTCGGATTGCTGGTCTCCCATGCGTGACGTGCTCCCAACACCAAAACGATGTGGAGCCTGTCGTGATGCAGAACGTGCAGCCGATCAGACGCTCAAAAACTCAAGCCATTTCACTAGCAAGGCACAACATTCGCCAGAGGGACTTGGCCCGGCGTGGCAATGAAATGAGCCTGAGACAAGAGAAGCAGATCCACACGGCAGCAAGCGCAAACGTATCTGGTACGCGTCAGGAACAGACGACTGGGCGAGAGGTTCGAGTGCGTGAGGAGCATACCCGTCTTATGGCAGAGTCTGTGAAGATAACACAGACGGCCTACAACCAAGGCTTGCAAGTGGCAATGCAACATGAGTTGGAGGCGTTGGAAGTACAGGAGGCGTTGATCGCCGCTCGCAAGGAGGATCTTCAACTGAAGATGACCAAGTTGGAAATCGAGACTCGAGAGCTGAGCTGGCGAGTTCGGTCCTCGATCGCACAAGAAGCGTTCATTGCGTCTCAAACGAACAAAATGAAAGCGAAGATGGGCCAAGTAGAGACACCTTGAGTCCATCGAAGTTACACGAGCCATTGATGGCTGCTCTGTTGATGAGATTACAAGCGACGATGAAGACAGACATCCAAGAACAGGACAAACAGTGATCAAACCTCCTTTCTTAATGGCGTGCTGCAGTGTTGAATGTTGAAGCACAACAGCGCTGAGCGGCTTCCACATACAAACCCGTCCGTGGAGAGTGCTGTGTAGCATAGACTCCCATAGAGTAGATAAACAATGCTCATAACAACCACCTCGACTGCCCAGAATAGAGTGATATACAACACTAACAGCTGGGTTGCATCACACGAGTACTGGAACGATGTAGATTCACGTGGTAGCATTGCTAAAGGTCGACGAGCAGAAAGATCATGTTGAGGTTGGGGTTGCTAGGGTATACCCTTGAAAATGGTATAGTCAGGATCGCAGTCCCAAATGCGACAATGTAGCAGCCAATGCTATATTGGTGGCACAGATGGCAGCCACGTTTTCCAAGCCACCGCCAGACAAGGGTGAATGGATGGGTTGACGGTAAGCATGTACTTGGAGATTACTTTCTCTGTCTCTCTCACCGGTAGCATGTGACCTAAACGAGTCGAGACTCTAGGGTGTTACCACAAAGAGTCCTCGACACATCAATCAAATCATTCTAAGATCGTCCTTCTCGCCAGCAGTATGAAACTGGAACGACAAGGCATACGCGGAATCTGTCAACTCCATTGTCGAATGGCGGCCACGAGAGGACAGGGGAAGTGGATAGATAGAACGAGATATCTCGAAACACATCTGTCACAACGGATGTGTCCTTTTGCGTTGTCCCTTGCCTCATCTTGCCCTGATTATGCGCGAGTTATATTTACACGCTGCAATGCAAGCATGTACACGTGGTGTTTGATGTGTCGCACGACCGAAATGGTACGACACACGTCTTAATCCTTCGCGATATCGCGCAGCGCGTAACAGTCGATAGTCTAGACTGTTGAAGAAGATCAGACACCAGTGCCGCGCTTCGACATGCAGCCGCTTCAAGCGCGATGAAGCAGAGCGGGTGTCGCTTACGGAGAGTCGTAGGGAAGATGTGCGGTTGTCGACCTCGAGAAAGAGTATGCCACGAGGACGCCGACCAGCAGCCTGCAGGACGCGGCTCGGGGAACGAGGGCTTTCCGGGTTCGCTTTCCAGCCTGCATAAGGTTGCGACACAAGCTGCCACGATGCGTGGCAGTAGTGGCTTCTCTGTTATGCGGTATGGGACTCAGATGTGACGATCGAAACAACTCCGCATGAAACTGACCAATCGATGAGACTGTCGACTGGAAGCGAAGCAGGAACGCTTCCGCGACAAGCCACCACAACCCTCGGAATCGACTATGCGATGCAAAGTGCAGTAATGACAGCTGCGTCGCTATTAATTGTTGCGGAGGATCGCACAGCGTCAAACCACATGGTCATCGCGTGCAGCCACGCCACAGAAGCAGCGACGTTGCAATATATGCAGGCTCCAAACGGTCAAGCAATGCAGTCATGAAGACGAAAACATATCTTCTTGCCTGCATACAGGCTGGTGAGATCGCTTGCGGAGCGGCGGTCAGCCCAGACCGCACGCTGCTGTACGATTTTTGAGAAGTCTGTGAAGGGTTACAGCTCCACGGCAGTCGCCCGCTCGCATCGAAGCGAGATGAGCAACGCAGTGTGACGGGCTGAACACAACATGCATATCTTTTTTTGGGCGCAAAACCGGGATGCGCCGCAGAGCCCTGGTGCATCGCGTTCTGTTCTTTACCTTTGATGGTTCGAGGAGCTACCGAAGCGCGATCGTTCATGCAAGGACGATTGTCCGCGAATCGTGATGAATGTGAATTTTCAGATGGCCATGAGCGGCTGGTGGGATTGTTGTCGAGTTTCGGATGTTCCACATAATCAGCCTTCGAGCGACTGCGGCTGGCGTAGTTATGAACAGCCAATCGGCATCAAGTGATGCTCCAAAGCTTATCGATTAGTGGAAGTCGGCTTGATAGCGGACGGCAAAGAGAAAATCACTTACGCGCTTTACCTACTTACCGCAAAATGCCATGGCCTGGCCGGGCCTGTCCTGTGGTGTAAGGAAGCTGAAGAAGTAATACGTCCGCAGCCTGTAATGCTCGCGTAGCGACGAACAGGGGATCAGGTACCTAACCTCAGGCTTGTTGATGACAGAGATGTGTGTAGAGGACGTGCGTAGTAACGCGGCGGAGAAATGCAGGGATGGAAGACCGGCCTCTGTGTATCAACCCGGTTGCTCGACGCCATGTTTTCGAATCCCTCCCAGCTCTATACACGAAAAATGCGTCTTTTCGTCCACTCGTGAGCCCTAAAGTATTTTCATTGGCGTCAAGCCGGGATTGGAGGTTTCTCCTCGCCGCCATGTATGATGTAGTGGCTGTCGAGCGGTTACTGGTCGGGCTGCAGGGGCGATCATGAAGGCTGTCAAAGGCATGTCCTAACCGCAACGGTTCTATTCGAAAATATCGTCCGCATTGGGATGCACATGTGCTGTACTCCCAGTGGCTGTCAGCCCAGAAGGGTAGACTCGCTTCGTACATGCACTTCGTATGCCAGTCTCATGATGATAGGCGGCAAGCTGCGCCAGCCCACTCACATCCCGGCACCCACGCGAAGCATGCGGTGGCGTGCATGATGCATCCTCCTGCAGGCGTAGGGACTGCAATTGTAGCGGTCCTTTCTCACTGCCGCCACACCTTCTCGTCTTCTCCTCTCTGATGGCCAGCGGCAGGAGTGGCAGTTCCGGCGAGGCAGCCTGCCTCACAGGTGGCGCTCCTCGGCTGGCGTGTGCTATGCTGGCTATACAGTGCGCACGTGGCATCGCCACACCTCCACGAGGAGGCAGAGAGGTTGTACACAAGTCTCTGTTGGGGCTGGCAGCGTGCTGAGTTGACGTGCAGGCGCAAGGATGCGATGGCAAGCGAGGCGGGCGGCGGTGCCCGAAGGCCAAGTGTGTCTGACCGAGGTGGAAGAGTACAGCATTGTAAGTACCTCCTTGTCGTTATCGGCAATGTCCTTTCCTGTCCTGTCCTGTATGGGTCAAGGTATGGGTATGTTCGGGAGACGCGCCCTGGCAGCAGTCGGCAGTCAGGCTGCGTGGCCACGGCAAGGACATGGGACGGGCATATAGTGACCTTGCGTCCGCCGGTCGACGCATGTACGGTGTGCTATCCTCGTTGCGTATTGTGCTACTAGCATTTCGCTAGTGGTGCATGCCTTGTCGTTGTCGCCTTGAGCAGAAACCGACTCTGCCAAGACCACGACCGACAACGGCACCAGCGATATCAACAACAAACGACAGCGACGACAACAACAACATCACCACTACCCAACTACGACTCGACATCTCCGAGTCTACCGCCTCCTCCCGACGGCACTCCTGTCTCGAAGGTCGACTTGCCTTGACTCGCCGCATTACGTGCTTCCTGCAAGGAATGCCCCCGAGCTCCCGTCTTCAAATCCGGTACGGCTCTAACCTTCGTCTGGCAAGAGGCCTATGAGAACTCGCAGACGCCTTTTATTCCTGACACGCTCAAGAGCTCTGAGTGGACCTACGGCGGGGAAGTGCTCCAATTGCCAGATTTTCACGACGGCATTGCCGTATCTGGCGGTCATCGGTCGCTCGAGACCGGTCCGGGAACCAACCTTGTGCCGACTTTTGCTCTTTTTGCTGTCATATCAACTCCTCAACTAACCGCACGAGACCCTCTCTCGGTCACGAGATTTGAGAGTCGACCCTCACGCCCGAGACCCGAGATCGCTGCTCCACTGCGGCGACGACCTGTCTTTTCCGGCATACAAAGACTCGGCCCATAGCCTCTGACCACAGCTTACCTGGCATCCTTTACCTTTTACCTCCAGGCTCGCTGGGGAAGAGTACCAGGCGCGGAACCGCGGAACTCACGGGACAGATCGTGGAGGTGACCACTACGAGCGGCCCGTCCGGAGCATCCTTTGGCTGCGAGTCAATCACCACGTCTCCCAGACGTACTTCATTTTCGACAGCTGCACCCTGTTGAAATCTTCTTCTGCACCGACACCACTCGCAGAGCTGCGGGATTGGATGACCATTCCATTTGACGAATCACCACGACCGAAAAGCGATTGACGAATTGGGACGACTGGAATTTTCGACCGAAGCGACGACGGCTTCCGGCCATCGCGGATTCACGGCAAGAACCATACAACAGCGCGATCGCATCTCATCGCGACTGCGACCGTTGCACGAGCGCGACTGTGCCTTCAAACAATCTCATACCTCTATGTCGAATTCGGCTAAAGATACGCCCTCCCGTTTACGCATAGACGATTTGCACGAGTCTCCGATTCCGAGTGTGTCAAAAGCAAGAGATCTTCAATCGCCAATGCGCAGGACGCTATTACCACAGGGGCATCTGTCAATCGATCAAGAAAGTCTCAGTGACGGTGTACGCTAGCTTGACCCAAGCCTTGACCACGCTCTTCACGCCATAGGCCACTCGGTGGTCTTCTGAGACATTACATTCTGACCCGAACTATCTTAAACTCCTTCACCCACGGCTCTCCCTCCCATCGACCTTTCGCACTACACTCTATACCCTCCACTGCCTCTACTACACTTAATTTCGACTCTGGTACGGCATCTTCAAATAAGCACATTTTCGAATCGTTCGCGTCCCACGGATCTCACCTTCTACGGACCAAACGCTCTCATCATACAACTCCAGTTCCATGTCATCCTATCCTGGCGCCTTCCCGTACGGATCTGGTCACCAACAATCGTTGGATAGGTAAGGGCTCTGCGCGACAGCCCTAGATTTGACTCACGAAGCCTCAAAAACACCCGACTAACATGAGGATGACTTCCAGCTCACATGTGAGCCTCAAGGTACGCCAGCAGCCGCTGTCGGCCCTGGTAACTCTCGATGGCAAGGAGAAGAGTACGTTGTCCGCACCCAAGAAAAGCGACTGGATGTTTGACTAACCTCCCAACAGCGCGAAAGCCCATTGATCCTCCTCCAATCGTGGAGATCAAAGTTCGATCGGAAATGGATCCATACAAGTTTGTCGCCTATTCTGAAATAGAAGTCACCGGTTACAATACTGACCGTTGTTCAGACACTACCTTGTCAGCCCGTACTTCTTCATGTACGCGACATTGCTATCCCACGACCCCAACAACCCCCATGCCGAGGAGCAAAGCGAAGACCGACAACGACAACCCGGCGCGATGCTCGGCCAGCTTTGCTCCTCGTTACATCGACTGAAAGACGTCGACAACCAAGGTGAGACGATTATTGGATCAACACGCTACCTCCATCACTTGCACTAACACTCGGCCTTGCAACAGACGGCGGCTTCTTCATTTTTGGCGATCTATCGGTCAGGAAACTCGGCTGGCACAAGCTACGCTTTGCGCTTTACGATGTTAGCAAGTGAGTCCGCCGATCCCCATCCACTCGTTTTTGCACGACTAACGCTATTTAGAGCTGCGGAGAACGCTGCGTTCATCAAGGACGTGGTTTCAGAGCCATTTCAGGGTAAGTGAGCTCAGACCATGTGCGTGGCTGGTAGACTAACGGTCAAACAGTTGTGGCTGCAAAAGACTTTCATGGTATGGAGGAGTCTTCATACCTGTCTCGCGCCTTCTCTGATCAAGGAGTCCGACTGCGACTCCGCAAGGAGCCTCGCTCCATCGCTACGTAAGTCATTCAGTTCACTTGCACGAGTATACCCAACTGAGACATTCCAGGGCACACCGACGTGGATTGTCCAAGTACAGCCCGCCTCAGCCGCAAAAGCCCCAAGAGCCACAAAATTCATACGCACAGACACAACCAAACGAACGCTACGTCGACAGCACAAGGCCTCTCAAGCGACAACGATCAGATAGCGACTTCGCCGACAATGCAAGTGCATATCCTCCATCACAAATGCCGCGGACGAGCTACGCTGGCTTTGCAGGAAGCGCATTATCACAAAGCTTCGGACAATACAAACCGGACCCGCAGGATCGAATGCACATGGGCTACGAGCAAGGCTCAATGGCTGCCTACAACATCAGAGGCACCAATACCTACCCACCCCCAGGTTCGAGCCTCAGCGCATACCAAAACGGCCCGTCGCCGTTGTCTACTAATACAGGGCTGGGTAATATCAGCGAGCACGGATCATCCAACGCGGCATCCATCCCGAGACCTCTGAACAATTACTACGGCAGCACGGGCACGACATTGAACTACGGTTCATACAGCGGCAACTACCAAGGACAGACTGGAAATCAATACGCCTCGACATCACGCACAAGCTCCGACGGCTATCCGAATATTGTCGGCCTCCAGACACCGACGTCGATGACGGACTTTGCCTCCACACTTCCATCAGGACACGACTCGGGCTACATGCCGGCAACGAGTGGTCCAATGTCGGTTGGTGCAGGTACAGGCGCGCACACACCAACACAAAGCCACCATCAGGCAGACTATTCCTCTCTCTCGGGTAGCTACACCCATGCACCGGCCACATACGTCCACTCATCGCCCTCGTATCAGACTGCGCACTCGCAATCCCAGCATTCGCACCAATCAAGTCTAGATCACATATCATACTCGTCGGCCATGCCTGGCGCATCGCTTCCGACGACGAACATGCTCCTCGGCGAAAGTCTTCCTCAGAACTTCTATCAACAAGACGAGGCATCCTACCCAACTCCCACCCATACGAAGCAACCGCCGTGGAGCTAGTCAGAGACTTTGGATTCCTCCC
>Ga0265797_10009129_pt1 | contig 13008 bp, 15 predicted proteins | sample P2T30metagenome_FD_192433 | JGI IMG/M metagenome (GOLD analysis project Ga0265797, IMG submission 192433) | Plant litter microbial communities from East Loma Ridge, Irvine, California - P2 T30 | ecosystem: Environmental > Terrestrial > Plant litter > Unclassified | place: USA: California... | reverse complement strand
ACGTCATGTCCGTCGTAAACTACGCGGTCCGCCACCTCAAAGTTAAGCACATTGTCGTTTGCGGCCACTACGGCTGTGGTGGTGTCAAGGCCGCCATGACACCAAAGGACATGGGTCTGCTGAACCCTTGGCTCCGAAACATCCGCGACGTCTACAGACTGCACCAGAAGGAGCTCGACGATGTTATGGCCAACGGCGGCACAGAGGAAGAGAAGTACGATAAGCTCGTTGAGCTGAATGTGTATGAGCAGTGTCGGAATGTGGTCAAGACGGCGGCTGTGCAGCAGTGTTGGGCTGAGAACGAGTTCCCTGTTGTGCACGGTTGGGTCTTTGGATTCGGAGACGGATTGTTGAAGGATCTCAAGTTTGACCATGAGGGCGAGCTCAAGGAGATCCAGAAGATTTACGACTTGACAAAGGACATGTAGATGGCGTCAGTGGGTGTGCGATGTATGAGTAGTTGTCGTGGCATTTAGCGAGGTGTTGGTGTAGAGGAAGTGGAAGAGATGGTGCTGCAACCGGGCTTAGATGCTGACGTAGAGCTAGTTACCTAAATCTCCCCAGTACCTTTGTAGGTACCACATCGGTTTACACACTAGTCTTGCAGGCTCACGCCAATCCCTCCACGTCTCGTCACCGCCATCAGATTCCAGCGTGATGCGTAAATGAGAATGAGTAAACGAGTACGACTTGGACTGTTTCGTTTATGATGCCATTCATGCATGCTCTCCAAAGAGAACGACATAACCAGTTCCAGGCCCACCTCCACCGTTCTCTCGAACACGATCACTGATCTCTGCCATTAATCCAACCTGTTGGTAACACCAATCCAGAATCTCGTTCCACCGGCTATCACAGCCCTCGAGCTGGCAGGCCAACTCCTCCACAATCCTCCTCCCGGAATATTGCATCCACCACATATCCTCCAAAATACAATTAATCGCTCCCCAACAGGCTAATATAACCAGAGCCGGCACCTGCCCCATATCCGCCTTTTCAAAGAACTCAGGCTCCACGGTACCCAACCAAGGAACTACCGAATGCCCATTACTATCCATATACGCCTTCTCCAGCTTCTCCAGGGTACCACGAAAAAACGGCGTCGCCGCATCATCAAGATCCATATTCGCGAGTATAGCATCCGTCAACGCGCGCAGCTTCTCCGCCGTGAACGCCCTGCCTTCTTCGCCTACCAACTCAACAACAGGACTTCCAAGTATCTGCTTCAATTCTCCACTATTAGCCCACACACTATGCTCCTCCACAATCTCCTTCATACCTATCGTATACCTCCTCACACGCATTAGTACCTTCGACACAGATTCCAACGTCTCACCCGGCGTGGCCGGAATCAGACTCGCGATAAGCGCAACAACAGCATGAAGAGCAGTCATAAGACAAACCGGATCGAGACTTTCTTTCGAAATACAAGCAAGCGATACCTGCTCATTTAGCTCGGATATACTTCTGTTCTGGTAGTGCAGTGCGGCGGCGACGTGGTCGTGGGAAGCGGTGGTGGAGGAGGCGAGACTGGCGCTGTGCAGGGAGGTGAAGGCGAGGAGTATGTCGAGTAGGTAGGTGTGTTGGAGCGCTTTGGTTACGGCGTAGTCGCGGAAGATAGTCGCGTTGCGGTGCACGGAGGTGAGGTAGGTGGTTGTGGTCCATTGGTGCATGAGGCGTAGTTCGAGAGTTCGGGTCGCATTGTATGTGGCTAGGCGGGAGGATGGGCCGCTGTAGGCATCGTAGAGGGAATACCAGCCGGGTTTGGTTGGTACAGGTGATCGTGGTGGTGATGATGATGATGAGGATGATGATGCCGTTGTCAACGCCGTCTTCGCTATCCTTTTAGACCTAGTCGAAGCATTCTGTGTTGGGTAGGTGCATTGTTCTTCTCGTAGAGCACAAGCTCCGCATTTGGGTGTGGCTTCGTCGCATTTGACGCGGCGTCGCTTGCACGTGTCGCATCCAGCCCGAGACTTCCTATGGTATCGTTTCACTGCCATTCGGGCTCAATCTCGGCACTCGCATATTCGTTTCGCTTTAGATGTGGTAGGTTGTCATGCGCCTGGGGATTTTCGCAAGGAGACGGCATGGCTCAGGTGTGCTGCGGGGGCGAGACTTGTTGGTGCTTGGTGCCAAAAGGAAGCCTAATTTGGTAGGTTGACGCTAAAGATGCCGATCAAAGAGGTACTCGTTCTCGTTTACCGGTCCTGCGCCGGAAGCTTAACATCCGCCTTGCCGAAGTAGTTGTGCTCCAGAAGGACAAGGCAGGATTACTAGCGATCACATCCCGCAGTGCTCCTAATGCACGCAAAAGCAAGCACATAACTTTCTGCGTCATCGTTAGTCTCGTTCATTCGTTTTTGTTTGCCTTGATGGACCACCATCTTGCGAGGTCGGCTATGCCGCCATTGCCATCATAGTGGAATTGGCAGGGCGTTGACGAACCGCCTCCCATCGCAGCTAACAAAACATGTCGTATATAAGTAATGTTGTGGCAGGCACCATTCTGCTGTACACCTTCGAGCGAGTCATCACCTGTTTCAACATCATATCCCTATCTCGCACGAACCGTGTCTTTTCTTGAACAAGATGTATTCCGCTTTAGGTATGTTGGGTCCGATCCATTCGATATGATCTCTGTTTCTAACAGCCCGAACAGCGCACGGGTTGGCTTGTTCAAGTCTTGCGCAACCCTACCTCAATGGCACGGCAATCACGAAGTTCACTGCAGAGCCCAAGACACAATGGACACCAGAAGGATCACCTATCCCAGCCGAACAACTCGTGCCGCTTCTTGGAGTCTCATCGTACAACATCTCCTACTGCCGCGTAGAGATGGCCTACACCCATCCAGGTCAGAACGACACAGTCAACCTCCAGATATGGCTGCCGGAGCAGTGGAACGGACGCTTCAATGGTGTGGGAGGCGGCGGCTGGCGCGCTGGTGTTTTCGATCAGAGCCTACTCCCGGCCATTATTCAGGGATATGCGGCAGCTTCCACTGACGGTGGCCACAATGCAACTGAAGTCTCCGCTCTTCCTTGGGCGCTCAAGTCTCCGGGTAATGTTGATGCGGTTGCTTTGCAGAACTTCGGTTCTGTTACTTTGAACGAGCTCTCCATATTCGGGAAGATGGTTACCGAGAGCTTCTATCAGCAGGCTCCCGCTTACTCTTAGTATGTATGACCCTGGCATTGCGATGTTACTCGCGGTCAACGCTTCATCGCGTGTCTGGGATGAACAGTGGCTAACAAAAGACACAGCTGGACTGGGTGTTCCCAGGGTGGTAGACAAGGCATGATGCTGGCTCAACGTTACCCCGAAGCGTTTGACGGTATTATCGCTGCAGCACCCGCACTGAACATCATCCCACTCTTGGCCAGCTTGTTTCATGCTCAAGCTGTAATGAACACGCTCGGCGAATACCCGCCCAACTGCGAGTTTGAAGCGATTGGGGCCGCCGCAATCGCCGCTTGCGATGAACTGGACGGCGTCAAAGACTCGATCATATCCATCCCAGAACTGTGTTCTTTCGACCCATTCACCGTTGTCGGACAGCCCGCCAACTGCGGCAATAGCAGCTCGAACGTCATCTCCAACGCAACAGCAACTGTAGCCAACGCTACATGGTACGGTGTCTCCGACAGACGGGGAAAGAAGATCTACCCAGGATACGCGTTCGATGCACCCCTCCAGGCAACGACCGACACGGACTGTCAGGCCTCAGATACCTGCCTCACCACCGCTGCCTGGCTACTCGGCGCACAGTTCTTCCAGCTCTTCGTCGAGAAGAACGCTACGTTCGACTGGTCTGCAATCACCGCGGAGCGTCTACCAGACTACATGTACGCCGGCCAGCAGCAGTGGGATTCGATCATCAACACCAACGATGCGGATCTCTCAGACTTCAAGGAAGCAGGAGGAAAGCTGCTCACCTGGCACGGCATCGCAGATGACCTGATTCCTTCGGGTGGGTCAACACAGTACTATGACCGTGTAGGCGCGCTGGATGCCGATGTGGATGAGTACTACAGGTTGTTTCTTGCGCCTGGCCTTCATCATTGCGCAGGTGGCCCTGGTCCTGCACCCGTCAATAATGCGCTGCAGCAACTTGTCGCTTGGGTCGAAAATGGTACTGCTCCAAACACCCTACCGGCAGTTGGAACGCAACCTGTCAACGGAACAGTGCTGTCGAGGGACCTTTGCCCTTACCCGCTTGTATCTGTTTACCAGGGTGGTGCTGCGGCTGATGCCTCATCTTATAGCTGTGTTGACGCGGAAAGTGTGTAAGGGTTACGCGATATTTGTACGTTACAGCGTATGGTGAGGTGGATGATTTGGGGACCTGGTATGATCATCGTCAGGCAGAATTGCCTAGGTAGCTTGTTGGTGCATTTCGGGGCGCTTTGTGCCTGTAGGATATGAGCAGATGTACTTGAATACAGACCATTGCAAGAACTCTTGAGACAATGTACATTCTCTAATTAGTCAATATCGTTCTCAAATTCGGACCTGATGCGGTTCGAAGTTAGCTAGTCCCATTTTGGGATTGAGTATTGATGATCGCGTCAGGCTGTGGGCACCGTTTGTGGTTAATGTAAATGGGTCTCAGCTAGCGGAGGCTGGGACGCTACCCAAAACGGAGCTATGTCGCGAGGCATAGCCATACACTGTATCGCTGTCAGTACACACGACTGTGTAAGCACACCGTTCCCAGGCTAATGCGAGCTGGAATCCTTCGCCCCAAGGATGGTGTTGTTGCGACGAGAGACGGAAGGAGCAGGCCAACGCCCCTGCCGCGGACTCAGTGGCGAGATGACCGAAATGACCGAGCACCGAGCCGCTCCACAGAACACCGACGGGTGCCTGTCCGTCTACCAGCAACCATGTTAGAATCTTTGAATGCTGTATACGACTCTTACCACGCAGTCAAGATAACTGCGACCAATTCTCTTGTATTTGTGAGCCAAAATGGTTGAGCAACCTACCATCCAATCCGCAGACACAGATGGCAACGGACCAGCGAAACGACGACGAAGACCAGCACTATCATGCGTCGAATGTCGCATGCGCAAGGTGAAATGCGACCGAGGAAAACCTTGTGGTGCATGCACTAGGATCAAATCAGCGACATGCACGTTTAGACCTCCACGTCCGGGGATTCGGTCAGAAACCCAAAGGTCACCCGAGGACGATGCCTCTACGGGTCGCAACAACGACCACGACCGAAATCCGGCTCGGTCTTCTCCTCCGACGCCCGAGATTTCCAGCCAGTTTGATGCAATCGTCAATCGTTATGTGGCACCTGGGCTTCTTGGAGAATGTGATGGCCAGCCGAAGCCTCTGCCTGCCGACAAACCGGCTTTCAGCTTGAACTCGCACTCGGACTCTGCGCAAGCCTCTATCATCAACAGCTTGTTAGATAGGATTCAGGGTCTGGAAGAACGACTGGCAAGCGCTACTCTGAACGATGACCCAAGGACTAGTACGTTGCCGGAACGGGAAAGCGCAAGTGACACAAGCGCCCAGTTTGTAAAGGCAAAGTACTATGGTCAGAGTCACTGGATGAACGCTATCGATCCTGTAAGTGCTTGATACCGATGGTTTCCTTGTCTCGGTTCCTCTGTTCGAAGGGACTCAATTGACGGATAGCAGTATGACGCTCTCGGCGATACAAACACTACAACGAACCACAATACAAACAGGAAAGAGGTGTATGTCGTTATGCCAGTCTTTCTCTAGAGACAGTAACTCTAATTGCATCATATAGGAACAAATCGACTGAGTTGTATGCTACTGTCTCAGAGGTCAAACGAATGGCTCGCATCATCAAGGCCTCTCGCATGTCACAGCCTTCTATTTCACCAGAACTGCAGGCATGCATCCCCCCGAAGGAAATCAGCGACGCGCTAGTCAACTGTTATCTCCGTACATTCGAAGGCGTGTTTCGTGTACTACATGTACCTTCCTTCAAAAGAGTCTACGATGCATACTGGCTCGGCACCACGCCTGCAAAGCCGTCTATTATTCATAAGTTTCTGCTGGTATGCGCAATTGCCGTGCCGTTCTACACCGGAGCCGATCAAGCCAAGCTTCGTGTGTCAGCTGCGAAATGGATCCAAGCTGCAGCGGAATGGCAGTGTGCGCCTCATGCGAAGTCGCGGCTCAACATGATAGGACTGCAGATACAGATATTGATTCTGATTGCACGTCAAGTATGTGGCATCGATGGTGACCATATATGGATACCTGCAGGTACGATGTTGCGGACGGCGATGCATCTGGGCTTACATCGCGACCCGTCTCACTTCCCAAAGATCAGTGTCTATCATGGCGAGATGCGACGCAGACTCTGGGCTACCGTTCTGGAAATCACGGCACAAAGCAGCTTGGACATGGGCATGCCGCCTATGATCTCGGTGAACGACTACGATACGAAGCCACCCTCCAACATCAACGACGAAGCTATGGGAAACGGCATAGACACCCCACTCGATGTGAAGCCAGCAACCGTATTCACGGACAGCAGCATACAGATTGCTTTTACACAGACCCTTCCCACACGCCTTGAGATTATCAGGGTAATCAACAACCTGCGCTTCGACCTATCATACGACGACGTACTGCGCATCGGCACCAAGCTCATCAGCGTCTGTCGCGAGAAAACGATCTTCTTCAAATCAGCATTAGCAGCAGGACAAAACATCACGCCGTTCCAAATCAAGATGTCCGATACGCTAGTACGACGCTTCGTCCTCTGCCTCCACCGCCCCTACTTTTCCAAAGCAAACGAGAACCCACGCTACCATTACTCCAGGAAGATATGTCTCGATACTTCACTAGCTATCTATGCACCAGCGACTGAGCTCGCACCGGGAGAAGAAGACGACTGGACGCGTATGACGCACCGATGCGTGGGGTTCTTCAAGTCGTTCTTCCTCTACGCCATGTCAACCGTTTACTACGAACTCAACTCTCAGATCAACGAGAGGAAAGAAGAATTGGCGCTATTTGCTCCCCTTGTGTCCACACGCCCAGCCACAACATCTTCATCTACAGGGTTGACATCTTTACCACCGCAGTACCACGCCCTACGTCAAGTCCTGGAATCATCCCGCCACACAGGAGTAGCCCGCGTACAAAATGGTGAAACAAACGCGAAGGGTGTTGTCTTCATCAACTGCGCACTAGCACGCATCGACGCTTTGATCTCCGGCACCGATCCCGAAGCAGCTGTACTTGAAGCAGCAAAATCATCTACCAAGGAAATGAGTAAGATACTAGCATCAGTATACCGCGAAGAGCACGGTGAAGATATCGACCTCAGTCCCTCCAGCGGCAGCTTCGCAGGAAGAGAGCATGGTAGAGGTGAGGGCGCTGACGATGTCACCGGGAAGCATTTACCTACTGGTACTGGGGCCCAAACCGGCAGCAGCAACAGTACAGATTTCCCTTATTTCGACGGCACGATGGACGGACTGAGTATGCTGGATAGCGATCTGGGAGATGTGAACATGGGGTTGGATATTGATATCAATGCGTACATGCAGGGGTTACCCATGGATTCAGTGGATGGTTTTCACTTTGGGAGGAGTCCGGAGTGGTTCTATGATCTTGACGGGTGGGCTGCTGGTAGTAGTTTCGGCAACCCTGGATACGATGTTTAAGGCGCATGTTGGCTGCACGCCAGTTGTACCTGCATTTTATTCATATGTAAACCTGGTCACGATCGTAGATACTAACATCGTATGTGGATAGCGAACCGTAAATGATGATAGAAGTGGCTCAAAATCCAAGACTTCGCAGGCCAGGAGACACCCGTGTCTGCACACGTGGGCGCTAAAAAGCGGCACGCCTTGCCTTAGCGGGGTTGGTGCGCATGCCTAGGTATCCTACATTTCTCGCTGCAACATTCCAGCCATCAAATCTAACATCTCATTGACCATTTTCAATACCGTTACTCCGTCAGTCTTCGTCAAAATGTCACCAATCTCGCGCATGGCGCGCCTCCTCCTCATCCTCCACTCCATCGTCAACATAGCCCTCGGCGTCTACCCGTTCATCAACCCAGAGGAGTATTCTGCAATCACTGGTATGGAAGGTCCAGATAAAACGCTACAATCGATCGGTAAGCCGGGTATCAGTCTCGATGTATATCCGCCATGAACTGACTGAAGGGGAAAAAAAGGTCTTGGCGCAGTAGCAGTAGGCTGGTACCAACTCATCTTTACCTTCCAGGGTAATCGTCGCATGATGGCTTCGACTATCCCGCTGAGATTGGGCTTTGCGGCTGTCATGTATGGGTGGGAGAGGCAGCCTGTTATGATTTATGAGTTGATTGTTGTGTGGTTTTGTTTATTGGGGGTGTTTGCTTAGATCTGGAAAAGGTGGAGGGAAAGAGAAGGGTGGTAGTGGGAGAGACGAAGGGATGGGAAGAAGCGGGAGACAGCTGAATGATGATGATGATGACCTATCAGAGTCAAGGAGTTTGATCTATGAGATAACCGATTTGTTATCATCGAGTTGCAAACAAGCAACTACATCATCTACGCACACGCGCCACACAACCCTTCTCCTTTTCAGTTCCTCAACCCATGCATATCTCAACTCCACTTCACACTCCCCCCAGCCTTCCCATCCAACCCCCACCCGCCATACGTATCCACAAACCCCTCTCTAGTAAGATACTCCTTGTGCTCCTCGCTCCTCCACGCGAGCGCAGTCCCCAACTTCCAACTCGTATCCATCTTATCCAGCACGAGCTCCACAAGCTGGACATTCTGCGGGTTTTGCAGCTGCGGTTTCTCTAGGATAGCGGAGAGTTCTGATAGCGTGGTTGCGCGGTGGAAGGACGATGAGGGGTCTGGGTGACGGTAGAGGGGCAGGAGATGCGAGTAATTGTGCGGGACTATGTCGTTGTATGCTGTGGTGGGTGGGGGTGGTTAGTATGGTGTTGTTTATGACGGGGGTTAATGGGGAAGAGGAAAGGAAGACTTACGTTGCCTCGCCCCCCAAATCAACCTCTCAACCGTATACCCCTCATTATTAATCACAAAGACAATCGCCTTACACTCCGCCTTGATCATAGTCCCAATCTCCTGAATCGTCAAAGCCATACTTCCATCTCCCGTCATTAGAATAGTCCGTCCCTTTCCCTTCTTATCGAGCTCCCTCCGCGCAATATCCACTCCCAGCGTAGCAGCAGTAGCGAACCCGATACTGCCATAGTAGATCTGCGTAACGAGTCTGATGTCCGCTGGGAAATCAATGTCACATAGACCGAAATTCGAGGTTCCGGTTTCGCTGACGAGAGCGTCGCCCGGGCGGATGAAAGACTGGATGGCGGGCCAGAGTTGGGATTGCGTTAGGTGGGCTGATTTGGCGTCGAGGGGTGTGCGGGGTGGTGGGAGTTGTGGTTTGGGGATCTTGTGTTGGGGGGTTGATGGTAGAGCCGTGGTTAGAGCTGCGAGGAGGGCTTTGATGGGTGTGTTGGGGTAGGATTTGCCTTTGACCTACGGGGTGTGTTAGCAGTAGACATCAGATGAGGCATGCGAGGAACTTACAACGACGTCGTGTGGGTTGATGTGGATGGTGTTACTCTCGTCCAACGGTCTTGAGAAACCAGCCGAGTTCGTATCAGCAGGTATGTATCCCAGAGTAACCACCAAATCTGCTTGTTTCGCTGCTTCTTTGACGCCCGGAGAACTGACTTCGCCGTTCCATACCCCAACGAAGTTCTCTTCTGTCTCATTGACAATACCTTTGCCCATAGTTGCTGAGAAGAAAGGAACGTTGAGTTTGCGGACTAGCTGCGCGGCTTCCTGGACAGCATTAAAGCGATGGACGAGAGCGTCTACCAGTAAGGTTGGCTGTTTGGCTTCAGCGATTGCAGCCACGATAGCTTTGACCGCTTCATCTCGCGCTATCTCATCCACATGTGGCGCAAGATCAATGGGATTTTCCAATAACCCAGCATCCACCATCTCGGCACTCAGATCCAGTGGCAAGAATATATAAACAGGCCCACTCTTGATAACGCATTCCCGTAGCACCCTATCAATCTCCTTCGGCGCATCCGCAACATCCCAGAGTTCTGCAGCCGCGAACCTCAGCCCCTCGCTAGCCTTGTTGTACATTTGATGATTCGGCTTATTTCCAATACTGTGATGGATCATCATGTTGTTCTTCTGCATCGCCCGCGTAGTTTGCCCAACAACATGAACAACTTTAACGTGTTCACTCATGCTACCTGCGATGCCGTTCAGAGCTGAAAGTTCACCCACACCATGCGTGGTCACGAGACATCCGGGCGTGTTCTTGATGCGGGCGTATCCATCGGCAGCGTATGCGGCATTCAGTTCGTTTTGGTTGGTGACAAAGGTTAGGCCTGGGGTGAGATAGATGGAATCGAGGAACTGCAGGTTGAAGTCTCCGGGTACACCGAAGATTGTGTCGACGCCGATTTGGTGGATACGCTCCCACATGTAGCGGCCGAGGGTTATCTTGTTGTCTGCCATGACGGGCTGTCCCCTAGCTCTTTCTCCTTTGAAGTGTTGCAGGTCTCAAGTGACCAATCAATACCTCTCTATTCCACGTCTGTTAGTTGTGTTGGTGTTGTAACCCTTGCGAAGATATAGTCGCAACAAGCTTACCGTGTGCTGTGCCGAGGATTTCGGTTGAGGCAGATACGTAAGCAAGATTTAGAAGAAGAGCAGGAACAACACGGAACATGGATGCTAAACACCATATCATTCACATTATGTTAGCATCTGTCTAGGGCGCGCGTAAGGCGTATGACAACCGCGGTTCGGTTGGCGACGGTTAGCGGAGTAGTACAGTGCGGGGAGATCGGCTCAACATCGGAATGATATCGGAAACAGATAGCTGCGATTAGAACATGACAACTAGAGCTTCAAACGGGAAACACTTTGTAAACGGTGCTGAAGTTCCTTGATAGCTTGAACCTCTACCGATCACGCGCTTTCTTCTGTCGTTCCCGTAACGGAGTGCTTCTTTGCATCCTCGAAGCTCGCCATCTTGAAATCGTACGGCAGCTCAAAGTCTGCTTTCGGATCTCCCTCAAAAGGATTGAAATCTACAAGAAGGGAATCCTTGACCGCAAAAACGGCATCGTCGTCGATGTACTTGCTCGTTCGGTCGAAGATCTGAGTAACAATAGGTTTGTAGCCCGGTGCTGTGAGCTAAGATGAGTTAGCGCATCAGGCTGCACGTTCGTCAAAGGGTTCACATACCAGGAAGTGTATATGCGCCGGCCGCATCGGATGCCTATCCAGCGCTTGCAACACTTTGCCTGCTGGCCCATCGAAAGGTATGGGGTAAGGTACTGGCCTCAAACAGTAGAAGCTATACTTCCCGTCCTTGCCCGTTGTGAATCTACCTCTGAGATTCATCTCTGGCTGGTCTGGATCTTGTTGTTCGTATAGGCCATTCGGTGCCGTGTGCCATACATCCACCACCGCGCCCTCGATAGGCTGCCCGGTTCTAAAGTCCGTGACGGTGCCGTGCATCAATGTCCGATCGCCTTGCTCATTTATCTCCTTGGACACGATGCAGGAACCCATGGGCAGCTTCGGGGCATCATGGCGGTAGAAGGGGCCTAGAATCGCAGTCGCGGTGGGTTCGTCGGCGGCAGTAGAGGCGAGCTTGTACGTGATCTCGTCGACGAGCGATTCGAGGCCGAGAATGTCGCAGAGCAGTTGGCCTTCGTTGCGTTTGGTGTCTGACATGCGACCCGCTGCATTCATCTGCCCATCGTTTAGTATACGGAGCTATACTCTCAGGATATCAAACAAGGAAAGCTCTCTGACGTACCAACTCCACACCTGTCATCCACTCATCGACTGTGAGTTCATTCTCCCTCGCAAAGTCATGAAGATGCCGTATTAATCCGGCTGTGAGCTGCCTGACCCTAGGTGTAGCTTTTGGTCCCGTCGCATTGATTACCGCCTGAGTGAAGTTCGGATTGAACTTGTGATCCTGGCTATCCGATACCGCGGAAGGGTGTTGAGCTTGTGAAGCTTGTGTTTCTTCTGGCATGACGTCTTTCCCCATGAGATCCTGAAGATGCAGTAAGTTATATCAAAGGACAGAGCTATATTTTCTCTATGCGATTGCGATTAGACCTAAAGTACTGCGCAGTAAAAACGGTTCGGATGTTAGCAAACAGCGAACGGTTAGCAATACGATCGAGATCCGACAGCCGGCAGCATGTCGGCCAGTCAAGCACACCAGCGCAAGGCGCATAGCTTCAGGGTCTACCGTTGGCTTGCGCTTTCGTGCGACATAGCATGGCGGGGCTGTGGAGCGAAGGTGTGTATGGCGTGGATGGTGGACGGAAGCTGTTGTCGGTGCGGCATTCCGACGAAGGTGCGCCTTCCGAGACTGGGATCCTCGGGACTTGGCCAATGGAAGAGTGACGGGTAGTAAGCATATACGACGACTGTCTGTAGGTGTGGTAACACAATCGCGCAGGCTATTGGAAGCAGGGACGCTCAACTATATGTGATGAGTTTTGTATTAAGAAGATTGAGCCAGATCAATGATGACCGTTTTGATCGCAGTAAATGCTACAGTATTGCACTAGCAACTCGAGCTATGCAAAAGACCCAAACGCCAACAAATATGTCCTGATAATGCTAGAATACGTTCAATCACTGTCATCATCAACCCTGGCGCGCTTGGCTGATCTGCCCTCCGGCTCCTGGATGCCGTAACGCTTCTCTCCTGTCTTCTCGCCCTTTTCACCACGAACTTCGTCAATCATCTGGTTGATATTGAACGGATCGTCAGTATCCTTCTCGAATTGAACTGGTCCATCTCGGGCCTCTTGCAGATCCGCACCCTTGAAACCCTCCTTGGCCTTTCCAAGGACTTCGAACTTGCTCGACTTGGTGATCCGGTCGTAGGTCTGCCCCTCGTCTTCTCCGTCATCCTGCTGTACACTCGGGCGGTAGATGCTGCTGATAGCATCCTGAGCTGCGAAGA
>Ga0265797_10009128_pt1 | contig 13009 bp, 15 predicted proteins | sample P2T30metagenome_FD_192433 | JGI IMG/M metagenome (GOLD analysis project Ga0265797, IMG submission 192433) | Plant litter microbial communities from East Loma Ridge, Irvine, California - P2 T30 | ecosystem: Environmental > Terrestrial > Plant litter > Unclassified | place: USA: California... | reverse complement strand
ACCACGCGGCATAAACGACTAAGGTTCACGATCGTCATGATATGGTCGAACGGTAGTTCATGCGCAGTGTCATGTGACCGAACAATCTGGGCCGTGGTGGAGTCTGGACATTACAGAAATCGGATGTTACATGGTGGGTATTGATATGTACGGGAAACGCCGAAAACCATCGCTGAATATTGCAAATCACTCCACAACAAACGCCACGACCATGCCAGATGATCGTTCAAGCCCATCTTTCCTTTAGACTCCCTGATGCATCTCCACCTTCCCTTCCCCACCGACCTTTCCCCGTCCAAGTCCCATACCCCCACCCTTGACCAGCTTCACAGCCCCGAACGCAAAAGTCACAGACCAAGCCACCCAGTTCAGCGCACTTATCGCCGTGCTCGCCCGTGCAACATCGCACACTGTGCCGAAGCAAATGCGGTCACTCAAAAACACCGCCAGGGTGACGAAGCCACCGAACCAGAACAGCATTGTCAGCAGCTCGAGCCCAAGGAGGCCCCATTGCGTGGCTTTTGAGGAGAGTAGATGCGAGAATTTGAGAGGTAGGGCGATGAAGGGAATGAGCGCTAGTATTGTCCATGAGGGCGCGAAGAGGAGGAAGTTTACTTCGATGGGTGAGGACTGGCGCCAGTGGGCGGACCACCATGATGATACTGGTTGTGGTGTTAGATGCGTTTCTTGTAGGAGCGCAGAAGGAAAATGTACCGTAACCCATCAGGCCGAGAATTGTGACTGCGAGCACGGCTTGTACGCCGCGGACGGGATAAATCCAACTGATGGCCATCTTTTTCAGTCCTTGCGTCGCGCGTCTATTGAAGTGTTGGTGGTGGTGATGTTTCGAGTCTGGAGCGAGTGTACAGCTAACAGAACCAAAGGAATGACTGAGCGAATTCGAGGGTCAGAAGCAGAGAAAGCCACAAAGGGTCGCGGAGGACTGAGGTGCATATCAAGCACCTCATCTCCTCATCTCGGCCTGCTCGCCCACGCCTTCTTGACACCCTGCCTGCCTCACCCCACCAATTCACGCAATGCACTCTCCGGAAATTTGCCTATCCAGCATAGAACATCCGTAATTCTGGACTGCGAGCTGCAAAGTCTATGCACTGGGTCGAATTCATGCTGTGAGTGGTTGGGTGTTTTACGATTCCTTGGTGTGATGTTTCAGGTGTTGAAAATGATCCTGGTCGCGCATTAAATGTATTTGAAGCAGCTGCGTATCATTGGCCGGATGAAGGGGGTGTTCCAGCAAACTGTACTATTATTAGAGGTAGGTGTGGCGGACTGTGGCGATGTGGGAGACTTGGGACTGCCAGTGTGACGGGTTGAAGGAGCTTCGAATTTTGAGCCTGCTAAAGGTAGATCGCAGTCTTTCAAGTCTATTGAGTGAGTCAGAAGTCGTCGTAATGCGATAGTGGGATTCTGTTTCCTAAGGCGTATTTTGATGGTGGAAAGCCACCTCAAGCACTGCAGTGGAGTGAGAACTGCGGAATCGCACTCACTACAGTCAATTCAAAAAGCGTCCTGTCAGTGAGCAAGCGACATGGAGATTGTGAAGATGATCATTGTCACGTTTTTAGCCCTCGTGCTTCTTGTCGATGTACTGCGCACGAAGAATCAGCCTTCAGGTAGAGACATGCAGGCGCCAGGCTAATACATGACGAGTGTTGCGTTGAAGTTGATAGCAAAAAGGGTGCAATGGATCCTACCATGAAGAACTGGGAGAATGCAATGACGGCGTAAATGTCGCGTGACGATGGCGGATGAGCAGCGGTGCTTGGGGAAGGCGGATTCACTGGAGCAGCATTGCGGAGGCGTTGTCGCAAGCTTCGCTGAAGAAGAATGGGGATGTGGATGTTCAAGTGCAAGCGTCGGAGTAGCCATCATTGGAGACGGGAGTCAAGATTCAGGTGGGCTGGTACTTCAAGCAGCACGGCCAGTTCAATGTCGCTGCCCACATCATGAGACCGACTCACTCTCAGTACTGCATCGAACAAGGAAGCTGCTAGCTCCTAATGCTAGCAGCTCTCCGATCAAACTAGGGAAGTGTACAGCCCCTAATTATTCCACTGGCTACTCTCCAAACATCGCCGCCTTGTGGTCGTATACCACGTCCGTCTTGCCCCAGCTTTTGCCTTCTCGCACTACATCGAACGACAATGTACCTTCTCGATTGCCCACATGTATATGTCTTTCATATGCCACCTGCCACACCTTTCTTCCATCCATTCTCTTACTTTCAAAGGTCTCCAGGTCCACTTTGTCTATACAATGGTCCAGGTTGGCGACTCTCTCCACCGTTGAGTCGTATGAGTAATCCGGTGCTACATCCAGCGTGGATGAGTACAGCACGGAAGATTGCAGAAGAGAGTCATCCTCATAGTAGCTGTACCAGTAATCCTTCACAATCTTCGTCTTCTCATCAATCACATCCCCCTGCCGTCATGTTAGCCGGCTGTGTCTTCTGCGATGGGAGGGATCATGAACTTTTGCGACCAGCCAATCGATCCTCGACCCGCACATCTTGCGGCCGGTCCATATGCACGTGGTTCTGTAATTCTCAGGGTCAATGCCTTCTCGAAATTCTTTCCCACATTTCACTCCGTAATGACGACGGCTTCGTCTTTTGACTGGAACGACGCACTCCAAGCCACGGAGAGCCGCTCCACGTGCGATGGCTGCTTGGCTTCGCGTCTGATCTCAGCACTTCATAATAGGGTCTGCTCGCTTTTGAGAGTACTCACGGGTCTGCTGGACACAGTGCCGACATTCCCAGGGCCTGACACCACTCCCGGACTCTGTGGTTGAGATACGGTGAATCTCCAAATCCACCGACAAGGATGACACGCTGCTTAGCTGAGTAACTATCGTATTCTGCCCTCATTTGCATCGCCATACCTTCAAAATGTCGGGACTGTGATTTTGGCCAACCGAGCTGATCTGTTTCTCTAGCAGGGCGAGTATCTTCGATATGACTGGATCAAAAAACTCCAGCATAATGCGACTATTAAATAGTTAGTCAATGCTGGAATGTACGCATAATTTCTCTCACCCTTGCAGTTTGACCACCGACTCGTCACTGTCGTAGTGCGTGGAATCCTTCGCTCGCGGGATGACCAGATTGATCTCGTAAAAGGTTTCCAAATCGATGCTGTAGTCTGGACCACGACTCGACGAATAGCCAAAATCACGCTTGAAAGACTCGAACTCTTTCATGAAGCGTGATCCCGGGCCTATTTTCTCGAAGCTGAGGTCGTCGAACTTGCGGCCAAAGGTCGCAGACATCCATCGATGAAAAGCTCTGTCGATGTACGTAGATCCGCACTTACCACCAACACCCTCCACCAGTTCTTCAAACTCAAGCTTGGGCCTGACCTGTATAACCCTGTAAGAAGTGATATCCACAGTGCCACCGCCACAGTCACAGATAAGGATACCGTCACCGTTATTGATCTTCGTAGCCGATGAGCCTTCAGCAAGACCTTTCAGGGTCGCTACCCCTGCTGCCTCCGGTTCCGGTATCAGTCGGATGCTGTCAGCGTCCCTGCCAGCAAAGCCTGCGTTCTTCGCAGCCATGATAGTCGCACTCTTTGCTCGATCGGACCAAATGGCCGGCACCGTAAACCAGAATTCCATTGGTGTCATCGCGAGAACCTCTACCGAGATACGGTTGGAGATCATGTTAAAGATCCAGTTGTATATCTCGTGTAGGTAGTCAGTCACGACTTCTTCTGCTGTCTTCCCAGGCGGCAGTCGCAGCATCCCATCGCCTTCAGTGCCTTTCAGAGAGGGATCGTCGTATTCGGTTGCTCTGGAGTTGCGGTCCAGCAAAAGCTTGGTCCAGCTGTAGCTCTTCATCTTTGGGGTGACTTGATAGCCGAACTGATGTGCCGTCATTCCAGGGTTTTCGGTACTGTACGCAATGCGCGATGGTGTCTTCCAGACTGAATCGGCCTCCCTGCCTGGACCGGGCCACGTTCTCACATCGCGGACATCCTTGGTGCTACAATTCGTCTTACTCGTTGCCGAATCAATGTAGCTTACACCTATGTTTAGTCAGCTGAATGCCATCGCCAGGTGTGCTCGCTCATTCTTACCTGTGAAGGTAGTTCCGAAGTCGACCCCTACGATGATTCGATGGTTGTTGCGCATGTTCATTGTGAGCCTTGACATCGCGGATCGTATTGATGACTTGTCATTTTCGAAGTCAGACAAAGCGTCTAGAGCCATTGTAAAATCGTTTTCCCAAACAAGGCTGAGTGCGGGTGGAAATCCGTTCTGTTCGCGCAGCGCAGCGCGCTTCTGCTTGCCTTTATAATAAGACATTTACACATAATGCATCTCCGCGTACCACGTATCGGGCTATAGTTGGTAAAAAGTATGCGCATGGTGTGCCGATTGGGTGAGTACACAAGCGCCCAGTAAATTACTCGGGAAGACTCTGATACAATTCCAGTGTAATGCAGTGTATGGGGTGTACCAGCGTCAGCCTTTCAGTCTATCTGCATGGAAACCCAATCGGAGTCGGTGTGTTCAACGGAAAGTAAATGAGCATTGTCATCGTTTTGGGTAGCCCGTAATCCCCACGCTGCCGGATGCAAAGCATTTATAATAGCAGTGCCGGCGCCAGCAAGTTGCCTTCAGGCCGCGGTCCCTATTATCACCTCAGATTTGCATAAGAGTGTTCGGATAATGTCTACCTACCGTACTAGTCGTTCAAGTGAACGCGGGACGATTACGACACTCAAGGCTTCAAAGGAGTCCACGCACGGCGTTACGAAGAAAACTCGTAGTAACCGACTTCGAAAGCCCACTCCTCCCGACGATACTATTCTACATGAATCCAACGCAGTGCATTTACCGAATGCTCTTGTAAGGTCGATATTGGATGTCTTTCTGGAACACGAACTGACTTTGAACCTAGGTCGGCACGGGTAGTCAAGGCAGTTCGAGAGATGATAAGCCACTGCCAGACATTCCAATGGTTGGAATGCAGGACGACTCGAGTACTGGACCAGTAGACCGATGGGAAAGCACTTCTGGCGGTACCGAACTTAGACCTGCCTCTGGAAAGCAAGTTGCCGCTGCGCAAACTGTAAGAACGCAAACAGCATTGTCGCATTCCTCTCGCGGCATCTTGAATTTGCAGGCAAAATTTACGGCTAGCATGGGCTTTACAGGAAACGGTCATCAGTATCAATCCCATCCTCAGCAGAGTATGGAGGGCACAGAGTATGTTCAGCAATATCAAGACCATTTCCAGCAGGACACGGAGGTTACGAAATTGGTCCAGCAACTCAGCCATGCTCAGGCCACAATCTCTGCACTAGAAAGTGAGCGGGAGCAACTGGAGGAAAATCTGAGAGAGATTCAAGCCCAAGCATTCAAGCGCTTTGATACTCCAGGTTGGATACCTCAGTGCAATGACGACGTTAGCCGAAAGCTGAACAATCTCGAAGCCACCCTGAAAACCTGGTCGAAAAAGCACGGTATCTCTAGCATGCGGGCGATAGAGAAAATCTCGACCCCCGTTCTGCATGCAGATGAAGCGGGTGTTCTTGACGGTTTTGGAGAGCCAACGGACGATGTGCCTTTGATGGGTGTACCAGACGACAAGGCGTGGATCTTGATACAAGCGTTTTTCACCCACCAGCTCTACCAGGATGTGTTTGATGAGCCTTTCTTTGGTCTCGATCATCTTACGAACGCACAAGAGGCTCCGATGAGTTTTGATAGAGGACTGCACCTCTTGTATGATGAGTTCATGGACTGTGAGTTAAAATGTCTACCGTTGACTTTACCACGCTAAACGTACTCATCCGAGAAGGCGATGAACGGGAGGCTATCGCGTGGCGCGTTCAGACATTGCGTCAACTCAACCCGCCTTCCTTCCAGGACCCGAATACCGAGCTCGATGGGATGTACGACAGAACGGCGATAGGAAGAACTATCACTGCAGAGAAACTGGCTCGAAGCTATCTTCAAGGAGTCATTCGCCCCTTCATCAAAGATGCCGAGCAAGAAGATGCTATTTTGAGCCTGACAAGAATTGTACTGCAGTCGGCCGACTTGTCCCTATCCTTGTGGACGCATAAACTTTGTCTCGTTTCGAAGTATCTCCATGACGGAGATATTGGCGACAGGTTTGCGCACGACAACGAGATGGTTGAAGCACATCAGCTACAGAACAAGTATCTGGATATGAATCCGGGGTATTTCGATGGGGCAAAGATCCTCATGATCACACACCCGGCACTGATCCGGTACGGGGAAGAAGGAGCGAGCGATCCTGGGTCGCGAACAGTTCTGAAAAAAGCAATATGCTGGATGGCGCCGCCTTCTGAAAGCTTGCGTTAGCGGCGAACTCTCATAGCTACACTGCTTTAGACATGGAATGGAGAACAGCGCAACGTATATTACCGAGGGCATTGCCTCAACATGGAACGCCCAATCAAGCTCTGGGAGCTGAGTTGCATGCATGTATGGCCCTTCATGGCGTCCAATTGCCACATCGTTGGTAGCCGACGGCGTTCCTTTTTTCACACATCGCCGGAAATGGTTGACCGCCCGAATGTTTGTGGAAAACAGGAGGACTGTGGGCTTCAGCGCTCAATCTTCATTCGCTGATCGAGCCGTGAAGTGCGTGTCCAATCTATCGATTTGATTCCTTTTCCGGGAAGATCTCAGCCGTCTGCAAAGAGTGCGCTATGTAGCCCCCATAGACTTGCTTTCTGGCTAAAAGCGAATCTTGTGGACCGCTTGAGCTCCCATTGCTCTACGATATATCGTGATCTTTCTAGAGTTACGCTCTACACACAGTACCTGTCAAGATGACAGCAAATGGGTTCAGCCCAAAGGTCGTGGACGGTGCGCCTTGGGCGTTCATTGCAGTAATGGGTGTGACGGGGGCTGGCAAGAGCACCTTCATCCAATGGGCAAGCGGGGATCCAGATGTCATGATCGGTCATGACCTGGAATCATGTAGGTCTTGCTACTCTCGTCTTTTTCTCCATACATTGATAGTAATGCGTTGGTCTAGGTACATCAGAAATCTCAGCTTACACATTCCACTACAACGGTTTCAATGTCAACCTCGTGGATACGCCAGGGTTTAATGACACGCACAAGTCGGAGACAGAGGTCCTAGGAGACATAGCATCATGGCTGAGAGAAACATACGAGGGCGATACGCGCTTGAACGGCATTGTGTACCTGCACTCGCTCGTCAATGTCCGAATGGAAGGTTCGGCTCTTCGAAATCTGAAGATGTTTCGTCAGCTCTGCGGCAAAGATCCCCTCAAGAATGTCATACTAGCCACGTCATTTTGGTCGAAGGTCGCGCAGAAAGACGCTCTAAAACGAGAAGAGCAACTCAAAACTACGCCGGAATTCTGGGGCGAAATGCTTGACCGCGGGTCGACCATGAAGAGACTCATAGATCCCAATAGCGCTCTGGAAATTGTGGCTTTGCTCACCAAAAAGCCACGAATCACCTTGCAGATTCAGCAAGAGCTGGTCGAGGATCGGAAATCCCTCGTAGATACGGCAGCGGGGCAGACGGTGAATGAAGAGCTTGTACGCCTAGAGCAGAAGCATAGGGACGACCTGGAGCGCATCAAGTTGGAAATGCAGGAAGCCATGGAGGAACGCGACCAGGAGATGCAACAGATTCTTCAACAGCAAGAGAGGCGCCTAGGTCGGGAGTTCGACAAAGTGAGGCAAGAGCAAGACCAGCTTCGGTACGACCGCCGCGCTGAACGTCGCAACTTGGAGTCATTCCGCGCAGAAATCGAACAAAAAGCAAAGCAAGACCGAGAAGCTATGCTTCAGCAAATGGATTTTGACCAGGCTGTAGCTCTAGTGCGTGCAAACGAGGGTAAGATACCGGTCTTGGAACGCGAGGCGCTCGAGAGGAAAATCGCTGAGCTGTCTAAGGAGCTCGCCGATAAGTCCGCAGAGACCAAAGGGTCGGATGAGTCGGATGAGACGGATGAGCCTGCGGCGAGGAAGAAGAAAGGCAGTAGCCGCTATCTTTTCAAGGCGCTTTCATTTGTACTGCCTGTGACAACGATGGCTTTACTTGGAGTGCCAATTTTCTCGCCTTTCGGTAATGGCACTGGTAGCGGAGGATTGATCGAGAAAATGCTTGGGGGCACCAATGACCAGAACGCCGCAGCCTGAAGGGAACAAGCGATAGAAGGGCTGAGCATGTACGAAGTTTGAACAGAGGGACCGGTAGCTTCGATGAGGAAACTTTGATGCACAGCTTCTCTAGAAGCTCAACGAGTGGTGAACGTCCAATATTGAGCTCCAGGTTCTCAAAGTGCGCGTAAGTTTTGCTGTTCTTCACTTATTTCATCTCGTTCGAGATGTACGGGCACTTCCGACCGCGGTCATGTGGCGCAAGCTTGAGCAGAACGTGGCAAGTCCAGTTTCTGTGCGAGTGCGAGCACGTTGCGGGGCCTCTCCAAAGCCTGAAGTCGGTGCCTCACAGCTGCGATAGAACTTTCTCACCGCGTCGTCCTATGCTATGTCCGTCGTTGTTCCGTTGCTAGCGTCGGCGTGATTGTGGAAGCGACGTCATATCGAGGTGGCCATGGGGTCTAATATAATCCGTCCACGATAGATTAATTCGCGCACATGTAACCCGGTTCATCGCCTTCAATCCAGGATCAAGCCCTGCTCTCATGTAATCAACCTGGTCGGTGGGAGGCCGCTTGCCTGGCTCGTATTGACCGTCGTACAACATAAGTCCGCGATCCCAACGTAGCTACGTCGTTGAATAAGGTCGATACTCGAGTGTAATTCAGACGTTGTGTATTGAAAGCGATAAAGTCATGAGTGATGTGGAGAAAAGACGTTGCAGGACCCACGGCTAATAAGGGGAGCCGAGGCTCAGCCCACCTTCGTTCACGGTGTCACGGACCTCTCTCTTTCTCCTCCAACCACACGGTGCGAGGTACCCAGGTACTTCCACATGAAGTAGGAACTACACTACCAAGTTCTTGCCCCGAGATACTACTGCAATATTTAGATGAAAACAAGATCAGATCAAGCGCATTATGTACTCGACAATCTAGCTGAACCCAAAGCTGCGCCCGCCCAAGACATATACTAAGCCTTGGGCGCCAGGGACTGTCCAACGGCGTTACTCCTAGCGGCGAGATTATTCTTCGAAAAGGCTTGTGACTTGCGGAGTGTGGCGCCTGGACTCCGTGGCAAGCGCCTCCCGAGCAATATCATGCACTCAACTGTGGGGAAACCCCAGGTCAAGAGCATGTTTCCCCAGGTCTTCTAGAAGGCAAAGATGCGCAGGTATCCATCTTCCACCGTATCAGATGACTCGAGAAAGACCAAAAATGCCTCCAAATTACGGCATCGCGGACGGTCACACCGGCTGAAGCAATTTGGACATTGATGAAGTGTTTGACTATCACTCTGGTGCCTCAGCATACAAGTATGGCTTCAGGTCCTGTCCAAGTAACTCCCTACGCTCTTCTCACTCCAGCCATCACACTCCCTCAAGATGCTGTCTAACATTCTCCTGACCGCTGCGCTCGCAGCTGGTCTGACCAATGCGATGCCCCAGCAGGCAACGAGGACCTCTACTCGTGCTACGACTGCGGCTCCCGCAGCCACTGGCAACCCCTTCGCAGGCAAGAACTGGTACGCCAACCCGTACTACTCGTCGGAGGTCCACACCCTGGCCATGCCTTCGCTGCCAGCATCTCTGAAGCCTGCTGCCACTGCCGTGGCTAAGGTCGGCTCCTTCGTGTGGATGGACACCCGCTCCAAGATTCCTCTCTTGGAGACCTATCTCGCCGACATGAAGACCAAGAACGCGGCTGGTGCGAACCTCATGGCCACGTTCGTCGTGTACGACCTGCCAGACCGTGACTGTGCTGCCCTCGCCTCCAACGGAGAGCTCAAGCTCAGCGCCAACGGCGCGAGCCTGTACAAGACCGAGTACATCGACAAGATCGTCGCCATCATCAAGAAGTACCCCGACATCAAGGTTAACCTTGCCATTGAGCCAGACTGTAAGTCCTCATCCCCTCACTCTTGAACCCACCATCTGATTCGACCTCCACAGCCCTCGCCAACATGATCACCAACATGGGCGTCCAAAAGTGCGCCAACGCCGCGAGCGCCTACGAAGAGCTCACAGTCTACGCCCTCAAGGCGCTCAACCTTCCCAACGTCGATATGTACCTCGACGGTGGCCACGCCGGCTGGCTCGGCTGGGAAGCCAACATCGCGCCGGCCGCAAAGCTCTACGCCCGCGTGTACAAGGCCGCCGGCTCGCCACGCGCGGTCCGCGGTATCGTGACCAACGTGTCCAACTACAACGCCTTCAGCATCGCGACGTGCAACAGCATCACCCAGGGCAACAAGAACTGCGATGAGCAGCGCTACATTGATTCGTTTGCGCCACTGCTCCGCGCCGAGGGCTTCCCGGCTCACTTCATTGTCGATGTCGGCCGTTCGGGCAAGCAGCCTACCCAACAGCAGGCGTGGGGTGACTGGTGCAACGTTTCGGGTGCTGGATTCGGACCGAGGCCGACGACGAACACTGGAAATGCTAATGTTGATGCTTTGGTGTGGGTTAAGCCCGGTGGCGAGGTGAGTCTTGCGAATGTTCCTGTTTTCGAGATTGTCCGTGTACTAATGATCTCGTCTAGTCTGATGGTACTTCCGACCAGTCGTCCGTTCGCTACGACGGCTTCTGTGGCAAGTCATCTGCTTTCAAGCCCGCTCCTGAGGCTGGTACCTGGTTCCAGGCTTACTTCGAGATGCTTCTCAAGAACGCCAACCCTCCTCTGGCTTAGATGGAACAGGTGGACGGCGAGGGTAGTATGAGGTCATGATTGTTGTTGGGCCAGCTCTGCTATCCGGGGGATTCAAGGCTTCAGTGTATATAGTTTACAGAATAGACTACTTCACGGAGACGTTCGACAGCTGTTGGAGATGATTGTGATCTACTGATGTGGTCATCAATCGAGCCAATGAATATGTTATGCTCACCAAGGGTATGTAGGTACACCCACGAAACTCCGCCTTTTATGGACCATGCCGAGCCTGAACGCCTTCCCCAATGCTGTGCATTAGTTTCTTCATATCCCTCCTAGCGCCATAGCAAGCGTCGTAGTCACGATGACATATCTTACACGAGGGCTCAGCAGACCGGCCGCTCCCTGTACGTTCAACTTGACAACAGCACCAGGGAAACTACATGTCAACGTGTCACTCCCCCGGTCTCTATTTCCATACGTCAGCTCCCGGGCTGGACTGTTGGGACAAGAGAAGCCCAGCTGAGCAGGACAGCTGCGTACAATGTCGAAGCACAGGTCCTCGCACGGCAACATCTCCTTGTATGGACCCGGCCTGATGTCTTTATCGATCATCGGATTGCGACTCCCACTGTAAGCGAATCTGTCTCGCTTTTCTTCTCTGAACGCATCCGTCATGTTGTCGTTGTGTGTCTTACTGCCGTCCGGAAGCATCTCGTTGATGTTTCGCTCCTGCAGAAAATCATCCGTCGCACTCCATCCTTCGCACCGGGGTATGAGCACAGAGCAAAGCCAATTCTTGTAGTCTCTTTCGCAATCTTTGCAAGTGCGAGCGAGCGAGTACTGTGCCTCGGATGTGGTATCGCAGGCGACCTGCGCAAGTGACCGGGTAAAGTTGGTGTAATAATTCTCTGCTTGCTCGTCGTAGAGAGCTTTGAGGCGGTTGGTGTCGTTCGTAAAAACTGGAGAAGAAGGCACGGCGTATGCGACCGCGTCACAGAACTTCAGATCGAAAAGAAGCTGGCAAGATTGTTCTGGCTGGCCGTTAGCGTTGTAGCCGGGTATGTCGAATCTGTGCACGTACCAACTTTGGTGTCGAATTCGAAGGACTGGAAGACCATGCCTCCAGCTCTGACTCTGCCACCACCAGGCAACCTGACTACATCCTTGCCGCCTTCGACCGTGAGGAAGCCGTTGTACTTGGTTCCCTTCTTCAAGCCCTGTATGTAGAATTGGGCCTTTTCGCCGCCAAACTTGGTAGTAATGGTCGTGGTGGTGTTGAGAGTGCTGTTGCCAAACTCGCTCTTGAGTGCGCACAACGAGCGCTCCATGCCCTTGACATTTGACTGGTCTCCAACCTCGAAAGCGAACATGCTGAACGGGTTGTTGTCCCTCCACTTATTCGCATCAGTGATGTTCGTCTCGTTCAAATTGTACGTAATGAAGAGCGCAGAGTCGCTGTCCGTATCGATCATGTATAGGAAGGGATTGGCCGCGTTGTAGCTATGGTATGGACCGCTGGCACTCGCAGCTATCTCGTAGCTCCAGCTTCCGGTCCAGTCCTTCTCAGGATTCGGCGCATGTATGCCAATGTAGATGTCAGAATTCGCGTCCACATCAACGCTCGCGAAGCCCTCGTCGAAGAGGATGCCACTGGGTGGGGTTACCAGATCATCGATGGAGGTCGGTCCTGGCTTCTGATTATTCGGCGATGTTGAGACGTACATGTCTAGCTGCGGCCTGTTTTTGGGTGGCTCGGTGCCGTTGGCGATGGGTTGGCGACATGTGTTTGCAGATATCCAGACGCGATCCCCCGGCGATTGGCCTCTTTTCAACACAAAGAATTGGCTGATACCAGGCAATATCTCCTTCTCCTTCGTTACGTTGTCCACCAATTCATCCGCCACATCCGGTGCCTGGGGCTCCTGGCGTCCCAGCAAATTGCGATCGAAGTAGCCAAAGTCGGGCGCATACCCTGCACTCACATCGTCATCGCCGTTGTCGGGTCCCAGCCGTACGAGTATGTCCTGCTCAGCAGGCAGCGGTGTCGCGCGTATGACGGCGTCCAGGGAAGCAGCGGCGACGTCTGCAGCAATTACGGAGGTTCGCGAGTGTAGATACGTAGAGGTGCTTAGAAGTAGGAATGCAGCAAGTACACGCGCAAGCCGCCATTTCGACCGGGCTGCTGTAAAGCTGAGAGGCAGCATTGCCCT
>Ga0265797_10009127_pt1 | contig 13009 bp, 21 predicted proteins | sample P2T30metagenome_FD_192433 | JGI IMG/M metagenome (GOLD analysis project Ga0265797, IMG submission 192433) | Plant litter microbial communities from East Loma Ridge, Irvine, California - P2 T30 | ecosystem: Environmental > Terrestrial > Plant litter > Unclassified | place: USA: California... | reverse complement strand
CGATAGGCCAAAACACTGGCCACTCAGCTCCAGATTCTAGCTGCTATTCCTGCTCAAGAAGGCCATACCCGGATGGTCTCGCTCGACTTGTCGACGCATTTTCTGGACCATGGCCTGCTGACATCAATTGGGCAGTATGGCGCACTAGGCTCGCTCAAACACCTTGCTCTTGCTACCACCGGAACTCGCTTGACTGCAGACACTTTACAAGGGGTTCTCGAAGGATGTGTAGCTTTAGAGAGCTTTGTACTCAATGATGGTGAAGGTATGTACCATGACGAAGCGAGCTAAAGGAAGGTCGACTCGACAAAAACACCTGGTCTCAGATCGATATCTGGCCTACTACGCTCAGAAGCTTCACAATCGAAATCGATGAATCGGCACCGCACCACTCTTGGGTTCTTCATCATCTTGCTTCAATCCATCACCTCCCATTTCACCAGTTCCATAGTTTCCACGTCAAACGATTGGTACACCCTACTGCCCTCATACCCTACCCACCGGTCAATGCGAGCGTACCGAAAATCCAGAAAGGACATGAAGCTGAAGCAGTACCTCCTCTCCTGCTGCAGGCGATCATCGGTGGTGAAGAGATCAAGATGAGGCACTTGTGTTTGGATTGGTGGGAGATGGGACCTAATGAGTTGGATGGATTGGTCAAAGGTTGTTCGGGTCTTGCTAGATTGCAGGTGGCAATCACCTTTCCGGTCGTCAAACTCGTACGTCCGCTTCATTGCGCCGCTGATGGCAGATCACGATGATGCAACCAACATTCGCATCCGTCGGCGAGATGGAAGAAATGGTTTTCACAAGTCTACCCCGTTACAACCTTGACAATGCTCCTACGAAACCGCGAAATGACCAGACTGCCGATGACCTTCCGCCACTTCTCGCCGAAAAGCTACATGAACCCGACTCGGCCATCCCCGACAACAAGGATCTACGTAAATTCGTTCGTCGAATGCCCAAACTTCGTACCATCCAATGGACAGGTCGAGGCGGGAAAGGAGAATGGCATTTCACCAAAAAGACAACCCTAGTCAATGTCTCATTCACCTCGTCCATCTTCTTGACCTTGGACGCGTGGTATCAGTCTCAGCTCGCCCCGCCATTCCTCAATTACGAAGAACCGGAAGCAACATCCCGAACCCTCTTGGAACTCGCTCCATCCGTCGCAATTTCCTCGAGTCCTGTAGCTGAATTTTCCTCCCTTTCTCGGTCTAGTACCGCTTCCTCATTCAGACTTCCGACTCCATGCTCGCCCACTGTCCCCAAATCGTTCATACTGAAGGACAAGGATTTCAGTTCCAGATTGGACGCGTTGGCCGTCATGCCAGAAGAAGATTTCCCATCATTACGACCAAAGCCTAACCATCGTCGAAGTACTTTGGAGTCCACCTCTACAGAGACAGTCAAGTGGACCCCAGATCTATCCAAATCGACCAAACGATTGACTATTGGACAAGATTCCAAGATCTTGGCACCTCCGATGCTAAAGACGACTTCGGCTCCTGCTAGGTCGAGCGATGTGGGGTCTGATAAGGTCATGTCACCTAAGGATGGAGACAAGGGGACCAAGGGTAGAAGGAATTCGAGACAGATGAAGTAGCGTATTTGAGGAGAGCGAAATGATACATCAGATACTTGTTGTTTATAGTAAAGATGCACACCGTACCCGTACCTTCATATAGTATCCTCAATTCCGACACCAGAAGTGTCCCAATTGTCCAGTAACGGCTCAATATAACGTATAGGAGGAGGGAAAGAGGTCTTCATCGGTGAGTGCATAGGCGAGCACAGCCAAGTGTCGATCTGTGATAGGTGAAAAGAGAGGGAGTGTATGCAGTGCTGCTTGTCCAATAGTTGTATACATGAAAAACTAATTCTTAAAAATACAGATGATACTGGTTTGTCAGCAAGTCTTATGCGATAGGCGAGCTGTAGACTCACTCTTCGTCCTCTAGCACATGGTCCAGTCCAACCTTTTGGCCTCGCGCATGTTTTGCCGAAGTTCCCCATACCATAGCTGAACGTCAGCATTCGTATACCGCCTGATCAGCAGACAAAAATTTCGACGATAAACGGGATGAGGTAACGATAGCAGAGTGGAGGTAGCGTTGAGAGGTCAAGGGAAGAGCTGGGCAAAGTGACTGACCATTTTTGAAATTTGGAACAATATTTTTGTGAATTGCGTCACAGAAGTTCCTGACGGTATTCTTCCCATTTCTGAGCACGACAGGGGCTGTATAGTCGGGCTGCTTGCCTCGTGGACGGGTGTAGCTGAAGGGTCAGTGCCGAGCGGAAGCAGATTCTGACTCACACTCTGACCAAATCCAATTTATTCCACATTGTCTCCAAAAGTTCATCAATGTTTAACCACTCCCTCGATGATATCGGTACAGAGTCCGGGATCTTGTACAGCAGGTCTAGTTCCTCTATACTCACTGCATCAATTTTGTTCAACACCTTAATCTTCCAACATTAGAAAACTTCTTTTGAGGGGTGGGAGACGAGAGACGGACCATGGGAACATAAACACGGTTTCCTTCCACAACGTCGATGAAGTCGTCCACCGTCGCATCAGCTTGATGAATCGATACCTGATCGTTAGCGATGTATCTAGGGCAAATAGAGCGATGTTGATGGGGCATACTTGTGCGTTGTTGATCCTGTATTCGCTCATGACTGATTTGATGGCCGCCGGCGTGAGCTCAGTGAGAGGTACGGAGTTGGTGATGAGAATTCCGCCGTTCTCTTTCTTCGAGATACTGATCCTCGGAGGCTTCTTGTTGAGTCGGATACCAAAGCCCTCCAATTCGTTGGTGAGAATCGCCAAATCGACTAATGGCTTCAAGACATCTAAGACAATAAAGATGAGATTACAAGTCCTGGCAACGGCGATGACTTGACGACCACGACCTTTTCCGTCTTTGGCACCGGCGATAATTCCTGGTAAGTCTAGAATCTGAATATTGGCGCCGTTGTGCGTGATCTGACCCGGAACGGTGGTCAAGGTGGCTATTTGATGAGTTTGCAAACGAGATGCGCAGCTCGAGACTTACTGAACTCGTAGTTGGCTGCTACAGACTCCACTCCCCTGGTCCATTAGCCCACGATACACGATCACAGCGATGCCGGAAGGATAGGACAGAAAGATTGCTTACGTCAATTTCGACATTAGTGTCGATTTACCCACACTGGGGAATCCAACGAATCCGACACTCGCGATACCCGTTCTCGCCACATCGAAACCTAATCCTGGACCTCCTCCACCACCTCCAGGGGGATTAATGAGCTCTCGTCGGAGTTTGGCGAGCTTGGCTAAGTTGTCAGCTGGGCTCGAAGATGTAGGTGGCCGTTTAGGTGGAGCTCGGTCATGGATGCGTACCCTTCAATTGACCCAGATGGTATTCAGTATTTTTATTCTTCTGCGTCTTGGACATCTCATCCTCGATGTCCTTGATCCTCTGAGCTGTCGTCATGATGGGCGAAGTGTGTTTTAGGTATAGGTATGAATAGTATTGAAAGAGGAGTGAATTCTGGAAAGATGATTCAATATGACGTGTTAATTGAACTGTGTTGTCATTGCCACTTGAATCAACCTTGAATCATCTGTGCACCTGATAACATACAGTATAACCATCACACATGACTCACTAGCACCACTACCACCCATATAGCATGGCGAATCTACTCACACAATGGCCAATGCAGCCAATCCCATTTCCATCCGGCGTGCGAACAAATCCCATTGGATGGGGTTTCGCCGCGTCCACGCAACCTACGTCCTCGGCACCTTCGACGCCTAATCGACCCCCTCTACAACATTCCTTCACCACACCTCAATTATCATCATTCGGTCAAGCAGAGGCATCCCCAAACGAAGCTGAAGCAAGACATCAATGGGGTGCACAGACCCCTACCGAGCGGAAGAAACGATCCAGGGGTTCCGACTCGTCCTCTTCTGCGTCAGTCAACCGAGCTGCCAAGATAGCCTCGAGACCTTTTGCGGAAAGGTCAAAGAGGAGGCTAGGAAACGAGCGGGAGCTTCAGAAAGACGATGATGGGAGTGTGGATCTCGGCATCTTGCTCAGTAAGCTAAACGTCCCACATGGGTATAATTAGCTGATCCCTAGGAACATTACCTTCAACCGCTCACCTGCCTATCTTGCTCCACCTTCTCAAGCAGGATCCATCAATTCAGACCTCTGTCCTGTCGCAAATACCCAAACCCAACCTCGCAGAATGCCTTTCCGCTCTGGAGGAAAGTCGGTCGAAATGCCGTACAGCCTTGGGAGTGATGGTCAATGTTCATGTCAACGCGGAGAGGCGGTGGACGAGGGCTCTACCTGAAGTCGAGGAACACATGCGAATCGTAAGCTGAGGAGTACAAAAGCATGTCGGACATCAGCTGACATCAGGCCAATACCTACATTTCATTTTTTGATTCGACCCAACACGATACCCCGCTAGATCCTCACGTCATATATCAACTCTACCACACCATAACTCGCGATATCATCTTCCTTTTATCTTATGTTCCACCATCGACTCAAACCTCATCTGGACCCATCAAAGCATTGCTCGACTTGGCCAAAATCTTACTCGACCACTGGAACACATGGCTCAACCACCTTTCGCGCGAGTTTAATCAAGAAGGAGGCATGTGGGCTCGACCAATCGTGGAACAGTGGTTTGACGGACTGGATGCCGTTGCCAACGAGTCACATGCCATGTGGTTTGCACTTTCGAACACGAGCCAGTGGGGTGCCAACGACACTAGTCTCGTTGCGCAATTTCGGCAGGCTTTTGCTCCGTTTAGAGCTAGATTCTATACGGAGCTGGGTTGGGTACTATCGAGGAAATTGTTGGAGTAGATCATTCAGGGAAGGTTTCGTCCCCTGGAGGGATGAAGCTTTCTGGCCAATGTGTAGTGGGCGATTAGTGTAATATACTTCTCAATTGTGTGTAACTTCAAGACTCTTTCACGATTTACGACCATGCATCATCTCCATGATGTTCATATACTCAAACGATGCGTATTCACGCCGTGCATTTCGCAGTGGACAGTTGATTCCCTCACCCCCACATACGTTTATATGTAGGACAACGGTGTTGGTACAAGAGAAGAAGAAGAAGAAGATGGTGGTTGGCACAGGGAGAGCTGCTCGTAGCAAGCACATATTTGAAGGGAAGTAGATATCCAGAGTAGAAAGGATATCGATTCAGGCAAAAAGCACTCACTTTGCCACACAGAATTGCAGAGCAGAGTCAATATTTGATACTGTATGCTCATTGCAATGCTTAGTGTATGCATAAAGCACCAGTTATCCAGGCTATACAACCGCCAACATCTAAGCCAGCTCTTTACCTACTGTTGGGTAGGACCTCAAACCCTTGGGCAGGCTCTGGACTCCCTTTGCAGCCATACTAGGATTGACCATTCCGAAAGTAGACGAGCAATCAAGCAAGATCCTAAGAGCGTTTCGAGCCCTGACTCGGGAGATATCAGGTGTCGAGGAGACTGGTCGTCCTTGATTAGGCGATGTCTTTGTTGAAAATGGGTTAGGGAATTGCCGGGCCAAGATTTCGAATACAGTAAGGGTGACTGCGAATTGAGGAGATGATCGCGCTACTCGGAAGAGGGAACCCTTGAAGAGAGCTTTGACTCCTTCTTCACGGGCGATAGTGCGGATTGCGTCGATCGTTCCTTTGTATTGAGTCTGCCCAGCTTTTGCTTGGGATTGTATCCTAGTCTGCACTATCAGTCTCAGAACATACAAGTGGGAATTGAACAGACCTTCGCCACGTCTGGCGGAGTTGTAAGGAACGCTACATTATCAGCACCGCTCTCATAAGATCACACAAATCAGGACATCTCCAAGTGTATTCCATGTGAATGTGAGAATGGATGAAACTAAGATTTCTTGACGTGGATTGCAGACTGGAGGCAAAAGCAGACTACTCACCCGCTGGGATTCCACCTAGACCTGCGGAGATAAGGAGTTCACCAAGCGATAGAACCTTGCCCTGCTTGCCTTCGTGGAAGACATCCTTCTTCATATGTGCGTAGACTGGGAAGTAGATCATACTCTAGAAAATTAGCTTCCGTCGCTCCCCGACATCCTGCGTGACTTACAAATGGTATATCCCTTGCCAAGCACGCAGTGGTACCTCGGTATAGACCTTGCTATCAGTGGAGCGTCAGAGGCGGTATGAAGCAGGCACCTACCGACCAGACCGAGACCACGAATGATTGAGATCACACCTAGTGGTTTTGCTCCTGGTTCCGCTCGAGCCATCTCACCAGCCTGCGTATATCAGCTTGACCTTCATCAAAGGCGCGACCACTCACCATTTGTAAACGGATCTTGACGACCTAGATTGATCAGCATAGTCCAAAGGGAGATTATCATGTTCATACCTCTAGCGGATTCGTGACTGAGAATTAGCTGTATAGCCCGCGAATCTTGGATTAAACTCACTCATCACCTGCGCACCTCCGGCCATACCACCAGACAAGATCTCTGAAGATAGAGCTATTCGTCCAGTCTCCGGATCAGTCAATTTGGATCGGACCTGGATATTAGCGGAATTTCGCGCACACATGAGTCACTCACGAAACTGTTGACCACAAGCTTGATAGACTTCTCAGGAGCGACTCCAATCCTGTTCATGAGCATCACGAAAGGATCAGAGGTAAACGACCGTGACTCACATTTGCGGGACTGTTCCTCGGTAGAAAGCCTTGATACCGCCTGGAACGTCAGCCTCCTCATACACTGACTGAGTACCACATACCCTCATGTCTGTAGATCGTCTGGGCACAGTGCCAGGGGTTCTTATATAGGACTTCTCCAACGACGGTTGACCTTTGATTTTGAATTCGGGTCTTGACCTAACGAGATTAGCATTTGGTCTCCGTTTACCCAGCTCTCTGTGCTTACCAGATCGATAGGAAAGACAACGAAGGCGCCGACAGCACCCGCAATACCTCCCATGGTGAAATCATATACACCGCCGGCAATATTTGCTAGCGCGCTAGTGGGTGTCAATGATTCTGTTGATGCCACAGTTGGTTCAGGTGGAGACCACTGCCCATCAGCACTAACCCGCCACATTGTAACTTACCTTGGCGTCCAGCAAGGCATCAAAATCTGCCATTCCCAACCTCTGCACCGTCTCGTGCGCACCCCTACTAGCCAAGTAGAAAATGATGGAAGCTTCAAGCGGAGTGAATACCGAATTCCGGGCAGTTGCAGCTTCATTCAAGAAATCGGTTATATCGATTTTACCGTCCTTGGCCTTTCTTGTTGCCCTCTGTATAGTCTTTTCTACCGCGTCCAATTCTCGAATGACTATCATCAGCTACGACGTACATGGGAACATACTGTTGTGGAAGGCAAAGACTTCAGAATAAGAGATTCTCTGTCCTGGAGTCATTAATGATAAAGTGGGTAGTCGCTGAATGACCGAGTCGGATAACTTGTGTCCAGCGATTTCCACCATGATCTTTTGAAATTCAGAAGGAGCAATGAATCCATCATTGTCTGTATCAAAGTATCTGAATGCCTGCCTGACTCGTTCTCCTCGGAAACCTTTGAGGAGTTGGGCGAATTCCTGAAATCCGACAATATGGTTTCCGCCCCTTTTACCTAGATACAACTTGATCCAATCACAGTCATAGTCGAATGCTATCGTCAGCCAGCGACTTTGTGTCATACGTACGGATCTCGGACGCGGCGAGGTTGGCAGAGAGAACAGCCTTGAATTGATCATAGTCGATTTGACCTGAACCATTCACGTCAAAGACTCGAAATGCGAGCTGGTAATCGGCGTCGGGCTGTCGTCAGTGTAATCACACGATGAAAGCATACCCTCTTCAACACTATCATCAGCGTACGTCTCAAGCATCACTCACGAGTCTCGAACACGACAAACTCGTCAAAGGTGATTCGACCGCTGTTTGAGCTATCCGCAACTCGAAACACTGATGTCAGCTCCACACAACATGGTCAACTTACAGATAGAGTACTGCTGCCTTGATATCCTGTTGAACCCTTCCTCTGTAGGTGCAACAGCATCAATGAAAGTGCTTGGCTCGAGGTATCTTTCATCAGCCCCATCTTCGGGGGAAAGACTCACTTGACTCCATCGGTGCCCTCTTTAGCGTGCCGATCAAACATCCGCCTCCATCTCGACACCTCGCTTTCTGGATTGGAGAGGAGTGTCTCTGATAGCCTTGACGTCAAGGGCTTTTGTGCTTCTGCCATTGTATGTATAGGTATTGTATAGACACCTTCTTATTAGATGTCAGAGACCAGTAATAGTCAGGGAACAGCCGTGAACAACCGGAGACTCGCGCCGAAAATCCGGGAACCGGAGTAATCCATCTACTCTATACCTTGTACCATATCATGGACGATCTTGGACTACCTATAGCATTCGGGAAGCCGCAACAGCAGGCGAAAGACGAGAGTAAACCAGCAAGGGGAGCATCAAGTAGCAGAGGGGACAGAGGGGTAGTGGGTGGAGGCAAAAAGAACAAACGGGGAAGGGGTGCTGCGCCAACAGAAACACGTCCGACTGAATGGCCTCGAGGTGAGAACTTAGCGAGTCAATATGATGCCTTTAATGGCGGATCGGGGTCAAATGGCGGACAAGCGTTCAACGGGGGTGTCAAGGTGAGTCATCTTACCGGGATCTAGCTGATGGCAGCGAGCGTTTGGATCGCATCAGCCTCGACAAGAGGATAGAGGTCGAGGGCGGGGCAGGGGTCGAGGAGGAGCGCCAAGGGGGAGAGGTGGATACACAGGACCTAGAAGGCCAGAGACTTTCCATGGACGGTATCTGAAAGAGAGCATGTGGGACGATCCTTGGGCGGAGATCATCGCGGCTAGGCAGGCTGGGACTGCTTAGAAAGGACGGATTGTGTATGATTATGTGGGTGACATGTGTCCAACGATATTTGTGCTGATGGCAGAACCTGATATAACGAGTAATGTCCCATGATGAATGAATGGAAGGCCAAATATCCTTACTTCTGCATGTTTACTTCTATCTACGCTATCTACGCAAAGACACCCGCGACATTCGACAGCATCGTCCACCACCAAGCCCTGTATAGCGACCCTACCCCCTCCTCTTCCGCGATAGTCCTACCACAATCCAACAATCCCTGGTATGGCGAGCTGGTCGGTCTGAGACCAATGACATCCTCATCCGTTCCGCAGTACTCGACACCCTCTGGCATAGCTTCGTCATCCTGAACAACGCCTCCGGTGTTTGGCTGGATACTAAGTCTAGTCGAGATGACCTCGAGAGGGACCAAGTAGCCAACAGCTAGACATTGGAAGATCATGAATACCAATAATCTCCACCAGGACACTGACACTGGATTCTGTTCATCGGCAATGGGGGGAAGAGACCCGACTAAAACGACTCGCATGGTTCCAGCTACCAATGTGACACAGAACGAGTGGAGCGAAGTGGCGGCTAGGAGACCGGGAGTGAGGTAGAGCATGTATGGTTTCGATAGTTCGTGAGGGGTCAACAAGATTTCGAGGGATCGTCGTGGGTTCATGGGTAGTTTGTAGGGTGTAATGATGGACCTGTTGATGAGGACAGTCATGGGGAGACTGATGAGAGTGAGGACGATTGTGAAGATTCCCATTCTGGTCGTTAGCTAGTTTAAGGAAACGCTGGATGTAGCTTACCGGATACCACCGGCCTCGGGAACAGAGTATGTTCCCTTGGGTCCGGGACTACTGGATCCACCAACGAATACGATAGAGCAGAAACTGATCAGAGCGACAAACATGAGCATAGGGAAAGTTCCTTTCATCAGCTAAGCTCAGTGGTATGTGGCGTACCCTTGTAGAGCCCATACCACCCTTCAATCCGCTTCGTTCGTTTCAGCGTGCCAACCAGGGAAGTCAACACAGGTCCGGACCTGTCATCAGCTTCCCGATACCGCGCCCATTGTTGGTGGCCTACCTGTTATCCAAGCCATCTAGGGATACAGCCTTTGGACTATAATTCGCCCTTAGCCTGACTAGAGCTCCGTGTATCGGTTGCGTAATCATGACACCTATACATGATAGGATGACCATGATCACCATCGCCAGGATGAGTGTTATGAGGAACTCGAACATAGTGCTGTTGTCGCTGTATGGCCAAGTATGTGAATGATAAAGGAGAGTGCCAGCACCGCAAGCGTCAGTGGTGAGAGCGGCGCTGCGGCTATCAGGGATCTCACGTGTATCTGATTCCGCTCATTCGGCCCGGCAGACCGGCGGAGTTGATAAGGTAAAACCTCTATCTATGATAGCATACACCACCCTCACACAATGCCCAAGTTACTAGTGTAAGCTGAACCGTCTTTGAGGAATCGAGCTCATGATCAGAACACGACACGTCGGCGATGATGCCATGAAGATTCTGGAAGATGCCCCATTCGAGATCATCCTGAATCCTGAGAACGCACAACCACAACGCGAATGGGTCCTGAAGCACTTGGCCGACCCAGAAGTTCTTGGGGCATGTATCATGCACTCGCAACCATCTGATAAAGTCGACAAGGAGTTCTTGGACGCATGTAACCCGAACCTCAAAGTCATCTCCACCTTTTCAGTCGGTTACGGTAAGTCCGTCTTCATTCAGTTTTGATAGAGGGTTGACGAAAGATCACATTGATGTCAAGGCGGCAGCTGCCAAAGGGATCAAGATAGGTCATACACCTGGAGTCTTGACGGCAGCAGTATCAGATATCTGCGTCATGCTAGTTCTCATGACTATGCGAAGAGTCGAGGAGGGTATAGCACTGGTAAAAGCAGGAGAATGGCCTCAAGTCCCCTGGAGCCCTTTCGTACTATGTGGACCAACCATCTCACACCCTTCTCTCACTCTTTCGTTCCTGGGTTTCGGCAGGATATCTCAAGAGACACTGAGAAAGTTGCTGGTATTCACCAACCGCGACGCACCACCAACCGTACAATACACTTCTTCTCGGGCTCGACCTAATCAAGCCGAGATCGACAAGGAGTTTTCGAAAGAATTCGGCGTCAAGGTAGAAAGGGTCGAGATTGACCAGTTGGCAAAAGAAGCGGATATTCTAGTGGTTTTGTGTGATCTCAACCCCTCGACAACAGATTTGGTAAACATGGATTTCCTGAAAAAGATGAAGAAATCCGCAGTCCTGGTCAACGGTGCTAGGGTGAGCTATGAATCCTCCAACTGATAGAGCTGACGGACAAGGGCCCAGTGATCAACTCGGATGATTTGGCGGATGCATTGGAACAAGGCGAGATCTTTGGAGCTGGATTAGATGTGATTACTGGAGAACCCAATATTGGACCTGATCACCGTCTCGTCAAGGCAAAGAACTGTTCGTACCTGTTGTTCAAGCAGGAATTGACTGATTCTAGGCGTGGTGATCCCTCACATGGGCTCTGCCGATGTCGATACAAGAAAGAAAATGGCCGAACTCTGTAAGCTCACTTTAGCTAGTACGAGCGGGAAGCTGATATCAAGGTGTTCGAAACGGTATCAATGGCGCAAAAGGCGAAGCACTTTTGGCAGAAGTCAAGTCATGAGACGGGAACAGACTTGCATAGCACATGCATATCATATCATTCACCACCAAGGAGGCCCGCCGGGCTGCTGTCCAGGTTGCTGAGGCAACATCCCACCATGACCTTGATAATAACCCATCTGCGGACTTGGAAGTGCCTGAGTCTGCGGAGCTACTGACCCTCCAGAATGATTACTCATTCCGTCATTCTCAATAGGCGGGAAAGGGAAGAACGAGTCCATGTAATTCTGGTCCATGAATAGATTGTATCCAGGTTCGGGCTGTTTATCAGCTAGTTCCAGATCTAGAAAGTAGGAACGTGACGTACGACTGTACTAGTCTCTAGACCTGTTATACCATTATTACCATTAGCCAGGAGTTGTTCGGCATATGAGAAATCGAGTGCGGGGAATAATTCTGTGGGTTGGTCGAATGCGAATTTCGAGTAGTCCGCCTGTTGTGGTTGACTAGAGGTAGATGGGTGGGGGGACCAGGCTGGAACTGCCGTTTGCCCATTTTTGGGTGATCCAGGTCTTGATGCGGGCGGTAGTAATTTGTTTCGTCTTGCTTTCTGAATAACATCTCGGAGCAATGAAGCATATTGAAATCCAGGTACTGATCTCAGCACTCATGGCTTTGGATGACTTACCTTGTGAAAGCATTATAGCCAACTGCTCCACGTCCTTGCCTATCCGCCTAGCATCCACTACTTCTGGTACCAAGCTAGTCATCCTGATCAGGAATCTCGAAGCGAAAGCGGCCGAGACGTGGGTGAACACATTTCCAGATCGAAATGTCCGTCGGTACTAACATCAGCGGCATCACAACCTCGGACGTACCGTCTGCGATTTCAAACACATATGAACGATCGTTTCGGCCGCTCTGACCGCTTTAATGAGGAATCCACGCCTCTCTTCTGACAAATCCGTGACATCCCGCCTTCGCCTGATACCGTGTAGTATTAAAGCATTCGACAACATGATTGAACCCGATTTCGCCGTAATTACTATCGTCAGCTCTTATCCTTCAAGAGGTGACTTACGTCCTTCACGCAGTATATCTCCCTCAGGGACACCCCTGACTCGCTGATATTCGTCCCAGTAAACATGCCATGTTTCCACCTGCTCATTCAACAAACGCAGCTTCTCGTCGAGGTTGGGCATGAAATCGTTGTTGGGTGCAATTGAGAATGGTTGGTGAATCGGGACTATCATCAGCTACGACCGAGAGGTATACTCACTTCTGAAAGCCATCATCTCATTATAAGGGATGAGTCGACTATCGCTCTTGATTGATAATGGATGATCGAGGAGTCGCCTGGCATGTTTGATGGTGTCCTCCCCAAATGATATTGCTGGTCGCCCATGATTGAATGCCATCTCGTATTCCATCTTGAACAGCTTATCATCAGCGACAACCACAGGTCAGACTCACCGT
>Ga0265797_10009126_pt1 | contig 13010 bp, 13 predicted proteins | sample P2T30metagenome_FD_192433 | JGI IMG/M metagenome (GOLD analysis project Ga0265797, IMG submission 192433) | Plant litter microbial communities from East Loma Ridge, Irvine, California - P2 T30 | ecosystem: Environmental > Terrestrial > Plant litter > Unclassified | place: USA: California... | reverse complement strand
TGGGGCGCGCCGTAGGGCTGCTGGGGCGCGCCGTAGGGCTGCTGGGGCGCGCCGTAGGGCTGCTGGGGGGCACCGTAGGGCTGCTGCTGCTGTGGGGCGCCGTACGGCTGCTGCTGCGGAGCACCGTAGGGCTGTTGCTGCTGGGGAGCGCCGTACGCCTGCGACTGCGGAGCGCCGTACGGCTGCTGCGGCGGGACCGGCTGGCCGTAGACGGGACGCGGGGGCGCCTGCGGCGCACCGTACGGAGCCGACGCGGGCGGCTGCTGCCCGCCGTACGGAGCCGACGCCGGCGGCTGCTGCCCGCCGTACGGAGCCGACGCCGGCGGCTGCTGCCCGCCGTACGGAGCCGACGCCGGCGGCTGCCGCTGCGGCTGCGGCTGCGGCTGCGGCGCACCGTACGGAGCCGACGCGGGCGGCTGCTGCCCGCCGTACGGAGCCGACGCCGGCGGCTGCGAGCCGAGCGGCGCCGCCCCGGGGGCGACGAACGGGTGGTGCGACGGCTGCGGCGCGGGCTGCTGCGACGGCGCCCCGGGGAACGCGGTGGGCGGCAGGGGCGGCGAGTCGGCCGGTCGAGCGTGCTCGCCCGCGGGCACGGGAGGGGCCGTCGGCGGGGGCGTCGAGCCCGACGACGGGGCGGGGGTCGGCGCCGAGCCGGGGGCCTGCTGCTCGGGGTTCGTGTCGTCGGTGGCCATGAGGAGCCTTTCGCGTGCGGGACGGCTGCGGACGAGTCGTGCGGTGGGCACGCTCAGGATGCGGGAACGGGGCCCGCGCCGGTGAGCGCGGACCCCGTCATGCTATCCACCGACCCGCAGAGGAGCCGGGGCAGCGTGCCTAGTAGTTGTCGTAGGTGCTCAGCCCGGCCTCGGCGGCCGCGGCGGCGAAGATGATCACGACCACGATGAGGATGAGGCCGAGCGCGACGGCGACGTAGCCGAGGATGGTGCCCCAGAGCGCCATGCTGCGGCCCTCTTCGCCGGTCTTCTTGATCTGGCTGAGCGAGATGTGGCCCACGACGATGGCGCCGATGCTGGCGATGCCCGTGAAGAACCCGGCGATGCCGAGGATCAGGGCGACGAGCGCGAGCGAGTTGCGCTGGGCCGGGGCGCCGTAGCCGCCGTTCGGGGCCTGGGGCGCCTGGTAGGGGTTCTGCTGGTAGGCGTCCTGGTGGTACGGCTGGCCCTGGGGGGCCGGGTTCTGGTCGGTCATGTCCCGTGGTCTCCTTGGTCGTGAGGCCCCCACCTTAGCGCGAGCCCGTCCGCCCCTCCCAGGGCGGCGGCTCGCCTGTGGACGACCCCGCCGAGCCGAGGAGGCGCGGGTCGCCTCAGACCTGGACGACCGTCACCGGGAGGGTCGAGTCCGCCCCGAAGTCGAGCGGCGACGGCGCCCGCCCGCGCGAGACGAGCTGGGCGCCGAGCGCGGCGATCATGGCGCCGTTGTCGGTGCAGAGCGACAGCGGCGGCACGCGCAGCTCGACGCCGGCCGCGGCGCAGCGCTCCTCGGCGAGCTGGCGCACGCGGGCGTTCGCGACCACCCCTCCGCCGAGCAGCAGGCGGGGCACGCCGAGGTCGGCACAGGCGGCGAGCGCCTTCGTGAGCAGCACGTCGGCGACCGCCTCGCGGAAGCTGGCGGCGACGTCGGCGACCGGCACCTCCTGCCCCTCGTCGCGTCGGCGCTCGACCCAGCGGGCGACGGCGGTCTTCAGCCCCGAGAACGAGAAGTCCCAGCGGTGCGCGGCCATGTCCTTGGGCAGGGTCAGGCCCCGCGGGAACCGGATCGCGGCCGGGTCGCCGCCGACCGCGACGCGGTCGATGTGCGGCCCGCCGGGGTAGGGCAGCCCGAGCAGGCGGGCGACCTTGTCGAAGGCCTCGCCCGCGGCGTCGTCGATGGTCTCGCCGAGCAGCTCGACGTCGTCGACGAGGTCGCGCACGTGCAGCAGCGAGGTGTGCCCGCCCGAGACGAGCAGGGCGATGGTCGGCAGCTCGAGGTCGCTGCCGTCGTCGCGGAGCACGTCGGCGCCGACGTGCCCGACGAGGTGGTTGACGGCGTAGAGCGGCTTGCCCGTGGCGAGCGCGAGGGCCTTGGCGGCGCCGACGCCGACCATGAGGGCGCCCGCGAGGCCCGGCCCGCTCGTGACGGCGATGGCGTCGACCTCGTCGAGCCCCAGGCCGGCCTCGGCGAGCGCCGCGCGCAGGGCGGGCTCCATCGCCTCGAGGTGGGCGCGCGCGGCGACCTCGGGCACGACGCCGCCGTAGCGGGCGTGCTCGTCCATCGACGACGAGATGACGTTGGCGAGCAGCTCGGTGCCGCGGACGATCCCGACTCCGGTCTCGTCGCAGCTGGTCTCGATGCCGAGCACGACGGGCGCTGTCGCCGAGGGCGGGCGGGTCGAGGAGGCGGTCGTCTCGGTCACGGCAGCGGCTCGCTCTCGCTCGTCTCGGGCAGCACGACCGGGGCGTCGCCGCCCGCCGGCCGGGTGACGGTCGGGGGCACCCGCAGCCGCATCACGACCGCGTCGACCCCGTCGGGCATGTAGTAGCGGGGGCGCACCGCGATGCCCTCGAAGCCGAGGGACTCGTAGAGGCGCTGGGCGCCCGGGTTGTCGGCGCGCACCTCGAGGAACACCTCGCGCACGCCGCGGCGGCGGGCCTCGGCGATCATCTGGCCCATGAGGGCACGGCCGAGCCCGGCGCGGCGGGCGTCGGGCAGCACGGCGATGGTCTGCACGTCGGCGTCGGGGGCCCCGGGCAGCACCATCAGGCCGCTGTAACCGACGATGCGGGTGTCGTCGCCGTCGGGCGTCGCCACGAGGTACCAGCCGTCGGGCGAGCCGAGCTCGTGCGCCATGCCCTCGCGCGACCACGCGTCGGTGACGAACACCGACGTCTCGATCGCCATGATCGCGTCGAGGTCGTCGAGGGAGGCGCGGCGCAGCCGGACGCTCACTGGCTGACCGTCTTGGGCCGGGCCGCGGGCGTCACGTCGGGCTCGCGCAGGTAGAGCGGGGCCGCGTCGGCGAAGGGCCGGCCGTGCTCGAAGAGCCGCTCGGCGAGCATGCCGAGCGCCCCCGCCGAGACCACGGTGTCGTCGGGGTCGGTGCGGGGCCACCCCGAGGAGGCGCCGCTCGCCTCGTCGAGGAGCGCCGGCCCCACGAGCGCCGGCCCGTCGACGGCCACGGGCAGCCCGTCGTCGTCGAGGCCGGACCAGGTCGTCCACGCGACCTCGCGGCGACGGGCGTCGGTGACGACGACCAGCGGGGAGTCGAGCCGCCCGCCGGCGTCGGCGACCGTGCGCCCCGCCAGCGCGCTGAGCCGCTCGAAGGCGACGGCGTCGTGGCTGCCGACGGCGAGGCACGGCACGCCGGCGCCGAAGGCGTACGCCCGCGCCGCGACGATGCCGACGCGCAGGCCCGTGAAGGGCCCGGGGCCGACGCCCGCCACGACGGCGCTGAGGTCGCCGGGCGCGATGCCCGCCTCGGTCGTCGCGGCCTCGATCAGGGTGCCGACGACCTCGGCGTGCCGACGCGTGTCGGCGACGGCCTTCTCGGCGAGGACCCCGCCGTCGCGGTCGACGACGGCGACGGCCGTGCCGGCTGAGGTGTCGATGGCCAGGATCACGAGGTCAATCGTAGGCGGTGCCGCCGACCCGGCCCGCGCCTCCTCGGCGGGGGCGACGGGCGGGTCAGTGGCGCTGCGCGAGGAGGGCGAGCACGTCGGCGTGACGCCCCTCGGCCTCGGCGTCGCGGAGGAACCGCACGCGCTGCACCAGCACCTCCTCGACGTCGGGCTGCTGCTCGAGGATCGCCACGGTCTCGTCGAGGAACTCGTCGAGGGGCATCGCCGACTCGTCGTCCTGCTGGCCCATCAGGGTGGTCCGCACGGCCGGGGGCACCAGCTCGACGACCTGGAGCGGCGTGCCGGCCCACTGCGCGCGGAGGCTCTGCGTGAACGAGTGCACGGCCGCCTTCGTCGCCGAGTAGGTGGGCGTGGCGGGCAGCGGCACGAACGCGAGCCCGGACGACACGGTCATCAGCACCCCGTCGGGCTTCGCCGCGAGCCAGGGCCCGAAGGCGGCCGCGGTGCGGATCGTGCCGAGCAGGTTCGTCGTGACGATCGCCTCCGCGGTGTCGAGGTGCCCGGCGTCGCGGAGGTCCTCCGGCTGCATGATGCCCGCCATCGTCACGACGACGTCGAGGTCGGGGTGCTCGGCGGTCACGGTCTCGAAGGCCCGGGCGATCGAGGCCGGGTCGGCGACGTCGAGCTCGACCGCGTGCACGCCGGGGTGCGTCGCGACGATCTCGTCGAGCAGGGCGCGGCGTCGCCCCGCGACGATCACGGTGTCGCCGCGGGCCTGCAGGCGCTCGGCCAGGCCCAGGCCGATGCCCGACGTCGCGCCGGTGATCAGGACGGTGTTGCCGGTGGTCTTCACGGTGTCTCCTCGGTGGGGTCGGACGGGGCCGGTCACCCCGTCGCGGTCCAGCCTGCGCCGCGCCTCCCCCGCGGGGAAGGGAGCGCCGATCGGGGGAGCGCCGCTCCCTGGTCCGCGCCGCGGCCAGGGGCGAGGATGAGGGCATGGACCGTCCCGGACTCGCCGAGTTCCTCCGAGCACGCCGCGAGGCGCTGCAGCCCTCCGACGTCGGGCTGCCCGCCGGCGCCCGTCGACGCACCGCCGGCCTGCGGCGGGAGGAGATCGCGTCCGTCGTCGGCATGTCCGCCGACTACTGGGCCCGGCTCGAGCAGCGCCGCGGCCCGCAGCCGTCCGACCAGATGCTCACGGCCATCGCCCGCGGCCTCCGGCTCGGCCTCGACGAGCGCGACCACCTGTTCCGCCTCGCCGGCCACGAGGCCCCGCGGCGGGCCCGGCTCTCGCCGCACGTCAGCCACGGGCTCATGCGCGTGCTCGACCGCCTCGACGACACCCCCGCGCTCGTCATCACCGAGCTCGGCGAGACGCTCGCCCAGAACCGGCTCGCCGCCGCGCTGTTCGGCGACCACACGGCCTGGACCGGCCTCGACCGCAGCGGCGTGCACCGCTGGTTCGCCCACCCGGAGGCGCGGGGCCAGTACCCCGAGCGCGACCACGAGCGCCAGGGCCGGTTCCAGGTCGCCCAGCTGCGCGTCGCCGCGTCGATGGCCGACCCCGACCCGCTCGCGGCGCGCGTCGTGGCGAGCCTGCTCGCGACGAGCGACGAGTTCCGCCGCTACTGGGACCTGCAGGAGGTGGGCACCCGCTTCGAGGAGCGCAAGACCCTGCAGCACCCCGAGGTCGGCGAGATCGAGGTGCACTGCCAGGCGCTCTTCACCGAGGACCAGTCGCAGGTGCTGCTCGTGCTCACCCCGACGCCCGGGTCGGGGGCCGTCGAGGCGCTCGCGCTGCTCGGCGTGGTCGGCGAGCAGCGCTTCAGCCGGTCGTGACCTCGACGCCCGCCCAGCGCGGGCCGTGCGCCGTCACCGTGACGCGGCGGGGCTCGTCGGGCACGTCGTCCGGGTCGCGGTCGGGGTCGGCCGCCGACGCGTCGCCGGCCCCGGTCGGCCGCTCGATCACGACGTCGAGCCACGACTCGGCGACGCCGTCGAGCAGCCCGGCGCCCCACTCGACGACGACGACCGAGCCGGCGTAGTCGAGGTCGAGGTCGTCGAGCTCGTCGACCCCGCCGAGCCGGTACGCGTCGACGTGCACGAGCGGCGGCCCCTGCTCGCTCGGGTGCGTCCGCGCGAGCACGAACGTGGGGCTCGCCACCTGGCCGCGCACGTGCAGCGCCGCCCCGAGCCCCCGCGTGAAGGTCGTCTTGCCGGCGCCGAGCGGCCCCGTGAGCACGAGCAGGTCGCCTGCCCGCAGCAGGCCGCCCAGCTGCCGGCCCAGCGCCTCCGTGGCCTCGGTGTCGGGCAGCATCCGGTCGACGAGCACCCGGCCCGCAGGAGGCGGCGGCACGGTCACGAGGACGCCCCGGCCGCAGCTCCCCCGCCTGCTCCCCCGCCCGCGACGCCGCCGAGGTAGACCCGCGGCACCCGCGCCCCGATGCGGCACGAGACCTCTTCGGGGATGGAGTCCGTCCGGTCGGCCCACTCGCCGATGGTGAGCTCGCCGTCGTCGCCGGGCCCGAACAGCAGCACCTCGTCGCCGACCTCGACGGCGTCGTCCCCGACGTCGACGAGGAACTGGTCCATCGCGACGCGCCCGACGATCGGGTACCGCCGCCCGTGGATCGTCACGGGCGCCGAGCCCTGCGCGCGCCGGCTCACGCCGTCGGCGTAGCCCAGCGGCACGAGCGCGAGCGTCGTGTCGCGCTCGGCCCGCCAGGTGTAGTCGTACGAGACGCCGGTGCCCGCCGCGACCCGCTTGACGCGCACGACGCGGGCGCCCAGCGTCAGCACGGGCCGCAGCCCGCGGTCGGCGGCCGTGACGCCCTCGGTGACGGGGTTGCCGTAGCCGTTCGAGCCCATGCGCACCATGTCGAAGCGGCGCTCGGGGTGCTCCATCCCGGCCGAGCTCGACGACATGTGGCGCTTCTCGAAGGTCGCGCCCAGCGCCTCCGCGTCGTCGAGCGCCTTGCGGAACACGAGGGAGGCGGCGTGGTCGTCGGCCTCGCTCGTCTCGGACACGTGCGAGAACGCGCCGCGCAGCCGCACCGTGCCCTCGTCGCGCAGCTCGACGGCGCGCGCGACGAACGCGGGCCAGTCGGCGGGCAGGCAGCCCTCGCGGTGCAGGCCGGTGTCGATGGTCAGGTGCACGAGGGCCTCGTGGCCGGGGCCCGCGGCCCGGGCGGCCGCCGCGAACGACTCGAGCTGCTCGAGGGTCGAGACGCCGAGGTCGACGCGCAGGCGCACGGCCGCGTCCCAGTCTTCGTCGGGGCCGAGCTGCCAGGCGAAGAACGACGCCTCGTCGCCGACGCCGGCCCGCCGCATCTCGTAGGCGGGCTGCGGCTCGACCGTGCCGAACCAGCGGATGCCGGCGGCGAGCGCCTCGGGCACGATGACGTCGGCGCCCAGCGAGTAGGCGTCGGCCTTGACGATGGCGAGCACCTCGACCGGCGCCATCCGCTCGATCAGCGAGGTCAGGTTGGCCCGGTAGGCGGCGAGGTCGATCGTCGCGCGGCGCAGCCAGGCGGTCATGACCAGCTCCTCGGCAGTCGTGCGGAGAGGGACGCGACGACGTCCCAGGTGATGCCCCCGGAGGCGCGGGCCCAGTCGTCGGCGCCCTGGCGGCCGAGCGCCGGGTCGCCGAACAGCACGACCTCGTCGCCGACCTCGACCGGGTCGTCGCCCACGTCGATCACGAGGGCGTTCATCGCGATGCGGCCGCGGACGCGGTAGGTGCGCCGCCCGATCGTGACCGACGCGCGGTCGCTCGCCGCCCGGTCGACGCCGTCGGAGTAGCCGACGGGCACGACGGCGATGGTCGTGTCGCGCTCGGGCCGGAACAGGTAGCCGTACGAGACGCCCTCGCCCGCGGGCACCCGCTTGATCGAGGTCACCGGAGCCGTCATGGTCATCGCGGGACGCAGCCCGAGGTCGGCCGGCCGGCGGTCGGGATAGGGGCTGAGGCCGTAGGCGGCGAGCCCGAAGCGCACCATCGAGCCGTGCGAGCCCTCGAAGCGCAGGGCGGCGGCCGAGGCGGCCAGGTGGCGCAGCGGCGGCTCGACGCCCCGCTCGCCGAGGGCCGCGGCCGCGCGGAGGAACGCGGCGAACTGCAGGCCGTCCTCTTCGGGCGACGTGTTCGACAGGTGGCTCATCAGCCCCTCGACCGGCAGCACGTCGGCGAGCTCGGCCGCCCGGTCGAAGAGCGCGGGCCACTCGGACTCGACGGCGCCGTTGCGGCTCAGGCCGGTGTCGACGCACAGGTGCACGGCGCGGACGCCCGCGGCGGCGGCGGCCTCGAGCTGGGCCAGGTCGGACACGGCCGGGGTGACGTCGTGCCGGGCCGCCTCGTCGAAGGTCTCGCCGGGGGCGTGCAGCCAGGCGAGCACGGGCGTCGTGACGCCCGCCCGGCGCAGCTCGAGCGCCTCGCCGAGGTCGGCGACGCCGAGCCAGTCGACGCCCGCCGCGGCGAAGGCCCGGGCGCTCTCGACGGCGCCGTGGCCGTAGGCGTTCGCCTTGACGACGACCATGACGAGGGCGTCGCCGGCGGTGCGACGCAGCACGGCGACGTTGTGGGCGAGGGCGGCGGTGTCGACGGCCAGCCGGACGTCCTGGGTCACGCGACCACCGCCTCCTCGGCCCCCTCGGCGACGACGTAGGCGACGGCGACGCCGCCGTCGTGGCTGAGGGAGAGGTGGAGGCGCGTCACGCCCCGCGAGTCGGAGAGCGACCGCGCGCCCCCGCTGAGCACGAGGCTCGGGGCGCCGTCGGCGTCCGACTCGACCACGACGTCGTGCCAGCGCACCCCGGTCGAGCCGCCCAGGGACTTGATCAGCGCCTCCTTCGCCGCGAAGCGCGCCGCGAGCGACTCGACGCGGCGCGGCCCGCCGCCGGGCGCCACGAGCTCGGCCTCGCCGAACAGGCGGGGCCGCAGGGCGGGGGTGCGGTCGAGCGACCTCGCGAAGCGCTCCAGGTCGACGACGTCGACCCCGATGCCCACGATCACGATGCGTGCCGGTGCGTCACGGGGCTGCCGCTACTCGACGGTGACCGACTTGGCGAGGTTGCGCGGCTGGTCGACGTCGAGGCCCTTGGCCGCGGCGAGCTCCATGCCGAACACGTGCAGCGGCACGACGGCGAGGAGCGACTCGAACAGGGGCGCGGCGAGGGGGATGTGCAGCACCTCGTCGGCGAAGGGCAGCACGGCGGCGTCGCCCTCTTCGGCGACGGCGATGACGCGCGCGCCCCGGGCCCGGATCTCCTGGATGTTCGAGACGACCTTCGGGTGCAGCGACCGGGGGTCGCGGGGCGACGGCACGATGACGAACACGATCTGGCCGGGCTCGATCAGCGCGATCGGGCCGTGCTTGAGCTCGCCGGCGGCGAAGCCCTCGGCGTGGATGTAGGCGAGCTCTTTGAGCTTGAGCGCGCCCTCGAGCGCGATCGGGTAGCCCACGTGGCGGCCGAGGAACAGCACCGAGCGGGTGTCGGCCATCCAGCCGGCCAGCGTGCGGATGCGCTCGGACGACTCGAGCACGCGCTCGATCTTCTCGGGGATGGCCTGCAGGTCGGCGACCTGGGCGGCGATCTCGTCGCGGCCCAGCGTGCCCCGCAGGGTGGCCAGGTGCAGGCCGAGCAGGAACAGCGCCGTGCCCTGGGCGACGAAGGCCTTGGTCGACGCGACGGCGACCTCGGGGCCGGCGTGCGTGTAGATGACCGCGTCGGACTCGCGCGGGATCGTCGAGCCCTGGGTGTTGCAGATCGACAGCACCTGGGCGCCCTGCTCGCGGGCGTACTTCACGGCCATCAGCGTGTCCATCGTCTCGCCGGACTGGCTGATCGAGACCACCAGGGTCTTCTCGTCGAGCACCGGGTCGCGGTAGCGGAACTCGTGCGCGAGCTCGACCTCGACGGGCACGCGGGCCCACTGCTCGATGGCGTACTTGCCGAGGATGCCGGCGTAGGCGGCGGTGCCGCAGGCGATGACGATCACCCGGTCGACGGTCTGCAGGCGCTCGGCCACGCCGTCGAGCTCGGTGAGCGTGACGGCGCCGTCGGAGACGCGGCCGAGCAGGGTCTTGGCGACCGCCTCGGGCTCCTCGCTGATCTCCTTCGCCATGAAGCTCGACCAGCCGCCCTTGTCGGCGGCCGAGGCGTCCCAGTCGATCTCGAACTCGGTCGTCTCGACGGGCACGCCGTCGAAGCCGACGACCTCGACCGAGTCGGGGCGGATCGTGACGAGCTGGTCCTGGCCGATCGACATGGCGCGACGGGTGTGGGCGACGAAGGCCGCCACGTCGCTGCCGAGGAAGTTCTCGCCCTCGCCCAGCCCGATCACGAGCGGCGAGTTGCGGCGGGCGCCGACGACGACGCCGGGCTGGTCGGCGTGCACGACGAGCAGCGTGAAGGCGCCGTCGAGGGTCGCGACGACGGTGCGCAGCGCCTCGGTCAGGTCGCCGGAGGCGCGGTAGGCCCGGGCGACGAGGTGCGCCGCGACCTCGGAGTCGGTCTCGCTGAGGAACTCGACGCCCTCGGCGAGCAGCTCGGCCTTCAGCTCGGAGAAGTTCTCGATGATGCCGTTGTGGATCAGGGCGAGCTTGCCGTCGTCGGCGAGGTGCGGGTGCGCGTTCTCGTCGGTGGGGCCGCCGTGCGTGGCCCAGCGGGTGTGGCCGATGCCGGTCTGCCCGTCGCGCAGCGGGGTCTCGGCGAGGTCGTCGACCAGCACCTTCAGCTTGCCGGCCCGCTTGCGGCTGTCGAGCGACCCGTCGTCGCCGACCACGGCCACCCCGGCCGAGTCGTAGCCGCGGTACTCGAGCCGCTTGAGGCCGCTCAGCAGCACGTCGACGCTGGTCGAGCCGGCACCGGCGGAGCCCACGTATCCCACGATTCCACACATGGAGACGATCCTACGGCGTCGCCCCCGGCCTCCCTGCGCGACCCGGCGGTGGGCCGAGCGCCGACCGGGTAGCCTCGGGCGCATGGCCGACGCGAGCTCCCCGACGACCCACGCGACGCCCTTCGTCGAGATCCACCGCGACGCCTGGGCCGAGCTCGCGCCCACCACGCGGCTGCCCCTCACCGAGACCGAGATCGTGCAGCTGCGCGGCCTCGGCGACCGGCTCGACATGCGCGAGGTGCAGGACGTCTACGTGCCGCTCAGCCGCCTCCTCAACCTCTACGCGGCCGGCGCCCGCAACCTGCACCGGGCCACCAGCGACTTCCTCGGCGAGCGGGCGCAGCGCACCCCGTTCGTCATCGGCGTCGCGGGCTCGGTGGCGGTCGGCAAGTCGACGGTGGCGCGCCTCCTGCGCGAGCTCCTGAGCCGCTGGGACGACACGCCCCGCGTCGAGCTCGTCACCACCGACGGGTTCCTCTACCCCAACGCCGAGCTCGAGCGCCGCGGCATCATGGACCGCAAGGGGTTCCCCGAGTCGTACGACCGCCGCCACCTGCTGCGCTTCGTCTCGCAGGTGAAGAGCGGTGCCGAAGAGGTGCGGGCGCCGTTCTACTCGCACACCAGCTACGACATCATGCCGGGCGCCGAGGTCGTCGTGCGGCGCCCCGACATCCTGATCGTCGAGGGGCTCAACGTGCTGCAGCCGCCGGTCGCGGGGCGCCTCGCCCTCAGCGACCTGTTCGACTTCACGGTCTACGTCGACGCGCGCACGGGCGACATCGAGAACTGGTTCGTCGACCGGTTCCTCGCCCTGCAGAAGAGCGCCTTCACGCAGGAGCGCTCGTTCTTCCACCGGTTCGCCGACATGGACGAGCCCGAGGCCCGGGCCTTCGCGTCGTCGGTCTGGCGCTCGGTGAACGAGCCGAACCTGATCGAGAACGTGCTGCCGACCCGCTCGCGCGCGACCCTGGTGCTGCGCAAGGCCGCCGACCACGCGGTCAGCTCGGTGCTGCTGCGGAAGATCTAGAGCGCGAGCCGCTCGCGCACCACGTCGGCGAGGGCGTGCGCCACGCGGTCGGCGGTCGCCTGGTCGGCCGCCTCGACCATGACCCGCACGACGGGCTCGGTGCCGGAGGGGCGCAGCAGCACCCGGCCGGTGTCGCCGAGCTCGGCCTCGAACGCCGCGACGGCGTCGGCGACGCCCTGGTCGCCGCCCAGGCGGTCGCGGTCGACGCCCTTCACGTTGATCAGGATCTGCGGGAACACCGTCATCACCTGCGCGAGCTCGGCGAGCGTCTTGCCGGTCTCGGCCATGCGCGCCACGAGGGAGAGCCCGGTGAGGATGCCGTCGCCCGTCGTCGCCCACTCGCTGAAGACGATGTGGCCCGACTGCTCGCCGCCCAGCGTGAAGCCGTGCTCGTTCATGTCCTCGAGCACGTAGCGGTCGCCGACCCGCGTCTGGCGCACGGTGATGCCGTGCTCCTCCATCGCGCGGATCAGGCCGAGGTTGCTCATGACGGTCGCGACGAGCGTGTCGTGCGCCAGGCGGCCGTGTTCTTTCTGGGCGACGGCGAGGATCGCCATGATCTGGTCGCCGTCGACGACCGCGCCCGTCGCGTCGACCGCGAGGCAGCGGTCGGAGTCGCCGTCGTGCGCGATGCCGATGTCGGCGCCGTGCTCGAGCACGGCGGCGGCGAGGTTGTCGAGGTGCGTCGAGCCCACGCCGTCGTTGATGTTCATGCCGTCGGGGTCGGCCCCGATCAGCGTGATCGTCGCGCCGGCGTCGGTGAAGACCTCGGGCGAGACGGCCGAGGCGGCGCCGTGGGCGCAGTCGAGCACGACGTGCAGGCCCTCGAGGCGGTTGGGCAGGGCGCCGAGGAGGTGGAGGACGTAGCGGTCCTCGGCGTCGGCGAAGCGGCGGATGCGGCCGACGTCGCCCCCGACGGGCATCAGCTGCGGGTCGCTCATGGCGGCCTCGATGCGGTCCTCGACCTCGTCGGGCAGCTTCGTGCCGCCGAACGCGAAGAACTTGATGCCGTTGTCGGGCGCCGGGTTGTGCGACGCGCTGATCATGACGCCGAAGTCGGCGCCGATGTCGTCGACGAGGAACGCCGCCGCGGGGGTCGGGATGACCCCGGCGTCGAGCACGTCGACGCCGGAGCTGGCCAGGCCCGCACAGACGGCGGCGGTGAGGAACTCCCCCGAGATGCGGGGGTCACGGGCGACGACCGCGACGGGGCGGCGCCCTTCGGCACGACGCGCGTCGGCGTGGTGCCCCTTGGTGAGCACCACCGCGCTCGCCTGGGCGAGGCCCAGGGCGAGCGCGGCGGTCAGCTCACGGTTGGCGAGTCCGCGGACGCCGTCGGTACCGAAGAGACGCGACATCGCGAGACCTGCCTGGTGGGTGTGCGACTAGCGCTTCGAGAACTGCGAGGCCTTGCGGGCCTTCTTGAGACCGGCCTTCTTGCGCTCGATGACGCGGGCGTCGCGGGTGAGGAAGCCGGCCTTCTTGAGCGTGGCGCGGTTGTTCTCGCGGTCGA
>Ga0265797_10009125_pt1 | contig 13012 bp, 9 predicted proteins | sample P2T30metagenome_FD_192433 | JGI IMG/M metagenome (GOLD analysis project Ga0265797, IMG submission 192433) | Plant litter microbial communities from East Loma Ridge, Irvine, California - P2 T30 | ecosystem: Environmental > Terrestrial > Plant litter > Unclassified | place: USA: California... | reverse complement strand
TGTTAGCTTCCAGGTACTGGAGACGTTTGTGGATCGACTTGAAGAATGACTCCTGTGTCGATGGAGTTGGAGCATTTGGCTGTGTAGCTGAGCCGCGCCCTTGTGATTGGGCCTGCTGGCTAGCGATAGTATTGTTGTTTGAGGCAGCTTTAGCTGGGGAAGAGGATGATGATGATGATGATGCAGCGGTGTTTGCCAAAGGGGCAGAAGGTCCGTCATCTCGAGAGGCAGAGGGTGAAGGCTTGGACAAGGTGTTGGACATGGGACTTTGTACCTGTGGCGTACCTACAGCTTTGCTCATTGGCCCATGTCCAACGGGAGACTGTGTGTCTCTTCCAGTAGTGATATTTGTGTCTCTGCCTACAGAGCTGCCTGTCGCAGGAGATGGTGATGATGCTGACGGTGAATCTGCGATGGGCTCAGTTTGGGGTGTATCGGTCACTTTCCCAGCCGAGGGATCCATTGCTGCTGTACCGGTGCTCGAAAATGACGGGGCATTAGTAGGAGCCGACTTGACACCAGTATCTTGCAAAGTAGATTGATGACCAATGGGTTGGGCTACTGCTGGTCCACCTGGATCAGGACTACTGCTCTTGATTGCCTCGATGGGGATTTCCTCCGGCGGTAACGGTCCGCTATCTTCAGCCGACTTCTTCACATCTACCCCCTCAGCCTCCAGGTCGTCATCATCATCGATCCCTCTCGCTCCCTCTTCTTCTCGTCTGAACTGTTCCATCATGGTCGTGCCATGGACACGCAACAAACTAAGTGGACAATAGTATTCGTTGCCAAACTGTGTCAGAAACTCTATACGCAGGTAGCGTGCCCAGATCTGAGGTTCGGTGATGAGAAAAGGCTGAATGTCACGGGAGTTTCGGGCTTCGAATGTGCCCAGCGTTCTCCACTTCTCCATCTTTACAGGGTAACGGTCCGATACACTGACTCGAAAGTGACGGAACATGGAGGAGAAGAACTCGTAGTTAGCGAGGACGACAGTGTCGACCAGAATGTCGTCGCACAATTCGACAATGAGAAACTTGTTGTCGGATGAACATGTGTTCAGCATGTAGCTGTCCTTGTTCTCTACCAAGATGGAAGACGAGCTCTTCGCCTGCTTGTTGGTCTTGAGAACGGTAGCGGCGCAGTCAAAAGACGCATAGTTGAAGCGCTCCTTGCAAGTCTTGCCTGCGTCTTTGGTCAGAGACCACGTACTTGGCGCGATCTTGCCTTCTCCCTCTGGAGTCTTGGCCGTGCCCGCATTCTGCCTGCCCTGCTGAATGCTGTTGGCCATATTCCCATCTTCTGGGTTTCCGAAGCCGCTGAAATCAATGGAGATCTCTCCCTCGTCGCCCAGCGAGTCCAGAGCGTTGACATTGACTGGCCTCCGTCGAGCAGGTTGGTTTGCTGCCGCTGCACGTCCCTGTCCGACATTTTCAGGCGATTGACCAACCTCAGCCAGGTTCTTCTTCTTCCATTCCTCAAACGAGAGGAAATTTGCATTGTCAAATGGCGAGTCCGTCTCCAGCTCAAGCTCGGACTCCTCGCTTGGTGTGCCACTGCTTGTTGCACCCGGCTCCGAAGCCGTGCCGACAGAGGTAGTGTGTTCTTCGTCCTTTGTCGTGGCCTCGTGTCCTTCATGTATGGGTATAGGAAGGGCTTGTAGCCCAACCATGGCTCCCTCAGCGTTTGTACTGTTGGCATTGGCTGCCGACCAGCTTGCTTTCGCGCATTGCTGCGGTAGGGTGTGGGTGATGTAGTTTATGGTGCGGTACGGCGACGTGTTCTCACTATCGGTATATCTTCGAATAGCGGACGGCGGGGGCAGCATGGGCGTGGGCGTGGGCGTGGTCGTGGACGTATGCTGCGTTGTGGCACCCGAGGCTGCAGTAGCGCTCGCCTCGACGGTCGCGGTCCCATTCGCTGCCCCGGCGAACGCAGCGGTTGGTTTGCTGCATATCAGCAGAAGGATAGTCCAGTTACGGAGCGAAGCGCCAGTTGTGATCATTGCTTGGTTGCATGTCTCATTCAAGCAGGTTTAGGTGCCAGTGGAGTCGAGTGGTTGAAGCCAATCTCGGTTCCAGATAGATGACATGGGGGAAGAAGCTGGGGCGAGATTAGGGTACGGGGCGGAGTGAACAGGTGTTCGTGACGACACGTTTTGGTTGTTTCACCGCTTACGCTCGTGAATCGTTGCGGCGCATTCGTCTAAGCGGCTGTGCAGCGACCGATGACGTCGCCAAGAAGAGCATGCCAGCCGCGCTAGGCTCGTGACCTGTATCACATGCAGCGTTTAGTGTTTTGATATTGATGTTCATTATTATGCTTTTCACTTCTATTCCAAAGATTACATATCCATATTTTGTCATGTGACGCATCTACCATCTATAACCGCGTATGCAGTCACACGATGTAAAGGTCATTGGCGTGGCACGCGGCACGCTCACATACATGGTTGCGTGCTGTTCGTATAATAATCTCATGAGGTTGCTGCAACACGCCGGCTGATAGCCATTACAAACGAGCGAGGTCTACACTCAACCACCCGAAATCCGTCCAAGCAGCCAACCCAGCCAGGGCAACCTATCGCCCTGCCACATGTTACGCCGTCGTCTAGTACTCATGTGTATCGTTATGGTGATCCGTTGATGCCGAAAGAAAAACGCCGTACAAGAGTGCAACAAGTACTGATGCCCAAAAATCTCGCTATGCTGTGGCATCAGGCGTTAAAGGGGTATGTCCAAAAGAAATCCAGGTCGAGTAAGAAATGAAGGCAAAACATGCAGACAAATGACACAAGATCAGATGCTGCAACGAGCCGGGACAAGGGCTAAGAATATGAAGGGCCAGCCTGGGTAAAGTCGTCTAGAAGCCTTCGTTGCCTGCGCGGCAAACCTTTGCTTCCGAAACCCACTCCGAGGCGAGGACTTGGTGCGCTGTCAGACGGCGGCGGGTATGGGGTCGAGAATTGAGTAGATGACATTACGACATTGTCGCTAGTGTGTGTGTTAGTGGAGACATGGAGTATAGGGGGATTGCAGGTAGTGCTTACTCTTCGCAACACTTCAATGGGTCGATAGCCCTCTTCCTGTTTCCTGTCCTCGAGGTAGCGATCGAAGAACTCATCCTCGCCCTTTTGGGCGACACGCCACAAGTGGCGGCCAGTCCTCATGGCCATGTAGATGATACCACAAGCCCAGACGTCCACGGCGCGGGGGTCGAATTCCTTGTCCACATATTCTTCGGGTGCGATATAGGGGGCAGAACCACACAGACCGGCAGTCATGTGTGCCTCCTTCTCCCAGGCCATGCGGAAGCATTCGCCGTTACCGAAATCGGTAATCTTGATGGATCCGTGTGTGGTAAGGAGTAGGTTCTCAGGCTTCAGGTCCCGATGTGCGACGCCCATCTCGTGCATGTACTCTACACCGCGCATTAGCTGCTTGAAGAAGCAGTCGGCCTCGACCACCTCGAGCTGGCCGGCGGCGAGCACCAGAGTATACAGGTCGCCGCCCGAACAGTACTCCATGACCTCGCAGTAGGTGCCCTTTTCATCCTGGAGAAGGTCGAGTGTGGTGATTACATTAGGATGCTGCATCGAGGACGATATGCAGAACTCGGATGTGAGGCGCTTCTGGTACCGCTTCGCCGACTCGCCGGGTCTTTGCTTGAATTCCTTGACAGCGTACAGCTGCTCTCGTTTTGAGTCTTTGGGATCTTGCTTGTGTGCAACGCGGACGATTCCAAAGGCTCCGCGGCCAACAACCTCTTGGCACTTGCCGTACTTTTGTACTAGTGTCTGGGGCAGGGCGTTGACGGCATTCTTCTGCTCTGCGAGCTTCTCCTTTTCATTGCGCATGACGTCGACCCAGTTGGACATGAGACTGAGGGGCTGGTCCTCTGCGTTTTCGCCCTTCTTCTTGCCCAGCATCAGGTTCTGGAACATGTCGGACAGCTTCTCCTGGCGCTTGGCGACCTTGAGGTGGTGCTCGTGGGTGCCGTCGTCGTTGACCCAGAAGCGCTTGTAGGGCGGCGTGGGCCCTTCCTTCTTAGTGACGGACGTCTGGCGCACTGGCGCAGTGCGGCCGTTGGCGGCGGCGGTGCCATTTACGGCCGCCTTGACGTCGCCGTTGCGGTCGGGGGCTGGCGAGGACTTGATGCCCATCATGCTGCTGAGGCGCGATGTCATTGTCGGCTTCTTGGGCTTGAGCAGCGCTTCGGCGGCCGCCTGCACGCTGCTGGCGCCGGAGTGGTGGACGGGCTGGGGGAGGACGAGGTTTGCATCCGACGCAGAGTGGAGCGAGGGGGCCGAGGAGACGGTCGAGGCCGAGGCGGATGGGGAAGCAGCCGTTTTGGAGGCGGCGCTGGGCGGGTTTGTGGTGGTCGGGGCCGCCATGGTGGGTGGTAGGTTGCACTGCGGGGCGGTGATGTGGGCGGTGGGTGGTGGGTGGGCTTTGGTAGAATGTTTGGAGACGCAAGTGCCTCGCGGGCAAGCAGCCCAGGGTGTGTTATTGTATGGCGGTCAAAACGGCGTATCTTGGTCGGCGGTGGGCGGTGGAGAGGAAGTTGGGCAAGGTGCGCGTGAGGCGACGTGGACTGCAAAAACACTGTGGTGGGCTGGCGGTGATGTAAGAAATCGCCAGGGCGTGCGGGCAATTCGGGCAGGTGCTTGCCGGCGCTGGAGCGCTTACAAACGTCGTCGCCGTGCAAGAGAGACGGGGCGGTGCGTTCTTCAGCGTCTTCGGCGTCTTCGATTTGTCTCCCACTGGGGGAGGGGGGGATCGGTCGTCAGAGAGAGCCACACCAGCGTGGCTGTGCAGAAGGAAGTTAGCGGCCTTGGTGCCGAGGCTTTTCTGCGCGTCACCGGGCGGCAGTCGCTGGTTGTGCACGACAGCAGAGCAGGCGGGCAGAGACCGACTGCAGCAGGAGACGCCGGTGGATCGTTGCGGGTCAAATATTCAAAACTCGAACAACGCAGCGCAGCGCGCGAGGGGCAGGTAAAATGCGTGGGTAATTTGTGCACTGCCTCGACCGTCCCGTGTACGGCTTTCTGCATGAGGTCTGGCTTGCGCGATTTTCACTACCATTACCTACGGGTATGTTACGCCAGTCTTTGGCAGTAGACCGCTATCGACATGTCTTGCGCTGACGGCGGCACATGGCTCGCCAACTCTTTGTTTGCCCAAGCCCCCATGGTGGTGGTGGTGGTGGTGGTGGTAATTGTTCCTCCTCCTGACCAATGTACCACCAGTACAGCGAGGTACTACTCCAAGCCGACACGCCCAACAGCATGTTCCTCTTGCGACGCCTAGCTCGCTGGCAGATGCAGTCGTATTGTGAGCCTGCTAGCTTGACATGACAAGCACTGTGACGCCACTGCGCTTCAAGCTTATCCCAAACACCGTGCCAACTGGCTGCGTATCCAGTTGACCTCATCCATGCGAACGCAGAGTCCGAAAGGCGGCCGAAAAGCTGCTAATCTGGCCTCGAACAGCCAGCAGCCAGCAGCCTCCATGTTCATGGTGCCCATGACGTGCCGGCAGTTGCCCGCTCCTGCTATGGCCCATGCTAGAAAGCTAGAAACAAGGCTAGACGTCCGTACCGCACCTTGATGCCGCCTGGTTTCAGTAGCAAAGTGATTGGTAAGCAGCCTGCAAAACTGGAAACCCGAAACCCCTCATAGTCATCACGACTGTCCTAAGCCGCCACCTCGCTCTCTTAGCGGGGCGACCATCAACCGTTTCACCTCGAAATCTGTTTACCGCACACCGAGCGTGCCAGGTACTGCGTCGGACAATCCGCGGCGTACATGAACAACCTTGTGCCCCGCATTGCAGCGACAAGCCTAGCGCCCCCCTCTACCAGACAATCTCTCCACCACTCTTGTTCCACCTCAGCATGCACACCGCATCGCTCAGGCATTAGAAGCATCATCCGGCCACTAACAAATACCGCATCCACCTAGGACCCGCCACTGTCGTGCAGCACCCTCATGCAAGTCTTGCAGCAGCCTGTCCTTCATCCTCGCTCACAGCTTCTCGTCGCTCGCACTGACCTCTGCCGACCCCATTGCTCTGGTAAGAACCATGCACACGGGCCTCCAATACACGATCCGACCTGAGCTACCGTCTCCTCTCTCGTTTTCTCTCCATCCACCCTTTCCTATCGAAACCGCGCCAGCCTAGGCACCCCCCAAGCACCGGCGTGCCCCAAGGAGCCGCGGACAATTGCTTGGTCCGTAATTTCGTGGGGTAAAGGAAAAAAAAATATAGGCGCCGCAGCATGGCTAGTCTACCATCTCGTGCCTTCCCTCTCACACTTGCAGCTTGCGACTGTCGAACAGAAATAGCTCAGATCGACGTCGCAGCAGCAATCGACCCTATATCAACGCCTGCCGCTCCTGCTGCACTGAACGGTCAGCACTACATAATCCGCTGCACACTTCTTCCGCAGTCCGGTCCATTCGCACACGTAACACGCGCCCACGGCCTATAGCACCGCCGGGGACTGTGCCGACCAAAGCCCTTTGGCCGCCGCAACGTCGGTTCCTGGCTTGCCGTCTACAAAGTGCGCCAGCCTCGGGCAACGCTTGTACACTACTCGTGGCTTCTAGACCCGCCGTCATTGGTCCCAGCAACTTTCATCATCCTAGAATACGGTACAAGCTCACACGCGACGCAAGTACCCGCATGTTCATGTGAAACGTAGGGCTTTTACCCTCAGACTGACCGCTATTACGCGAATGGGAGTATCCGGTTGTGCGGGTATATAGCCATGACGGCTTGTTCCCTGGCCCTGGGTAGCTGACTGGCGATCATGCTGGGGCGAGAATAACAGTCAGATCGAAACCGCCTTTTCGCTGACTGCTTTTTGACGCGTAGACTGTCCTGTTGGGAGGCCAAGAATGCGTTTACCGAGATTTGTATCTTGTTGTGCTACCGTAGGTGATGATGAATGCGCTTGCCCATTGGAAGTGGACCGTGTGTGCTGTCAATGATCACGTGCGCATTCTATTTCTTGACTTTTACTTCAGCCCATTCTAGATCAAACAATCTTCTTCTCATTCGTTCAACACTTTACCTTTCGCGTCACCATCTCGGGAATGCTCCAGACGTTGTATGCAAGGCCGCGTTATCAAGCACGTTCTAGACCTAAGCTCGGTGGAACGTCGTACAAACTCTTTTTTTCTCATTTTCAAAACATCCATGTTACACACACACGACAACTACAGACGTATTGATGCTGTATAATGAAAAGAATCGAAATTTTACAGCTACATGGGACAAACTTGTAATACGCTGGCGTAATCACACAAAGTGACTTGTTTCCTACTTTTGTCCCCAGAGATCTCCATATCCAGTCATGATCATAGACACATGTCTACCTCGTCATCCTCCCCTCCTCTACCCCCCTCCGATACCTCTTGCTCAATTCCTCGTCACTGATGACCTGAATCTCCTCACTACTCCTCCTGATCATGGGTTCCTCAACCGTTGGTGACCACGGCCCAGTACCACCACCCCCGTTACTAACAACCGGCGTCCTCCACTCCATCTTCTGCCCTTCTTCGCCCTCCTCTAGACTCTCATGAAAAACGCCAAACTCGAGTTCCGCCCTGTCCCGCCCCTTCTTACCGTAAAGTTCCCTTTCCAAACCCTTGGTCTCGGCTCTGATAAGTTGCTTGCTACCAAGCCCCGTCTTGCGCCGCGCCACGTGAACAATCAGAAACGCGGCGCGGAGAGGCGTCATCCGATACCCTTGTTTAACCAACGTACTGTTGAACTGGGCATCTTGCCAAAGGATATACATGCCAACCACCCAGCCCACTGTCGCAAAGACGAATAACCCAGACATTAGCGTCGAGAACCCCCATTGGTACGTCTGCGCCGCCGTATCAGGCAGACAGCGCGTTTTGCCCTCGAGTGAAGTCATGTTGTAGCCAATCGAATTGTAGCAGTAGCCAACGGTACCGTCTAAGTCTTGGCCGTCATAGGTTTTACCGTTTATGGTCACGGAAACAGTGGCGTTGCAGGGGTAGACCACGTCCTTGTCGGTTCTGTAGTCGTAGTCTTTCCATGTCTGCGTGTTATTGGGGAAGTTGTAGAAACCTGAGGATACAATGGTTAGTGGAAAGGGAGCTAGATGAAGAGGAAAGATCGGCGAGGTTACGTACATTTTCCGTATGCGTAGCGTTCGTAAAAGTAGGAACTCATATATCGTTCTGATATGTCTGGTGGGGGAAGTATAGTTCCATTGGCAAGTTGGCAGTTACCTGTGAAGAAAAAGGGGTTGTTAACACGTATACACAAACACGAAAAAAAAATTGTTATCCGTCATAACATCCAGTCCACGGTTCATGTACTTACAGAAATTTTTACGCATGGACTCCATGTACGAGTAGTCCGTCATCAGTCCCGGATCGGCGCAAGCAGCTTTCGGCCATGTCTGATTCGTTGTGCCCTGGATAACCCACGTGTACTCAAGCATAGACACGGGAAGGATATTGTTATCGGATTCAAGGCTGATCCATGCAATAGACGTGCTGTCGTATCCCGTCATGGCTCCGAGAACAATGGGTACAATGAGAACGTAGGTAGTAGACCAGAACATGTAGAAGAAGAGAGCTTTTGTCCGCCGGCTCTTTGCAGCCCAGAGTTCCTTGATCAGTGTCCAGAGCGAACCCAGGCTCGGGCCTTCGAGGGCAATGTGCTGGAAGATGCCAAAGGATGCTGGATGACGCTCAATGACCCGCAGCAAAGCATCGCAGAAGACGGTATATGCAGCCCACCAGGCTAATAGCTGCGCGCCCCGCCCAATAATCAAATCCCACGCAATATCCAGCGTCTTCGCCTGCGCAAAGGAGAAATCGCCAAATTTGTTGTCAAGCGCAAACATCTTCTCGATGCCCGTAATGGTCGAATTCTGCGGCGTGCCCGACAGTTTGTTGCCACAACCGATGACCTTGTCTGCAAAGACGCCCCCGAAAAGGTAGTTGCTGTGGGGCACGAGCCGGCCGAGGAAAACCAGAGGCAGAACAGCCGTTGCCATGACCAGCCAGAAGGCGCGAATCTGCCTCTTAGTCCACTGGCTGTGTTTCGCAAACGGCATCGAGATGATGAACCAAGCAGCTACTTTTGTGATATGCCAGACAGTGAGCCATGCTTCGTGCAACCTCCAATTCCAGTGTGGTTTCCATCTCAACCAAGACCGCCAGTCCCGCCTCTTGCTCTCAGTCTTGATGCTGTCATTTCCCCATGTCCTTTTTCTCGAACGAGCATCTGATAGAGAATCATCAGTCGGGACAACAGATACACAAGTTTGGTCGGGCTCCGCCTCCTTTTTATCGTTATAGCCCACCACCATGGTCATCGGTGGCGGTGCGCATGTAGTGTCAGTTCAGGCGCTCACAGAACTCGGTGTCGATGAAGCGAGGAGGTGAGGCTTCTAGCGGGTCACACAGTTGCATCTTGAGGAGGCGGTGGGCCTGGCTATTACTGTGGGTAGATAACATCCCGAACGGCGCGGGACGCCTGAACGGGGCCACCATGGGCTAATCATCCTTCAGAATGCATCCCGTTGAGTCTCCGAGGTACGGAAAGTTTGCACATTCCTCACAGCCACGAGAAGCACAGTTTCCTATAGGCTAGTCAGTGACCGACGATAAAACTCCGCGCAAGGAACGCATCATCTGGAGGTGATTCGGAAAGATCGTCGTGTGAATAAACTAGGTGGTGGGAAGCTTAGTGAGGCTGTGTACTGACGGCTAAGCCAAAATAGGTTAGACTCAGGTACGGTGGCCACTGAGTCCAGGATAGACCCTGCTCTTTCGCAAGGCAGACCTCAATCGTTGGCCCCGAGTACACCTTACGGACGTCACAGCGATTGGGCCATGAGGAAGATGCACATAAAACTTACGGCGATCAAGACGGCAATTCTCATTCTCATTCAATCTGATACCCCCTCATCTGCGGTGGTGGTGATGCTCCAGGCCCAACCACTGTAAATCATTGACCCTTATATGTACAAAACGCCGACCAAAGACTCCAGGTAATCACAGCTCTCCCACAGCAGCTTCTCAGCCACCGACGGGCGTCCCACTTCGACTGAGCACGCTTCCAGAACTATTAGTGCGTGGAACGGGTGTTGCACTTCGGCTTCTTTCCCGCTCGCGGTCCCGCTCCTCAGTCTTGACTCGCTCGCGCGCCTCTTCGACGAGTCTCTTAGCCTCTCGCACATTACGCATAGTCCTACTGAGCTTGCCTTCTTTGCCATCTTGGATCTTTTGCAACTCGCCTCGCGCTTCAATGTCCTCCTTGGTCTTAGTAACGAAGCTTTTGAGGCTGACTTTGATGTTTTGGCGAAGATCTTGACCTTCATCAAAAATGGCATCGCTGTCGCGGATAGACTTGACATTCTCAACACGTCTAGTGAGGTAGAGTGTCGGACGGCGGTTGGCGTGGTTCTTGTATTCGTCTCGGCGTTGGGCGATGATGCGTTGGACTTCTTCTTCGTACGCCGCCTCATACACGTTGATGTCGACATTTGACGGCGACTCAGAAACGACGCATCCGTCTTCGGGATCAGGCTGGAAGTTCTCACCTGTGCCGATATTGAGGAAGAGGGTATCTTCTAGCGGGTTGTGCGCTTGTCCTTTACCGATAGGCGTGGTTGGTCCTGATGACACTAGAGAGGCCGTAGTAGGGCTTGAGACGGATTGTATTGCAGCGGGTCGGAACGACATGTTTTCATGGACGACCTTGCCATCAACAAGGCCTGGCGATCTTGGCGTGGTCGGACTGCTGATTGCGGAAGACCTGGCGCTTGGGCGCTTTTTGGCTGCATCAGGCCGAAGGCTTGATTTGGAGTATGTCATGTCGTCCTCGTGTTGTGGTAGCTTGTTTCCCTTGTCGTCGATCTTGATTTGGTGGTGTACACCCTCAGCGGAAAGTACGCTCTCGACTGGTCGTCGGTCGTGAGTGTCTTGTGACTTGGATTTGCGCAATGCTGAGGGTCGCATGGATAACGGAGGTTGAACAATTCGCGAAGCGCTACCCAGTATACTTTCTATGCGTTCTGGTCGTCGCCTGAAAAGCAACTGCTTGAAGCGCTTGACTGCACGCACCTGTGAAGTATTAACCCACGATCAGATTCAGCACTAGGCAGCCTATACTGCTGAAAAGTTGTCAAGGAAATACTTGCACTTACCACTGTGACTAGGTGACCCATGTTGCCGGTGATGGCAGCATTGACCTCCTCGTCCGTAGGTGGTTCAATAATGACGGCGACGTTCTCAGACTTTGGCAGCAGGGGGTCTGTTCCTTGTCGTGTCACCCATGGGTGTTCCTGTCTGTGTTAATTTGGGTTGTGCGCTAAGCAAAGTCCCAAACTCACTCTGATCTCCTCCATCTGTATCCTTTTCTGTGGATCCTTCTCCATAAGTCTCTGTAGTAGGTCTTTGAGATCCGGACTGCACTCGGATTCAAACTCTACTGGATCTAGCCGTATTGACTGGTAGAGCTCAATCATGCCGTGTTTCTCGAATGGGATCCGCCCAAATAGGAGGCAATATAGCGTGCAGCCCATTGACCATATATCTGCAGCTCTACCCGAGACGTGACCATGCTTGGCGACACATAATTCTGGCGGCATAAAGGCTGGGGAACCGGCAGACTTGGCCGTCTTCATCTCTCCCGCCTTGTCAAACATTTCCGAGACTCCGAAATCTACAATCTTGAGCACGTCCTCTTCAGTGATGAGACAATTATCAGGCTTGATGTCTCGGTGAATGATGCCTTGAGCGTGTACTGGTTGTTGTTAGCGTTGGTGCGATAGAGACTGGTCTGGACATACGATATTCAAGGCCTAGTATCATATCCCTGAACCAACATCGACACTGCTCTTCGCTGTATGGGTCGGCCCGCTCTTCGAGACCTACCTGCATAACGACGCCTTTCTTGCACATCTCCATGACCATGTACAATGAGTCTTCTTCTGGGTCGTCGAGCACCTCGATCAACGAGACGAGGTTTGGGTGGTTCAGCTTCTTCATGATGGCAATCTCTTCCTTGATCAACTCAAAGGCATTGTTCTCTTCTGTTGTCGAATGTCGGTGCAACGGCGAGTTGAAGCCTATGCCGGCGGGAAGCGCGCGCATTCGTTTTGCTGCAGTCGGTCGGCGGAGGAGATTTGACTGGGCCCGTTTTCGTAATCGTGACTTGGAGAACTCTTTAACAGCCTGCGCGTGGTTGCGTCAGCGAAAGCCAATGTCTGAACCGCCCAGGTGACCCGCATCGTAGTAGTGATAGGTGTATACGCCGCCCTGATTCTTGCGCGAGGGTTGGTATTCCTCACATATTCGTTTCCATACTGGTCAATGGCGAGGTGGACTGCCCCGAACGAGCCGCGACCGATCTCCTGCTTCACCAGGTATTGATTAATGCGATGTTGGGCGCTGCCATCATCTTCGCTATTGCTGTACTCAGATCGCGCATTGAACGTTTCCTGTGCATGATCAGACACTGGACTCTATACGGCACAAATGTTCCTGTCGCAGGGGGAGTGACATCGTGGGCGATTGAGAGCCGCCCAGGACCGGACCAGGGGTGGCTTCAAGTAGCTTCAAGGCCTGGACCTTATCGCACGTTGTGTTGAGCATCCCTGTCGGGCTCTGGAACCGGCTTCCGTAGTCGCATGGGCTGTCACGAGGGAATCGTACCTTTACACGCCTTGTCGAGGAAGCTGCACGTTTGTGGTGTCGCAAAGGGCTTTGGTATGCGGGCGTGGACCTTGTACAGTATCAGCAAGTCTGCGGGGTAAACGACGACATATATCACTAGACAGCACGCACATAAACTTGACTGGCGATGGTCGACCGCCCTCGACGAGTGCAGGAACGTCCAAGGAGGGCTGCGAAGTGTATATCCTGAGGTTGGGGTCTGACGGGTGCTTGGAGGGAGGTCTCGGGGTTGGTGACATCAGGGCGGAAAGTCTAAGTAAGGATAGATAGATAAGATTA
>Ga0265797_10009124_pt1 | contig 13013 bp, 13 predicted proteins | sample P2T30metagenome_FD_192433 | JGI IMG/M metagenome (GOLD analysis project Ga0265797, IMG submission 192433) | Plant litter microbial communities from East Loma Ridge, Irvine, California - P2 T30 | ecosystem: Environmental > Terrestrial > Plant litter > Unclassified | place: USA: California... | reverse complement strand
GATGGAGCGTTGAACAGTTGCTTCGCCTAGAAAGATTGAGTTTTTCAGTTTCGCAGCTAAAGGGCTTTTTCCGAGCCCATTCAAGTCGTCGACCGCTACAGGAGCGGCGTAAGCTGAAGTAAAAACGAATAATGCAAAAAAGCAAAATGCAGATTTTTTCGACATGAGCAGTCTCCGACCTGTTATTGCCTATGAAGTTAAATGAGGCATTTAAAGAATAGCTGAAGGTAGATTGTAGTTTTACACGAAAAGTAACAATCGGGCGGTGATTTTGTAACAATGCATATTTCATATGTATCGTCGATGACAGAACGGTGGCGGAAATTGTCTCAAGTTTCCGAGAAGTGAGACAGTCACCCCGCTACTGTTAGCGCATGCCTATCTCTCAACATGACCTTGACGCACTCGATGCCGCGATCACCTCTGGCGCCAAGTCGGTAATGTTCGATGGTCGCACCATCGTCTACCAAAGCACTGCGGAAATGATCGACGCGCGCGAGCACGCTGCCCGTGTTATCAACGGCAGCTTGCAGAACCGTGGCCCACGCGTTTTTCGATTCGGCTTCACAACGCATAGGGGCGACTGATGCGCAACTTCATCGATCGCGTCATCGGCTATGTGAACCCGCATGCGGGCGTAGCGCGGCACCTTGCGCGTCGCCAGCTCCAGCGTGCATACGAGGCCGCCAGCCCGCGCGATGGCTGGCGGCCAAGGCGCGCCGGCGCAAGCGCCAATGCCGACCACAAGGCAGACGCTCGCACGCTGCGCGTCAAGGCGCGCGCCCTGGTGCAGAATGTCCCCTATATCTGGGCGGGCATGGATGGACTTGTCGCGGCCACCGTCGGCGAGGGGATCGTGCCGCGCCCAACCGGCCCTGAGAAGGAGCGGCTCAGCAAGTTACTAAAATCCTGGATCAAGGTGTGCGACGCCGATGGGCGGTTCGACCTGTTTGGCATGACCAAGGCAGCGTACTGGGCTATGGAGCAGGATGGCGAAGTGTTGGTGCGCAAGCGCACACGGCGCGCCTCGGATAGCTTGCAGGTCCCGCTCCAGCTCCAGTTGCTGGAAATCGACTGGCTCGACAGCGCACGCTCGGGGACGATCAATGGCAACCAGATCGTCAACGGGATCGAGTACGACACGCTCGGCGCCGTGGCGGCGTATTACCTGTGGGACCAACACCCGGGCGAAGTCGCAGTTGCACGAGGCCGCACGCAAAGCCAGCGAGTGCCAGCGAACCAGATCATCCACCTATTCAATCCTGAGCGGCCCGGCCAGGGCCGCGGGATCACGCGGTTAGCGCGTGTCATCGCACGTACACGCGACCTCCAGGTGTATGAGGACGCCGAGTTGGCGCGAAAGAATCTGGAGAGCCGGTTGTCTGTCCTGGCGACTGGCGACGTGAATGCGATGGACAACCCGGCTTCGATGGGCGGCGGCGGCGAGACGCAGGCGGCCGGCATCCGCGACTTGGGTGAGCTCGGCGGCGGTAGCATCTTCGGCATGCCGAACGGGATGGAGTTCACTGTGGTCGAGCCGAAGGCGGCACCGGGCTACGTCGAGTACGTCAAATTTGCCTTGCACCTGATCGCCGCCGGAATGGGCGTTCCGTACCACTTCCTGACCGGCGATATGAGCGTCGTGAACTACAGCAGCGCACGTGTGCGGATCATCGATTTTCGGCGGTCAGTTACGCAGATGCAGTGGTTGACGCTGATCCCTAAGCTTCTCGTGCCGATCTACGACGCGTTCGTCGAGCATGCGCACCTGGCGGGCCTGATCCGGACGCCCGATAAATCGGTCGATTTCAGTCCGCCGAAATGGGATTACGTGAATCCAGAGCAGGACGTAAAAGCCGATTTGGCCGAGATCGGCGGAGGGTTGTCCAGCTTCAGTGAGAAACTGCGTCAGCGTGGATACGACCCCGATGTCGTGTTCGCCGAGCTGCAGGGCGATATCGATAAGCTGAAGTCGATGGGCATTCTCGACACGCTGCTCTTTATGCAACGTGGCAACCTCCCGACTCCAGAAAAAGGCAAGGTTAGCGGCGCGTAGCTCGCATATAGCGGCTTGGGACAGCGGTGCGAGCGCGGGGAAGTACAGCCGGCGCGGTGAGACAGAAACAATTTGTTGGATTTTTAAGGATAGACATGGCACAGCAATTCTCCGTGGCGGTACGAAACGCCCGGCTCGACGCAATCGAGGCAGCCATCGGCATATCGCCGAGGCTGCGTTTCTACAGCGGCGGGCAGCCAGCGAGCTGCGCCGCTGCGCGAACAGGTACGCTGCTCGCCGAGCTTGCCCTGCCGACCGACTGGATGGCCCAGGCCGCCAACGGCTCAAAGGCATTTGCCGGCAGCTTGTCCGGGGCTGGTGCCCCTGCGGCGGGGACGGGCACGAATATCGGCCATTTCGCCATCATGGATTCGTCCGGAACTGCCTGTCACCACCAAGGCAAGGTGGGCGCTACAGGCGATGCCACGGCTGACATGACGGTCGACAACCTCAGCCTGGCGCAAGGCCAGGCAATCTCCGTTACAGCGTTCACGCTGATCGACGGCAACGCCTGATGAAGCGCTTCTACCTGGCACCTACCATTGGCGATGGCTCGGAAGAGGATTCATTCCGTCCAGCCATCGCTAATTATTCCGTGGCGTACGCTTCATGGATGCCGGACGTGCCAGTGTTCGGGAAAATGGTCTTGGTTGAAGTCGCCACCAATGATCACTCCGGGCTGCTTGCGGATGCACAGTTCAGTGTGTTGCCCGCCTATCCTGTGGATTTGCAGGTTAGCTCCATGAACAGTGGGGACTACAGCGGTCTGGTAGACACTCTGAATGAATACGCGATCCCCGACTCTGCTATCGGTGGATCGTACTGGGACACGTTGGTTGCTATTAGCGTGTTCCTGAATGAACAGGCCCGCTATGGCAAAGCTGCTCGCTGATGACTTCAATACTGGTGTAATTGGTGAACGGCTAAACGTCTACAGCCCTGATTGGCCTAAGTACGGTTTTGCTGCTGGTAACATGGTTATCAGTGCAACTAACGGTATTGAGAACGCTGAAGGTGCAGGTGGCTCGGTAGCGAGTAACTATCGTGCAGACTTGGTGCTGCCAAGTGCAGATTACTCCGTATCTGCTGATGTCATCAGTGGTACTTCCATCATTGGTGTGATCGCTCGTGTATCTCTGAGTGCATCTACCTTTTATCAAGCTCGCCTGAACGGGTACGGAACCATTGAGCTGGCCCGCTCGGTCAATGGGGCATTTACCACTATGGTATCTGCCCCCACCAACCGCACAACGCAAGCTAAGTACCGTCTACGACTGGAGTGTAAAGACTCCCAGATTTCCGTCTATCTAGATGACGCGGCAACGCCACTTCTTACAGCTACCAGTACACACATTACTACTGCGGGTAAGGCAGGCGTGCGCTCTGGACCTGGCTCAGGGTACATAGACAATTTCAGCATCGATACCATCGACAGCGTCGAAGGCATTTCCGCCAGCTTGAATGCCACCTTGGCCGAGGCGATCAGCAGCAGCTCGGCGAACTTGCAGGTTGAAGGCGTCCTTGTCAGTGAACTGGCTGCGGTAATTTTGGAAATGTCAGGGACGCTTGAGTCGAAGGTTAGCCTGGTGAAGACGCTGGCGCCCGCCACTCTAACCGCTGCCGCATATATCGAGATCGAGCCGCCTGCGCCCGACGGCATTGAAGTAGCGTTGTTATCGACGCTTTCCGCTGCCACACTCGCGGCCGCGGCCAGCTTGGCGGTAAACGGTGTACTGTCGTCGACGCTGGCCGGGCCGACGCTCGTAGCAGCGGCCAGGACGTCGACAGCGTTCGATATTTTACGGTTGCACCCGGCTCGCGTCGTGAGGTTCGGCGGCAGTGGAAGCAGGGTGGTGGTCTTCGAAGGAAGTGGTAGCCGGGTTGTCGTTTTCGAAGGAAGTGGGAAGAGAATAAGGATTAATGAGATGGACGTAAAAGTTCCAATCAAAGACGGTGAGAAGTGGAAGGTGGAGCGGGACCGGGACGAGATCAGCTACTACGCAGCCGATATCACGAACGAACTACGGGATCGGAATACGACTGCGGTCGAGAGCGCGGTAATCCCGCTCACCTATGGCGTCGAGCTGTTGGAAGGACCCGAGGTTCAGGTTGCCACAGTCGAAGGCGTCGAACGCACCTTTGTGGTCGTGAAGCTCGGGGACGTCGATGGCGAATTGCCGGACGACTGGCGTTGGGTCGCACGAGTGCCTTGCGCCAATGGCGAGCGCTTTGACAAAACAACTTGGTTTAGCGAGGTCGACCCCTGATGATCAACGTTGCAGACAACCGGATCGTGCGAGATCAGGTCAAGCAGACATCTTCAGACCTGGCGGCGCAGAAGGATAGCAACGCGCAGAGGGCGCTGCCGCCAGCCGCGTCGGCATACCCAGCGAAGAGCATGGTTCTCGAAGGTGGTCGCTACTACGCTTCGAAGACCGAAAAGTAGCGCTGCCGAAAAATTGTCTCAGTTTTCCGAGAATTGAGACAGTGCAATACGTAGAGTGGGCTGCATGACGACGCCCACCACTTCTCCGCAAAGCCGCTCGGCGACCGACCCGCGCAATATGCCCTCGCTCTTGCGCGAGGCGCAGCTGGTGCCGACCACCTACAACGAAGCCGACAACACCGTCGAAGTAGTGTGGACGACTGGCTCGCGGGTTCGGCGCTACGACTGGTGGACTGACAAGCCGTACGAGGAGGAGTTGGCCGTCACGCCAGAAGCCGTTGACATGACGCGCTTCGACGCCGGTACTGTACAGGTCATCGACAACCACCACATGCATGGCGGCGTGCAGTCGATCATCGGCATCGCGCTCAGTGGCACCATCGCTAATGGCGAAGGCCGCGCTGTGCTGCGCCTGTCGACGCGCCCGGAAATGGCCGGCATTGTCGCCGACATCAGGGCCGGCATCATCCGTTCGATCTCTTTCGGCTACAACATCACGACCTTCGAGATTACCCGCGCAATCGATCGCACCGATGGCGTGAACATGGATCTCTACCGCGCCGTCCGGTGGCAGCCGTTCGAAATCAGCTTTGTCACCGTTCCGGCCGATGCCGAGGCCAGCACGCGCAGCGCGCCGGTCAACGGTATGCCGTGCGAATTCATCACCCGGGCGCCCGCCCAAACCGCTCCATCCAACCAGGAAGACAACATGACCACTGCTACCCAGCCGGGCGCCCAGAACCCTGCGCCTATTCCTGCCGCTCGTGCCGCCGATCCGGCACCAGCACCAGCTCCAGCGCCGGCCGCGCCTCCGGCAGCCGACGACGCTGCCACGCGCGCAGCCAATGAAGCGGCCACCCGCGCCGCCGACATCACTGAGCTGTGCGCTCGCCATGGCGTCGGTAACCTAGCCGCCGGCCTGATTCGCAGCGGGAATTCGATCGACCAGGCGCGCAGCGCCGTACTCGAAGAGATGGCGCGCAACGATGCTGCCCGCGGTGGTCACCAGAATGTCCGCATCCAGGTGGTCGGCGGCGAGTACGAAGTTCGCATGGCTGGCATCGAAGAAGCGATCATGCATCGTATCCATGCAGGCGCCAAGCTGACTGACAACGGCCGTCAGTATCGTGGTCTGAGCCTGATCGAGCTGGGCCGTGACTTCCTGGAATCGCAGGGGGTGTCGACGCGTGGCATGGATCGCCTGCGCCTGGCAACCGACATTCTGCATTTCCGTTCGGGCGCGCACGGCACCAGTGACTTCGCGACGCTGTTCGCCAACGTCGCGAACAAGCGCATGCGCGATGCGTACGAAGAAAACCTCGGCACCTACACCCAGTGGGCGCGCCGTGCACCGAATGCGCCAGACTTCAAGAACATCAACATCGTTCAGCTGTCGGGCGCGCCGGAACTGCTGCAGACCAACGAGCATGGCGAATTCAAGTACGGCACGATGAAAGATGCGGGCGTTTCGTACGCACTGGTGACCTATGGTCGCATGGTCTCGCTGACCCGCCAAGCCATCATCAACGACGACCTGCGCGCCTTCGAACGTCTGGTGTCTGCCTTCGGTGCAAGCTCCAGCCGCCTGGAAAACCGCCTGGTGTACAGCCAGCTGGCTGGCAATCCGATGATGGGCGATGGCAAGGAGCTGTTCCACACGGACCGCAAGAACCTCGCCACCGGCGCGGGCTCGGCCCTGCAGCTTTCCACCCTGAAGGCAGGCCGCACCGCGATGCGTCTGCAGAAAGGCCTCCAAGGCGAAGAGCTGAACTTGGCGCCGAACTTCCTGATCGTTCCGGCAACGCTGGAGCAGGACGCCTATCAGCTGACCAGCGCGAACTATGTCCCTGCCAAGCAGGCCGATGTGAACGAATTCCGCGCTGGTGGTCGCACCGCGGTCGAGCCGATCGTCGAGCCGATCCTGGACGGAATGAGCGATGCCGCATGGTTCCTGGCAAGTGGCAATAGCCAAGTCGACACCGTCGAGTACTGCTATCTCGACGGTGCAGAAGGCCCAGTCATCGAAAGCCAGGTTGGTTTCGAAACCGATGGCGTCACCTGGAAGTGCCGCCTGGACTTCGCTGCCAAGGCCGTCGATTACCGCGGCCTGTACCAGGGCGCTGGCAAATAAGCCAGCTCGGCCACCACACATCACGGAAACCAAATCATGAAGAACTTCATCCAGCCGGGCAACGTCGTCACTCTGTCCGCGCCGTACAACCTCACCAGTGGCCAGGGCGCCCTGGTCGGTGCAATCTTCGGTGTCGCGGCAAGCGATGCCCTGCAGGGCACGCCCTTCGAAGCCGTCCGCGACGGCGTCTTTGTCTTGGGTGCTGTCGCTGCCGACACCCTCGCTACTGGTGACAAAGTCTACTGGGACGACACCGCGAAGCGTATCACCAAGACTGCGACGAACAACGTCCTGGTCGGTGCTGCTGCTGCCTCCAAGAGCGGCACCGAGGCCAGCGCAACTGTGCTGCTCGACGGCGTCATCCGCTAAGCCGCTGCCGTGTTCTTCGCCAACCTCGAAGCCGTCGTCAACAGCGCAGTGCTGAACCACCTGGCAAACGTCCAGGTGGAGATCGGCGGCGTGCTGGTGCCCGGTATTTTCAGGAAGCCAAGCTCGACTGATTCTGTCGGCATTGGCGCGGCCAACACCAGCCCATCGGTCCAGGTGGCATCGAGCGCCGTCATAGCCGAGCCAGTGGGGAAGCGGATCTCAATCGCCGGCGTGCCGTACGTGATCGTTGAGGATCAGCCTGACGGCACCGGCATGACCGCCTTGATCGTCGAGTGCACGCGATGAGCACCGCATTCTTCCAGGTGGTCTCGGCCGTGAAAGTAAAGCTGGAGGGGCAGCCGCCCGTGTGCAAGTCGATCCATCGTGCCCGGGCGACTCCAGTCCCTGATCAGGAGGCCGAGGCGGTCAACGTGCAGTGGGAGCAGGCGGTACCTGCGCAGGGTGGCATTAAGGGCGCGCCCGTCGACTGGTCGACCCGTGTCATCGTCGAGTGCTTTGCACGTAGCGTCACCGAGAGCGGTGACGTCGCTGTCGACCCGCTACTCGAGCGCGTTGTCGCGCGCCTGGCAGAGGACCCAAGCCTGGACGGCCTGGTAGACGACCTGGTGCTTATGGGCTTGGAAGCCGAGAACACGGCCGATGGAAAGAAAACCGGATGGGTGCGGCTGATCTACGCCGCCGAACATCGCACATACAACGGCAACCTGAATTGACCATGAAGACTGATACCGACCTCGAAAAGAAGCCCGTCGCCTTGCCGCCGGCCCTCGATATCCCTCCACCGCCAGGCGGCGGCCAATGGCGCTTCGACCGCGAGCGCTGGGAGTGGATCGACCTCAACCCGCAGCCCGAGCCGGCTGCCAAACCAACCCAGGAGTAAGCGATGCCTCGTCGTATCAAGAACACTATCGTGACCGCGAAGGTCGAAGCGACGCCGGGCACCGATGCCCTCCCAACCGGTGCAGCCAATGCCGTGTTGGTGTCCGACGTAACGATCACGCCGCTCGAAGCTCAGTCGATCGAGCGGCCGCTGATCCGCGGCTATTTCGGTGGCAGCGAGCAGCTGGTCGGTCCGGCCAGCGTCAAGCTGTCGTACTCGGTCGAATTGGCCGGCTCCGGCGCTGCGGCCACGCCGCCAGCCTGGGGGCAGTTGCTGCTCGGCTGCGCGGTCGCAGAAGGCCAACTTACCACCCCGGCGCGCGTGGAGTACACGCCAGTGTCGTCGGCGCTCAAGACCTTGACGCAGTATTACTACGACGATGGCGTGGTGCACAAGCTCCTGGCTTCGATGGGCAACTGCACGCTTTCCGCCAAAGTCGGCGAGCGGCCGATGCTGCGCTTCGAGTGGACGGGCCTGGAAGGCGGGATCGTTGCGACGCCAAACCCGAGTGGCACCTTCACGCAGTGGAAGAAGCCGGTTGCCATGACGAAGGCCAATGTCATCGACATCACGCTGGGCGCAACCTACGCCGCTGGCGCCCTGACCGGTGGCACCGTCTACAACAGCACCGGGCTGGAGCTGAACTTCGGCAACACGATTAATTTCACCCCGATGCTGACCGTCGAGGATGTGGATATGGCTGACCGCCAATCGACGGCGACTGTCGAGATGGAACTCACCGCGGCCCAGGAAGTCGCGTTGATGGCGGCTGTCAAGGCGAACGAAACCCAAACCCTCGGTTTCACCATTGGTACTGCTCCGGGCAACAAGGTCGTCATCTTCGCGCCTGCTGTCCAGTTGACCAATCCACGCAAGTCCGAACTCAATGGCAAGCGCTTGATCGGCTTCGACCTGCGCCTCGTGCCAGTCAATGGCAACGACGAGTGGCGTTTCGTTTGCCTGTAACTAACTACCCACACTGAAAGGAAACGCCATGGCGTTCAAGCTCGTAAAGCGTAACAAACTCGCGGTGACGGTTAAAGGCACTCTGCCAAGCGAGAGCGGCAAGCCGGAATATTTCGATTTCAAGCTCCACTGCGAGCGCCTGAGCCAAGACGAAATCGACGATGTGCGGCAGGAGAATGGCGGCGTCAAGGCGTTCATTCGTCGCGTCACTGAGGGCTGGGAATCGGTCCTGGACGAAGCCGGCCAGCCAGTGCCGTTCTCGACCGATGGCCTGGAAGAGTTGATCGATCACGCTGGCATGCCACTGCTGGTGCTGCGCTGCTACATGGAGCAAGTCGGGGCTGCCGCAAAAAACTAACCGAGGTCGTGCGCCTGATGGCGCGCGGCCAAATCGAGTTTGGCACCGACGAGCCGGCTGAACGTGAGCATGTAGACGATGCGCTCGCGGCGATGGGGATGGTTGCCGAGGGCACCCCCGAGCTGGACGAAGACGAGTATTGGCTCTGGCCTGAGAACGAGGAGGTCCTCGGAATCTGGCTCGCGATTCAAACGCAATGGAGCGTCGGCATGGCCGGCGCAACCGGGCTGCACTACCCGGGTGTTGAAACCTGCATGCGTATGCGGGGGCTAAAGAAGAAGGCGCAGCGGGACACGTTCCTGCTGATTCAGATGATGGAGCGGGCGTGCCTTGAGGAATGGGCGCGCCAGAGAAAGAACTAGAGGATACAAACGATGGCATCGCCACGCGCGCTCATTGAAATGGTTGTGGACGGTGCCGCTGAAAGCCGCCGCCGGATCGCAGGTGTCGGTGATGAGCTGCGTCGTCTGAACGGCCAGTCGCTGCAGAACCTCTCCAGCCAGATGAGTGGACTCAACGATCGCATGTCTGGCCTCCAATCCACTTTCGGCAACATAGCAGGCTTCGCAATTGCTGGTGTATCCCTTGCTACGCTTGGAACCCAAGTGGGCGGCGTGCTCGATTCCATGGCTGAGCTGGACGATCTCTCGCAAAAGGTTGGAACCAGTGTCGAAAGCCTCTCGCGAATCCAGAAGGTTGCCAAGGCATTTGGCGTTGAGTTCGGCGCTAGCGTCGATCCGGCTGTGGTCAAGTTCGCCCGTGGCCTGACTACAGTCGATGATAAATCGAGCAAGACAGCCAAGGCGCTGGAGGCTATCGGAGTGGCCGCGAAAGATAGCGCGGGTCAGCTGCGCGATCCTGGCGCGGTGATGATCGACGTAGCAAAGAGCCTGCAACGGTATGAGGACGGGGCAGGGAAGGCCGCATTGGTCACCGATCTCTTCGGTAAGTCCGGGGCTGACCTACTTCCCTTCTTCAACGACCTCGCTGAAAACGTCGACAACTTCTCTGGGGTGACTGACGAGGCGGTAGCGCAGGCTACTGCACTGCAAGACAGATTCACGAAACTCGGACAGCGTACTGATGAATTCTTCACCAGCGTAACGGTCGCCGCATTGCCGGCGCTAAGCGATTTGGCGGGTGGATTCTCCGATGTGCTGGAGGCCGAGAGTAATCTGGTAAATAGCGAGAAGATCGGTACGTGGGCCGATAACTTGGCGGTCGGGCTTGCGCGTGTGGCGGATGTGGCGGCTCTCCTGCCTCGGATGTTTTCTGCCGTCTCCAGCAGTGTGGAGGTCGTTGGCGCCGATATTTCTGTGTTCCAGAAAATGACAGAGGTCGCCAACCCAATCAAAGCCGCGAAAATGGTGCTCGATGGTCGTAGTCCGACGAACGAGTTGAAGGCGGTGATTGCAGAGCGAAACAAGATTTTGGATGCGGCGAATGCCGAGTACGATGAGCTTTGGAATAAGCCAGCAAATCTGTTTGAGCAAGCTGTCCTGAATCGCTTGGCGCAACGAGCATCCACCGTCAAGCCGCCTGCGCGAGAGCCTGAGCCGCCTAAAGATCCTCTCAACTACGGTGGTGGCGGTAGTGCCGACGAGGCAACGAAAGCCGCTGCTAAAGCGCTGAACGAATACGAAGCCCTACTTGACCGCATCAGCGGCAAGTCAGTCGGTATTGATGCGGACTTCTATGCCAACCTGGGCAAGCTGCATGACGGCTATACGGCGGGCAGGCAGTCACTAGAAGAGTACGTCGACACCGTCGCGAGCTATATCAGCCAGCAGCAATTCGTCAAGCAAGCTGAAGATGAGCGGACGAAATCGCTTGAGCTATACCAGAAAGCCCTGGATGCGGCCGGTTCGGGCAGCATGAAGGCAGCGACGGAGCTCAAGACCCAGCGCGACGACAACGAACAGATCGGCCTCGAAGCGGCGGCGCTCGGTGAGCTCAAGGCCGCGCGTTTGGAAGACTTGGCGCTGCGCGCTGAAGCAAACGCCTGGATGGCCGACGGTCTGGACATCACCGGCGCACTCGCCGAGGAGTACCGCAAGGAAGCCGCCGCGCTTCGCGAGCGGGCTCAAGCCGTCCGCGAGGGCGCAGCGATGCAAGCCAACGCAGACGCCGTCAAGAAGGCTGGCGAGGACCTCGACAAGTTCCTGGACCCTACGAAAGCGCAAAGTTTCGGGGACGCCCTGAAGGGCGCGTTCGGTGCCGCTGGCGATTCGATGACTCAGCTGATCTCGGGCTTGGATGCATACGGCATCCGCCAGGCTGAGATCGACAAGGCGCGTAAGGATGCCTCCTTCAAGTACGCAACCGACGCAAAGGGCTTTTCCGAGGCAACCATCGCCATCAACGCGAAGGAAGTCAAGTCGCGCCTCAGTGGCTATGGCGACATGGCCTCGGCTGCCAAGGGCTTCTTCAACGAAAGCTCGACCGGATACCAGGTGCTGGAAGGTGCAGAGCGAGCATTCCGTGCGTTTGAGCTCGCCAGCCAGATGGAGTCCCTCTACACGCACCTGTTCGTTACCACGGCCAAGGCAACTGGCACGACGGCCGGACAGGGCGTTGAGACTGCTGCCGTGGTAGCCGGCGAGGCCGCGCGCAACACCGCCAAGGTGCCTGGCGTGTTCATGTCCTTCATGAGCGCGCTGGGCCCTTGGGGCATGGCAGCAGCAGGTGTGGCGATCGCTGCGGTGCTGGGCAGCGCGTTCAGTGGTGGCGGCAGCGTTAGCTTGTCGCAACAGCGACAGGACAAGCAGGGAACCGGCACGGTGTTCGGCGATAGCTCGGCGAAGTCTGAGTCGATCCTCAACGCGATCGAGGCCGTCAAGGACAATACATACCAAGGGCTGGCGATTAGCCAAGGCATGCTTTCGGCCCTAAATGATATCAAGAGCAACATCGGGTCGTTCGCCCAGCTGGTCGTGCGGAATGATTCGATCACCGGGACCGCTAAGAAGTTCGAGGGCCTGGACGGCTCCGAATCGAACTTCCTGTCGAAGCTCGGCAATTCGATCTTCGGCGGCAAGAAGACCCTAGAGGACACCGGCTTCATGATGAAGTCGCTGTCCTTCGCCGACGTTCTGGACGGCCTTGTTGATGCCAATTCGTACGCCGAGATCAAGAAGTCGGGCGGCTGGTTCTCAAGCAGCTCGACCAAAACCCAGATCGAAGGCCTGGGTCTCGAAGGCAATCGCCAGATCGCCAACGTGATTACGTCACTGGGCGATGCTATCCAAGCAGCTGGCGGGGTCTTCGGGCTGGAGGGCGACGCGTTCACGAGTCAGCTGAACAGCTTTGTGATCGACATCGGCAAGATCAGCTTTAAGGGAATGAAGCCGGATGAGATCGAGGCCGAGCTGCAAGCCGTGTTCTCGGCACTCGGCGACGATATGGCTGCATTCGCCGTCGCTGGCCTGGAGCCCTTCCAGCAGGTGGGCGAGGGTTATCTTGAGACGCTGACCCGGGTCGCGGCTGGCTACGAGACCGTGAACGTAGTGATGGACTCGCTGGGCATGGACTTCAACAAAGTCGGCCTAGCATCGGTCGGCGCGCGCGAGCGGCTGATCAACTTGGTCGGTGGACTGGAGGAATTCACGTCGAGCGCTGACCAGTTCCTGAACGACTTCTACACGGACCAGGAGCGGGCTAACTCGCTGCGCGTGCGGATCACCCCAACGCTCGACCAGTTCGGCATCAAGACTGGCGCCCAAGACTCGATGCAGCAGTTCCGCAGTGTTGTCACGGGACTAGACCTAACGACTGAGGCCGGCGCGC
>Ga0265797_10009123_pt1 | contig 13014 bp, 11 predicted proteins | sample P2T30metagenome_FD_192433 | JGI IMG/M metagenome (GOLD analysis project Ga0265797, IMG submission 192433) | Plant litter microbial communities from East Loma Ridge, Irvine, California - P2 T30 | ecosystem: Environmental > Terrestrial > Plant litter > Unclassified | place: USA: California... | reverse complement strand
CGTCCAGAACCAGCCTTGCTTGACAAAGTATACGTTGAAGATGTTCTTCTTCTGCGCAAAGTACGAGGGCGCGAATTCGGCGGGGTGGGACTGGAGGACAGCGGAGTAGGGCGCACTGCGGTTTGACGGCGATATTATGCTGAAAACGCTACCCATGAGGAGCGTCAATGGGTAGATGGCGATGAGTTGCGCTTCGAGACGGGTGGGGAGGAAGGGCGAGCGCCGCGCGGACGGAGAGCGAACGGTACCGCTGGGCATGCCGGCTGTGATGGGAGCCCCATTGCTGATGTCGGTATCGGCTTTTCGACGCGTTGCCATGGTTGTTGTGGACGGGGGATGGGCTCTGTTGAGCTGGAGGGTAAGGGCGTGGCAGTTCCCACCCTGGGCACGAAGCGAAACTCGCGAACAATGACGTTATTTGGTTTTGGCGGCTGAGCCACTGCTGTGGCGCGACACCCTAGCCCTATTCGGCCTGCCACCGCCAGCCTCAACACATCAACCCAGGAAAACAACTGTATAGGTCTGCAGACTACGTTAAGATGAAACATGCAAAGTGGGTGAGCTCAAGCAAATGTAGGCTCCAGGGTGCTTAGGTGACAGGGGCGTGCAGTAATCAACTACTGGCGAACCGAGTAACATGCTCAATCAGAATGCACAGAGCCATGGCAATCTGACAGTAATTCACGGAGGCGATACTGTTGATTGCATGATTTCCAGTCAAGTCGTCGAAATGTTGAAGTACGTAGGTAAACTAGACAAAGCAGCATTCACCGTGAAACCTCCACAATTACATTTCACTGCAATTGCCTAGTTCAGCTCACCGCATGTCACTTATGACTCTCTCGAAGGTCAGTCCATTCTTTCCACTTCCTTCAAGTCGCCCATATGGAGTCAGTAGTCGCCGTCCACACGAACGAGGGCAGCCCAACAGCGCAATCTGCTCTGGTTGCGCTCGCAGCCGCTCTCAACATCAACGAGAACGCGCTTAAGACGGCTCTCAATGGCGCATTTGACCTCCTACCTACAGCTGCCGGAGACCCAGTGCTTGCCCTGTGTCTGAGCTTCCAGTGGCTGTCGTACCACATTGACAAGAGGTCTTTGTCCGATACCGTGAGCGCGTTCCAGCACGTGTTCGGCGCCGCTCTGGGGATGCAGGAAGGTGAGTGTCGCAATGGGCCTCTTGTAGATCACGGCTAATAGTGTTGTCCAGTCAGTTATTCGCCAGCCCGGGTAGATTACAACCAAGCCCACAGACTGCCTCGAGCCCTCAACGTATGCATGGGTCCTCCTCGGTACTCCGCTCCAGGTTTCCGACCATCAGACGAGCCTTTTGGACAAACCTCCAACTACCCGGTATCAGATCAATGCCAAGGTCAGATTCACCCGCCAACTTGGGGTTCAGGCTGTACCGTCAACGTCACAAGCAGCACGCCGCAACCGAGCGTCACGACGACGGAGTATCAATTTCTTGCTTCGCAAGGGTACCACGACACTAGAATGACTGGTCAGCGGGATGGGGCGCAGCCACTACTCCCAGGGAGCCTCTGTCCTGGTGAGTATGAGTGAATGATGCCAGTGTCTAGGCCACTAGTAAAAGATGTATGGAAAGGCTGGGTCTGGCGTTATCACCGTTGTAATCAGTGTGAATACAATACCGAATTCAGACGCGTTTATCAGCCCTTCGCATCCAATCAGTTCATCATCCCGCAACTGAGACTCCTATACTGTTTTATTCACGTTAGTTTAATGTCTATTACCAAGTTCGGGAAGAGTCCACTCACTCTTATGACGGGCGATAAATACCTATCTTCGTTCGGAGCACAGCAAACATTCTCTTTTCCCACATAAAGAAAGTACAGAGGATGAGGTAGTCGAAACAACAAGGTCACGTTGTCTTTGGATAGCGAAAGGGCGTTTGACTCAACGTCTCTCACCTTCACCTGGTATATACACTCAGAGGAATGTCGTGCTCACCTTCGATTATGCCTAACCTTCCGCATCCGTATTGTTTATAAATTCGCTCTCTTGCCCTCATCTTCCCCTCCAAACCCGAAAGCCAGACACCACCGTATCAAGCACGCTGCCATGTCCGACGATCCTGACAACTCCAATCACGAGGAGCCGTCTGACAACGGTGGCTACCGCCGTCTAAAATATATGGACGAATCGCTCTTCCCTGACAACGATGGGGACTTTGCACCTTCATTCATGCAGCCATCCGGACCAGCCAGCCAACTACACACTCGACGTAAGACATTATAACGATACTGTAGTTTTCAATCTAATTTTCATGCGTAGCCCCAGCGGCGAATCCACCCCCATGGGAAGACCCGGCTCAGGCTTGGCGGTACGTGGACGACGACAGGGTATGGACCGGCGAGGCCTTCGTGGTTTCTCGTCGTACTCAGCCAGATACAAGGACAGGCAGGGTCAATCCGCAGGCCTCTGTATCTTCAACAGCAGTCGCACCTCCACAAGACCCTAGGCCAACCCAGGCACCGAGAGGCCTACATGGCTCTGGTACCTTTGACTTCATTGGCCAGCCGCAAGCTCCGGGAGTTCCTCAGCAGCGTGGGCCAGGCAGTAAGTTAACCCCAAACATCTTGGTAGTCTTCCCGCTAAATCACTATTCCGCAGCCGTTCCAGCACCAGTTCCTGGTAGGCGTGAGAGTGCCTTGCGAAGTCCACCTGTAGCTCCTCGAAAGACTGTGAAGTCCTTTTCGCCTCCAAAGGACGGCCAATTCGTGTTCACCGGCTGGAACGACGAAGCCAAGCGAGAGCTCTTCGCGTGGAAAGTGAAGCGCAAGAAGGGCTATGCTTTCTTTCTGCATTTCTTTCCTGGCGAGACCGTGGGGTCACTACACGAGGCGTACAAGCTGTACAAAGATGAAGGAGAGCGTTTGTTGAACGGATAAGGGTGCGTAGGACCGGCGGGTCTGGTTCGGATGTATGACGCATACATATGTATAGAGAGGCAAGAACGACGCGCAAAGAATCCAGCCTGTTGATATCGCGTCAGTGAAACATCATGAGTGAATGGACAATAGAGCACTGGGCCTATGCAGATCGTCGCTCGCGAATACGATACTGTGAGTTCTCCGCCCAGCAAAAAGTGACACCGTTCTGGAATCCAGGAAGCATCCTGATACGTCTCAGTCAACACACGCGGTTGATATAGGCCGATTGAACAAAGAGACAAAGCATCATGGGGTGACGCGCTGGCATTCGAGTGCGGGCTCGAAAGCCCCGGGATGAGGTCATCGCTGCGGGCGCTTAGTCATCGTCACTAGCGCGTCGATCTCGCGCGCCAGCCCGCACCTCCAGCGGTAGACACTCGTTGTTGTCGTTTCTTGCACCCCCACTGCGCACCATCCTACGCCGTTTCAGACCCGTGCTCTTTGCTCCCTCCGTGCTTTATTGCGAAGAACATGCATTTATCCCAGATACAGATACAGTCGCAGTATGGGCGTGTGGAGTTTCTGGTCGTGGCCGGCCACACGCCGCCTTGATCGCCAAGCAGAATCCCGCAATGCACGCAGCAACCGCGAAGCTCTCTGTTAGCAGAGAAATTCGTACGATGGCCAGGTTCTGTCCGATTCGAAATTCATGTGCCAACTCACATTACAGAACTGTCAGAACTTATCCCAGGTTCAGACTCAGCTTGCATGACACTAAACACAATATAGCCGTTGAGGAGCTTGACCATAGCTATTCGATCTTAGCTGCTCTTTCAAGACGCCTTTATGCAGGGCCGCATGTTCAGAACACTAGAAGATCATAGTCCAGACGGGAGCTGCGACAGATTTGCGACGTCAGCAGCCCCAACATCCTAGCGAGCGGTCGGCCTCGCGGCGCACTGGCCTGTGAACGTTGTTAAAGCGTTCCATCAATCGGTCGGCAATGCCAACAGGCCTCGTGAGGTACCTCTCAAGAGCTCGCTAGTACCATCGTCTCATTCCACCGCCTTCTTTTCACCTTGCTGCCGCCCCCATATACGTATTCTTTCTATCCGCTAATTGGCACATCTCTCGACATGAAGGTCTCTCTTGGGTTGACTCTCGGCTTCCTGGCCGCATCATGCGTAGATGCATTCGTCGTTCCTCCTCGCACACTATGGGCTGTACGTTGATCCAATGGACCATCTTGGCTATCAGTCTTGTTGAAAACTACTACTTGATGCGTATGCTTACACGTCCTAGACTAGAGTGAACCTTGCCTCCCGCTCGTATCGCGCACACCCTGTCAGACGTGACGCCGAATTCCAGAGCCTGGATTCGTTGACCAGTGGAGGAAATCGCCGCCGCGAGGCTCAAAAGCAAGGTGGCGGAGGAGGTCTTACAATCGGAGGGCTCACTCTAGGCGGTTCAGGCAGCGGCATCACTGGCAACGGTCTCAAGCTCGGCGGTACTGAACAGGGCAATAATACTGCGACAACCGCGGAGGTGCCCAAGTCTTCAGCGGCAGATGATGAGGCGCCCGCTGCCGTCGAGAACTTGCCTGCAGTTGAGGACGGGAAGTCTGCTGTCGCCATAGAGCAAGAGTTGAAAGAGACTGCGGCGAGTGCCGGTGCTGGTACGGAGAACCAGCCCGGACGCGCTGAAGGGGAAGCAGCAAGAACAGAAGCAGAGAAGGAGAATCCAAACGGCGTCAAAGCCACGGAGGAGTCTGAGAAGTTCTCCGAAGAATCTGGCATCACCCTCGGCGAGGACGGTGCTGCGGCGAACCTTGGTGGAAACTTGGGCATCACGCAGGGCTCCGATGGCAGCAAGTCAATCGGCGGGTCAAACGGCATCAATATCGCCGCCAATGGAGAAGCGACTCTAGCAGGTAATGAGCGATGACAGACTGCATGAAAATACGTGGTCGTCCTCTGTCACTTGTGCGAAAAGACTGTATGGGCAATTGGCCGTCTTCACGTCACGTCGCATGGAAAACGTCAAAGTTTGTCGTCATACCTCACAGATCTACCTCTTGTAAAGACCAGCATAGTTCACCATTCTGTTCCCCATTAACCACTCTGAAACTCAAGTGATACGCTCTCGTGTGCTGCCTCGGTGTCGATATATTCGCATGCTACCACCCCAAGCAAGCCCGCTCCGTGAAGACTATATCAGCATCATGATGTCAGCAAAGTCCGGCGTCATCATGACCCCGCTCTTCCTCATTTGCCGATCGCGAAGACGTTCCGGCCTGGCGCAGTTTCCTTCCCGACGGAGACGCTCTGCTTATCGAGCAGGCACGCCCGAGCACAATGACGTTGACTTCCGCCGCCTTCGAGAACGACGATGCCGGTATGTATCCAACAAGGCAACGGCAATCGCTGGTCCTACCGAAGGGTTCTGTCATGTGTTGTCCTAACTACCCTAACAGCAACAACGAGAGGGCCTGTTTGCACATGTACTATAGTCATCAGCATTCAACTGAAGTTTCAAGAACATCCGGCGGGATTTCGATGAATGTTGTCGTCACATGCAGCATGTATCTACTAACATGTGGTGACGACGTTAGCTTTTCACCAGACTCTGGGTGGACTCGAGTGCATTCGTAGTCTCCACGCTCGATTATGTGTGCTCCATGATCATGTATACGTGGTGAGGTCGCCCCGTCTATAGCACCATCGGAAGACGAGAACGAAGAGAGGCCTGGAAGATTGTGGTAGTAGTGGTGCTATATACAGTCCTCTGACGCCCACATGCGAATCACGGCAACATGGATTGATGCTGCGTGTCTTTGCCACGTGTGCGCACAAATCGCCTCAAGGAGTGTAGGACGCAATGCAATGATGGTCTCAGGCATATTCGTTAATCGCAAGGCTTGAAAGTAGTACATTCTGAAAGGTATCATTTAGCATAAGTGCACCTTATATACTCGCATAGCCTGCCCATCTGCAACTCATAGGACCAGAGTATACCCCTGGCACCTCGCCCCACCGCATACCATCACCATGTTTGCCGTCCACCAGTGACAAGGTTCCCTGCTGTCTGCTGCAGCTTCCCAGTAGCCGTGTGCCTATTCATCTACAGCTCCACCAAAGCTCATAAGGTTGCAAGAGCGCGGTGACATCCCTACTTGGTGGTTGTCTTCCGTTTGGCGACAGCGTTCTGGAGGACGTTTCGCATCTTTCTCGAGGTCGGCCAAGTAGCAATTGCAGGAGCTTTTGCTCCACACTCGATCATGTAGGTTACTGCTTCGTATTTCTTGAGGTAGACAGCGTACTCCACGGGCGTAATAGCACCTACATGCTTCAGACGATGGGTCGTTATGACGAGATCAATGTCTGCACCAGCTTTGACTACTGCGCGAATTACCGGAACGCCGCCGGTTCTTATGGAAGCCGCCAGTGCTGACATCTGGGCGTTGTCGGAGTCTAGCTGTATGCTTCCATATTTGATCAGCGTGCTGACGATAGCGGGTTTCCCTGTTCTGAGACCTTTTTTGAAGACAACAGAGTTGATGTTGAAGGGCTTCGTGTTGGATGCGGCTTGGAGAAAGGCTTTGAGGACCTCGGTGCGTCGGACGTTGATAGCGAGATCGACCCACCGACGATAATATGTCTTATCGGGAAGGGTCAGGTAGCGACAGAGATAGCCAAGCAGCAGCTTTACCATATCGACGCGGCTATGTGTGATAGCTGTTTCCATAGCGCTGCCTACGTTGTATGGAGAACCGCCAGCAATGACCTGCTCTTGTTTGAATCTCTTGGACTTGTGTTCATCCAGAGCCTTCATCATAAGAATGATCATATCCTGGTCATCAAGCAGAACACAAGCTAATATGGGATCTTCAAAAGCCCCCTCCGGGAGCCTTGCGGGAACTTGTGGTAGTAATTGTGCGACTGCGTCACGAGCACCCACGCTTATTGCTGCGATGAGCTGGTCGTGAATTGTGGCATCCGGACTCAATGCTCGACGCTCGAGCTTGTACCGTTCGTGTTTGTAGTCGCCGTAATAAGGGTGCAGGGGTCCAGGAGGGGGTTCATAGCGCCAGAGGAAGGTGTACGGATATCGGCATGTGCGCGCAACCCCAGCACAGATCTCCAAAAGAATATTGCGGTCATGGAGATCGTTCGCGGCTTTCAGCTCCTTGGTGGCATATTCGACCATCTTCTGTATCTTCGCCGAAAGCTCCGGTAAGACATCGCGTGGGGTCTTGACGTGATATGCGAGGTAGTACTTCAAGTTCTCGGTCTTGTTGAGTATGCGGCGAGCGGATCGTGGCGCGAAGGCTTCTTTGGGTTGTATGGATAGGACATTCTCGCTGATCTCTTGATCGAAGGTTCCTACGAGTCGTCAGTATCGAGCATGCACAGAACTAGAAAAAGAATCGGCTTACTGCACACGCGGCGTAACTTCCGCGACTCATGCACGCCAGCATCGCTGACGAGGCAGTGGATGACGTGCCTGAAGATCTCAGGCGGGAAGTCGAGCAAGTCCATCGCAGTGACTGAAGTGGTCACTCGAAACCTCCACTGCTCGAATCTATTCCACTTTAGTAGATATCGCGAACCGATTGACGGGGATTACTTACGTGAGGGTTTCAATCGCTGCAATTGCGACGTAGTGCGGTGGAGGAAGGAAGCAGGGTGAGCTGCCTCGATAGGGAAAGGGCCTGTGCGCTAAGCTTGCAGGTTCAAGCAGAGGTAAAGGCAGGCGCAATCGTCACTAACCTCGAATCTCGTGCTGACCCAGGACCCACAACACAGGGTAGGCGCGACATCGATGATGCAACAGGCCGTCGCAGGAACCGGTCAATCATGTAAGCGAAAACCATTGAGTAGACACAGTACAAACATCGGGAATCTTACATGTCGGAGATGAAGTGGTAAAAAGAATGTTTCCAAAAGACGATGTCTGTCTTTATCGCCCAATCTCTGTGTAGAGGGTCTGAGCAGACTCGGAGTTTCATCGTGTACGACATCGTTTGGAACTACGAAAAATCTATTGGAAGACTCTTCCAGCCACGTGCTTTCATCTTGGCCTGTCGCAATTCTGCATATGCGTAACGAAACCTCCGTTAGATGGGCCACTTCACAGCGGTGAGTGACTTGACAACAATGCGAAACAGATACCGAACGACTTCGATCTTTTCCTTTCCGATCGCGACCACGACGGGTTATGTCACGTTCTGGTATCACATAGATTCGTAATTCACACCTACGCCAGCACTTGCTAGGATCTTGGCGATGCCACAATTGCCTGAAAACACAGCTTCGAGTAGTGGCGAAGATGTTGGGTTCTTGTCGCTGGCCTTGATGTAGCCCTGCTTCAAGAACAGTCGTGGCACATCTCCGCGATCACGCTCGCACGCCTCTCGGTAGTCGACCCATTTGGCTTTTTGGTCAATCTGTACTGAGGGCGCGGCAGTTCGGGAACAGCTTGGACGATTGCCAGACTAGACTTTGCGATAGCAGTCTGCATCAGGCGGTCGTGGGAGCCCGTGGGGAAGATGATGCCCTCATCCTTGTACCAGCTCGCCAAACCGGTCACTCTTTTTCCATAGTTCTGTTCAATAGCGGCGTGCACTACCCCCTCTGACAGATCGAAAATGTCGTCCGTTATAGCGACCTTGAGAGACCCTGCAATGGTCAGTACTTGGTCGCGACTCATGCACAATGCTAGTCTTGCACTCACGACAGACCCCTCGGGAGTTTCAGGCCTCGTTGACTCCAACGACAGCGACTAGCTCGTGGGCGATGTTCTCAAACACTTCCAGTGGGAGATCAAGGAGCTTACCTCACAGATAGCAAGTTGGGGAAATGAGGACGACGAAAACGTAGAGAGAGGGATGCAGTAGTTGCCGTGCTAGATGCATTACCCTGACCTGGAGCTAGCGGTGTGATCTCGCTCTTAGTGAGTGAGACGTCTAGACGGGTAACAAGGCGCCAGGTAAGGGCAGTAAGATTCAACACGCGCAGAATACAGTTGTCGAGGTAACCCCATGTCACCTTCTTAGCCGCCTAGTCTTCCGACACCTCAGATCCGATGATTGCTCATCAACTTCTCAGCCTTGTCCATCTCGCTCTGTAAATCCGCCTTCTTCTCCTGTTTCATCCGATCCTGACTCTCCGAGAAAGTCGGGACCTTATCGCCAGTCTGCTTGATCCTGGCGTCTCGCAGAGCGTTGAAGGATTCCTCTTCCGATATCGTGTACCAGAAGTCGACGTGGCGCACAGTAGCGCCCCGCTCAAGCAGGTACTCGAATGCAACCATCGAGCGGGTGGCGGCAAACTCCAGAGGGCTCTGGTCGCGTGCTGGTATACCGCAGCATCGTTCCGACATAGTGGCCGCGTAGTCACAAGCTCTTGTGTTGAAGATACTTCTCTCTTCGAGATGACCTGATTGGATGGATCCAAATGGATTTCGGAAGTTGTACCGGTAAGTCGCTTGTCTGCGTCGTGTTACCGCAGTACCAGCCGCGTAGTCAGTCTTGTCAATATCGGCGCCAGCGTCTAGTACTGCACCGATAACGGCAGTTTGGTACCCGCAGGCCTCTATAGCCACATGTAGTGCGGTGTCCGCGGGGCCTTCATCCACGGCGACATCTATGGAAAGCAGAATTTTGACAATGTCCAGGTTATGGGTTTTACAAGCATGAAAGAAGATATCTTGAGGAGATTTTGACCCATTTGGGCTACGTAGTACTATCTGGCGTACCATCTCCACGTTCGGAGGTTGCATAACCTGCACGGCTTCTCGCAGGTATGGCACCCACATGGGTTTTAAGCCTAGTATCCTGGAACCTCCCCAACAAAGACTCTGCATGATTTCGGCTAAGCAGCCGACAGCAACAGTAGACTGCTTGGCCATCGCGAGCCTCATGGCGCAGGGCGCATGGAGCGTCTCCCGACAGTAGTCGACTACATGATCTGTAATCAACCGTAGGTTGTTGTGGTCGTCCGTGGCCACGGCAACAAGAAGCGGACTCGTAAGGCGAAGCGCCATGTCGAATTCTGTAAGCGGAGGTACTAGACCCTTGCGCACTTCATACACACTCAGTGCTTTCGCCGCGGCGACTGACTCCTGGCTAGTGAGCCCTGAATCAAAGCCTCCGCACCAGTCGTTGTGCAGATCACACCATCCGATCGGAAGGACATTGATGTAGATTGCGTCGGAAAGAGCGCCGACGGTGACCGTTTGCACCATTTGGGCGCAGATGTAGAAGAGCTTGTCCTCTTCCTCCTCTTTGGTGAGGTTATGTTGTTGACAAATGTACGAGTGCATTGTCATGATACGTGCCGACAGTCTGCTGATGGTGGAGAAAGGCTTCCGGACTCGTTTGTAGAGATACTCTGGTAGTAACTGCGCCATGATGTTGTTACCACCGAACTGAGTGAACAGTACGTCATTGGTTTGATACAAGAGTACATCTTGTTTGATTGCGCTCGCAAAAGTGGTGCATACGCAACGCAATTTCCAAGCCTGCTGGAGGCCTTCGGCGCGAACCAAATGGTTTACAATGAGATCGATAACCTCGGCGGGTACCTCAACGGATGCGATTTCCATGGCGATGGTTTGTTTTCTGGTGTTCCAGCAGTTGGTGTGGTGTGGTTGCAGAATGGTGGAAGCCGAAAAAGCGTGGGCCACTAGCGGCGACAGGATCAGGCACCAATCACGTGCTCACGCGTCTCGGTACTCCCGAGGTTCCTACCTAGGTAGGGTTCCAGGGTCCAGCATTGGTGCGCGCGTCAGCACAGCGCATTCCAACCGTAGCCAGTGAAATGACATGTGATGCGCAATGGTCAGTCCTGCACCTCGTCCTCCATGTACTCCTGCAGCAAGTCCTTGCGGCCGGCGTACGGCGACGGCTCGACATACGTGCCCTGGAAATGTGCCATCCAATTCTCTCCTATTTGCGCCGGCGTGCTTTCCTGGTCGACTGGGATTGCCGTATTGCTATCACGGACGCTCAAGTCACCTAGGTCGAAACGAACATTCCCTTCGCCTTGTTGTATCTCTCGCATAACGCGTGTGAACGATTCAGAAAAGAAGCAGCAACTGTCCATGAGACTAAGCGGGCTTATGGGACGTGGAGCGAGCGGTTCGATTGCTCTTTGCCACCTGGCATCCTCGAGCATTTGCTCAAGGAGAGCGAGCGTACTTGCAGAGTTCCTGGAGTGAAAGGTCACAGAAAAGCGATCGGGAGACAATCTCGTTGAAAGAGCCACGGCTTCCTCGAACCACCGTATGAAGGCCTGAGAGACGCGCACTCGGTCTATATCTCCATCGATATCCCAGGGTCGCCCATCTCTGTAGCAACCTACAACTTCCTCGAAATAGGGCTGACCGACGTTGCCTTTGATGGCGGTTGTGATGGCAGTAGTCTTTGTATCCACTTGGCGACATATACTGATGCGGGGATAGTGTTGCATTATGCTGAACAGACCCAGGCCATGGCACTCTGGTCTTGCTACGCTGGCATGGACTTCATCGAGCACGATGTTGCGGATAACGGACAAAACGCTCGGGTCTAGACCGTTGAGAAATTGTATGGCAAGCGCAGCTGCGGAAAAGTAGCGCTTGGTGGGACCGTCGACACACATGGGACGATATCTCTTTGGCGAACTCCAAGAGATGCATTGTTCTTTGAGCGAGGCGATATCTTCTGCGTTGGGTATCATCCAAGGGTCAGGAATGCCAGGGAGCAGCGATGCGACATTCCGTTGTTCAGGTCGCTGCCCGAGGACCTCGTCAACTTTCAAAAGCTCCCACGACCTCTTTGTCTCCTTCTCCAGGGCCAGCATAAATTTGATAAATCTACGATGAGTAGAAGGTGGATGACGCCATAGTCTCCAGTCATGCACCGTTTGCACGGGGAACGGTTCATGCCTAGCATGACCTCCGCGAAGGCGGTAAAGCAGGGGAACACATTCGGGAAAGTCCACTCCGGCACGCTCAATCATATCGTCGGTGATGTCTTTACGAACCCTGCATAGTTGGTATGCGGACTTTACATAGATCCATTCCAGAGCAGTTGCAAAGGACGCGGCTCTATCGCTCGTCTCACGGTCGACCCATCCCGTCCGGAAAGTGACGGTATTTGTTTGAAAGACGACCGGTCTCAACTCGTGAGCTACTCGACTGCAGGTTTGCATGAATGAGAGATCGATAGGAGCGCCGTTGGCTGCGCGTAACCTGCGCGTGCGCTGGTTATAGAGATAGCCGCCATCCTGGGCGGCATAGTAGGTATAAATCTCATCCCGTAACTCTCGAGGCAGATCGAAAAACCCCGTCATGGCAATGTTGTAAGTGGTGACGGGTTGCGGGATAGGTTGAATGTTCTGATGAAATGCGTGAGTGATGATGGACAAACAACGAAGGAGCGAGCCATGGACCCCACACATTTCGCCAAGAGGAAGCGGTAGCGAGAGCGCTCAACCATAAGCCGCGATGAATGGAGTGAGACTAGCGACATCGCTGTGCCAAGCAACACCGATGCCTAGAGCACTGCGTTGTCTCTGTGGCAGTGCGTGTAAGTGCAAAAAGCACGTAGATTGACCGAGACAGTGTCGGTTGAACAATTGATTCGCGTGCCAACACACCTCAACCGGCATGACGTCTCTAGTGTATCGTAGATAACCCAAACGCCGTAACAATGCAGCCTGTATAGGGATAGAGACCCATGTACACGATATGATACATTCCGTCATTGTAATCCATCCGTCTCTTCTGTACACCCGCTCATGATGCCATCACCTGAAGTTGGCTGTTCCTGGCACGTCCTTGATCTCCTCAAACTTGGTGCCCATCTTCACAACGCTGTATCTTATCAACCGAGGGTCCAAGCTCATAGTTCGCCGTAAAGCGTGCTGTGTGCGGGCGCTCGCATCGAAGCGCATAATGAAGTGGTGGCCGTAGTGGTGTGTGGTTTGCAGCTTCTTCGCTGGCTTTGGGAGGAGGAAGGTGCCCCAGTTGGAGACGCCGCGGACTACGCCTTGTTGATCGAGGACAATCTTTCCGGCGGTTTTGGCGATTCTGGAACATATTGGGTCAGCGTTTGGCTGGGGGTGTTGGAGGG